>ERZ773006.3-NODE-3-length-328403-cov-15.2789_pt1 | contig 328403 bp, 310 predicted proteins | sample MGYA00580843_ERZ773006 | MGnify/ENA primary metagenome ERZ773006 (study PRJEB29015, sample SAMEA2738011) | human oral metagenome | biome: human oral; feature: human-associated habitat; material: dental | place: China | collected 2052 ...
TTCGACCTGACACAAATCGAAAACTGCATCCCCGAAACCGTACAGGAAAAGAAAACGCGGCTGCTGTGGAGCAACCGCTTTTACTGCATCATCTTCCGCAAACCTGCCTAAAACAGGCGCTGCGTTTGTTTTTTCAGACGGCCTCAAAATCTGAAAAGGCCGTCTGAAAAATAAAAAGCAGCCTGCACTCGTTACAAAAAAGTGCAGGCTGCTTTTACACTCTCAGGTAGCCTTTCAGACGACCTTAATGCAGATTCGCTTTAAAGAACTGCTCAAACTTATCAAACGGAATCTTGCCTCGGGTGTTGTCATACAAATCCGTGTGGTTCGCACCTGGCACGATGTACAGCTCTTTGTTTTTGCTGCCCAGAGATTTGAACGCATCTTCGCTGAAATAGCGTGAGTGTGCTTTTTCACCGTGTACGATTAAAGCGGGGGCGCGCAATTCGCCGGCACGTTGCAGGATGGGCATATTGATGAATGCCAGCGGCACGGTGGTCGCCCACGAACCTTGCGGATCGGAGTTTACCGCTCGTGGATGGAAGCCGCGTTTGGTGCGGTAGAAATCAGCGTATTCGGCGATAAATTTCGGCGTGTCGGCGGTAATGTCTTTGGGGTCAAGGTTGTTGGCGGGCGCAAGGGTGGCATAACCGTTTTGCGCTGCTTCCCAGCGACCATTATTCAGTTGCACTTTCGTTTGGTAGCGCGCTTCGGCATCCATTTGCGGCTGAGTGCGGTCGTAGCTGCCTTGGGCGTTCTGTTTCATGTTGATTTCGTAGCCGTTGGCCATCACGCGGGTCATGTCGTACATGGTGCTGGTGGCGACGGCTTTGATGCGGGTATCGCCCACAGCGGCATTTAACGCCATGCCGCCCCAGCCGCAAATGCCCAAGATGCCTATTTGTTCGCGGTTCACGAAGTTTTGCAGGCCGAGGAAATCAACGGCGGCGGAAAAGTCTTCAGTGTTGATGTCGGGCGACGCCATATTGCGCGGTTCGCCGCCGGATTCACCGAGGTAGGACGGGTCAAATGCCAAGGTTACAAAACCGCGTTCTGCCATCTCTTGGGCATATAGACCGCTGGATTGCTCCTTCACCGCACCGAACGCGCCGACCACCGCAATTGCGGGCAGTTTCTGACCTGAACGGATATTTTTCGGCACATACAAATCACCAACTAATGTAATGCCGTAGCGGTTTCGGAATGTTACTTTGTGGTGTTCTACTTTATTGGACTGAGGGAAAATTTTGTCCCATTCTTGGGTAAGCTGCATAGTTTTCCTTTCATCGGGGTAATGGATACGTCTGCCAGCGCAGGGCCGGACAAAGTCAATGCAACGGCGGCTGCGGCAGCAGTTTTCAGAAATGATTTTTTAGCTCGATTTTTCATAGGGTTGCTCCGTGATTTACTTATCGAATGAGTGCATTATAGGGATGGACTGTTTAGCAAACAATGAATAAAATCTGAATTATTAATTCTAGAATATGGAACAATCAGATGAAAGGTCGTCTGAAGTCGGTTCAGGTGACGTTGTTGTCTTCAGAAAAATAATGTCTTACCTAAAAATTTAGTTCTAATTGTTTTAGTGTGATAGAATTATCCAAATTTTAGGTAAAATTTACTGAAAATAGCTTTGTCTTGAGGTTTAGCCCATGTTAATTCAATTTATCTCAGAAAATTTTCGCTCCCTTAAAAAGGAGCAAACCCTGTCCCTAGTACGCAGCTCAGGAAATGAAATGCCTGACAATTTTTTCCAGACTACCGCTGCGGCAACCCCAGAATTATTAAAATCTGCGGTCATTTATGGTGCTAATGCTTCTGGTAAATCCAATGTTATTAAGGCATTGGGATCTATGCTTCATATTATTCAAAATTCGTTTAGTAAAAAGATAAATAGACCCATTGAAACGGAAAGTTTTTTATTTGATGCGCTTTCCCGTAATGAACCGACACTTTATGATATTTCTATTATTGTTCCACTGACAAATGAAGAAGGTAGTTTGCAAGAAACTCGGGTAGATTACGGATTCGTTGCCGATAAAAATATGGTTTATGAAGAATGGTTGAGCGTTTACCCCAAAGGAAAAGAGCAGAACTGGTTTCATCGTGAATACAAGCAAGAAAAATCTGACTACGATTGGAAAATGTCCACCTACTTCAAAGGAGAAAGAGAAAGCTGGAAAAATCAAACCCGTCCGGACCAGTTGTTTTTTTCTAGCGCAGTTCATTTGAATAGTGAACAATTAAAACCGATTTATGAATCACTTTCAGAAGAAATATTAATAGTTCGTACTGATAGAATTAGCAATGAACTATCTAAATCATTATGCAAAAATTCAGATAAAGAAAAAACTATTTTAATTTCTCTGCTTAAATCTGCAGGTATTGAAGTTGATGATATTACTTTTAGAAAACCTAAAATTCGACATGAAGATTTTCCAAAGGAACTCCCTGAGATTGTAAAAGATAAAATTCTTAAAGAAATAGAAGAGGCAATTGTTGCCAAAACCGAAACATTCTTTGTATATTTTGATGGTACTGACAATCCACCAGAAATTCCTTTACATGAAGAATCAGACGGGACTCAAAAATTATTTGAATTTGCCGGACTGATTTTAGCTGTTTTACATAATGGAAATGTTTTAATAATTGATGAATTAAATAAAAGTCTACATCCTGATTTAGTACGTTTCTTGGTTAAGTTATTCAACTCTCCACTCAATAAGAAAAATGCTCAGTTAATTTTTACAACGCATGAAACTTCTGTATTAAGAAAAGATTTGCTGCGTCGTGATCAAATTTGGTTTTGTGAAAAAGAGGAGGATAGAGGAACTCATTTATATCCATTAACCGACTTTAAGCCCCATATTAACCGCGAAGATATTGAAGAATATTACCTTCATGGTCGTTATGGTGCAAAACCTATGATTAGTAATTTTGAATTTCCCAAGGATTTTTGGGAGAGTGAGTAATCATGTCAAGACGTAAAAACCGTAGTTTGGAGCGTGAAGAACCAAAAAAGGAAGCCTATGACTTGGTTTTAATTGTTTGCGAAGGAGAAAAGACAGAAAAGTTTTATTTTCGCAGCCTGATTAAGTTTGAAAAGTTATCATCAGTAAACATTAAGATTATTTCAGGAACGGGGTCAGACCCAGTTTCAGTAATAAAAACTGCCCTAAAGGAAGTAGAGGATCAAAAGGAATATCTGCCTTTTAATAAGGTTTATTGTGTAGTAGATAGGGATGAACATAAGAATTTCTCTAATGCTGTGAACATGATTAAAGATAAGAATCTGGAACTTATTATTTCTTATCCCAGTTTCGAATATTGGTATTTGTGCCATTTCAAATATTCTCGGGCTCCAATAACACGAAGTGGTACAAGAAGTTCGGGGGATAACTGTGTTGCTACTTTGAACGCTGAATGGAAAAAGGTATTTGGCAATGAGTATGAAAAAAACACAGAAAATCTATATGAAATTTTACATGATAAGCTAGAAATAGCGTTAAGCAATGCCGCAAAATCGTTGAAGGCTGCTGAAAGTGAGGAGGAATCAAATCCTTCTACAAAAGTCCACATATTGGTAGATTATTTAAGAAAACTTAAGATTTGAAATTCTGCAAAATCCAAAATGGACAAACTCAACGCCCTAAAATACTTCTGCTCCGCCGCCGAGACCCTGCAATTCCGCGAGACCGCGCTGCGCCTGTCCGTTTCGCCGCAGGTGGTAACGCGTGTGATTGCCGAATTGGAACAACACCTCGGCAAACAGCTTTTTACCCGCAACACACGCAATATCCACCTGACCGAGTTTGGCGCAGCCTTCCTGCCACGCGCCCAGCAGCTCCTTGCCGACAGCGAAAACCTGTTTTCCGCCGCCAAAGAAAAAGACGAGATACGCGGCATCGTCCGCATCACCGTACCGCAGTGGAACGATAACGGCCGCATACTCGCCCGCCTGCTGGAAAAATGCGCCGACTATCCCGAACTTTATATCGATTGGCGCAGCAACGACGCCAAACTTAACGCGGTGGAAAACCAACTCGACATCGGCATCCGCATCGGTACACAGGCGGAAGATTTGATGATTGTCCGCAAAATCTGCGACATCACCGACAAAATCGTCGCCTCCCCCGCCTATCTCGCCCGCCACGGCACGCCGCAAAGCCTAGACGAATTAACCAGCCGTTTTCCCGCATCGTCGCTCATTAACGCCAACACCAACCGCCCGTGGGGCTGGCCGCTCAACGCAGAAATGCACGTTTTTCCAAAAAACCTCCGTTTCATCACAGACGACCCTGCCAACGAACTCGCCGCCGCACTGGCAGGCAGCGTTGCCGCCTATATCCCGGAACATTTATGCCGAATCCACCTGCAAAACGGCGAACTGGTGGAACTCTTCCCCGACATCCCGCGCCGCCCGTGGCAACTCTACATCTACCGCCCGCAACGCACAGTAACTTCCGGGCGCGTGTTAAAGGTGTTCGACTGGCTGACGGAGGTGTTGCGGGAAATGTATGATAAAGAGGCTACCTGAAAATCCGGCAAGCTCAAGGATAGTCATCAGTTATCGCTAACCTCCTTTTCAGACGGCCTCCAAGCGCGAAAACCAGCCCGACTTAATCACACACACTTTTCAGGCTACCTGAAAGCGAAACCGCAACGAAATTGAAACACCACCCGGCTCAATATCAGCCCGTGCAATCACATACATTCAGCCAACCCATGCTTAAATATTTCAAACACCTCAGCATCCGCCTTTTCTTCGTCTCGCTCGGCATCCTCCTCCTGCTCACCGCTTGGTCGCTCGCCTATGCCAAACAGCACATCTCCCTCCTGCTCACCGCCAGCCTGCTTGTGCTCGGTACGCTTGCCTGGTGGCTGGCGCGCAGTATCAACCGCATCCGCCGCTATGCCGAAGCGATGGCGGCCAACCGAACCGCGGTCAAACCGCAGTTCGGCGACAGTTATTTATACCGTTTGGTAAACGCCGTCGCCCACCTGCGCGAGGAACTCGACCACCGGCAGCACATCGAAAATTATGTATTAGGGCTGACTCATGAACTCAAAACGCCGCTCACCGCACAACAAGCCGCGCTGGAACTGCTGCAAGACGGCGGACTTTCGCCGGAGCAACAACAACTGGTCGCCCGCATTGTCCGCAACACGCAAAAACAAAAGCAACTGATTGCCCGTCTGCTGGAACTGGCGCGGCTGGAAAACCGCGACAGCCTGCAAACGGTACAAACAGTCGATTTGGCCGCATTATCCGCCAAGGCCGCCGACGAATGCCGCGCCGCGCTCCATGCCAAAAATCTGCAAATCGCATTGGATTGCCGCCAAAAACACCCCGTACAGGGCGATCCCCTGCTCATCCGCCAAGCTGTCGACAATCTGCTGTACAACGCCATAGACTTCGCCGCCGGACACAGCGAAATCAAAATCAGCCTCGCCGAAAACAGCAAACAGATTGAATTATGCGTTTACAACCGAGGCGAACCCGTCCCCGAATTTGCCCTAGACAAAATCCCGCAGCGCTTCTATTCGCTTCCACGCGCCGACGGCGCGCGCAGCAGCGGGCTGGGTTTGAATTTCGTATCGGAAATCATGCGGCTGCATCACGGGGGCTTTGTCCTCCGAAACCACGGAAACGGCGTACTCGCGAGTCTGATTTTCACCGTAGGGAACGACGGCATCTTGCCGAAGGTCGAAGCCGTCACACACGGCCATTCACATACAAAGCACTGCTGAAAAAGTGGAACGGCTGAACAAGGATTCGCACCGAAAGCGTTTGAGGCGGAAAGAGAAAAGATTTACAGACGGTTCAGCATTATTTTAAAGGCCGTCTGAAAAACATTTCAGACGGCCTTAAGGTAGCGTAAAAAGAATGTAAACAGACTGTGGGGTTTTGCCCAAAATCGGACTTGTTGATAAAATGATTCATCTGAATTGCAGGCGGCGGTTGGTGCGGTATTTGCCGTAAAAAAGGCCGTCTGAACCACAATAAGGTATGTTATGAAAAAGCAAACGCAACACGGTAAAGGCCTTTCGGGCTTTTTCTCTGGTTTACTGCTGGCAACGGCGGTCATCATCGGCATCCTGTTTTTCCTCAACAAGGAAAACCGCGGCGGATTCAAGGAAGTAAAACCGGCCAAAGAGGTTTCGGAAACCGAAGTTCTGCAACCTAAGGACAACCGGACGAAACCCCAGCAGGAGGAAGAGCCTGAGACCGTACCGGATCAAGGCGGCGTAGCCGGCGGCGAAAGCAAACCGGAAACAGACAAAGAAACCCCGTCGCAAACCGCAACCAAACAGGCCGAGCCGGAAACCGTGCCCGAAGTCGGCGGTGAAACATCCAAACCGGTCGTTGCAGAACCGAAAACCGAGGCCAAACCGCAGCATCAGGCCGGGGAGGTAGCAGGTTCGGAAGCCGTTGCACAAGAAGCTTCGTCGGCCAAACCGGAAACCGGCAAAACGGTTGAACCGAAAACCGAAACAGAGAAGAAAACGGCCGGACTGACCGACAAACAGAAAGCCCGTATCGAGCGCAAGCTGGCCGAGAAAAAAGCCGCGGAGAAAAAAGCAGCCGAACATAAGGCCGCAGCTAAAAAAGACGGCGGCCAAAAAGAAAGCAAGCCTACGCCCGAGCAGATTCTGAACAGCGGCAGCATCGAAAAAGCACGCGCCGAACACAAGGCGGCGCAAGCGAAAGAAGAAGCGAAGAAAGCCGTTTCCGGCGACAATTCGGCCAAGGCGTCTTCCGGCGGACGTAAAGTCGTGTTGCAAATGGGTTCGTATGTCGATCGCAAGAGTGCAGAAACCCAGCGTGCCAAGTTGGCGATGATGGGCATCTCTTCCAACGTGGTGGAAAGCACTGCCAACGGTAAAGATGTTTACCGCGTACAAAGTGCTGCGATGGCTCAGGATGATGCCAAAAACGTTCAGCAGACTCTGCAAAAACACGGCGTAAACAGCTTTGCCCGTTCGGTGAAATAAGGATTTCCGATGAAATTGAAAACCGCATTGGCCGGTATCGCCCTTTCCGCCCTGCTGCCCGTCTCCGCACAGGCCGCAGAGGAAGGAAGGGATTATACGGTTCTGCCTAAACCGATTCCTCAGCAGCAGGCGGATAAAATCGAAGTGTTGGAATTTTTCGGTTATTTCTGTGTTCACTGCTACCACTTGGATCCCGTTCTGCTCAATCACACCAAAACCTTTGCAAAAGACACCTACCTGCGCACGGAGCATGTGGTGTGGCAGCCGGAAATGCTGGGCTTGGCCCGCGTAGCCGCGGCGGTGGACGATTCCGGTTTGAAACGCCAAGCCAATTCCGCCATATTCCAAGCGGTGTACGAGCAAAAAATCAATCTGGCCGATTCTGCCACATTCAAGCAATGGGCGCAGGCGCAGAAAAGTTTTGACGGCAAGAAACTGATTGCGGCCTACGATTCACCTGCCAGCCTGAATCGGGCGAAAAAAATGGAAGAATTGACCGTCGCCTACCGCATCGGCAGTACGCCGACCGTTATCGTCGGCGGCAAATATCAGGTGAAATTCGGCAATGACTGGAACGCAGGTATGAAAACCATTGATGAGTTGGTGGAAAAAGTACGCGGTGAGGGCAAAACCCGTGCCGAGGACGGCAAATCCGCACCGAAAAGCAAAGGGGCTTCTTTCGCCCGCTCCGCCAACCATTGATATTATCGGATAGCTTGAGGCAGCCTTTCGGCTGCCTTTATCGCTGATGGCGGATAAACGATCTGCCCTGCACCCTTCACTATATTCTCCCTCCCCCAACAAGGCCGATAGGCCGTCTGAAAGAAATTATGGATATTTTGTTATTGTTGAAAGCCCTGATTCTGGGCATCGTAGAAGGTCTGACCGAGTTTCTGCCGATTTCGAGCACGGGCCATCTGATTGTATTGGGCGACCTGCTGAATTTCCACAGCAACGGCAAAGTGTTTGAAATCGCTATCCAACTCGGCGCCGTGCTGGCGGTGATTTTCGAATACCGCCAACGTTTCGCCGATATTATTTCCGGCTTGGGACGCGACCGCAAGGCAAACCGTTTCGTACTGAATCTGGCGGTGGCGTTCGTACCGGCGGCGGTAGTCGGGCTGTTGTTCAGCAAACAGATTAAATTGTACCTGTTCAACCCGATTACCGTGGCGGCAATGCTGGTGCTGGGCGGTTTCTTTATCCTGTGGGTAGAAAAACGCCAAAGTAAGAAAAAACCGAAGGTGATGAATGTGGACGACATGCGGCCGATTGATGCGTTTGTAGTCGGTTGCGCGCAAATCTGCGCCCTCGTACCGGGCACTTCGCGCTCGGGCAGTACGATTATGGGCGGCATGTTGTGGGGGCTGGAGCGCAAAACGGCTACCGAATTTTCGTTTTTTCTGGCGGTGCCGATGATGATTGCCGCTACGGGTTACGACGTGCTGAAACACTACAAGCTTTTTACCATGCAGGACATCGGTCTGATTGCGGCAGGGTTTGTCGCAGCATTTCTGGCCGGCCTGTTGGCGGTAAAGGCTTTGCTGAAATTCGTGGCCAGTAAAAACTATGTGCCGTTTGCCTATTACCGCATCGTGTTCGGTGGCCTGATTCTGTTTACTTGGGCGATGGGCTGGGTGAACTGGGCCGAATAGCGGCGTGGCAAACTAAAGAGAGGCCGTCTGAAACGGGATGCTTAGAAATCTAAAATCCCGTTTCAGACGGCCTCGGTACATTCTGCCGCTTTATTCGATGATTTCGGTAAACACGGTCTGTTTGTTTTTACGCTTGAGCGTAGCAAAGCCTTCCTGCACATGCCAGCGGGTGGAAAGATTGCTGTATTCCACCCCTTTCGCCCAAGAGCGGACTTGTTTGAGTTTTTCGACCGTATTGCCTTGGCGCAGCTCAACCGTCATCGGACTGCTGCCATTGATGTAGACGGCCGTGATGCGCTGGCCCTTGGCCGCTTTGTAATTGACCGAGTAAGTTTGTGATTCCGCCACGACCGGAGTCTGTACGGACGGGCGCACGGCTTTGTATGAACCGCAGGCGGCAAGAAATAAAAGCGGCAGCAGGACGGCGGCGTGTTTGTTCATGATGGCTCCGGGGAATTAATAGTGGTGCGGATGAATTTTGCCTTCCAAGTGGTAATAAGTACCGCAATACGGGCACTCGATGTCGCCATCCGACTGAATCGGCAGGAAAACACGCGGATGCCCGTTCCACGAATCGGCGTGTTCGGGGCCGGAACAATGCAGCGGCAGGTCGCGCGGGGTAATGATGACGGGGTTGTTTTGGTTGTTCATGGCACGTTCCTTTGCAACGGATTAACTGTTTTGCTTATTTTAAGGGATAAGCCGCATACTGTGTATCCTTTCGGGATGTACGGACGGAATATGGAATAAGGCCGTCTGAAACGGCATTCCGACAGCGGTTATCCGCTGTGAAGCCCGTTTCAGACGGCCTGTTTGCCTAACAATTCCGACGCATATTTATTTGACGTAAGTCAGCCAGTCGCGGTATTTGGGATTTTTGCCCTGTACGATGTCGAAGTAACGCTGCTGAATCTCGGCAGTAATCGGGCCGCGCTCGCCGATGCCGATTTGGCGGCCGTCGATTTCACGAATCGGCGTAACCTCGGCGGCAGTGCCGGTGAAGAATACCTCGTCGGCTACATACAGCTCATCGCGCGTCAGGCGTTTTTCAATGACTTTCAAACCCATTTCCGAAGCGATGGCAATCACGCTCCTGCGGGTAATACCGTCCAGCGCCACATCCAAGGCAGGGGTGTACAACACGCCGTCGCGCACGGTAAAGATGTTTTCGCCAGAACCTTCGGCCACATAGCCTTGGGCGTCCAGCAGGATGGCTTCGTCGTAGCCGTCGCGGGTGGCTTCGGTATTGGCCATAATGGAATTCATGTAGTTGCCGTTGGCTTTGGCTTTAATCATGGTTACGTTGGGGTGGTGGCGGGTAAACGAGCTGACGCGCACGCGGATGCCTTTGCGCATACCCTCTTCGCCCAGATACGCGCCCCATGCCCACGCGGCAAGGATGACTTGGACGTCGTCCTGTTTCGGTGCGACGCCCAGTTTGCCGGAACCGTAATAAGCCATCGGACGGAAATAGCAGGAAGCCAGATTATTGGCTTTAACGACATCAATATGCGCCCGATTAATCTGTTCTTCAGTAAACGGCAGCTGCATACCGACGATTTTCGCCGAGTTAAACAAGCGTTTGGTGTGGTCTTGCAGGCGGAAAATTGCCGGGCCGTCCGGAGTTTCATAGGCGCGCACACCTTCGAAGACGCCCATGCCGTAGTGCAGGGTGTGGGTCAGAACATGTGTGGTCGCACTGCGCCACTCGACCAGCTCGCCGTTGAACCAGATTTTGCCGTCGCGGTCGTCCATTGATAATGCCATGATTGTTCTTTCTTTAAGAATGCGGTTGTGATGAAAATATTTCTGCCGGAAACTGCGGCGTTGTGCGCGGCATTGATTAAGATGTGAAACAGCGGAAGGGGTAGCGGCTGCTTTTGTTTGACGGCAGAAAATAGGAATTAACGGCGGTCATTATACATTTTTTGTACGGGCTTGGGGCGGCGGGCCGGCTTTCTTGTCCGTATGCCCGCCCAATCGACGACAGAGGCCGTCTGAAACGTTTTCAGACGGCCTCTCGGTGGACTTGCAACGCCTTTACCGGTGCAAAGCTGCGGTGTTCAGATAATGCTGAATGCCCGTGGTAATCGCCTGCGCGCATTGCTGGCGGAACGACGCGCTGGCCAGCAGCCGCTCTTCGTCGGGATTGGACAAGAATGCGGTTTCGACCAGAATAGACGGAATGTCGGGTGCTTTCAATACGGCGAAATTGGCTTCGTCCACACGCCCTTTGTGCAGCTTGTTGAGCTGCCCCAACTGGCTTAACACCGATTGGCCGAGCCTGCGGCTGTCTTTCATGGTGGCGGTCTGCGTCATATCGAGAATGGCATTGTCTACATGACGGTTGCCGCTGCTCTGCACGCCGCCGACGGCATCGGCGTTGTTCTGCGTCTGGGCGAGGAATTTCGCCGCGGCACTCGACGCACCGCGCGGATTCAGAATATAGACCCCCGTGCCGCGCGCGGTCGGATTGGTGAACGAATCGGCGTGGATGGAAACGAACACGTCCGCCCTGCGCGCCCTTGCCTTGGCAACCCGCACATTGAGCGGGATGAACACGTCTTCGTTGCGCGTCATATAAACCGTGTAACCCAGCGATTCGAGGCGCCTTTTGGCTTCGCGCGCAATCGATAACACCACATGTTTTTCGCGCAAACCGCCCGCACTGATTGCACCGGGGTCTTCACCGCCGTGTCCGGGGTCCAGCATCACAATCGGACGGCGGCCGCCGCGGCGGGGCGCCGTTTCTGACGGGACGTAAGGTTCCCGTTCCGGCTGTTGCGACGGACGCGGAGTTTGCGGCGGAGGCGCATTGCCGTTGAGCAGCGCCATCATCGGGTCGTCCGAATTGGCGGTATGCTGGGGGTAAAGATCGATGACCAGACGATATTTGAATCCTCCAACGGGCGTCAGGGTGAACACCTGCGCATTCACGCTCTGCTTGAGATCGATGACCACGCGCACGGTGGTCGGCGTGTTTTGTCCGGCACGCACGCTGCGGATATAGGGGTCGGAGGGTTGGACTTTGCTCGAAATGCCTTGCAACACGCTGTTGATGCTGGCGCCGCCGATGTCCACCACCAAACGGCTGGGATTGTCCAGCGTAAAATGCTGGTAACTCAGGGCGCGGGTCGCTTCGATGGTGATACGGGTATAGGCCTGCGCCGGCCAGATACGCACGGCGGCAAATTGCGGCGGCGGAGATGCTTTGGCGAGCGCGGCGGAAATCGGGGTCAGGACAAATAGGAAACCGGCCGCTTGGCGGACGATTTGTCTTCGGGTCAGTTTAACCATGCTTCTAAACTTTTTCGGCCGTTGGCAGTATGGGCGGTCAGCGTACAGGCTCTGCCGCCGTCGGTGTGGTTGAGTGAAACGGTAATATCCGCCGGCGGGGTAAATCCGCCGCCCTGCTGCGGCCATTCGATTAAACAGACGCAGTCGGAAGCGAACAACTCGTCCAAACCCGCATCTTCCCATTCTTCGGGCGAAGCGAAACGGTACAAATCGAAATGATGCAGTGCGAATTGCGGCAGAATATAGGACTCGACTATAGTATAAGTCGGGCTTTTGACTGCGCCCGCATACCCCAAGCCGCGTAACAGGCCGCGGGTAAACGTCGTTTTGCCCGCCCCCAGGCTGCCTTGCAGATAAACCGTCAATGGTGCCGCCAGCGTTCCCGCCCAGTCCGCCCCCAGTTGCAGGGTGGCTTCTTCGTCGGGCAGAAAACGGGAAACGGGGGCACCAAAATCCATGAAACCGGCCTTGTCGGAATTATAAAGTGGTAATTATGCTGGATTGACGCGTGTTTGCAAACCTTCAAAAAGATAAATTTAGATTAAGACCGCGCGCAAGAGGCCGTCTGAAAACGGAAAACGCGTGCGTATGCAAAATCCTGCCGCATTCCATTTTCAGACGGCCTGAAGAACCGCCGGCCCGATACGGATGAAAAGGCCGTCTGAAAACGTGTACAATACCCCCGAACCCATCACACCGCATACAATATGAGCACCAGCAAACAGCGCCCCATCGGGGTATTTGATTCCGGCGTCGGCGGGCTGACCAACGTCCGCGCCCTGATGGAACGCCTGCCGATGGAAAACATCGTTTATTTCGGCGATACCGCCCGCGTTCCTTACGGCACCAAATCCCGCGCCACCATCGAAACCTTCGCTTTGCAAATCGTCGACTTCCTGCTGGAACAGGACGTCAAGGCGCTTATCATCGCCTGCAACACCATCGCCGCAGTCGCAGGCCAGAAAATCCGTCAAAAGGCAGGCAATATGCCCGTGCTCGACGTTATTTCGGCGGGAGCCGAAGCCGCACTGTCCACCACGCGCAATAACCGAATCGGCATCATCGCCACCAACACCACCGTCAACAGCAACGCTTACGCCCGCGCCATCCACAGCCGCAACCCCGACACATTGGTGCGCACCCAAGCCGCCGCCCTGCTCGTCCCGCTGGTAGAAGAAGGCTGGCTCGACCACGAAGTAACCCGCCTGACCGCCCGCGAATACCTGAAACCGCTGCTGGTGGACAACATCGACACCTTGGTACTCGGCTGTACCCATTTCCCGCTGCTCAAACCGCTCATCCGTCAGGAAGCCCCCGACGTAACATTGGTCGACTCCGCCATCACTACCGCCGAGGCCGCCGCCAAAGCACTGGCCCAAGCCGGACTGCTTAATACGGACAATCCCGAACCGGATTACCGTTTCTACGTCAGCGACATCCCGCTACGCTTCCGCACCATCGGCGAGCGTTTCTTAGGCCGCAGTATGGAGCAGATTGAAATGGTAACGCTGGGCTGACGCTTTTCAGATACAGAGGCCGTCTGAAAGATTTTTCAGACGGCCTCTTGTCCATTATAAAGAATTTTTCCGTGCGACAGCCGGCATATACCTTCAAATAGCCGTAAAGAAGCGCGAACCTTGCGGTTCGCGCTTCTTTCAGACGGCCTCAATTATTTCTTGTCGTCTTTTACTTCTTCAAAGTCGGCATCTACCACGTCGTCGTCTTTCTTGGCGGAAGACGGTTCGGCTTGTGCGCTTTCGCCTGCTTGGGCTTCGGCTTGCGCTTGTGCGTAAACCATTTCGCCCAGTTTTTGGCTGGCTGCGCCCAGTGCTTCGGCTTTGGCATCGATGGCGGCTTTGTCGTCGCCTTTCACGGCTTCTTCGGCTTCTTTCAGCGCGGCTTCGATTTTTTCTTTCTCGGCTGCGTCGAGTTTGTCGCCGTAGTCGGCCAAAGATTTTTTCACGGAGTGAATCAGGGCTTCAGCTTGGTTGCGGGAAGCGACCAATTCAGTCAGTTTTTTATCTTCCTCAGCATTGGCTTCGGCATCTTTCACCATGCGTTCGATTTCTTCTTCGCTCAAGCCTGAAGAGCCTTGGATGGTGATGTTGGCGGCTTTGCCGGTGCCTTTGTCTTTGGCGGAAACGTGCAGGATGCCGTTGGCGTCAATGTCGAAGGTTACTTCGATTTGCGGCATGCCGCGCGGTGCGGGTGCGATGTCGCCCAAGTTGAACTGACCCAAAGATTTGTTGGCGGAAGCGCGTTCGCGTTCGCCTTGCAGTACATGGATGGTTACTGCGCTTTGGTTGTCTTCGGCGGTAGAGAACACTTGCGACGCTTTGGTCGGGATGGTGGTGTTCTTCTGAATCAGCTTGGTCATCACGCCGCCCATGGTTTCGATACCCAAAGACAGGGGCGTTACGTCCAGCAGCAATACGTCGCTGCGGCCGCCGCTCAATACTTCGCCTTGAATCGCTGCGCCTACGGCAACGGCTTCGTCAGGGTTTACGTCTTTGCGCGGCTCTTTGCCGAAGAAGTCTCTCACGGCTTCTTGTACTTTCGGCATACGGGACTGACCGCCGACCAAAATCACGTCGTCGATGTCGCTGGTGCTCAAGCCGGCATCTTTCAATGCGGTGCGGCAAGGCTCGATAGAGCGGGCAATCAGGTCTTCAACCAAGCTCTCGAATTTAGCGCGGGTAATTTTCATTGCCAAGTGTTTCGGGCCGGTTGCGTCCATGGTGATGTACGGCAGGTTGATTTCGGTTTGCTGGCCGCTGGACAATTCGATTTTGGCTTTTTCGGCAGCTTCTTTCAGGCGTTGCAATGCCATCACGTCTTGTTTCAAATCAATGCCTTGGTCTTTTTTGAACTCGGCGATGATGTGGTCGATGAGGCGTTGGTCGAAGTCTTCACCACCCAAGAAGGTGTCGCCGTTGGTTGCCAATACTTCGAATTGTTTGTCGCCGTCGAGGTTGGCGATTTCGATGATGGAAATATCGAAGGTACCGCCGCCCAAGTCATATACGGCTACTTTGCGGTCCTTGTTGTCGCCTTTGTCCATACCGAATGCCAAAGCGGCTGCGGTCGGCTCGTTGATGATGCGTTTTACGTCCAAACCGGCGATGCGGCCTGCGTCTTTGGTGGCTTGACGTTGGCTGTCGTTGAAGTAGGCCGGAACGGTAATTACGGCTTCGGTTACTTTTTCGCCCAAATAAGATTCGGCGGCTTCTTTCATTTTACGCAGGACTTCTGCGGAAACTTGCGGTGGAGACAGCTCTTTGCCTTGCGCTTTCACCCATGCGTCGCCGTTGTTGGCTTTAATGATTTCGAAAGGCATGGATTCGATGTCGCGTTGGACTTCTTTGTCTTCAAATTTATGACCGATCAAACGTTTTACAGCGTAGATGGTGTTTTTAGCGTTGGTTACGGCTTGGCGTTTTGCCGGTGCGCCGACGAGGACTTCACCGCCGTCCAGATAAGCGACGACAGACGGCGTAGTGCGTGCGCCTTCTGCGTTTTCAATAACTTTGGTTTGACCGTTTTCAGAGATGGATACACAAGAGTTGGTTGTACCTAAGTCGATACCGATTACTTTTGCCATATTGATGTTGCTCCTAAAAAGATTTTTCTAAATTAATAATTGTGTGGAACATTTTGTTCCGTTGACCTGTAAATAAGGTTGCCCGATATTTTTTCAAGGGCTTTGTTGAAATTTTTTAAATATAAAATTCAACAAATTAAACTATTTATCCACAGGCCGGTATTTTATTTTTCAGACGACCTAGTCTTTGTTTTCCGATTGGGCATCATCGGAATGATTTTCCAAAAGCGGGATTGAAGGCTGAGGAACTGGGAAGGGTCGTCTGAAAATTTTATGCTTGATAAACTTCATCAAGCGGTGCCTTCAGGCTTCTTTTTTCGCTACGACAACCATCGCGGGGCGCAGTACGCGGTCGGACAGGGTGTAGCCTTTTTTCATGACGCTGACGATGGTATTCGGCTCTTGCTCGCTGACGACCGTCTGCATCGCCTGATGTTGGTGCGGGTCGAGTTTGTCGCCGGGTTGCGGGTTGATTTCTTTGATGTGCGTGGTGTCGAACGCTTTTTGTAATTCGTTCAGCGTCATTTGCACACCCATTTTCAGCGCGTCGAAATTACCGCTTTGGTCGAGCAGCGCCATTTCGAGATAGTCTTTGACCGGCAGCATTTCGGCGGCGAATTTTTGTCCGGCGAACTTATGCGTATCGGCAATTTCCTGCTGATGGCGGCGGCGCAGGTTTTGCTCGTTCGCCAGACCGCGCAGTTCGCTGTCTTTCAACTGTCCTTCCAGCTCGGCGATACGCGCCTGCAATTCTTCGTAAGTCGGCGGTTCCTGAGGTTCCGGTTGCACCGTATCGGCTTCCGGGATAACGGTTTCTTCTTCGACAGGTTGGTTTTGTTCGGTCATGATTCATGTCCTTTAAATTTGGCGATTTTCAATGCTGTCCCATATATGGCCGTCTGAAATTTTTTCAAGCGTGGTTAGAATTACCTGCTATAAATTTATGCGTTAATCTGCTTTGCCGTCATGTGGATAAACGGTAAGATACTGCCATTACTTAATTTTCAGACGGCCTCTAACATGAAAAAAGACCATCTCAATACGACAGATTTCGATTTGTGGCACACCATCCGCGAAGAAACCGAAACTGCCGCAGCCGCCGAACCGATGTTGGCGAGCTTTTTGCACCAAACCGTGTTGCGCCACGATTCGCTCGATTCCGTCCTCGCCTACCACCTCTCCAGCAAACTCGGCAGCCCGATTATGGACGTGCGCGCCCTGTTTGAAATTTACCAGCAGGCATTGGGCAGCGACGCGCGCATCAGCAACTGCGTCGAAGCCGACTTGAAAGCCATTTACGAACGCGACCCCGCGTGCGACGAATATTCGCTGCCGCTCTTGTATTTCAAAGGTTTCCACGCTATTCAGGCGCACCGCATCAACCATTGGCTTTACCAAAACGGCCGCAAAACGCTGGCGTATTTCCTGCAAAACCGCATGTCGGAAGTGTTCGGCGTCGATATTCACCCTGCCGCCCGTTTCGGTCATGGGCTGATGCTCGACCACGCCACCGGTTTCGTTGCCGGCGAAACCGCCGTGTTGGGCAACAATATTTCCATCCTGCACGGCGTAACGCTCGGCGGCTCGGGTAAGGAAAGCGGCGACCGCCATCCGAAAATCGGCGACGGCGTGATGATAGGCGCGAACGCTTCGATATTGGGCAACATCCGCATCGGTACCAACGCCAAAATCGGTGCGGGCAGCGTGGTCGTTGCCGACGTGCCGTCTTCGATTACCGTGGTCGGCGTTCCCGCCAAACCTGTCGGCAGGTCGGTTAAGGCGCCGTCGGCGGATATGGATCAGAACATTGATTTGTCGGGAGTCGAGTTCATCATTTGAACTGTCCCGCCCGACAAATAAAAACCGAAAGGCCGTCTGAAAAATCATTTAAAGAATTTCAGACGGCCTTTCGGTTTACCCTTCCACACTCAGCGCTGCGGCGGCAGCGGCGCACCCGCGGGGTGTTTGTAGCGGTTGTACATAAACAGATACTGCGTCGGGAAACGGCGTATCCAGTATTCGGTATTTTCGTTGACAATCCGCGCATCGTGTTCCTTATCGCCGTTCAGTTCGCCGCGTAACGGTTCGATGTGCAACGCGAAACCCTGACCGTCAGGTAGACGCTCGCCGCAGAAAAACAGGGCTTTCACGCCTTTGACTTGGGCAAGTTTGCCCGCCAGCGTCATCGTATAGGCCGGTTTGCCGAAAAATTCCGTCCATACGCCGTCTCCGCCTTCTTCCGGCGAAGGGACATGGTCCGGTAGGACGATAGTGGCCTCGCCGGCACGCAAGGCTTTAATCACCTGCTTTACTCCCTGCATATTGGTAGGTGCGGTTTTACCCTTGCCGCGCACTCGCCCCGCCTGCATCACCGCATCCATCGCTTTGAATTTGGGCGGTTTGTACATGGCGGTCAGCGGAAACGGAAGCTGCTGGCTGATGTAGCGTCCGGCAAGGTCGTAGCTGCCGATGTGCGGCGTGATAAACAGCAATCCCTCGCCCGCATCCAAGGCCGTCTGAACATGCTCCCAGCCGTAAACTGCCTTAAACAGTGTCTCGATGCGTTCAGGCCGTCTGAAAAAGGCCACGGGAAGTTCCAGCCCGCCTTTGGCTGTTTCCTGAAAAACGGCTTTGACGGTTCGGTCGTCGGCCGGAAGTTGCGCGGCGGTAAGGTTGTCGATAACGCGGCGGCGGTCCTCACTCATGATGCGGCAGGCAATGCCGCCCCAGAAATCGCCAAGGGCGTGGAGGAATTTCAGCGGCAACAGGGAAAAGAGTTTGAAAAGAATGATAATCAGGGTTTGCATGATATTGTCTTCGTGCGGGTTTCGGCTGATTGTAATGGAAAACGAAAACAGGCAAAAGCTCGGATGACAAGGCCGTCTGAAAATCCGTCCGGTTGCTGCCCGCCGCCGAATCTGCTACCATCCGCGTTGCATTAAGAGTTGGGGATTCCATGCCAACCTGCTCGTCGGCGGCAGCCGCAAGTAAGGTGGACGACTGTAAAAGTCGATGTGGCTCGCAAGAGCAATCCAAACCCGCCTGATGCGGGATTTTTTTTGCCTGCGCAAAACGAATACCCGAAGCCGATTGAGAATATTTTTTATTTGAGTCGGCTTGTCAAGATAGAACCCTGCTATAATTTTCACTATCTCCATTTATCAAAACAACAGGCCGTCTGAAAAGATAACAGCTTGTTCCATCAAGAAAGAATTTAAACAATGAGCGAATATCTCTTTACTTCCGAATCCGTTTCCGAAGGCCACCCCGACAAAGTTGCCGACCAGATTTCCGATGCCGTTTTAGATGCCGTCCTGGCGCAAGACCCGAAGGCTCGCGTAGCGGCGGAAACTCTGGTTGCCACCGATTTATGCGTACTGGCAGGCGAAATCACCACCACCGCCAAAGTGGATTATGAAAGAATAGCACGCGAAACCATCGCCCGCATCGGCTACCGGTCGTCCGATTTGGGCTTTTCCTCCGATTCCTGCAAAGTGTTGCTCAACTACGGACAGCAGTCGCCCGACATCGCACAAGGCGTCAACGAAGGCGAAGGGCTTGATTTGGAACAAGGTGCCGGCGACCAAGGATTGATGTTCGGCTATGCCTGCGACGAAACTCCGGTGCTGATGCCGTTTGCCATCTATTACAGCCACCGCCTGATGCAGCGCCAAAGCGAACTGCGCCGCAACGGAAGCCTGCCGTGGCTGCGTCCCGATGCCAAAGCCCAGATTACCGCCGTTTACGACAGCAAAACCGGCAAAGTGAAACGCATCGACACCGTCGTCCTCTCTACCCAGCACGACGAAGGCATCAGCTACGACGAGCTGCGCGAAGCCGTTATCGAGCAAATCATCAAACCGGTTCTGCCGTCTGAAATGCTGACCGAAGAAACCAAATATTTGGTCAACCCCACCGGCAAATTCATCATCGGCGGCCCGCACGGAGACTGCGGTCTGACCGGACGCAAAATCATCGTCGATACCTACGGCGGCGCGGCCCCGCACGGCGGCGGCGCGTTCTCCGGCAAAGACCCGTCCAAAGTTGACCGCTCCGCCGCATACGCCTGCCGCTATGTCGCCAAAAACATTGTCGCCGCAGGCTTGGCCACCCAATGCCAGATTCAGATTTCCTACGCCATCGGTATCGCCGAGCCTACTTCCATTTCCATCGACACCTTCGGCACCGGCAAACTGAACGAAACCGAACTGATTAAACTTGTCCGCGAACATTTCGACCTGCGTCCAAAAGGTATCGTACAAATGCTCGACCTGCTCCGCCCGATTTACGGCAAAACCGCGGCCTACGGACACTTTGGCCGGGAAGAGCCCGAATTCACATGGGAACGCACCGATAAAGCCCTCACCCTGAAAGCAGCGGCAGGATTGTAAGAATTGCGGAATGAAACAGTAAAGGCCGTCTGAAATTTTCAGACGGCCTCGTTTTGTATGCGGCCGAAAACAGAAAGCAGCAAAGCTGCCCAATACCCCATCTTATTTTCAGACGGCCTGATTCGCTATACAATGCAGGCAGACCCGTTTTCAGTAAAAGGAATCACACCATGTTTGGCAAACATATCTTTGAAGAAGTTACTTCCAAACTCGGCGAAACCATCGCCAACAGCCCCGCCAAAGACGTTGAGAAAAACGTCAAGGCCATGCTGTCCAGTGCATTCAACCGCATGGATTTGGTTACCCGCGAGGAGTTCGACATCCAGCAGCAGGTGTTGATTAAAACCCGCACCAAACTGGTCGAACTGGAAGAGCGTCTGGCGAAACTGGAAAGCGCCCGCACATCGGAAGAAACCGTTTTAGAAACGGCCGAAACCACCGGGCAGACGAAACCGATTGAATAAGGCCGTCTGAAAAGCGGAAATAAAAACAAAACCGGTTGCTGAATAGCAATCGGTTTTGTTTCTTCATCCTGAAAAATACAGTCTCACATCGTCCGACGGAAACCCACCGCCTTTAAAACATGTGCCCGCAAGACCTCGCCGCTGCCTTCCAAATCGGCTATCGTCCGGGCCGCACGTAAAATACGGTGGAAACTGCGCGCCGACAACGACAGTTTTTCCAGCATAGCCGCCAGCGTCTCTCTCGCTTCTTTCGGGATGGCAGCAATGTTGTCCAATTCTGTGGGCGAAAGGCCGGAATTGAGTTTCCCTTGCCGTACATATTGCCTTTCCCGTGCCCTGACGACACGTTTCAATACTTCCGCACTGCTCTCCCCCGCCTGAGCCTGAACCAAATCGGCGGCAGGCAGAGCGGGAACTTCAATGATTAAATCCAGCCTGTCCAACAAAGGGCCGGAAATTTTGTTGCGGTAACGTTGGATACTATCGGGCGTACAGCGGCAGGGCTTGACGGGATGGCCGTAAAATCCGCACGGACAGGGATTCATCGCAGCAACAAGTTGAAATTCCGCCGGAAATACCGCCTGCCTTGCCGCCCGCGAAATATGGATTTCCCCGCTTTCCATCGGTTCGCGTAACGCCTCCAACACCTTGCGGTCAAATTCGGGAAGTTCGTCCAAAAACAAAATTCCTTTGTGGGCTAAGGAAATTTCTCCCGGCCGCGGATCCGAACCTCCGCCAACCAAGGCGACTGCGCTGGCAGAGTGGTGCGGCGCTTTGTAAGGACGGGAATTGTCTGTTTTCTGACTATGCTGCGGCAAAAGTGAATGCAGCGCCCAAACCGAAATTAATTCTTCATCAGTTAAAGGCGGCAAAATAGACGGCAGCCGCTGTGCCAACATAGATTTACCCGTACCGGGAGGCCCCATCATTAATAAACTGTGGCCTCCTGCAGCAGCGATTTCCAAGGCCAATCTTGCCGTATGCTGGCCTTTTACGTCTTTTAAATCCGGTAGCGGCAGAGTAGTTTCATCCGTTTGAGGCTGTGCAACGGCCACAGTCTGCGGCAGCCGTATAACATTGTTCAAATGTGCAGCCACTTCCCCTAAACTGCCGGCTCCATATACTTCGATATTTTTCATTATGGCAGCTTGTACGGCATTTTCGGAGGGCAAAACAAAACGGCGGCACGCCTGCTGCGCCTGCCAAGCCATAGCCAGCCCCCCGCGTATAGGCCTTAAAACACCCGACAATGCAAGTTCACCTGCAAATTCATATTTTGCCAAATCAGCCGCATCAATCTGACCAGATGCTGCTAAAACACCAATGGCAATAGGTAAGTCGAATCGTCCCGATTCTTTAGGTAAATCAGCAGGCGCAAGATTAACCGTAATTTTTTTGGCAGGAAAATCGAATCCGGATTGGATAATGGCAGCACGGACTCTATCCCTGCTTTCCTTTACCTCTGTATCTGGTAAACCCACGATATTAAATTGCGGCAAACCGTTAGCAAGGTGAACTTCCACTTCTACCAACGGAGCACTCATGCCACAGAGTGCCCTGCTATTGACTACAGCAAAACTCATTTCAGACGTTCCTTAAAACATGAAATTTTCATTGATAATACTTAAAATCAAGATGTTATATTTAAAAAGAATATCATAAATGTTTCATACTATTATTCATAATGACCCCAACAAACTTCCTGCAATATTTTGGGAAAGACTTCAAGCAATTTGATTTAATTAAGCCAAGTCGTTCATTTAAGGTCTTTTATGTATAACATTTAGAAAAAGGCCGTCGAAAAATTTTCAGACGGCCTTTTTAAATTATAAGTGACAAAACTTTCACATCAAATCCCTTCTTGTTCAGCAAACTTCAGTTTAGATCGCTTTTTCTGTTGCTCTTCCTGCTTACATCACTCGTGTCCCGTCGCGCTTAACGATTTAAGTGTTATACGCTCCAAAACTATCAAAAATCCTCTGATTAATCAGCTAATACTGTTCCACAACTACAAAATCCAGCCAGATTATTTCACTCAATCCGAATAACAATAAGTGCACTTACCCCTATTACAGATGTCGCACACCCCATTGGAGATACCAGTAGTAAAATAATAAAGGGTTATCCTTAAAACTAAAGACAACCCTATGTCATCAAAGTTGTTACAAATAACACATTCAGCAAATTCACATACAAAAATATTGCATTAAGACTATTACAAAATCTCTGCAATATGTTTAGCAGCTCGTTTAGCATCCAATAGAATAAGGCCTAATTTGCCACTTTCTTTGGCAATAAGTGCTAAAACAGCATTATCCCCTGCTTGGCTCAGCAAAATATACCCATTTTTGCCCTTAACCATAACTTGATCTAATTCACCACACGCCAATTCATGAACCGAACGATTACCCAACGCCAACAAAGTAGCAGACATTGCACCAACACGATCTGCGTTAAGGTGATTCGGTAATAAAGTCGCAATTGGTAATCCATCTGTCGAAATCACAGCTGATGCGATTATGTCAACCGATGTATTGTTTAGATCACTCAATACAGATATTAATAATTGTTGCATACCATTATCCCATTAAAATAAAAATTACCTGTGCCATATAAACTCAACCTTAACGGCTCCCATACCGGTGATACAACACTTTGACTAAAGTAACAAATGCCTCTTTATTTAAATCAGGCATACCACCTATCACCAAAATCAACTTTGTTGCCCCTATGTAAAGGGGGAAAAAAGTCAATTCGCTTTGTCCCGATGGATCACAAACACCCCATGCACTATTATTAATGTGCAGATTATTTCTTATTAATAACTGATGATCAGATTCCATTTTAGCAACTTTGCTAGCTAAAAGGCCAAGCTCCTCAGCTGCTTCATGATGGAAACCAACATTTGCAAAATACAGCCCCTTCTCATCAGCTAATAGCGCCTTACCCGAATTAGACAAAGGTGCAAGCACATCAGGCAATTGTTCATCAGTCAAATGAATATCGTCTGTACCAACATTTTCGTCGCCATACAAAAATTCTAAACGCTGCAAACGATATAATAAATTAAGCGCTGTATTAATATCGCTCGTATCTGTCCATGCTAAAATTTTCTCACTGCTAATAGCCTCCGTCGGTTCTGCGCGAAGCAACCCGTATAACAATGTCCTACTTGCACTAGGTGTATCTCCCGAAACAGCATAATAAGCACCAGCCGGTGTTACTTTAGGGTATAAATTTGATTGTAAAGAAAGTGTAGTTTCCATCTTAATTTATACCTCCAGCCCTGGATCAATTGAAAATAACATTGCACTGACTAATTGTTTTACATCATCCTCTCGACGTGCATCAATTTCAAATACAGGAACATTAAAATTATTTTGCGCTAAATATTTCTGATACACATCAACACCTGGTAAAGAACGTATATCCATTTTTGTAACCCCAACAACTAACGGAGCCGACTTCAACAATTCCTTAAAGGCATCTAAAAAGAACTGCAGATCTTTCAAAGGATTCGTACGAGTATTATCTAATAAGAGCACCAAACCCATACTGCCTTGGCTAAGAATTTCCCACATAAAATTGAACCGTTCCTGCCCTGGCGTTCCATACAAATGGACTTTAGTTTCCTCATCAAGATGGATAACACCATAATCCATAGCAACCGTTGTATAACCTTTACGGACTAAAGTCATATCGGAAGCATCAGCGTCTGTTTGTACAGGAGGTTCATCTGACAAAGCGGAAATAGCAGTAGTTTTACCTACACCAACCGGACCGGTAAATATAATTTTATTTTCTTTCATTACTTGTCCTTCCTAATGTTTTCCAAGCAGTTTTCGCATTAAACGCTGTAATAAACCACGAGGCTGTTCTTTTGACGGACCCGCCATTTTTTCTGCATCTTTTGCCATTTGATCATCTGGGACGTCGCTGTTCACACTAATTTGTTCTGTTGCTACTGCAGAGACATTTGCTTGTTCTGTTGCATATTCACTGTCCGTCGCCAAGAATCCTGTAATCGACGTTGCAGCCAAATAGTTCAAAATATCTGGCATTTCCAAAGGCATTACTTTATAGAGGATATTCAAATTAACCGATGTTTTCGTCAAGAAAGCTGACAATCTCATCGACTCAGGCACATGCGCCAAACGGGTTAAATTTGGCCAACGTTTTAATGTAAATACAGTATGTGGCGTCATCGGATAAATCAAACGTCCTTGAGCAGTCCAAATTGCCATTTGCCATAAGCATGACATAATAGTTACTTTTGCTTTTTCTTTCCATTGTGGATTATCAGGAACCGCCTTACAAATTACTGAAACGTCATCATCTTTGCACAATTTTTCTAAATCAGTGGTGCTTATAGTCAATAAGACTCTCTGAATACTCGGAAACACAATCAATACAGGTTTACCATCATGCAATACTGCAATATCCTGATGTCCTTGACTAGCGAATTTCAATGCACCCAATAGACCTTTTTGAGGATTAAACCGACGAATAACAGCCTTCCGAGACGTAATTTGCTTATCCTCATTATCCGTAGAACCCTCAGACTGATGACTTGATGGTTCAAAAACATTCCCTCCTTGAGACAAACTACGCAAAATAGGAAACAATGTATCAAATTTAATCGGTTTTGGGAGATAAGGAGTTATTACATTTGGCTCAGCACTGGAAAACATAGCAACCGGCACTGTCGGATATTCTTTTTTCAAAGTTTTCCATACTTCAATACCTTTTTCCGTATCTGTATCAACCAGTATTAAATCTGGCTGATCTACTGACTCTGAAGTAACAATTTCGTAATTCGTCGTATTGTGCATTTTAAATGCCATACGAAACACAGCTTCTTGTTGCTCACCCACTTCTTGCAACATTATCCGTATGGTCTTAATTTTAGGAAACAGATTGTCCATTATTTGGTACTCTCTAACTAAATTATTTTATTTTTTTAGAATGTTGGTTAACTCGTTGTAACAAACGGCTCATTGCTAAGATGACTTCTTCTGGCAGACTTACTACACGTTCACGTAACAATCGTAAAAATTGCTCCAAACGAGGCCAATCTTCGGCACGTTCATACAGATCAAACAATACAATATATAATTGCGATTCTTGGGGATACTGTAATACGGCCTGCTCTAGCGTACCAATCGCTTGATCTAATTGGCCATACATCAATAGGGATTCAACTTCTTTCAAAGCCTCATCAGCAGGAGACGAATTCACGCTGATTATCGAAGAATCCTTTTGAACTAAATCACGATACTTGGCCTTGACCTGCGATGAAGTAGGTTGCAAATACCCTCTTTCTAAACCGATTTTTTGTATCTGTTGTTCAGTAGGGCCTTTCTCTAAATCATCAAATAAATCGTGATAACCCAGACTGTATCCCCACCCCAACATCCTTTCCTTCACTTGTCGTCCATACTGACCCAAGGAGTGATAAAGTTTCCACAAATGTTTTGCAAACTGCCCAACCTCTTCGTTTTGATAGTCTAATCTCAAAGCATCAATAATCAAACTAGCAGGCTTTGGAGAATGTTGGATAGCACGGTTATATTGTTGGAGAGCGGTTTCATAACTAACTTTATCTTTTAAAATTTTAGCGCTTTGTTCAGGTTTTACAAAACCTATAACAGCACTCATTTCTTCTGGAGTGATATTATCAAATTCTGTTTGTCCTACAACAATAGGAACGCGTTTGGAAGAATTAGTTGCAACCGATTGATTGTTAGATTCAATAGTTAATGTTGGATTAGACGCATTATTTTCCTCTAAACCAGTCTTTTCTCCGATTTGACGAGAAACTTCCTGTATATTCCAACCTAATTTGCTTTCAGCCAGCACTCGCAAATGTAAATGATTTGGCTCAACCATTAGCCCTGCCTTAATGTATTCTACTAAGGCATCTTCTGTTAACACTGCGCCATGTCGATCCAAGGTTTCAGCCAACATATCAATGTTGCCAACACGCAGATTTAACCCTATCAACTCATGTACTAATTTTTCCAAACTTGTTGTTTCCTTTTCATCTTACTCATGTACTAATTTTTCAGGTGCTGTATCAGTCAGATTATTTAAATAGCCAGCAAGAGATTCAGCAGCTTTACTTTCATACCCAAATTGCTTATAAACTTGGTATTCTGTTAAAGGATCGACCTCTTGTGCAGAAACAGACGTGGCCGATGTACTAGACCCACCATCCCCCCATTCCCAATCTTGCACACCTGCATTTGAAACGGATTGGTTGACCTTATCCATCCAGTCTTCATTCTCTGAGACCTCGTCTGCCTGAATTTGGTGATGATTCTGTGATGCTTTAGCCACTTTAGCAGACCTACCAGCTGCCGAACTACCCTGTTTATGGCGGGCAAACAGCAAAACCAGCAGCAAAAGAGCCAGCAATATGATTAAAAGTGAATAATTCAAGAACACCTCCCGATAATGCATTGCAGTCAATCGAACTGCACATATCAATACTTGGCACTTAATTTCAAATGCTCAATCATGTTATCCCCTAAGTTTTTTATGATAACATGATTTACCGATAATTACATTAAAAACCATTTTGTACATTCAACAGTTTTGCTGAATTACAACTTACACAAAGCTATTGGCGTTACGCATATGAAGACATACTCATTAACCTCCAATTGGCTAAGGAATAGAATAGCCTATTTTGGCCCCAATAGTATGTTATTTCTGTATTACAAACATACTCACAGTAAGTTTAGCAGCCCAGTGTTTTATCATATCAATCCACCAATTGCCGCAATATCGTTTCAAACGGCTTTTTAAAGAAATAAACGTTCAACACGGTTACATTCGCTGCCAAATATTGAAACATTTTCTGCAAAAAGACTCACTGCATAGAAACATATTCCAGCAGAACTTTACAGAAACAAATATTAACTACCTTATTTTTCTGTTTTATCCAAACCTCAAAAATTTCAAACAGTCTCGTTTGTTCGCAAGGACAATAAATATGCATAGCTAATTTAACAATACCGGGCCTTCCGCACGCGGATCAGAATTTGCTAGGCCTTATAATTATTTATGACAAACTTAAATCCTCTTCTACATCTTTGATTTAATTTGATTTAAAAGTAATAGATATAATTCAAGTGCGCCACATACGCCACAAAACACGGCCACTATAATGTATTAAAATAGCAACATGCAAATTCTACACGTTCGTCGGGCACATGTACAATCCCAATGGATTCAACACGTCAACACATTTTCTCCTTACTCAGAATTTCGAGTAATAGTGCAATGCACTCATTTGTCTGCTATAGCCACACGCTTCTCCTTATATTTAAATGTAATACAAACCAGTTTAAAGCATTGGCAAAACAATCCCTAATAGAGGGACGTTTGATTGGTTCGTATAACGATACTCTATTATTTAGGATAGTTAATCCAGAAAAATCAAAAATGCTGATTGAGCAACGATGCTTCCTTTCAGTCGTCTGAATTTGGTAAGGTCTCTCATCACAGACGAATCCCCATCTTGTAGTGTGTGGGGTGCATCCTCCAAAAAGCAGCACACGAAATTCAAGGACCACTGTTTTAATACAATGAGAACCATATACAAAACATTACTCAATTAATCCCCAACTCTTTAGTGGAAAATCCCTAGCAAAAAGCATATTCTCACACAAAAAACTACAGATTGAGGTATTATGCACCAAATCTTTTTCAACTTAAATCTTGAAACACAGACACTACCAATGAAAAAAATCGGAATTGGCTTATTGACGCTACCGCTTGCCGCAACAGCTTTTGCCGCCACCCCCATCCCTGATGTATCCCCCGCATCGGAAGGCCAACACGTTTTTATAAACATACCGCAACAACGCCTCTTTATTTATACGGACGGACAATTAACTAAAGCCTATCCTGTTGCCGTAGGGAAAAGCATGACTCAGACTACTTTGGGGGAACACAAAATTGGTGTTAAAGCATTTAACCCGACTTGGCATATTCCCCAGTCCATCCAAAAAGAACGCGGCGACGGCGTGAAATCGGTTCCGCCCGGACCCAAAAATCCTTTGGGACCAGTATTTGTTCGCCTAGGAGATCCAAAGCTTGGGCTAGGCATACATGGAACAAATACCCCCGCAAGTGTACCCGGCATACGAAGTCATGGATGCGTACGTATGAAATCCCCCGATGCATTGGAATTTGCTACAACTATTACAACAGGCTCGCCCGCCTATGTCATTTACCAAATGGCTTCTTTAAATGAGGATGCCAATAAAAACCTATGGTTGGCCGCATACCGCGATCCATATAATAAAAAAAATCTTAATACTGACGCATTACGAAAAAGCATTGCGGCATGGGCAAAAGCCAATGGTAAAAACATCAATAGCAAACGAATAGACGCCATTCTAAAAGCTCGAACAGGTACAGCCAATTGTTTGACTTGCGCAAAAGGCGCAAAACTTACAATGCCGCTGAAATCTCTGGCTTGGACAAACGGCTCATCAGTATACAGTAAACCCAAATTTATGCCGAAGCCTGTCCCAGTACAAAATGATGTCTTGCCAGCGGGTTCTGAAATTGAAGTCAATGCCGACGATTTTGTTCCAGATAAAGCTGCATCTGCCACCTTTGTCCCCTCTAACACATCGGCATCAGACACACAAAATCATTCGAGGAAACCTGCTGGATCAACCTACACAACTACCCCCATACCTGAAAATAGTGAGCCTACAGAAGTATTGTTTTGATACTTTTTAACTAAAATGGCAAAAAGGCCGTCTGAAAAATTCAGACGGCCTTTTCTTCACCATCACACTCATCTCTTTACCAAGTTAAACCCTAAAATTCGCTATAATAAATTACATCGTTTTCCAGCTACCCTGTTCCCAACCGCTTTGTAGTATAAATATGAAATAAAGGTATACCCATGTCAGATAAAATTAACGTAGGCATAGTTGGCGCAACTGGTTATACGGGTGTCGAATTATTGCGTTTATTAGCTACACACCCTAATACCAAAGTTACAACTGTTACCAGCCGCAGCGAAAACGGCAAAATAGTCTCGGACCACTTTCCTAGTCTACGTGGCATTTACACACTAACTTTTCAGTCTCCTGAGGATGCCAAACTGGAAGAATGTGATGTCGTCTTTTTCGCCACTCCCAACGGAGTTGCCATGAAAGAAGTACCCGATTTATTAGCCAAAGGAGTTCGTATTATTGACCTGTCGGCTGACTTCAGAATTCACGACATTACAATATGGGAAAAATGGTACGGTATGACTCATGCCTGTCCTCATTTAGTTTCGCAGGCCGTATACGGATTATGCGAGATGAACAAACAGGACATTGCAAAAGCCCACTTAATTGCCAATCCTGGCTGTTATCCCACCTGTGTTTCTCTTCCCTTGCTACCATTATTGAAACAAAGTTGTCTAAAAGAGGATATGCCGCTTATCGCAGACTGTAAATCAGGAGTATCTGGTGCTGGAAGAAAAACAAGCATCGGTTCATTATTGTGTGAAGCAGGAGACAATTTTAAAGCTTACAATATCTCAGGTCATCGACATTTACCCGAAATCCAGCAAACTATCAATAAACTACAAAAAAATATTGCCGAAAATTTTGTATTTGTGCCGCATTTGACTCCAATGATTCGCGGAATGCAGGCAACAATTTATCTGCATTTAAAAGAAGGAACACATCCTGAGGAAATTTTGCGCTCCTACTATAAAGACAACCCATTTATCGATATTATGGAATCTGGTTCTATGCCGGAAACACGCAGCGTACGCGGTGCTAATATCTGCCGTATCAGCATTCAACGTGCTCCTCAAAATAATAATGTTTGGATTATTCTGTCCGTAATTGATAATCTAGTTAAAGGTGCTGCCGGACAAGCAGTTCAAAATATGAACATCATGTTCGGTTTTAATGAAAGCATGGGGCTTACGAATACACCTCTTTTGCCTTAGCAAAAAGAGAAACGCTGTTTTATATTCAATTTATGTAATTCAAGAAAGACGGTCTTTAGGAGGACACGTTCCGATTTTAATAATTTCATACCGTCTTTTCTATTATGATTTTCTTTAGAAACCAAACCAGTCTCATTTAAATCTGAGGCATTTTCAAACAATCATTCATACACGACTCCAGATACCAACTCCTGTTCATTCAAACTGCCGTATTGCTCCTCCCAATCATGGGAGGCTTCTACTATATCGCATTGTTTTGAAAAATCCTGCTGCCTACCGTTCATCTGTGTCAGCGACGAATAAGCCACTTCTTCACATTCTAAAGCCGACAAAGAAACATCCGTCGATTGTGCTTCCGAATAACTGAAGGGAAATGCTGCAAAGCCCATAGCTAATGCAATAACAGCTAACCAAGTATTTTTTTTATAACCGGTCATTCTTCATTCCTTTCAAGAAAACTGCCCATTCTGCTTTCAAAAGTAGCGATTCAATATGCTTTACATCATACTAAGTAAAAACTAAAAAAGCAATACTTTTTCTTAGTTGAACTAAATTTTTTCTTACATATTTCTCAAAAATAAAGTAAAATATAAAAATAAAAGGATACAATGCAGCAAAACTACACTTTTCCGAAGGAATAAAATGGATACCTTTAAAGACCGACTGGTTTTTCTATGGAAAAACGAGGCCAAACAAGCAAAAATAGCAGCCGACATCGATATGACCATTGCCGGATTCAGCCGCATATGGAACGAAGGCGGACTGCCGAAGTCGGAAACCTTAAAAAAAATCAAGCAATTAAAAGGTTGCAGTATCGATTGGCTGCTAACCGGAGAAGGCGAGCCTTTCCCTCACTCACATTTAGCAACAGAGAGCTCTGCAACAATCAGCGATACACTCGGCAATCCAGTCGACATAGACGAATTTGTATTTATCCCTCGTTATGATATTCAGGCCGCTGCTGGACACGGGCGATTGGCAGGCAATGAAAAACCTATGTTTGCCATGGCATTCCGGCGCGATTGGATTGAAAACTATGTTACCCGCAATACAAAAAACCTCTCGGTTATTTCCGTGAAAGGTGATTCAATGGAAGGTGTGTTAAATGACGGTGACTCCATTTTGATCAACCATGGAGAGACCACACCGCGCGACGGGTTATATGTATTGCGTATCAACGAAAACCTATTGGTCAAACGCCTACAAGTGATGCCCGGCGGTATTATCAACGTTATCTCGGCTAATGATGCCTACCCAACCTTTGAAATTGACCTAAATCATCTTACGGATGATGTCGCCATTATCGGGCGAGTAGAATGGTTTGGACGCAGTATCTGATTTAATTGTCGCAAAACAACACTGGATTTTTTTAGTTAATTGCGTTAAATGACAGGTTTAGCAGTTTGCCATATTAGAATTCCGTGATGGTTTTATAATTACTCAGGCTTGTATTTTCCGCCATCCGCCCAAACTTGCCTTGTAAACCTGTTTGCGCGACAATTACCGCAACATCTATATAAAGGAATCACATCATGTCAGACGAAAGCCCGATTATCTTTACCGACAGCTGTTGCACCAAGGTAGCTGATTTAATTGCTGAAGAAAATAATCCCGACTTAAAACTGCGCGTTTTTGTAAACGGCGGCGGTTGTTCGGGTTTCCAATATGGTTTCACCTTTGACGAAATTAAAAACGACGATGATTTTGAAATACAGAAAAGCGGGTTGACTTTCTTGGTCGATCCCATGAGCTATCAGTATTTAGTCGGAGCAGAAATTGACTATACCGAAAGCCTGCAAGGTTCCCAATTCGTCATTCGTAATCCGAACGCCGAAACCACCTGCGGATGTGGTTCGTCTTTCTCTGTATAAAGATTAAATTGTGCAATATCAAAGGCCGTCTGAAACTTTCAGACGGCCTTTGATATTGCCTCTTTGAAATAATGAGTAACTATCTTATAATTTGAAAATATTTAGCAAAATTATTTACACGCAACCAAAAACGAGAAAAATGTAATCTTCAAGTAGACCCGTTGAGCTTCGGCATAATACGCAAACACAGTTCAACCCTTAAAACTACCCTTTATCCATAATATGAGACAGTAATTCCAATAGTGTTTATACTTCGCAAAATAAGCAGCTTCGGGAATATCTGTTTGAACCAAAACACCGCCGAATATACGGGCATCTATTATCCAATGGGACAGAAATGAATAAACAAAAGTTTTACGATGTGTACGTTTCCTATCCTCCCGGCGAAAACCGCGAGCGGATTAATGATTGTCTGCGCGACAATCTGCCTGAAAATGAGGCTGAAGACCTTATTCAAGCTTTAGCAGAGCGTTCTCAAGCCATCATTGCAGAAAACTGTTCCCAAGACGAACGCGAAAATGCCCAGCATTATTTCAATTATCTTGGTTTGGACGTCATTGTCCGCCAATCAATGGAACTGACGCCAAACGCGAAAAACGAAGAAGAGGAAACTACGAATAAGTTGCACCAATGCCCCGTTTGCCGAACCATTATTGATGATCAGGAAGCAACGGAATGTTCGGTCTGCCACTTCCATTTTTCTACTGCCAACGAGGCTACTATCCAGCGCAAACGTATTGAGTGGGAAGAAAAACTGGCGTTCGAACACAAAAGGCAAGCCGAAATCGAACAAAAAATCCAGCAGGAAAAAGAGCGTGAGGAAAAACTCATGCGCAGACAAATCCGTGCGGAACTTGAAGAAAAACTACGCGAAGAATTGGCTCAGAATCCGAATATCGCAGCCTTGGACCATCAAAAAAGGAAAACTTTCCTCACCGGGGTTTTCGCGGCAATAGGAATTTTTGCCCTTATGGCCATCGGATACATAGCCGCGAAATATCTATAAATGCCACTTTTTAAATTAAAGGCCGTCTGAAAAGTTTATATGACCTTTCAGACGGCCTTTTCCTATAATTCCCTCAGACTACGGTTCTACGACCACATACAATGTCCTCCGTATGCTTTATAATTCCCTTTTTCAGGGCAAACGAATGACCGACATGAAATGGCTCAACCGCATTAAAACCATTATCCGCACTATCTATCTATACGGTTTGACCGATTTATTTGCCGGACACATCCGTCAGACATGGTTGCGCCGATTACTGGAAACGCTACCGAAATCAAGCCAATACGCCGACATACCTCTTCCCGTTCGGCTGCGGACGGCATTGGAAAGTTTAGGGCCTATATTCGTCAAGTTCGGTCAAGTCCTTTCCACACGTCCCGACTTGATTCCCCACAATTACGCCCTCGAACTGGCCAAGTTGCAAGACCAAGTACCTCCGTTTGATGCGCAGCTATCCCGTGCCCAAATCGAAAAATCACTGGGGCAATCCGTCGAAACCCTTTACGCGGAATTTGAAACCGAGCCTGTCGCCAGCGCGTCCATCGCGCAAGTACACAAAGCACGGCTGCATTCGGGCGAACAGGTGGCGGTCAAAGTTTTGCGCCCCAACCTTTTGCCCGTTATCGAACAGGATTTGTCGCTGATGCGCTTCGGCGCGGCTTGGGTTGAGCGTCTGTTTGCCGACGGTAAGCGTTTGAAACCGCGAGAAGTGGTGGCGGAGTTCGACAAATATTTGCACGACGAGTTGGACTTGATGCGCGAAGCCACCAATGCCAGCCAGCTTGGCCGCAATTTTCAAAACAGCGATATGCTGATTGTGCCCAAGGTGTTTTACGATTACTGCACCAGAGACGTGCTGACTATCGAATGGATGGACGGCACGCCGGTATCGGACATCGCCAAACTCAAAGCAGACGGCATCGATTTGCACAAACTCGCCGATTACGGCGTGGAAATCTTCTTCACGCAAGTCTTCCGAGACGGCTTTTTCCATGCCGATATGCACCCCGGCAACATTTTGGTCGCTGCCGACAACCGCTACATCGCTCTCGATTTCGGCATCGTCGGCACGCTGACCGACTACGACAAGCGCTATCTCGCCATCAACTTCCTCGCTTTTTTCAACCGCGACTACCACCGCGTCGCCACCGCCCACATCGAATCGGGCTGGGTACCCGCCGATACGCGTGCGGAAGAATTGGAAGCCGCCGTCCGCACCGTGTGCGAACCGATTTTCAACAAACCGATTTCGCAAATCTCGTTCGGCCTCGTATTGATGCGCCTGTTTGAGGTCAGCCGCCGCTTCCATGTCGAAATCCAGCCTCAACTCGTTTTACTGCAAAAAACCCTGCTGAATATAGAAGGTTTAGGCCGACAGCTCGACCCCGACCTAGATTTGTGGGCTACTGCCAAACCTTTCCTGACCAAATGGATGAACGAACAAATCGGCCCCAAAGCATTCCTCAACAATCTGAAAAAGGAAATCCCCGATTGGGCCGAAATCCTGCCCCGCCTGCCGCGCAAGCTCAATATGCTGATAGATGAAAACCGCCAGCAGGAAATGCGCGACGCCTATGTCCATCTGGTCAAAATCCAGCGACGTCAAAGCCTGTGGCTCGCCGTTATTGCCGTTGCCCTGCTGCTAATTCTGCTGTTCAAATAAAATATCCCCGAACAGGCCGGTTTTCCGCAACCTTGTTTGGGGATAATATTCTTTTTCATCAAAATCTTAATTTGTCAAACCCTTCTTTTCAGACGGCATAATCATACTCCACCACCAGCGGCGCATGGTCGGAAAATTTTTCGCCTTTATAAACATATGCGGACACCGCTTTGGCGGCGAGTTCGGGCGTAACCATCTGATAGTCGATGCGCCACCCGACATCTTTCGCATACGCCTGTCCGCGGTTGCTCCACCAAGTGTAGCCAGGGTTGTCGGGATAGAGTGTGCGCCACATATCCGTCCAGCCCAAATCGCGGATAACTCTGCCTATCCATTCGCGTTCTTCGGGCAGGAAGCCTGAGTTTTTCTGATTGCCTTTCCAGTTTTTCAAGTCGATGTTTTGGTGGGCGATGTTCCAGTCGCCGCAGACGACAATGTCGCGCCCTTCCGCCTTCATGGCTTCAAGCATGGGGTAGAACGCATCTAAAAAGCGGTATTTCAATTCCTGCCGCTCCGGAGCGCTGGTGCCGCTGGGCAGATAAAGCGAAATCACCGACAGCTTGCCGAAATCGCAGCGCACAAACCGCCCTTCCCTGTCAAATTCTTCAATGTCCATACCGATTTGCACATTGTCAGGCGCGCGTTTGCTGTACACCGCCACGCCGCTGTAACCGCGTTTTTCGGCGCAATGCCAATGGCCGTGCATCCCGTGCGGATTTTTCATATCGGCGGACAAATCGGCTTCCTGCGCTTTGAGTTCCTGCACGCAAACAATGTCCGCGCCCGATGCGGCGATGTATTCGTAAAACCCTTTCTTATAGGCGGAACGGATGCCGTTGACGTTGGCAGAGATGATTTTCAGCATGATGGTTTGACGTATGTGGATGAAAAAACGGCATTGTAACTGATTTTACGGTTTTCAGACGGCCTGCTGATTCGGAGGCCGTCTGAAACTTGATAAAAACCGCCGTGTAGTGGAAACTGCATCTGAAAACCAATCCGCATTCCAAAGGAACCATCCATGACCCTTCCTATTCTGGCCATTACCAGCGGCGAACCGGCGGGTATCGGCCCCGACATCTGCCTTGATTTGGCTCAGGCCGAGCTGCCCTGCCGCTGCGTGGTACTGGGCGACAAAGACTTGTTGCGCCGGCGTGCGGCGCTGTTAGGCAAACAAATAACCTTGCGCGATTTCAATCCGCACAGGCCGTCTGAAAACCCGATACGGCAAGGCGAATTGGAAGTGTGGCACATTCCTTTGCCCGACGTATGCGAAGCAGGCCGTCTGAATCCGGCCAACGCGCCCTATGTGCTGCAACTGCTGGACACTGCCTGCCGAGGTGTTTCAGACGGCCTGTTTGCCGCCATGGTAACCGCACCGCTGCACAAGGGCGTGATAAACGACGGCCGCGCAAGCAGCCGTTTTTTCAGCGGACACACCGAATATCTGGCCGAAAAAGGCGGGGTGGAACAAGTGGTCATGATGCTGGCCGGCGGCGGCCTGCGGGTCGCACTGGTAACGACGCACCTGCCGCTGAAGAACGTGGCCGCAGCGGTTACGCAGCCCCTCATTGAATCGGTCGGCAGAATCCTGCATCACGACCTGCGCACCAAATTCGGCATCGCCGCCCCGCGCATCCTGACGGCCGGATTGAACCCGCACGCAGGCGAAGGCGGCCATTTGGGACACGAAGAAACCGATACGGTCATCCCCGCACTGGAAAACCTGCGCGCCGAAGGCATAGACATCCGCGGCCCCTACCCTGCCGACACCGTGTTCCAGCCGTTTATGCTCAAAGATGCGGACGCAGTGCTGGCGATGTACCACGACCAAGGCCTGCCGGTTTTAAAATACGCCAGTTTCGGCAAAGGTGTGAACATCACGCTGGGGCTGCCGTTCGTCCGCACTTCCGTCGACCACGGCACGGCGTTGGATTTGGCCGGAACCGGCAAAGCCTCGTCCGGCAGCCTGATAGTGGCGGTGGAAACCGCACTGGAAATGGTACGCCGCTGAACCCCGTTTCCGCCCGAAAAAAGCCCGCCCGCGATACGAAAGGCCGTCTGAAAACGCCGAAGTGGTTTTTCAGACGGCCTTTTTCGTTATAAAATAAGCACCTCCAGTCAAAGGAAACCATTATGCAATACAGAATCCGCCGCGAAGGCGACAACACCTCCGACCGACCGGTCGACAACTGGGAGCGCAACACGTTGCGCGATGTACTGCTCGAAGCCTATAAAGAACAACGCCGCGCCCGCCTCTGGCGCAATATCTGGCGCGGTGTGGCCGTGGTACTGTTTCTCATCCTCATAACCGACATCGGCAACAATAGCGAGGGCGGCAAAAAAATCGTCAGCTCCTCCGGTGCGCACACCGCAGTCATCAACCTGAGGGGCGCAATCGGCGACAGCGAATTTGACGACCAAGTCAAAGCGCTGCGCGAAAGCATGGAAGCCGCCTATAAAAACAAAAACGCCAAAGCCATCATCATCCGCGCCAACAGCCCCGGCGGTTCGCCCGTCATATCCAACATCGCATTCAACGAAATACGCCGTCTGAAAGAAGCGCACAAAAACATCCCCGTATACGTCGTAGCGGAAGAAATGTGCGCCTCGGGCTGTTACTACATTGCTGCGGCAGCCGATAAAATCTATGCCGACCCGTCCAGCGTCGTCGGCAGCATCGGCGTTATCGGTGGCGGTTTCGACGCAACCGGACTGATGGACAAAATCGGCGTCAAACGCCGTCTGAAAACTGCCGGCAGCAATAAAGGCATGGGCGACCCGTTCTCACCCGAAACACCCGAACAGACCAAAATCTGGAATGCCATGCTCGCCGACATCCACGGCGAATTTATCAAAGCGGTCAAACTCGGCCGCGGCAGCCGTTTGAAAGAGAAAGAAAATCCCGATATATTCAGCGGCCGCATCTACACCGGCATCGAAGCCAAACAGGCCGGTCTGATTGACGATTTCGGCAATATTTACAGTGTCGCCCGCGACGTCGTCAAAGCCCCTGAACTGGTGAACTATTCGCCTGACGACGATTTCAGCAAACTGCTCAGCCGCCGGTTGGGTATGGAAATGAAAATGGGGCTGAAGGAAGCGATGAGCAAACTCTGGTAAGCCGTCCGTGCAACAGTAAAGGCCGTCTGAAAAATTTTCAGACGGCCTTTCCGCTCTATATCGTCATGGAATGCCGTTTCGCTCCGGCATCCGAATCATCGGCCAACACACCGGTTAACGGGCACCGCCGCCCAGATAACGGTAGCCGCCGTCATCTTCGCGTGTGCCAGTCGAATCAACGGTAAACTTCACACGGTCGTCGCTTTTGGCCGCGCTGGGGTTAATCGGGTATTTCACTTCGGTCAGACCGGCAATCGTGCCGGAATCATTGGCATGGTTCCATTCCGGTTGCGGCGCGCCGTTGGCGGCGGCGAAGGCGGCGGAAGCGGAGAGAATGAGGGCGAATACTGATTTTTTCATCATGTTTCCTTTCGATGGTTTTCTTTAAAATATGCTGCTTTGTTTCTGCAACCAGTGAAGTGCATTTTAGTTCCAAACCAATAATTAATGAATGGCGATTTTATTAAACATACTTTTCCTAATAGGAAACTTTAAGTTGCCCGCATCTACAAAAAAGGCCGTCTGAAATTAGATTTCAGACGGCCTTTTTTTATCGAGACTACGCCAAATCATACACGAACACCCGTGAGTTGCGCCCGCTTTCCATATAATCGCGGCGCCGCTCTTCGGGCAAATCGTCGGCTGAGGCCGCCTGAAAACCACGTTCGGCAAACCATTCGCCGGTATGGGTGGACAGTGCAAACAGTTTGCGGATGCGGCGGGCGCGTGCTTTTTGAAACAGATGCTCCAGCAGCATTTCGCCGTATCCGCCGTCGCGTGCGTCGGGAGAGACGACCAGACAGGCCAACTCGCCGCAGTCGGGGTCGGCAAAAGTCTTCAGGGCGACGCAGCCGCAAATATGGCAATCGTGCTCGATAACGGAAAAACTGCCGATGTGGTTTTCGAGATATTCGCGGCTTCGGCGCAGCAGTATGCCCTGCTCCGCCAGCGGCCTGATCATTTCCATAATGTGGGGAATGTCGCCGCTGCGGGCTTTACGGATGCTGACGAAGGAATTTTGCGCCACCGACGTACCCGCGCCGTTACGGGTAAAGAGTTCGCAAATAAGGCTGCCGTCATGCCGACCGCTGAGGATTTGCGTACGGCCGACACCGTTTTCCACCGCTTTGACCGCAGACAGCAGCAGGCGGGTTTGGTTCGGGCATATCTGCCGAGCCTCGATGCGCTGGCGCGCCTCGGCTGCGGACAGATTGGTTATCAGACGCCCTTCCGCATCCAAAATCCCTTCTTGTTCAACGATATAAACCAATTTTTCCGCATGAAGCGCCACTGCGACCGCTTCGGCGGTTTCGCCCATACTGAGGTTGAAGGTTTTGCCGCTGAACGAATAACCGAGCGGGCTGATTAAAACGACGGCGCCGTCGTCAAGGCGGCGGCGCACGGCTTCGGTATCGGTTTTGCGGACAATGCCGGTGTAGCCCATATCAACACCGTCGATCACGCCGAGCGGCTTGGCGGCCAGAAAATTACCGCTGGCAATGGCCGGCGGGCTGCTGCGCTGCGGAGTTTGCGAAACACTGCTGCACAGTGCGGCTTCGATGTCGCTGCGCAAGATGCCTGAGGCTTGTTTGGCGTATTGGAGGACGGTTTCGTCGGTGATGCGGCGGTGGTTGTGGTATTGCGGTTCGATACCGTGCGCCTGTGCGATGGCGTTAATCTGGGTACGCGAACCATGAACCACGACCAAGCGCACGCCCAAGCTGGCCAACAGATTGAGGTCGGCGGCCAGGTTGGTCAGCGTTTCGCCGGAGAGCAGGCTGTCGGATATGCCGACAACCAGTGTTTTACCGCGCAGGTAATGGATATAGGGCGCGGCTTCGCGGAAGCCGCCGACGAAGCCGGCCGTGTCGTTCATAGTAATAAGACCAGATAGAAAAGCTGAATAATCAATACGGTAAGCGCGACCAGTGTTGCCAGCGTCCAGTTGGTATCGTTTTTCCGTTCGGCAGCGGGAGCCGCCACTGCGGCCGCGGGTTTGGGCGCGACGGTAAAGCTGTCGAACAAATCGGCGATTTCGTTGCGGGAAAGCTGCTTCTGCGACTGCACCGGCATTTTGCCGCCGCGCGACAAGCGGAGGTCGGTCATGGCCGTCGGCAAAACTTCGGGCTGAAATTTCCCTTTCAAATCAACTATATTTTCTGTAGCCTTAAACAGACCTTCGCATTTGGTGCATACCACAAAACCTTGTGCGATTTTGAGCTGCTCGTCTTTCACCCAGATTTGGGTATGGCAGCGGGGGCAGGAACAAGCCGGCATGGTAATCTCGTTTCGTAATGTTATGGGGTCGTTGTTATTGGTTTCTGACCGTCGGCACTGCTTTTTCAGACGGCCTTTTTAAGTTTGTTTTCGGTTTGAATCGTTTATCGGAAACACTGCGGACGATTTTACCGCAATATCGTTTTCAAAAAATCCTTACGCCGCGCCGTAACGTTCGCGGTAGGCTTTCACCGGTTCTAAAAAGCCGCCGAACTCGGCGTTGTTTTGCAGCAGCGTGAACAAATCGTTCAGGTTGGCAATCGGCACCACCGGCAAGCCGTATTGTCGTTCGACTTCCTGCACCGCCGACAGTTCGCCCGTGCCTTTTTCCATGCGGTCGAGCGCGATGGCGACGGCGGCGGGCGTCGCGCCTTCCGCTTCAATCAGTTTGACCGATTCGCGCACGGAAGTGCCGGCGGAAATCACGTCGTCGATAATCAGTACGCGGCCTTTGAGCGGCGCGCCGACCAGCACGCCGCCTTCGCCGTGGTCTTTGGCTTCCTTGCGGTTGTAGGCAAACGGTACGTTCACGCCTCTTTCCGCCAACATCATCGCCGTTGCCGCCGCCAGAATAATGCCTTTGTAAGCCGGACCGAACAGCATGTCGAACTTCACGCCGCTTTCGATAACCGCCTGCGCGTAAAACTTCGCCAGTTGCAGCGTCGATGCGCCGTCGTTGAACAGTCCGGCATTAAAAAAATAAGGCGACTGACGGCCTGCCTTGGTGGTGAACTCGCCGAACTTCAATACGTTTTGCTGCAAGGCGAATTTGAGGAAGTCTTGGCGGAAATCGGACATTGTCTCTGCTTTCAAAGGCTTGTACGGAGTACGGATTATAAAGGATTACACGGCTTAATGCGCGGGCCGTATGAAAATGTGTTGTATTTCAGACGGCATTTTTGCGGCAGGTCAAAGCGCCGCCAGCAACGCGGGCAGTTCCGCCAGGCCGTCCAACACGGCCAGACACGGTTCGGCGGCAAGCTGTGCCTTGGCATGCGCGCCGGTCGCCACGGCTACGGCGGATGCTTTGGCATTGGCCGCCATCTGCAAATCATATGTCGTATCGCCGACAACCAAGGTTTCAGACGGCATCAGGCCGAGTGCGTCGCACAATGCGAACACCATCTCCGGCGCGGGTTTGGACGGCTGCTCGCTGGCGCAGGTTGTGGCCGCCCAGAAATGCGCGGTACCGGTTTGTCCGATGGCGCGGTCCAGGCCGGTACGGCCCTTACCCGTGGCCACGGCAAGCAGATAGCCCTGCCCTTTCAAGGTGTTCAGGCAAGGAACGGCGCTGTCAAACAGTTTCATATTGTGGTTGTTCGGATTCAGATAATGCGAGGCGTAGGTCTCAACGACGGCCGCCTGCACGCGGCCGTCGGCGTCGGGAATAAGGTGGCGCACGATGGCGGGCAGTCTGTATCCGATTAAAGGACGAATGCGGTCGGCTTCCGGCACAGGCAGGCCGCAGTCGGCAAAACTCTGCCGGAACGTAGCGATAATCGGGTTGGTGGTATCGGCAAGCGTGCCGTCCCAATCGAAGATGATGAGTTTGGGTTGCATAAATTTTCCTTTCAGACGGCCTCATGCCGGTTTTCCAGCATCACCGTAAATTGCTGCAATTCCTGCGGCAGGTCGGCCTTCAACACCAGTTTTTCGCCTGTCAGCGGGTGGTCGAGGTGCAGCTCGGAAGCGTGCAGGAACATCCGTTTCAAACCGAGTTTCTGAAGGCGTTTGTTGGCCTGATAGTCGCCGTAGCGTTCGTCGCCGGCGATGGGGCAGTGCTGCGACTGGAGGTGGACGCGGATTTGGTGGGTGCGCCCCGTTTTCAGGGTAGCTTCGACCAAGGTCAGGTGCGAGAGGCCGGCTTGGTGCAGGAGGCCGTCTGAAAAACGGTTCAACACGCGGAAAACAGTATGCGCGGACTGCCCGCCTTCGCTGACGCGCACCATTTTTTCGCCTTGTGCGCCGGTGTATTTGAACAAGGGCAGTTTGACGTGGAAGCGGTCGTTTTCCAGCCTGCCCACACCCAACGCGAGATAGATTTTTTTCGGACGGTCGTTGCGGATGGCTTCGTGCAGCCTGACGAGCGCGCTGCGTTTTTTGGCTATCATCAGCAGGCCGCTGGTGTCTTTGTCGAGGCGGTGGACGAGTTCGAGATAGCGGGCTTCGGGGCGGGCGCGGCGGATTTGTTCGATAACGCCGAAGCTCACGCCGCTGCCGCCATGGACGGCAGTGCCGGAGGGTTTGTTAATCACCAGCAGCGCGTCGTCTTCGTAAACGATGTCGAACTCGCGCGCGGGAGCGGCCTGAACACGGTTTTCAGACGGCCTCTGTTTTTCGGCGGTGCGTACGGGCGGGATGCGGAGCAGGTCGCCCGCCTGAATGCGGCTGTCGGGCTTGCAGCGTTTTTTGTTCAGGCGCACTTCTCCGGCGCGGATAATGCGGTGGATATGGCTCTTGGGAACGCCTTTGAGAATTTTTATCAGATAGTTATCAAGGCGTTGCCCCGCCTCATGTTCGGCCACGCTAATCAGGCTGACCGAATCTTTGCTTATTGCGTGCGTTTTCATCTATAATCCGAACACCGTTCAGCGGAGCGCCGCACTCGGCGAAAGGCCGTCTGAAACGGATTTATGATTTATTGTGAGAAAGCCATTTTATATTAAAAACGCACTCTACAAAGCATTTCCTTCCGCCCGCAAAGCCGACGGGCAGAAATACCGTAATCAAGTTTGAATTTATCTGCCGTTCCGTTTCGGCATAAGACGACAGGGATGCAATACCGCGGTCAGGCCGTACAAACGCCGGACAGTATCTCCGGCCCCGGCGGCCGCACTCCGAATCCCGCGCCGCACAAACGGAAAACACAGGCATAACGATACTGAGAAGACGCCGGCTGGATTATTTGAGCCTGAATGCCGCAGAAACGGCGGGCAGGCGGCAGCGGCGGCACAATGCAGGCCGCCGTTGCATCGTTCTTTATATACCTTCCTTATCCGACAATATAACCGCACATGACCGTCGCCCGATACAGGGCGGACGGCGGCTACCCGAAACAGCGCATGTTACGGCGCGGACTGCCGATGGCAGGTCCGCCGTACCACGGCAGCTAACGACGTTTCCGGACCGCCCGTTTTTTCAGACGGCATGAAACCTTGCGGATTCAAATTCAAATACTGATTACCTCGCCGCGAACAGTGCAAACGGGGTGTCCGAGGCCGTCTGAAACGGTTCCGGCCGCCTGACGAGGTTAATAATTATGAAACGCATGTTATTTAATGCCACGCAGGCCGAAGAGCTGCGCGTGGCGATTGTCGACGGCCAAAACCTGCTCGACCTCGACATCGAAACGCTGGGCAAAGAGCAGCGCAAAGGCAATATCTATAAAGGTGTCATCACCCGCATCGAGCCGTCGCTGGAAGCGTGTTTCGTCGATTACGGAACCGACCGGCACGGCTTTTTGCCGTTTAAAGAGGTGTCCCGTTCCTATTTCCAAGACTACGAAGGCGGCAGGGCGCGCATTCAAGACGTGCTCAAAGAAGGCATGGAAGTCATCGTCCAAGTCGAAAAAGACGAACGCGGCAACAAAGGCGCGGCACTGACCACCTTCATCAGCCTGGCCGGACGTTATCTGGTGCTGATGCCCAACAACCCGCGCGGCGGCGGCGTATCCCGCCGTATTGAAGGCGAAGAGCGTCAAGAACTCAAAGCCGCCATGGCCGAACTCGACATTCCGAACGGCATGAGCATCATCGCCCGCACTGCCGGCATCGGCCGCAGTGCGGAAGAGTTGGAATGGGATTTGAACTACCTCAAACAACTCTGGCAGGCCATTGAAGAAGCCGGCAAGGCGCACCACGATCCCTACCTGCTTTTCATGGAAAGCTCGCTGCTCATCCGCGCCATCCGCGACTACTATCGCCCCGACATCGGCGAAATCTTGGTGGACAACCAAGAAGTCCACGACCAGGTCGCCGAATTTATGAGCTACGTCATGCCGAACAACGTAGGCCGTCTGAAACTCTATCAAGACCACACGCCGCTGTTCTCCCGCTTCCAAATCGAACACCAAATCGAAAGCGCCTTCTCACGCAGCGTCAGCCTGCCTTCCGGCGGCGCGATTGTGATCGACCACACCGAAGCCCTCGTTTCCATCGACGTCAACTCCGCCCGCGCCACCCGCGGCTCGGACATCGAAGACACCGCCTTCAAAACCAATATGGAAGCCGCCGAAGAAGTCGCCCGCCAAATGCGTTTGCGCGACTTGGGCGGTTTGGTCGTCATCGACTTCATCGACATGGAAAACCCCAAGCACCAGCGTGATGTTGAAAACGTCCTGCGCGACGCGCTCAAAAAAGACCGCGCCCGCGTGCAAATGGGTAAACTCTCCCGCTTTGGCCTCTTGGAATTGAGCCGCCAACGCCTGAAACCCGCCTTGGGCGAAAGCAGCCACGTCGCCTGCCCGCGCTGCGCCGGTACCGGCGTCATCCGCGGCATCGAATCGACCGCCCTGCACGTTTTGCGCATCATTCAAGAAGAAGCGATGAAAGACAACACCGGCGAAGTGCACGCCCAAGTGCCCGTCGATGTTGCCACCTTCCTGCTGAACGAAAAACGCGCCGAGCTGTTTGCGATGGAAGAGCGTTTGGACGTCAACGTCGTCCTGATTCCGAATATCCACTTGGAAAACCCGCACTACGAAATCAACCGCATCCGCATCGACGACGTAGAAGAAGACGGCGAACCGAGCTACAAACGCGTCGCCGAACCCGAGCAGGATGAAGCGGCCAAACCGTTCGGCGGCGAAAAAGCCAAATCCGCCCGCCCCGAACCCGCCGTCAAAGGCGTGCGCCACACCCAGCCCGCGCCGACCGTGTCCGGCGAACGCCAAACATCATGGTGGGACAACTTCAAAGCCTGGTTGAGCCGCATCTTCGGCAACGCCGCCGCCCCTGAAACCGCCAAAGCCGCCGAACCGGAAAAAAGCGAAAAACGCAGCGCCGATTCGTCCCGCGGCAGCAACCGCCGCGGCAATTCGCGCCGCCAGAACCCGCGCCGCAGCAACAAACGCGACGGCAGTAAAGTCGAAGTGCAGGAAATCAACGCGCGGGCGGAAGAGGTCAAAGCCGAAAGCAAAACCTTGGAACAGGAAGAAAGCGGCAGAGACAACAACCGCAGCAAACGCAGCCGCAGCAACCGTTCCAACAAAGCCGAGGAACAACGCGCCGGCGCGCAGGCAGCTGCAAACGCTGCAAACGCGGCCGCGGAAACCGAAAGGCCGTCTGAAAATGCACCGCAGCCGGTCGGCAACCGCAAACGCGGCGGACGCAACAACAAAGCCGCCGAAGCGGCAGCCGCGGCAGCCGAAGCATTGGAAGCGGAAAACATCGCCGATGTGGAAATCAGCGAGGCAGTTGAAGCGGTTGAGGCCGTAGAAACCGAAACCGTCGAACAGCCGCGCGGCAACCGTGACCGCCGCGAACGCAGCGGCAGCCGCAACCAGCGCGACCGACGCAACAACGGCAAAAAACGCAATATCCCGTCTGCCAAAAAAATCGAACAATATCTCAATATTACCGATACCGCGGAAAAAGTGCGTTTCGCCGCCGATCACGTTTTAGGCGTGGCCGCAGCGCAACCGCTGTCCGTCGCCATCTCCGTGCCGCAAGACGCGGAAGAGCCGGCCGCGTTGCAGGATACGGCAGCCGATGCGCCGCTGGTGGTCGTGGTTCCCGAGCCGGTCATCAATACCGCTGCCGCGGAAAATGCCGAACCCGTATTGTTCGTCACCGAGAGCAACGATATCGGTGCAACTGTCGAACAAACCACCGACGACGAGCAGGCTGCTATCGATTCCGCCATCGGCAGCATTGATGCGGCCGCATCGTCCGTCTTGGCCGCCGACGACGAATACAGCTTCCAGCGCATGACCGCCGTTCCGACCAGCGAAGACGAACAGGCCGTACAGGAAATGGAAAACGCCCTGCGCCACATCCAGTCTGCCGCCCAAACGGCTGCGGATACCGAAACGGAAACGGCCGCCGAACAGCCCGCCGCCGATTTGGTCGGATTGGTGCAGATAGAAACCGATTCCACCGCCATCGCCGCCTTTGCCGACCAGCCGCAGGCTGAAAAAGCCGCCGGCCTGCGTCGCGCCGACATACCGAAAGCGCAGGCAACAGCCGATGCCGATGTGGAAATGGTTTTGGTCGAAACCCATAAATCGTAAGGTGATACGCAAAAGCAAAAGCCCGGTTCAATGCCGGGCTTTTTATATAAGGCCGTCTGAAAACGAAGAAATGTTTTTCAGACGGCCTCCGGGCCGTATGTTTCGACTTCCCTCTCAAAAATGAAACAACACCAAGCTCAAGGCAATCACCGCCATGCCCGAAGTCAGGCCGTAAACGGTTTCGTGTCCGTCGGAATAACGCTTGGCGGCGGGCAGCAATTCATCCAGCGCGAGGAACACCATCACACCCGCAATCACGCCGAACACCGCGCCGAACACGAAAGGCGATAAAAACGGCTTGAGCAGGGTGTAGCCCAAAACCGCGCCCAAAGGTTCGGCAAGCCCTGAAGCGAGGCAGGCGAGGACGGTTTTTTTGCGGTTGCGGGTGGCAAAATAAACGGGGGCGGCAATGGAAATACCTTCGGGAATATTGTGTATCGCAATCGCGAGCGCCAGCGGCATTCCGACGGCGGGATTTTCCAGCGTGGCGAAAAACGTTGCCAAACCTTCGGGAAAGTTGTGTGCGGTAATGGCAAACGCCGCCATCATACCGACGCGGGCGATGTGCCGGCGTTTGTTTTCCTGAAAGGCGGGATCGTGCGGGTCGAGCGTTTCGTGCGGGTTCGGCACGATGCGGTCAATCAGTGCAATCGACCCCATGCCCGCCAGAAAAGCCAGCGTTGCGGCGGCGAAGGCTTTGTCTTTGTCGTAAACCTGCGCGAAGGCTTCGCTGGATTTGTTGAAAATCTCCGTCAGCGACACATACACCATCGCCCCGCCCGCAAACGCCAAGCCGAACGACAATACGCGCGGGTTGGGCGTTTTGGAAAACATCACCAACCCGCTGCCCAGTACGGTGAACAGGCCGGCGGTGAGGGAAATGCCGAAAGCTATTGCAATGTTGGAAAAAGTGATTTCAAACATGGGCTGAATCGTTCATACAATACAAGGAGTCAGCCTAACATAATTTCCAATATAAGAGAATAGTTATTATTTGCATTTTAATCTAAACAAACAACAGCCACGGCCGGATTTTCAGACGGCCTTTTCGAATCATTCCGAACATATCTTCCAAACTTTCCCGAAAATAACCCGACAGACCGTCTGAAAATCCAGCCGATATACAAAGTCCTTCCGTTTCCGCTAAAATAAAGGCCGTCTGAAACCCACCTCGAAAAGGAAAAACCATGACCCGTATGGTTCACTGCGTCAAACTGGGCAAAGAAGCCCCCGGGCTGAAATTCCCGCCGCTGCCCAACGAATTGGGCAAGCGCGTTTATGAAAATGTTTCTCAGGAAGCGTGGAACGCATGGACGCGCCATCAAACCATGCTCATCAATGAAAACCGCCTCAGCCTTGCCGACCCGCGCGCGCGCGAATATCTGGCCCAGCAGATGGAAAACTTTTTCTTCGGCGACGGTGCGGACCAAGTACAAGGTTATGTGCCGCAAGAGCCGAAATAAGCCGGAAATATGAACGAGGCCGTCTGAAACAACATTTCAGACGGCCTTTCACTATTTATCCGATTGCCGACGGGACCGAACGGGGCGGCTGAACCTGTTGCCGTTAAGAAACTTCTGTAATGCAATATTGGCGGGAACAAAAATCACTGTGGAAATCAACGACACCATCAGCGACCAAACAAAATCGTTCACAATGAAAAAATAGAGTGCGGCAAAAGAAAAAACAAAATAAAACAATGCAGTGCCTAATATAAATCTAGTAAATTTCTTCATGCATCCTCCTTATGCCGCCAAAAAGGGAAAACGGCTTCCGCTACGGTTTGCAGGGTCCCGCTCAACCGAGGGCTGCTGTCAAATGTGATGCGATTTCTATAAAAAAGGTTCCGCTTTTTAACAGGCAAACCCATAACAAATTGAATACAAAATATTTTCACAATTAATCGCGCTTTTTTCAAGCCGTTTTCCATCGCAACGGCCCGCTGCCGCGCATGTAATTTCCCGTCATTGTATCCAAGTCAATTTTTTTCAGACGGCCTGCCCCTATAATCGAAACTCCCTCATCCACGCAAACAGACCATGGCTATCCGATATTGGTTGCAGGCGGCACGGCCGCGCACTTTGCCGCTCGCACTTTCGGGCGCGCTGTTGGGCAGCCTGCTGGCTTCGCTGCAACACCGGACAAACGCAGCCGTAACCCTGCTTTGTGCCGCAACCGCCGCCGCATTGCAGATTTTCGGCAATCTGGCCAACGACTACGGCGATGCACGGAGCGGGGCGGATTCCCCGTTGCGGCAAGGGCCCGAACGTATGGTGGCTTCCGGCCGCATCAGCCCCACAGCCATGAGGTTCGGCCTGATACTGTCGGCCCTGTCCTGCATCCTGCTCGGCACCGCCCTGCTTGCCGCCGCACTGCCCGTACTGTGTTCCGGCTGGCAAAGCTGGCTGTTTTGGCTGCTTGCAGGCACGGCGTCGCTGGCGGCGGCCTACTGCTACACCGCGGGCTGCAAACCCTACGGCTATATCGGTTTGGGCGATTTGGCCGTTTTTGTCTTTTTCGGCCTGCTGTCCGTTTGCGGCAGCGAGTTTCTGCACACAGGCCGTCTGAATCCCGCCTCCCTGACACCCGCCGCCGCAATGGGATTGTGGTGTTGCATGATATTGAATTTAAACAATATGCGCGACATAAACAGCGATTTGCGCGCAGGAAAGCATACCGTCGCCGCCCGCCTGCGCCTGCCCCGCGCCAAACGTTACCACACCGCCCTTGCCACAACCGCCGCCCTACTCTGGTGCGCATGGCTGCCCGCCTGTTTTCACGGAACGCCGCTGTATGCCTTTCAGACGGCCTTGGCAGCCGCCAGTCTTACCCACTTGTATTTCCTGAAAAAAGCCCAATCTCCCTCGGAACTGGACAAGCTGCTGCCGCAATGGAGCGCCGCCGTATTATTGTGGGTGGCGGCCCTGTGGCTCTGCCGCTGATACCGGAAACATCCCATCGGCAACGGCAGCCTGTCCAACATTCTGATTTACTGTTAGAATCAGGCTCTCTTTTTTTCTCTTAACCGTTTTTTGGAGCAAACGCCATGCAAAACGACGTTTACGACTACACTTCCGCCGGTTCGGTGCAGAAAAACACCGTACTGCGCAAAACCTACAGCCTGCTCGCCCTGTCATTCGTTCCGACGGCCATAGGCGCACTTGTCAGCGGCAAAATGGGATTCAGCCTGTATGCCATGCTCGGCGGCCGCTGGATGAGCTTCATTGTCGTGATGGCATTTTTCTACGGCATGATTTTCCTGATTGAGAAAAACCGTTACAGCAACGTCGGCGCCACCCTGCTGATGGTGTTTACCTTCGGCATGGGCGTACTGCTCAGCCCGCTGCTGCAATACGCGCTGAACTTCAGCAACGGCACGCAAATCGTCGGCATCGCTTCGGTCATGACCGCCGCCGTGTTCTTCACAATGGCCGCAATGGCACGCCGCACCACCATGAATATGAACTCGCTCGGCCGCTTCCTGACCGTCGGCGCAGTCGTCCTGATGATTGCCGTCGTCGCCAACTTCGCCCTGCAAATCCCCGCACTGAGCCTGACCATCTCCGCCGGCTTCGTCCTCTTCAGTTCGTTGATGATTATGTGGCAGGTGCGTACCGTCATCGACGGCGGCGAAGACAGCCACATCAGCGCGGCACTCACCATCTTCATCTCCCTCTACAACATTTTCAGCAGCCTGCTGCACCTGCTGACCGCACTGGCCGGCGACGACTAAACGCGATTCCGGTTTCTTAAATGAAAATAAAAGGCCGTCTGAAACAACGTTTCAGACGGCCTTTCTTTGACATTCCGAGCCACAGCCCTTATGCTGGCAGCCACAACAACACACACCGTTCCACCATGAACCGAACCGCACTCCGCCGCGCCGTTTACGCCGGCAGCTTCGACCCGCCGACCAACGGCCACCTCTGGATGATACGCGAAGCACAGGCCCTGTTTGACGAACTCATCGTCTCCGTCGGCGTCAACCCCGAAAAGCGCAGCACCTTCAGCATCGAAGAGCGCAAAGCCATGCTTGAAGCCATTACGCGCGAATTCCCCAACGTGCGCATCACCGTGTTTGAAAACCGCTTCCTCGTTCATTACGCCAAAACCGTCGACGCCCAATTCATCGTACGCGGCATCCGCACCACCGCCGACTACGAATACGAACGCTCCATGCGCTACATCAACAGCGACCTCGAACCGGAAATCTCCACCGTTTTCCTCATGCCGCCGCGCGAAATCGCCGAAGTCTCGTCCACGATGGTCAAAGGCTTGGTCGGCCCCGTCGGCTGGCGCAGCATGATACGCCGCTACCTGCCCGAACCCGTTTACCAAAAGATTTTGCAGGACCACAGCGAAAGTGCGGAATAACCGCTTTGCCCCATCCGCTTTCCGAAAGCCAAACAAAGGCGAACGCCGCGCCCAAGCAAAAACGCCCGTTTTTTAAAACGGGCGTTTCAACGTTTCAGACGGCCTCAGGCAAAAAAATAACCGCCTGAAAGCGGTATTTTGGTTGCGGGGGCAGGATTCGAACCTACGACCTTCGGGTTATGAGCCCGACGAGCTACCATGCTGCTCCACCCCGCGTCAGAAAACGCAACTATACTGTATCTCACCTGCCCCGTCAAGCCGTTTTTAAAAATTACCTGCCGCCGCCCGTTTTTGCGGAACCTCCTCCCAGTGGAGAACAACGCGACTCGCAGCCTTTTCCCTTCCGCAAACAAGCGGCTGAAATTCATCCGAGGCCGTCTGAATCCCCTTTTCAGACGGCCTGTTTGCTATAATTCCGCTTTGTTTTCATCCATCACAACACATCAACCATGCCCCATCCCGATTTCTCCCAAACCCTCTCCAAAGACCGCCACTTCCTGCAATCCGCCTTCAAAAATCCCAACAAATACGGCGGCTTGTCCAAAGTCGAAGAAAAATACCGAAAATCGCACGACCTCTATCTGCAACGCCTGTCCAAACTGCCCAAACCCGAGTTCGACAATACCCTACCCGTTCACGAGAAGCTCGAAGAAATCAAAAAAGCCATTGCCGAAAATCAGGTAACGATTATTTGCGGCGAAACCGGTTCAGGCAAAACCACGCAGTTGCCCAAGATTTGTCTGGAAATCGGGCGCGGGGCGGCGGGGCTAATCGGGCATACCCAGCCGCGCCGTTTGGCCGCGCGTTCGGTGGCGGAGCGGATTGCCGAAGAGCTGAAATCGGAAATCGGCAGCGCGGTGAGCTATAAGGTGCGCTTTACCGACCACACCTCGCGCGATGCCTGCGTCAAGCTGATGACCGACGGCATCCTGCTGGCGGAAACCCAGACCGACCGCTACCTCGCCGCCTACGACACGATTATTATCGACGAAGCACACGAACGCAGCCTGAACATCGACTTCCTCTTGGGCTACCTGAAACAGCTCCTGCCGCGCCGCCCCGATTTGAAAGTCATCATCACCTCGGCAACCATAGACGCAGAACGCTTTTCCCAACACTTCAACGGCGCGCCCGTGCTGGAAGTGAGCGGGCGCACCTATCCCGTCGAAATCCTCTACCGCCCGCTGACCAGCAAAGACGAAGACGACGCAGAAGTCGAGCTGACCGACGCGATTGTCGATGCGGCGGACGAATTGGCGCGACACGGCGAAGGCGATATTTTGGTGTTCCTGCCGGGCGAACGCGAAATCCGCGAAGCCGCCGAAGCCCTGCGCAAATCCACGCTGCGCCGCAACGACGAAATCCTGCCTCTGTTCGCACGCCTGTCGCACGCCGAGCAGCACAAAATTTTCCACCCTTCAGGTGCGAAACGCCGCATCGTACTGGCAACCAATGTCGCTGAAACCTCGCTCACCGTGCCGGGCATCAAATACGTCATCGACACCGGCCTCGCGCGCGTCAAACGCTATTCCGCGCGGGCAAAAGTGGAGCAGCTTCATGTCGAAAAAATCTCCCAAGCCGCCGCCCGCCAACGCTCCGGCCGCTGCGGACGCGTCTCCGCAGGCGTATGTATCCGACTGTTTTCAGAAGAAGATTTCAACAGCCGCACCGAATTCACCGACCCCGAAATCATCCGCAGCAACCTGGCCGCCGTCATCCTGCGCATGGCAGCGTTGAAACTGGGCGACGTGGCGGCATTCCCATTCCTCGAAGCGCCGGACCAGCGGTATATCAATGATGGATTTCAGGTGTTGTTGGAATTAGGGGCGGTTAATGAACACAACGGACTGACCAAACTCGGCGAACAAATGGCGCGCCTGCCCATCGACCCGAAAATCGCGCGCATTTTGCTGGCGGCGAAGAAACACGACTGCATGGCGGAAATATTGGTGATTGCGTCCGCGCTGTCGATTCAAGACCCGCGCGAGCGGCCTTTGGAAGCGCGCGATGCCGCCGCCAAGGCACACGAGCGTTTTACCGACAAGCAGTCCGATTTCCTTGCCTATCTGAATATTTGGGACAGCTTCCAGCGCGAGCGCGATAAAGGCTTGTCCAACAAGCAGTTGGTTCAGTGGTGCCGCCAATATTTCCTATCGCACCTGCGGATGCGCGAGTGGCGCGAGCTGCACCACCAGCTTGCCCAAACCGCGATTGAAATGGGTTTGACCACCAAGGAAGCCGCTTTCAGACGGCCTCCCGAAGTCAGGCAGCTCACGTCGTCTGAAAATGCGGGCGACCAAGACTTATCCGCTAAACTCAAACAAAAACAACTGGATAAAAAACAACACCGCGCCCAAATCCGCGCCGCCAAAGAGGCGGGCTACGAACAAATCCACCGCGCCCTACTCACCGGCCTCATCGCCAACGTCGGCATGAAATCGCCCGACGGCAACGACTACACCGGCGCGCGCGGCAGCCGCTTCCACCTTTTCCCCGCCTCCGCCCTGTTCAAAGCCAAACCCAAATGGGTGATGGCGGCAGAACTCGTTGAAACGACAAAACTTTATGCCCGCGATGTGGCCGCCATCCAGCCCGAATGGATCGAGCAGGAAGCGCCGCACCTCGTCCGCTACCACTATTTCGAGCCGCACTGGGAACAAAAACGCGGCGAAGTCATCGCCAGCGAACGGGTAACGCTCTACGGCCTGACCGTCTTGCCGCGCCGCCCCGTATCCTACGGCAGAATCGCCCCCGAAGAAGCCCGCGAAATCTTTATCCGTAGCGCGCTGGTGGCGCAGGAATGCGATTTGAAAGCGGATTTTTTTGCCCACAACAAAAAGCTGATTAAGGAAATTACCGAACTCGAACACAAATCGCGCAAGCAAGACGTGCTGGTCGATGATGAAGCGCTGTTCACGTTTTATCACGAACGGCTGCCCGATTTTTATACGGCGGACGCGGTTTCAGACGGCCTGCATCCTGCAAATCCGCAGCAAACCACCCCCTCCCCCGTGGGGGAGGGCTGGGGAGAGGGCAAAACAGTTGCCGCACAAACCAACTTTTCCGCAACCGCAGCAAACCCTCTCCCTAACCCTCTCCCACAGGAGAGGGAACAGAGTGCCGCAGTTTCAACGGTTTCAGGCAGTCTGAAAACAATGTCTTGCGAAGCAAGGCTGAATTTCTGCGAAGCTAAAACTAAAACCGAAAGCAGCCTGCACTCCCAAAGACTACCTGAAAACCACACTCCACCATTTTCAGACGACCTGCATCCTACAAATCTGCAGCAACCCTCCCCCTCCCCCGTGGGGGAGGGTCGGGGAGAGGGCAAAACAGTTGCCGCACAAACCAACTTTTCCGCAACCGCAGCAAGCCCTCTCCCTAACCCTCTCCCACAGGAGAGGGAACAAAGTGCCGCAGCTTCAACGGTTTCAGGCAGCCTGCACAACGTAGGGTGTGTGGCGCAAGCCACGCACGCGGATTCCAAAGATACGGACAACCGCGTGCGTGAACCGAGTTCACACACCCTACAAAACGTTTCAGATGACCCCAAACCCAAAAAGCAGCCTGCCCCCCCCAAAGGCCGTCTGAAACCCCTCCCCCTTGCCGACATCCGCACCTTCCAAGCCTGGCTCAAAACCGCCGAGCGCGACAACCCGCGCCTGCTGTTCCTCAGCCGCGACGACCTCATGCAGCACGCCGCCGCGCACATCACCGAAGAACAATTCCCCAAACACTGGCAAACCGCAGACGGCAAATTCAAACTCAGCTACCGCTTCGAGCCGCACCACCCGCTCGACGGCGTTACCCTCACCCTGCCGCTCACCGTGCTCAACCGCATCAGCCCCGCCGCCCTCGAATGGCTCGTGCCCGGCATGATACGCGAAAAAATCCAGTTGCAAATCAAAGCGCTGCCCAAGCAAATCCGTCGCATCTGCGTGCCCGTGCCCGAATTCATCACCCAATTTCTAAGCCAAAACCCCGACCGCAACACCCCCATCCTGCCCCAACTCGCCCAAGCCATCGCCAAAACCGCAGGCGACATCCGCATACTCGAGCAAATCAATCAAGACGAATGGGCCGCGTTTAGGCTGCCCGAACACTGCTATTTCAACCTCCGCATCATCGACGACGGCGGACAAGAATTAGCCATGGGGCGCGATTTAATCCAAATCCAACAACAACTTGGCAAAGCCGCCGCCACCACCTTCCGCGACAACACCCAAGAATTCGAGCGCGACAACGTTACCACGTGGGACATCGGCACCCTGCCCGAATCCATCAAATTCGCCCGCGGCAAACAACAGCTCACCGGCTACCTCGGCCTGCAAAAAGAAAAAGACGGCCGCATCGCCCTGCGCCTGTTCGACACATCTGCCGCCGCCGAACAAGCCCACCGATTAGGCGTGATCGAACTCATGAAACTACAACTAAAAGAACAAGTTAAAGACCTGAACAAAGGCATCCAAGGATTCACCCAAACCGCCATGCTGCTCAAACACATCAACGCCGACACCCTGCGCGACGACCTCACCCAAGCCGTCTGCGACCGCGCCTTTATCGGCGAAGACGAGTTGCCGCGCAACGAAAAAGCCTTCAAAGAACAAATCAAACGCGCCCGCAGCCGCCTGCCCGCCGTCAAAGAAGCCCTCAGCCGCTACCTGCAGGAAACCGCCGCCGCCTACGCCGAACTGAACGGCAAACTCGGCAAACACCCGCTCACCCACCTCATGCGCCAACGCCTGCAAACCCTGCTCGCCGCAGGCTTCGCCACCCGAACCCCGTGGACACAATGGCCGCGCCTCCCCATCTACCTCAAAGCCATGACCCTGCGCCTCGAAAAATACAGCGGCAACCCCGCCCGCGACGCAGCCCGCGAAGCCGACATACAGGAATTGGAACAAATGTGGCAGGAAAAAACCGACGGCTTGGTAAAACAAGGTCTACCCGTTTCAGACGACCTCGCCGCGTTTAGATGGATGATTGAAGAATTGAGAGTGTCGCTGTTCGCGCAGGAGTTGAAGACGCCGTATCCAGTGTCGGTGAAGCGGTTGGTGAAGGAGTGGGAGGGGTTGAATAAGTAGTGATATTATTCAATACATTTACAGGAAAATTTCTAACTTACATAAAAGGTACAACACAATGAAAAGCGAAAATAATTATGAACGTATTGTTCAAAATTCTAAAAAATTCCAACACTCTCAGAAGAATGAGATGCAGAAACGCATAACAGATTTGCTGCAACAACTCACAAATGGCATTCATGAACGCGACCAAATTATGGCGGTTTCCCTACTTGGTGCGATTGCCGGACATAATACTTTCCTATTTGGACCGCCGGGAACCGCGAAAAGTCTGATTTCCCGCCGTTTGGCATGTGCATTTGAAAATCCGCAATACTTTGAATACTTGATGAACCGTTTCAGCACACCTGAAGAAGTATTCGGGCCTGTGTCTATTAAAGCATTGAAAGAAGACCGATATATCCGAAAAATCGAAGGCTATTTGCCAACTGCCGATTTTGCATTTTTGGATGAAATTTGGAAATCCAGTCCTGCAATTTTGAATAACCTGCTGACCATTATCAATGAGCATATTTTTAAAAACGGCGATGAGAGGTTTAATGTGCCACTTAAAGCCCTGATTGCGGCTTCCAATGAAATTCCACCTGAAAATCAAGGTTTGGAAGCACTGTATGACCGCTTTATTATCCGTCTGCTTGTACCGCCGATTGAACATGAAGAGAACTTCAACCGTTTGCTGGATAGCAAGCCAAGCAGCGACAAACCTGAAATCAGTGAAGATTTACGGATTAGTTATCATGAGCTTGCCAAATGGCGCGAACAACTATACGCAGTTAAATTAAGTACAGATACATTACTGATTATTAAATATATCCGAGAAAATTTGGTTGCTCAGTTTGATAAATTAGGCGTTTATGTATCCGACCGACGTTGGCAACGTGCAGCCGTTTTATTAAAGGCTTCTGCTTTTTGCAATGGCCGTAAAGAAACCAATCATAGCGATGTGGCTTTACTGAAATATTGTCTGTGGACAACGCCTGAAAATCGAGAGTCAGTGGAACAAATTGTGATGAATGCCATTAAATCCTGTGGGTTTGATACAGGTATTGATCTGGCTGAATTAGACAGAGAAAAAGAGAGTTTGGATAAGGAAATAAATAAGGAACTTTATCATTCACAAGATGTTTATGAGACGGTTGAAATGGGTGGAAAAAAATATTTTCCAGTACAGGCTGTTTTCAAAAACGTACATAATAGTCATGCTAACTATAATAAAGAATATGAGATTTATGTTCCATATAGCAAATTCCGTAGTAAAGATAAGTTTGCCCCAATAAACAGCGTAGGTAATGAAATTCAAGAAATTGAATGTGAATTTGATGGGCAAGGTAGCTGTAAATTAGAATTGAAAGTGCGGGGAGGTTACTGGAATGAGCAATATAAGCCATTCAAATTTAAACCTAACGTTTTATTCCATAAGGGAGATAAAAAACAAAGCATCAATGATAGGTTGATTTGGTCTTTATCACGTTCTGTTATGGAAATCAATAAAGCATTATTAGATGTATTGAAATTAGTCACCAAAAAACATGCAGAATATCAGCAATTCCTACAAAGCCCTTTTATTACCCAAGATGATATTGATATTGCGGTATCAGGAATTTTAGACCAAATCGACAAACTCAATTTACGAATTAAAGACTGCGAACGTTTGGAGTCACTATGTCGTTAAGCCGCAAACTATCCGAACAAATAAGATGGGTTAAGGCTTCTTTGCAAACAGATTATGCGGATTTGTTTAAACAGCATGGTTCGTTAAATGGACAGATTCAGCAGCGTTTATCAGATTGGCAATATCAGACCAAACTGGCTTTGTTACAGAAAAACCCGTTTGCCTTACATGAAGAAAAGCTAAAAAAACACCAACAAACGGAAATTTTTAATCAACAGTCTGTTGATGATTATCGGTATTTTTGCAAATTAGCAGGCGTGCCATTTGAAAAAGAATTCTGGCAGCAGGAATTAACACAAAACAAAAAGTCAAAACCCGATAAACAGAATTTGCCTTTGAAATTGCTAACAGAAAAATGGCAGCAGCAATTAGACTATGCCAAATCTCAATGGTATTTAGAGCAGCTTAATCAATTACGACAGGAATTTATAGACAAGTTAAAACAGGAACTCGACACTATCCGACAGCTTACAGAACAGTTAGAGCAATTTGGTTTTGAAGCAGGGCTGTGGCTTGATAACAGTATCGGCAATTTAAGCCAGCAAAATATTGAAGAAATGAAACGCTGGCTGAATTACCTTTCCCAAGATAAAGCTGCCAAGCAGATTGCCGAACTACTGGGGAAGATGCGCCAAATCGAACAATCTGAAAAAATCGAACAGGTAAAACAGACTGTTTACACAAAAAGCCCACAAATTGATGTGAATTCGCGCGAAGAAATTATCGGATTACGTTTAGGTAAAGATTTAGAGTATGTATTGCCGTCTGAATTGGCTTTAATGGCAGACGAAGAAACATCGATTTTATTTGATTTGAAGTTTTTTGAATCAAAATTGATGTGCTTTGAATTACAAGGAATTACCTATCGTGATATGCCGATTGAAATCACAGTTAAACAAAAAAATCAAGAGAATGAAAAACTCGGGCCAATGATTTTATGTGTGGATACCAGCGGTTCTATGGCTGGGCTGCCTGAAAATATTGCCAAAGCAATGGCTTTATTTTTAGGAACAAAAGCCAAAAGTGAAAATCGTCCTTGTTTCGTTATCAATTTTTCTATGGGAATCAAGACTTTTGAAATAACGGATAAAACAGGTATTTCTAATTTGATTACTTTTTTACGTCAATCCTTTCACGGCGGTACAGATGCAGCCCCTGCCCTACATCATGCGCTAAAAATGATGGAACAAAAAAATTATCAAAAAGCGGACTTATTGATGATTTCCGATTTTGTTATGAACAACCTGCCTACGAATTTGTTGGCGGCAATCGCCACACAACGAGAAGCAGGCGGCAATCAGTTTAATTCTTTGGTTATTGGTAATGCTTTTATGAGTGAACGCCTAAAAACACATTTTGACCATGAGTGGATATACAATCCTAATACACGGAAAATCCAAGAATTAGTCCAGTTCAAGAAAGATGTTTTCGACAAACGAGTTAACAAGCTGTAACCTGCATCCCAACGCTAAAGGCCGTCTGAAAAATCCCCTGTGGAATTTTTCAGACGGCCTTTCATTCGGGTATCGACTATCTAATCAATCAAGCCCGACATCCATTGTTTTCTCTTTATAGCGCGTATTGGGTACCAAAACGATTTTGTCGTCCACTTTGCCGATGGCGCTCGTATCTTTGTCCGGATAGTCCAGATGGTGCAGGAAGTAGCGAATGCAGTTGAGGCGGGCGCGTTTTTTGTCGTCGGAGCGGATGATGGTCCACGGCGCGTCGCCGGTGTGGGTGTGGAAGAACATGGCGTTTTTGGCTTCGGTATAGTCGTCCCAGCGGTCGAGCGACTGGATGTCCACAGGGGAGAGTTTCCAGTGTTTCAGGGGATCGTCGCGGCGGGAGATGAAGCGGCGCAGTTGTTCTTCGCGGGATACAGAGAACCAGAATTTGAAGAGGTGGATGCCGCTGGCGACGAGCATACGTTCCAATTCAGGGGTTTGGCGCATGAAGAGCAGGTATTCGTTGGGTTCGCAGAAGCCCATCACGCGCTCTACGCCGGCGCGGTTGTACCATGAGCGGTCGAAAAATACCATTTCGCCCGCGGTCGGCAGGTTTTGAACGTAGCGTTGGAAATACCATTGGCCGCGCTCAGTGGTGGTCGGTTTTTCCAGTGCGACGACGCGCGCGCCGCGCGGGTTGAGATGTTCCATAAAGCGTTTGATGGTGCCGCCTTTGCCTGCTGCGTCGCGGCCTTCAAACAGGCTGACGATGCGTTGGCCGGAGTCTTTGACCCAGCTTTGCACTTTCAGCAATTCGATTTGCAGCTTTTGTTTTTCTTTTTCGTATGCGGCGCGGCGCATACGCTGTTTGTACGGGTAGCTCTCGGGAAGCGGCGCGCTGTTGGAATCTTCGGAACTGACGTGTCCTTCGTGTGCCAAAACGGCTTTTTCAAATACCTGCAATTTTGTCTGCTGACCGTCCAATGCTACGTTTTCAAACGGTTCTAACTGATGATCTGCCATAAGGTCTCCTTGTTTGGGTTTTAATGATATGGTGTGGTTCGCCTTAATTTTACTCCTTTTCGGCCTTATCGCACTACATAAAATTACACAGCACCGTTTTTCTCGGCCTCATCTGCTAATTTGTGTAAAACCAGCGTATAATCAGGCTATTTGTACCACAGCCATGCCCTATTTCGCCCTGTTTGACGATGCCGTGATCGGCCGCGCAAAACTCTATCAAAATCATGTGGAAAGCCGCCTTTTCCATCATAACGAATTGGATTCGCTGGACGATACGCTGCAAAAGGGCTGGCAAAAAGGGCTGCATGCTGTGTTGTTTGCAGACTACGAATTCGGTTTGCCGCTGATGGGGATGGCGTCCGAACGCGTTGGCAACCTTGTCCTGCACTGGTTTGCCGACTGCGCCGACATCGATGCCGAAAGCTGGCTTGCCCAAAATTCAGACGACCTCCCCGCCGGCATCTCCACGCCGCAATCCTCCGTATCCGAAGCCGATTATCTCAAGCATATCCGCCAAATCCACGAAGCCATCCGGCGCGGCGACACCTATCAAATCAACTACACCACCCGCCTGCACCTGCAAGCCTACGGCAACCCCGTCAGCCTCTACCGCCGCCTGCGCCAACCCGTCCCCTATGCCGTCTTGTCCCACTTGCCCGATGCGGCAGGGAAATCCGCGTGGACGCTGTGTTTCTCGCCCGAACTCTTCCTCAAAATCGGTGCGGACGGCACCATCAGCACCGAACCGATGAAAGGCACCGCGCCGATTTTGGGCGACGGGCAAGACGAACGCCGCGCCGCCGAGTTGCAAGCCGACCCGAAAAACCGCGCCGAAAACGTGATGATTGTTGATTTGCTGCGCAACGACCTCGGCAAAATCGCCCAAACCGGCAAAGTGCGCGTGCCCAAGCCGTTTAAAGTATCGCGTTTCGGCAGCGTCTGGCAGATGACCAGCACCATCCAAGCCCAAGCCCTGCCGCACATTACCGCCGCCGACATCCTCCGCGCCGCCTTCCCCTGCGGCAGCATCACCGGCGCGCCCAAACGCATGAGTATGCAGATTATCGAATCGCTCGAAGCCGAACCGCGCGGCCTGTACACCGGCAGCATCGGCTACCTGAAACCTTGCGCGGGCGGGCTGGGGTTTGAAGGCATATTCAACGTCGTCATCCGAACCTTATTGCTCAAACCCGTTTCTAACTCAGTTTCAGACGACCTAGATAGTGGATTAACAAATCAGGACAAGGCGACGAAGCCGCAGACACGGCAAGGCGAGGCAACGCCATACCGGTTTAAAGTTAATCCACTCTATCAAGGCGTGTACGGCGTCGGTTCCGGCATCGTCATCGACAGCGACCCCGCCGCCGAATATCGCGAATGCGGCTGGAAAGCCCGTTTCCTCAACGAATTGCGCCCCGCCTTCGGCATCTTCGAAACCATGCGTGTGGAAAACAGGCAATGCCGCCTGCTCGACCTGCATTTAGGCCGTCTGAAAACCTCCGCCCAAGCCCTCAACCTGCCCCTGCCCGACGATGGCGAAACCCGAATCCGACAATACATCGCCAAACTGCCCGACGGCCTCTTCCGCCTGAAAGCCGAACTCGTTTCAGACGACCTCATTCTCAGCCATGCCGCCACCGCCGAGCTGCCCGCCCCGCAGCGCGTCATCCCCGCCCCGCAACCCCTCCCGCGCCGCGACTACCTGCGCCGCTTCAAAACCACCCTCCGCGCCCTGTACGACCAAGCGTGGCAAACCGCCGAAACACAAGGCGCGTTCGACAGCCTGTTTTTCAATTCAGACGGCCTCCTGCTCGAAGGCGGCAGAAGCAACGTTTTCGTCAAATACCAAGGGCAATGGCTCACCCCGTCTCTGGATTTGGACATCCTCAACGGCGTCATGCGCCAAGCCGTGTTGCAGCAGCCGCAAACCTACTTGGGCACGGACGCAGTTATCGAAACGCATATCACCCGCGACATGCTGGAACACGCCGAAGAAATCCGCCTCTCCAACGCCTTGCGCGGCGTGTTCCGGGCGGAATTGGCGCATGAGGCCGGATAAGGGAAAGGCCGTCTGAAAAACAGTTTTCAGACGGCCTTGGTCAGATAACGGATTAGGCGCGCCGCCAAATTGGCCGTTTACAAAACCGCAATCACCAAAGCGTTCAATACAATAGCAACAGGCCGTCTGAATTTTTCAGACGGCCTGTTTACCTTTACCGATACCGCTTCAATCAGCCTTTGAAACGTTTGAACACCAGCGTGCCGTTGGTGCCGCCGAAGCCGAAGGAATTGGAGATGGCAACGTTGATTTTCGCGTCGCGCGCTTCGTTGGCACAGTAATCCAAATCGCAACCTGCTTCGATGTCTTGTTCAAAGATGTTGATGGTCGGTGGAGATTTTTGCTCGTGTACCGCCAACACGCTGTACAGCGCTTCCACGCCGCCTGCCGCGCCGAGCAGGTGACCGGTCATGGATTTGGTGGAGTTGACGATGACTTTGCGGGCGTGGTCGCCCAACGCAAGTTTGAGCGCTTTGGTTTCGTTGGCATCGCCCAACGGAGTGGACGTACCGTGTGCGTTGACGTAATCGACGTCTTCGGGATTCAGTCCGGCATCTTTCAGCGCGCGGGTAACCGCCAATGCAGGGCCTTCTTCGTTCGGGGCGGTGATGTGGTAGGCATCGGAACTCATGCCGAAACCGACGATTTCGGCGTAAATTTTCGCGCCGCGTTTTTTGGCGTGTTCCAATTCTTCCAACACCAGCACGCCCGCGCCTTCGCCGATAACGAAGCCGTCGCGGCCTTTGTCCCACGGACGGGAAGCGGTGGCGGGGTCGTCGTTGCGGGTGGAGAGGGCTTTCATCGCAGCAAAGCCGCCTACGCCCAAGGTGCCGATGGCGCCTTCGGCACCGCCTGCAATCATCACGTCCGCGTCGCCGTATTTAATCAGCCGGGCGGAGTCGCCGATGGAGTGCGCGCCGGTGGTACAGGCGGAAACCATGCCGTAGCTGGGGCCGCGGTAGCCTTTGAGGATGGTAACGTGGCCCGCAATCAGGTTAATCAGCGAACCGGGAATAAAGAAAGGGTTGATTTTGCGCGCGCCGCCTTCGATAACGGATTTTCCGGTGGCTTCGATGCTGGGCAGGCCGCCGATACCGGAACCAATGTTCACGCCGACGCGGTCTTTATCGAGGCTTTCCAATTCGTCCAAACCGGCATCGTTGATGGCTTGCAGCGCGGCGGCGATGCCGTAGTGGATGAATACGTCCATGCGGCGGGCTTCTTTCGCGCTGATGTATTGGCCGATGTCGAAATCGCGCACTTCGCCGGCGATTTGGCTGTTGATGTCGGATGCGTCAAAGCGGGTAATCCGGCCGATGCCGCTTTTGCCTGCGAGCAGGTTGCTCCATGCGGTGGCGACGTCGTTGCCGACCGGTGATACTTGGCCGAGGCCTGTGATGACTACTCTTCTCTGACTCATGATAATCTCGCTGTTGGTTTTCGGTGGGATGCGGCAAGATGCCGTCTGAAAATGAAAAAGCGGTTCGGAACGGGATTCCGGGCGGTATTATAACGGATTCCGACCCGCATATATAAGGTAAAAGCCTCTATTGCGCTAACGCAGCAGAGGCTGGAGTGTTTGGTGCGGCCGATTAGCCGTTGTGGGCGTTGATGTAGTCGATAGCCAGTTGTACGGTAGTGATTTTTTCGGCTTCTTCATCGGGGATTTCGCAACCGAAAGCTTCTTCCAAAGCCATAACCAGTTCTACGGTATCCAAAGAATCTGCGCCCAGGTCGTCTTGGAAGGAAGATTCGTTTTTCACTTCGGCTTCGTTTACGCCCAGTTGTTCAGCAACAATTTTCTTAACTTGTTGTTCGATGTTTGACATATCAGTCGTTCCTTTTGCCTTGCGGCGGGTTGTTTAAGAGAAATAAATTCGTCGGTATTGTACCGAGTTCGGATAGAGTTTTCCATCTAAGTCTGCATTCTAACACAGATTATTCTGGAAAAACCTGTTGTTGTGCATATTAGCATAGCCTGATTTTAACCTACAAGCGGGAATTTGTTTTTCTTTGGTATCAATAAGTTAATAAGCGGAAAGGTCGTCTGAAAACTGATTTCCCCGTTTTCAGACGACCTTTTTATGAGATTAATGGGGGCTTGGAAGTTAATGAGTAGCGTGGGCCTCGTCCGCGAGCCTGTTGTCCACAATTTGAATTTAGCGGTTATTCTTGCATTTATATCGTGGGTAGAACCCACGCTACTCGTTGTTGCAACGGAACTTGTCCCTTCCCCCGTCCGGCGGGGGAAGGTTGGGATTGGGGTGGCTTTTGGAGTTTAGGTCAAATCAAATTCGTACAGTCCGCAGAGCCACCCTCTCCCCAGCCCTCTCCCGCGAGACGGGAGAGGGGGCAGGTTGCAGGCAAAAATAAGGTCGTCTGAAAACTTTGGGATTTGGGTGTTAGGGAAACCCGTTCGCGTTCATTTTCAGACGACCTTTTATTCAATCAAGGCAGATTTGGGATAACCCAAGTAGCGTGGGCTTTGCCCACGAAATCCACCATCCAACAACTAAATCCGACAACAGTCACATAGACTTTCATTTTGGCATTCATCTCGTGGGTAAAGCCCACGTTACGGCTTGCTGTAACGGCAACTTTGCCCTTCCTTCATCTAACGGAGGAAGTTTGCGGACGTATGCTAATATATTGTATATTGCGGGAAGTGTGCCTGTCAGATTTAGCCGTAATGGCAAGGCATTATTTCATTACTCAAAAATTCTTTATGAATTAGATGTTTAAAATAAACTATTAAAACTTTAGGATACGCACATGCAAGATCAGGAAGAAAGTAAAAATCAGGAAATACAAGAAAAGCAGGAACAAGAAGACAATGGTGCCATGACCAAGTTGCAAGATGTGTTCAATCTTGCGCATGACCAAGCTCATCCCGATAAGATCGATGCCACCATCCGTGCCAATACTCGGGTGTCCGGAACGAATATGTGGGTATTGATGTTTGCCATTGCTGTGGCGAGTATCGGTCTGAATGTAAACAGCACGGCGGTAGTGATCGGAGCGATGTTGATTTCTCCGTTGATGGGGCCGATAGTCGGTATGGGTTACGGTTTGGCGGTGGGCGATACTGCGCTGATCCGCCAAGCGGTGCGCAATATTATGGTATTCGTTGCCATCAGTTTGGTTACTGCTACACTGTATTTTCTATTAACCCCGCTTAAAGAGGCGCAAAGCGAGCTTTTGGCGCGTACTCAGCCGACCCTTTGGGATGTGTTGATTGCCTTCTTCGGCGGTAGTGCGGGTATTGTGGCGCTGACCCGAAAAGAGGGAGGCAATGCCATACCGGGAGTGGCGATTGCTACCGCATTGATGCCGCCCCTGTGTACTGCGGGCTACGGACTGGCACATGGCAACTGGCACTACTTTCTCGGTGCTTTTTATCTGTTTGCCATCAACTGCGTGTTCATCGCTTTTTCGACCTTGTTGTTTTCCAAGCTGCTCAAGCTGCCGCGCAGGGGGTTGGTAACGGAATCCAAACGCCGGTTGCAAAGCATCATTATTACTGCCGTCGTGTTGGCTGTGATGATTCCGAGCGGCTATATGGCATCAGGACTGGTGCGTCAGGAGATCTTCAACACCAGAGCCAATGCCGCCATTGCCACTGCGCAGCGACAGGAAAGTTTTTTCGTGCTGCGTAAGATGTTGAACCACAGAGAAAATACGGTCGGTCTGATTATCAATGGAACGGGCAATGCCGAGAAAATTTCCGCCTTGCTGGTGAAAAGCCTTAACGCGTCGGGGGTGAAAGAGCCGAAGGTCAACGTGGTCTATGCGGGAGGGAACGATGCCAAAATCGAAGAATTGCTGGCAAGCCGAAACAACCCGGTTCAGCAGCAAAATGAGCTGAAAGAGCAACAGGCCTATATCGATACCGTACTGGCAGGCAAAGCCTCCGATATCGACGATGCAGCGGTACTCAAGGAAATAAAAGCCCAATATCCCGAAGCGGAAAAAATCGTTGTCGGACGCGGCTTGGTTTGGGAGAAAGCGCAAAAAGAGTCTGTTTCCGAGCAGCCTGAAAGCGGCAAAAACACTAAACCGGGGACAGGCGAACATGACGATATTGTCGTGGTTTCCCTCGAATTTAAGGAGCCTCTACCTGCCAAAGATCACGACCGCTTACAGGCGTGGTTGAACCAGCGTTATGAAGGTAAGGTGGTGCGCATGTTTGTGAACACTCAAGTTTCAGACATATAACCCGTTTCACGAATACTCCGCCTGTCGGCTTTATCCGTTTTCAGGAAATAATTTTATTCTTTAATGACCAAATCCGCCTCAAACACGCCCCTTAAGGCGTTGGAGAGGCGGATTTTTTCTGCGCGTTCGAGCATGTCGCGGGTGATGTGCGTTTCAATGACTGCGTCTGTGCCCAAGTAGGTTTGCGGCTGTTTCAACACGGCTTGGCGCATGACGCCGTTGAGGATATCCAAATCCAGAGACGGGGTGAGACGGGTGTTTTTGTGCATGTTCATGTTTCAGTATTCTCCTGGAAATACTGTAAACAACGCTACTAGTTTCTACAGCATCGAGTTGATAACGTTCGCCCACACCGGCAAGGTTTTCTGCGCCAAGGACGAGTTTGAGTTTCTCAAAGTCGATTTGGTCTTCGCAAAAGACTTCGGGAAAGATTTGTTTGAGTTTTAATATATTGTTTTGTTTGAAATTATTTTCTAAATCGTGTATAATTTTTCGGTTCGGTTGCCATAATTGCGTCTTCCATCAATGATCACTTACAAAGTGTCCATTTTATCGGGATATGTTGAAAGTTAAAAGAAAAGAAGGCCGTCTGAAAAAAACTTTAATATTCGTTTTTCAGACGGCCTTCTTTTCACTTGCCGAAACAAGAGTATTTTGTTTCTCAACTTTACAAAACGGTCAGTCCTGCTGCTTGCTTCTACCCCAAAAACTCTTTCAAAAACAGCAACACGCAGGCAAGTTCGTCGGCGGATTCGCGTTGCGTGCCGTTGCCGGTATGGCCGCCGCCGTCGGGAGCGTAGAGCCATGATTGCGCGGAGGTTTCGCGCAGTTTGGCGTAGAACTTGAGCGCGTGGGCGGGATGGACGCGGTCGTCGCTGAGACTGGTGGTGATGAGTGCGGGCGGGTATGGCACGTCGTCTGAGAGATTGTGATACGGCGACAATTCGCCCAGCCAGCGTTTGCAGACTTCGTATTTTTGCGGATTGCCGTACTCGTCCGTCCAGCTTGCACCGGCGGAGAGCAGCGGATAACGGATCATGTCGGTCAGCGGCACTTCGCACACCAGCGCGCCTATGCTTTGCGGTTCGCGCACGAAGGCGGCGGCGGTAATCAGGCCGCCGTTGCTGCCGCCCTGCAAACCGATGTGTTTGGGCGAACTCATGCCGCGTTCGGACAAATCGCGCACGACGGCCAGCAAATCATCGACGCTTTTGTATTTGCTGATTCCCTGCGCCGCCTGATGCCAGCGCGGGCCGAACTCGCCGCCGCCGCGTATGTTCGCCAACACGAAGGCGTTGCCCTCTTCCAACCAGTATTTGCCGATGCTGCCCAGATAATGCGGCAGCTCGGGCACGCCGAAACCGCCGTAGGCATAGACCAGCGTCGGCGTGTCGGGCGCGGCGTTTTTGCCGACGTGGAAATAAGGGATGCGCTCGCCGTCGGACGACACCGCCCAAAACTGCCGCACTTCGATGCCGTCTGAAACAAACTGCTGCGGCTGGCGGCGCATGACGGTCAGTTCCATCACGTTCAAATCCAGCGCAAACAACGTCAGCGGCGTGGTGAAATCGCTGGCGGCAAGGTAAACCACATCGCCGCCCCAAGGCTGGTCGGTCATTTCCAGCGCGCCCGAAGGCAGGCGCGGCAGTTCGGCTTCCTGCCATTTGCCATCGGCAAAGCGCCACGCTTTCAGACGGCCTTGCACGTTTTCCAGCAGGCTCGCCACCACAAAACGCTTGGTCGTTTCCACGCTTTCCAATGCCTGCGTTTCATCGGGCGCAAACAAAAGCTGCGCCGCCCCCAGTTCGCCCCGATTCAGCTTCACCGCCACCAGCGCACCGCTCGGATAGCTTTGGTTCGCGCGGTTCCAGTCCTTGCGCAGCGTCAGCAAAAGATGCCCCGCCAGATAGCCGACCACGTCGCAATCGGCGGGCAGGTTCAACGGTTTCGCCTCGCCTTCAGACGACACCTGCAAATACGTCTTGGTGTAAAAACCGTCCGACGCTTCAATCAAATCAATCGGCGAACCCTGCGGATCGAGGTAACGCCACGCGTTCACCATCATCCCGTCTTCGCCGATTTGGTACACCGGCAGGCTTTCCTCGAAACTCTTGCCGCGCTCCACCAGCCACACCTCGCGCGGATAGCCCGATTCGGTCAACTGCCGCTCGTCCCAGGCCGGACACACCCACACGCTGTTTTCATCGCGCCACGACACATGGTTTTTCCCCGCCGGAAAATGAAAACCGCCTTCGACCAGCCCGCCCGCTTCCAAATCCACTTCCAGCGTATAAGCCGTATCGCCGCCCGATTTGCTCAAAGTCAACAGCGCGCGGTTGGGCTGCTCCACCAAGTGCGACACCCCGCCCAAATACACATCGTCACCGAGCAGCTCGTCGAAATCCGCCACCGAAAACAGGATTTTCCACTCAGGATAGCCCGAACGGTAGGTCGCCGCCGTACACACGCGGTAAACGCCCTTCGGATACTCCGCGTCCTGATGGAAATGGTACATCCGCGCGCGGTGTTCCTGACAAAACGGAATCTGCCGTGTGTCCTGCATCTGCGCCAAAATCCCGTCCGACAGCGCGCGCGCTTTATCGCTGTCCAAAAAACGCGCACGCGTTTCGGCATGCGCTTCAGCGGCAAAATTTTGCGTTTCGGGAGCGTCGAGGTTTTCGAAATGGAGATAGGAATCGGGATAGGATTTCATAGAAGAGAGGCCGTCTGAAAAATAGCGAAAGCGGGAATTATAACGGGAAAAACCTTGTTGCTAGACAAAAAGGCCGTCTGAAAACGAGTGTGGCGGGTTTCACTACTGCTCCCGATATACCGCCCGTCATTCCCGCGCAGGCGGGAATCCAGAACGCAGAATTTAGGAAACCTTTTTTCCCGACAGATTTCTGTGCCGACAGGACTGGATTCCCGCCTGCGCGGGAATGACGGCTGATAATAGGTACCCGTATCGGGAATTAAGCAAACCAACCTACTTATTCGGCGGATTAATCGGCAGCGTCGAACGAGAGACTTTGACGTCGGGGCATTTTTGTTTCATCTGATAGCGGAACACTTCCGCCTTGCGTTGATTGCCTGTTTTTTCGTAATTCGTGCCCAAAATCACCTCGTCCGCCCGATTCCGTATATCGGCATAAGGGATATAGACGGATTGGGTAGTCCCGCAATATTTGATTTCTTTCGAATCGATTGGCTTGATGACCAGCAGGCGGAACTCTTCTTCGTCGCGGAAGGCGAAGTCTTTAAACAGATAGCGGATGTATTCCAAGGCTTCTTTATCATCGTCGCTGACGGCGGATTTATCCTCGAAAAACCTGATAAGTGCTGCCAACGCTTCTTTTAATTTTTCCAAGCGGAACTGATGCCATTCTTCATTTCCGACGGGTTTCAGGCGGATACCGAATCGACTGATATTTGTATCTAATATAAATCGAATGGACGAACCCAAATTTTCTTGTGCTAAATTTTGATGAAGATTGAAAGCCTTATTCGGGGCAGAAAGCCATATCCCGCATTTCTTTTCCGCAATATATTCATCCTTATATGCGACATAAGCGACTTGATAAAGCGGCAGCTTTTCGTATTTATCATCCGGATAATCGGCTTCCGGCAGGTCGTCTGAATCCTGACCAGATTTCTGGGATGGGTTATGGAACGAAGCGGAAACATCCGTTTCTCTCAGCCAATCGCCGTTTTTATTGAACACCAGGCAGCAGCCCGAAGCCTCCACGCCGTCTTCTTTGCCATACAGGCGAAACTGGTTCAAATCGTTGACGCGGCTGGAGAAGCAGGTAAAAAAGGCATTATGGGACGCGCCATCCGCCTTGTTTTCCAACTCCAAATCCTGCTGGTTCAGCAAGTCCAGCAGCCCCCTGCCTTCGGACGGGTCGTTCATATAGGTGGAGCTGCCGAGCCGCATCGGCTTAGCGGTTTCGTTGCCGCCAATGCCGAATAATATATGGCATACATGGGGAGAAGTGTAATGCGCCATCGGGATGGAACCCAATTCTATCGGCGTGATATGGAGAACTGCTAACACGGTTGAAACGGCGTCTTGCGGTTGTGAAGTTTTCCCCTTGAAAAGCGATTCCTGTGTTTCTTGTTTTTTCTTCTCGAAATAAGAATCCCAGTCTTCATTGAGGTAATCAATATCTCTCAAGTAAGGATGAATTCCTTTTTTTAATTTTTCTTGTTCTCTTTCATCATTTATTTGTGCTATTTGTCTGAAAGCAGCAGAAAAATATTCGCTAGCCTGCGTAACAAATTTTTCCGCTTCAGATGTGCTTTTAATTCTCTTAATCCGTTCAAAATAACAGTGACCAAGCCAAGATTGGGCATTGATTTGTTGCTGAACACTGCCTTGTTCATCTGTCAGTTGCTTGGCAAGCTGCAACCATTTCTGATAGTGTTTAACAGCCAGTTCAAACAGTTCGCCTGCTTTGTCCGTATCCTTGGTTTTCTTGGCCTGTTCAAGATAACAACGGCCAAGCCAAGATTGAGCATAAGCCTGTTGCCAAATGCAAGAGAGATCTGTTAACTGATCAGCAAGCTGTAACAACTCTCGACAACATTCAATAGCTTGCCCGAATAATTCACCTGCTTTGTCCGTATTTTTGGTTTTCTTGGCCTGTTCAAAATAACAACTAACAAGCCAAGATTGGGCATTGATTTGTTGCTGAATGCTGTTTTGTCCATCCGTCTTAGCAAGCCGTAACCACTCTTGATAGTGTTTAACAGCTTTCCCAAACAGTTCGTCTGCTTTATCTGTATCTTTGGTCTTTATGGCCTGTTCATAATAGCAACGGCCAAGCCAAGATTGGACATTGATTTGTTCCTGAATGTTGTTTTGTTCATTTGCCAGTTGCTTGGCAAACCGTAACCACTCTTGATAGTGTTCAACGGCTTTCCCAAACAATTTGTCTGCTTCGTCTGTATCTTTGGCCTTCATAGCCTGTTCAAAATAACAAAAGCCAAACCCAGATTGAATCCCAATTTGCTCTCTAATCTGAGTGCTTTTATCCGTAATCCCGTCCCAAGCCTGATGCAGCTTTTCAATCGCTTCAGCGTATTTTTTCTCATTAAATAATTGGGAAGCTGCACTAATCAAACCATTCACATCCATCATTTATCCCTTTATCAAACCAATCCATTAAAAAAACAATCAGGCGGAAATTGTACATGATAATAATCAATTAACTTACTCCGATGCGTTGTTTACCGGCTGCCGTCATTCCCGCGCAGGCGGGAATCTAGGATGCGGAATTGAGGAAACCTTTTTGCCCGATAAGTTTCCGTGCGGATAGGACTGAATTCCCGCCTGCGCGGGAATGACGGGGCTAAAGGGAATGACGGGGCTAAATAAACTGCTGTATCAAAAGTTAAATTATCCGCAATATACCAAAGCTACCCCTTTCCGCCGCCGGAGCGGGAAACCGGTTCGGTATCCGTCGGGCTTGAGAAAAGGCCGTCTGAAAATCTGTTTTCAGACGGTCTCTCTTTATCCTCAAACCATCAAAACAGTTTTCTGACTTCCGCTTCGATGTCGTCGGCGCGCATGAAGGTTTCGCCGATAAGGAAGGTGTGCACGCCGCGGGCGCGCATGTAGCCGACGTCGTCTTTGTTGCGGATGCCGCTTTCGGTTACGACGGTTTTGCCTGCGAGGTCGGGCAGCAAATCCAGGGTTTGTTGCAGGCTGACTTCGAAGGTGCGCAGGTTGCGGTTGTTGACGCCCCAAAGCGGGGTGGTCAGGTTGCGGCATTTTTCGAGTTCGCCGCGCTCGTGCAGCTCGAGCAGGACGGTCATGTTCAGGCTGTGCGCGGTTTGTTCGAAGCGTTCGAGCCGTTCGGCGTCGAGGGCGGCGGCGATAAGCAGGATGGCGTCGGCGCCCCAGGCGCGCGCCTGATAGACCTGATATTCGTCGATGATGAAGTCTTTGCGCAGTACGGGCAGGCCGACGGCGGCCCTAACTTGTTTCAGGTATTCGGGCGAGCCTTGGAAATAGGGTTCGTCGGTCAGCACCGACAGGCACGCCGCGCCTGCGTTTTCGTAGGCGGCGGCGATGGCGGCGGGATGGAAGTCGGCGCGTATCAGCCCTTTGCTCGGGCTGGCTTTTTTAATCTCGGCAATCACGGCGGGCAGGCTCTGCGCGTGTTTGGCGCGGATGGCGCCGATGAAGTCGCGCGCGGGCGTGGCGGCCTGTGCCTGCCGTTTGATTTCGTCTGCGGAAACGGCAGCTTTCTGGGCGGCGACTTCTTCTGCTTTGGTGGCGAGGATTTTGTTGAGGATGTCGGTCATGGCTGGCTTTCGGTTTGGCTGTTTTTCAGACGGCCTATCTTACCTTTGCGGCGCGGCTAGGTAAAGGCGGCGGCTTTTCAGACGGCCTCTCGGCCGTGCGTTTCGAAATAATGCAGCACGGTTTCGGGCATCCATTCGATGTTTAACCGCCCGCCCGATTTATTGACGAATCCGACGTGCCCGCCGTATGGCGGTTGCAGCAGCGTTACGGCATCGGACACTTCCGCCGCCGTCGGCAGGGCTTCGGGCGGGAGGAACGGGTCGCTGACGGCGTTGAGCAATAGCAGCGGCGTGCGCACCGAGCGCAGCAGGGGTTTGCACGAGGCGCGGCGGTAGTAGTCGTGCCGGTCGGTAAAACCGTGCAGCGGCGCGGTGAAAAGGTCGTCGAAGCCGCCCAGCGTTTTGCAGTTTTTCAAGGGGGAGGCCGTCTGAAAATGCGGGAAGGCTTCGGCCTTGGGCACCAGCGAACGGAGGAAATAGCGGGTGTAGAGCAGACGCGTCATGCCGCGGTCGAAGCGCGTGCCGGCGGCGGTCAAATCCACGGGCGCGGACACGGCCGCCGCCGCGCGCGGTACGGCGGCAGCGCCCTCTTCGCCCAGATATTTCGCCAGCGCATTGCCGCCGAGCGACACGCCCGCGGCGTAAATGCACGGATAGCGCGCCGCCAGTGTTTCCAGCATAAAGCCGATTTCGCGCGTATCGCCCGAATGGTAGAACACGGGCGCGGTGTTGGCGATGCCGCCGCAGCCGCGGAAGTGGGCGACCACGCCGTGCCAGCCCCTGCGTTGCACTGCCTTCATCATTTCCACGGCGTAATGGCTCATGCTGCCGCCTTCCAGCCCGTGAAACAACACCACCAGCGGCGCGTCGGGGCGGGCGGCGTCGACGAAATCATAGGCAATCTGCGTTTTGCCGGTGCTGTCGGGCAGCAGCTCGCGGCGGTAGGCGGGCGGCGCGGATTGCAGCAGCTTGGCGAAAATGGTTTCGGCATTGCCGTTGTGCAGCCAAAACGGCGTATCGGGCAGGTTTATGTTCATTTTTCAGGAACCGTTCGGATGAACCGCCATTGCGGACGGCGCCGTTCCCGACCATGCCGAAATGCAACACTCCGGTGCGGGCCGGACGGCGGAATACCGCTGTGTAAAGGAATCATTAATTTTGCTTAGATGTTTTGTAAATCATTGCAATACAAAGACTAATTTCATAACAGCATTATAACTAAAGCAATATTCATTATTGATGATGTTTTTTATTGATACTAATTGCTTTTTTCTCACTGGAAAAACAGGTAAACCCTGCTGAAACAAGGCGGCAAAGACATTATGCTTTTTGCAGAACAAACCGCGGCCGTCTTTTTTCAGACGGCCTATAAAATCAACGGGACGCCCGTCCCACACATTCGGAGTCATTACTATGCCAGTATTTTTCTTCAACATCATCCTGTTTGTCGGCATCTCTTCGCTCGTTTCGCTGGCGGCGTTGTGCTGGTACGAACACGATTCGTAACGGAATGTCCTGATTCAATATCCGGAGGCCGTCTGAAAAGTTTTCAGACGGCCTCCGCCTTATCGGGGGCACTGTTCCGATATTACTCGGCCCGCACCTTTCTGGCCACCACGGTATCGGCAAATTCGTCAGGCATGGTGCGGCCGCCCTCGGTAAAAATCATCCGTTTCGCATTCAGCCAGACAAACAAAAATCCCGCGAGTCCCCATCCGCCTTCGCCGAAAACCATACCGGCCGCCGTAATCATAATGAGCGCTTTGAGCGGCCAGAAAAATTCGCGCATCATCACGACATCCCAAAAATCCGCAGGCGATCCGTCGGATTTGACGACTAGGTTGACTTTTTTAGACCGAGGCCGTCTGAAAAGTTTCAGACGGCCTCTCGGTGCGGAACGGATTAAAGCGCGGGCGGCAACCGTATTTATTTCGTTTCCGAGCGCTTGAAATGACGCGGGCGGAAACCTAAAGCCGCCAGCGAGGCGAAATACAGGCCGCCGCCGATAAAAATCAAGACAAAAAGTTGACCCGCCTTACGCAGGCCGCCGGCGTGCTGCCAGTCCATCGGCAGCCAGTATTGCGCCGCCAGCAGGCCGCCGCCCATCACGGCAAGGGCGGCCAGCAGTTTGACGGAAAACGGCCGCCAGTCTTCGCCGGGCAGGTAAATGCCATGTTTGCGCAGCAGCGTGAACAGCAGCCCCGCGTTCAGGCACGCGCCCAGTCCGACTGAAAGCGACAGGCCGACATGTTGGAGCGGGCCGACGAAGGCGATGTTCATCAACTGCGTTACCACCAGCGTGAACACGGCAATCTTCACCGGCGTGCGGACGTTTTGCTGCGCGTAAAAAGCGGGCGCGAGCACTTTGACGGTAATCTGCCCGACCACGCAGAACGAGCAGGCAGCCAGCGCGTTGCGGGTCATGACCGCATCGTGGTAGGTAAAGCCCTTGCTCATAAACAGCGTGCTGATCAGCGGCAGCGACAGCACCGCCAAAGCCAGCGCGGCGGGTGCGGCCAGCAGGAAACACAGCCGCAGCCCCCAGTCGAGCAGCTTGGAAAACTCTTCGGGATTGCGTCCGCCCGCGTGTTTCGACAGCGTCGGCAGCAGAATCGTACCGAGCGCCACGCCCAGCACGCCGGTCGGCAGTTCGGTCATACGGTCGGCGTAATACATCCATGTGATGCTGCCGCTTTGCAGGTAGGACGCGAAAATCGTGCTGATAACCAGCGAAACCTGCGCCACGCTCGCGGCGAAAATCGACGGAATCATCAGTTTGATGACGCGGTTTACCGCCGAATTGTCGAAATCCAGCTTCGGCAGCTTCAAAAAGCCCTGTTTCGCCAGCCACGGCAGTTGGAACACCAACTGCAACACGCCGCCGATAAACACCGCCCACGCCAGCGCGGTAATCGGCGGGTCGAAATACGGCACGAAAAACAGGGCGGCCACGATGAACGATACGTTCAGCAGCACGGGCGTGAAGGCGGGAATCTGGAATTTGTGGTAGGTATTGAGTATCGAGCCGACGAAAGACGAGAGCGAAATCAGCAGGATATAGGGGAACATAATCCGCAGCAGGTCGGCGGCCAGCGCCAGCTTGTCGGGATTTTTGCCGAATCCGGTTGCCGTCGCACGGATAATCCACGGTGCAGCCAGCACGCCGACGGCGGTAACGACGGTTAGCGCAAACGTCAGCATCCCCGCCACATACTGCACAAATTCCCGCGTCGCCTCCGGCGACTTCGTCTGGCGGTATTCCGCCAAAACGGGGACGAACGCCTGCGAAAACGCGCCTTCGGCAAAAATCCGCCGCAGCAGGTTCGGCAGCTTGAACGCGGTCAGAAACGCGTCCGTCGCATCGCCCGCGCCAAACACCCGCGCAATAATCATATCGCGCACGAATCCGAGTATGCGCGACACCATCGTCAGGCTGCCGAGCTTCGCCAAAGCACCAAGTAGATTCATAAAAAAACCGTTGTCGAAAATTTGCTAAGAGGCCGTCTGAAACGGGGTTTCAGCGGAGGGGACGGAGCCGCGGCCCCGAAAACAGCGCGTATTGTACTCCAGTGCGCCGCGGCAATTCAAAGACAGACGGTTTTTTTCCGGCGGTGCGGGCAGGTGGGCTATACCACCACATTCTGCGGCCGCCCTGCCGCAAAGCGGTTGATGTTTTCCAGCAGAATGGCAAACAGCCGGTTCCGCGCTTCCTCGCTGCCCCAGGCCATATGCGGCGTAACGATTAAATTGGGCAGGCGGGCTTTGAGCAGCGGGTTGCCGTTGCGCGGCGGCTCCTCGGTTAGAACGTCGAAACCTGCGCCGCCGATTCGGCCGTATTTCAGCGCGGCAACCAAAGCCTGCTCGTCCACCAGGCCGCCGCGCCCGCAGTTAATCAATACCGCGCCGGATTTCATGCGCTGCAATTCCGTTTCGCCTATCATGTTTGCCGTTTGCGGCGTGAGCGGGCAGTGCAGCGAAACGGCGTCTGCCGTTTGGATGGCCTCGTCGAAGGAAACGTAGCCTTCGCGGACGTTTTCGGCGTGTTTGTGTTCGCCGAACACCACGTTCATGCCGAAGGCGCGCGCATAGCCCGCCAGCGTTTGTCCGATATTGCCGCGCCCGAATACGGCCAGCGTTTTGCCATGCAAATCGCGCATCGGCGCGCCGAAATGGCAGAAAAACGGCGATTGCTCCCATATGCCGGCGGCGATGTCGCGCTGGTAGGCGGGCAGGTTGCGCATCAGGGCGATCATCAGCATAAAGGCGTGTTCCGCCACCGATTCGTTGCCGTAGGCGCGGATGTTGCACACGGTAACGCCTGCGGCTTTGGCGGCGTCGGTGTCCACGTTGTTCACACCCGTTGCCGCCAAGGCTATCAGCCTGAGCTGCGGATTGGCGGCGATGTGTTCCGCCGTGATGACGACTTTGTTGGTAACGACGACATCCGCCCCTGCGATTCGGGCGGCGGTTTCTTCCGGCTGCGTCGACGGATATTCGGCCACCTCGGCGGGGAAATCGAAAGCAAACGGCTCCGGCGCCAGCGTGGCACGGTCGAGCACGGCGATTTTCCAAATTTTCACGGTTTCTCCTGTTTTTCAATATGACCAAACCTGCCGCGCACCGGCAGGCGGGATTTGATTATAGCCATCGGCAGACAATAAGCGGAAGGTCGTCTGAAAACTCAGTTTCAGACGGCCTTTTATCATTTGGCAAACCGCATAACCGATTGCCCGATCATTTATATTTTTTCAAAACCGCCGCAATAGCCGCAAGGATTATGGGGGTCTCCGTTACAGACACACGGCCCTACCTGCCCGCCTCCAAAAAATCGGCCGTACCAATCCCAAAACGAAGCGGCCTGCACGTTGACACTGGCGGCCATCGCTATGGCCAAAAACAATGCGGATACTTTTCTCATCGTTCACTCCTTAAGTAAAAATTAAGCAAATCAAATGTATATCAAAGGCAAAAAAACCAAAACATACGTTTTACCGACACATGAACCGTGCAAAAAGTTCCTGAACGGACAAAGACCTTATTTTCAGGCGAAATCTGATTAGAACCATCGGCGGACAATAAGTGTAAAGCCGTCTGAAAACTCAATTTCAGACGGCCTTATTACCTACCGGTCAGGTTTTCCAACCATTTACCTTGTTGTGAGACCGCAATCGCCGCAAGGAGTATTGGGAATGCCGCAGGCACACGGCCCTACCTGCCCGCCTCTAAAAAATGGATCGTTCAACCAATCCCAAAACGAAGCGGCCTGCACGTTGACACTGGCGGCCATCGCTATGGCCAGAAACAATGCGGATACTTTTCTCATCGTTCACTCCTTAAGAAAAATTAAGCAAATCAAATGTATATCAAAGGCAAAAAAACCAAAACATACATTTTACTGACGCGTGAACCGTGTAAAAAGTTCCTGAACGGACAAAACCTTATTCTGCGGCGTCTTTGCCGATGCCTTTATCCAGTCCTTGCGTCAGACCGTTGATGTCGCCGCCGTTCAGACCCAATTCTTTCAAGAGGCCGTCAACCAGCGGGGCTTGGCTGCGGTAGCGCAGGGCGCTGTTGACCATTTGGTCGGCGAGGCTGGCTTGTGTGGTTTGGCCGTCCGACACGCCTTCGGAGCCGTTGGCAGCGCCGCCGAATCCGCCCAAGCCGTTGACTTGCAGAATCTTGATGTCGTCGATGTTTTCCATCGGGCGCACGGATTCGCGGATGATGTCGGGCAGGTGTTTCAAGAGGGCGAGGCGCACTTGCATTTCGACTTGCTCGACGCTCAGGACATTGGCGGCTTCGTTGACGGCGCGGGTACCTTCGGCATCGACTTTGTATTGCTGCTCTTGCGCTTGTGCCAACAGGACTTTGGCATCGGCTTCACCTTTGGCTTGCAGGCGTTGTTTCTCGGCTTCGGCTTCGGCGGCGATGCGCACGGCTTCGGCGCGGTCTTGCGCGGCCTGCTTCTCGGCTTCGGCGGCGACGGTGAGCGAAATCGCGTCTTTTTGTGCGGCTTCTTCGGCGGCAATCAACTCGACCGCTTTGGCACGCTCGGCGCGTTCGGTTTCGCGTACGGTAATCACGCTCTCTTCTTCACGCACGGCGGCGGCACGGGCTTTGTCGGCCTCGGCTTTGGCTTCGGATTCGGCACGCGATTTCTCGGCAACGGCGATGGCGCGGTCTTGTTCTGCCAACTCGATGGCTTTGCGGCGCTCGACCTCTGCCTGCTCGACGGCTTGGGCTTTACGGATGTCTTCGTTTTTAATGTCGCGTTCGGCGGCGATGCGTTTCAAATCCACTTCGCGCTCGGCGGCGATTTTGGCTTCTTCCGCTTCGCGTTTTTTCTGTGCTTCCTGCTCGGCGATGCTGGCTTCCTGTTCGGCGCGGCGCACGGCGATTTCGCGTTCTTGTTCGAGTTTGGCGTATTCTTCTTCGCGCGAGATTTTCAGGCGTTGCTGCTCAGCTTCGAGGTTTTTGGTTTTAATCGCCAAATCAGTGTCTTGTTCGATTTCGTTGCGTTTTTTGCGGCGGCCTTCGATGGTTTCGGTCAGTTTGGTCAGACCTTCCGCGTCAAACGCATTTTGCGGGTTGAAAAATTCAAAGCTGGTTTGGTCGAGGCCGGTTAGGGAAACGGTTTCGAGCTCAAGGCCGTTTTTAAACAAGTCTTCGCTCACGACTTGTTGTACTTTCTGAACGAAATCAACACGTTTCTCGTGCAGCTCTTCCATCGCCATTTCGGCGGCAACGGCGCGCAGTGCATCGACGAATTTACCTTCGACGAGGTCTTTCAATTCGTCGGGCGACATGGTTTTCATACCCAGCGTTTGTGCGGCGGTGGCGATGCTCTCGGCGCTGGGTTTGACGCGCACATAAAACTCCGCCATCACATCGACGCGCATCCGGTCGCGGGTAATCAACGCCTGCTGCGCCGCGCGGCGCACTTCAAGACGCAATGTGTTCATGTTGACGGGGATGATTTCGTGCAGCACGGGCAGCACCATCGCGCCGCCGTTCATGATGACTTTTTCGCCGCCGAAGCCGGTACGGACGAAGGAGACTTCTTTGCTGGCGCGGCGGTACAGGCGGGTGAGGATGAGGCCGAGTACGAACAGCGCGACGAGTATGACGCCGGCGATGATGCCGATGGAAACTAAGTTCATGGGTTTTCCTTTCTTGGAGAAGGTTTTTTCAGACGGCTTCCTGCTGCCTGAAACAGGTTTGGAGAAAATCAAACAAATACAGTGGATTCAAATAGAAATACCTGCATCGTCATTCCCGCGCAGGCGGGAATCCAGACCTCGGGATTCCAAGGAAATATTCAAAGATTGCCACAATTCTAAACCTCTGGATTCACGCCTGTGCGGGAATGACGGTATGGGTATTTCTATTTGGATTTACATTAAGGCGGCCTGTATTTTCAGACGGCCTAAGGACGGCTGAAACGCAGTTCGCGGGCAAACAGGCTGCGGCGTACATAGACCGTTTCGCCGTCGGGCGTTTCAAAACTGCCTTCGCACCAACTGCCGTCAAAATCGCGATGACTTTCGGGCAGGCGAACGGCAAGCTGCCGCAGGCGGCCATAGCGTCCGCAGCTTCCTACAACGGTCATTTCCACCGCCACACGCTCGAACGGTTTACCCCACAGGCTGGCCGCGCCCGACAGCGAAGCCAACGACCACACGCACAACGCGCCTATGGCCAGCCAGAACAGGGCGGCTTTGCCCCCCGTGGTTAAAAAAACCCTGATGCGGCCGATTGCCGTTTGCCGCAGATAATGGTTGGACGGCAGGCCGAATACGGTTTCTCCGACCAGCACCTTGCGACTCATCCAAGCCAAAGGCAGCAGCCATGCGGCGGTCAGCGCGGCGGCAGCCTGCCAGGCAAGGGGCGACAAGAGCATGTTGCCGAATATTTGCCGCACGCACGCCAACAGCACCGTTGCCGACACCAGCCCTATCAGCATCCGCCAGCCGCGCCTTTTTCTTTTGTCCAAATTGTCGAACAACTCCATAAAGCCGTTTTGCATCGCAACCGACATTTCCCTGCCCCGATCTACCGCGCCCAACTCTGCAATCAAAGCGGCGGTATTGCGGCACAAGGAGGTGGAAAAGCGGCGGCTGTGTCCGTCGGGCGAGATGGTGCGAAAAGAGAAGATGCGGCACCGCACACTGCACAGATAATCGAACCGCCAATCAGTCGGACAGCGGAAACGCGTGCGGCCGAATGCACCGTACAGCACCAATTCCCCGCCGCCGATGGAGGCAAAACGGCGGCAGGTCAGGCCGAACCACCAGCCTTCCGAACGTTTCAGGCCGTAGAGCAAAAACACACCCGCCGCCACTTTTGCCGCCCAATCGTGCACCGTCGGCAAAAATCCGCTGACGGCAAGGAAAACCAACAACGCGATAAAGACCAATAGCAGCCCCGTTACCAAAGGCATAAACAGCGTGCCCCAAAAAGAGGTGGCAAATACCGTTCGTCTGCCTTCGCGCCGCACTCCTGCCTGCGGTTGCCTGCCGAGGCCGGCCCAAGATACCGAATCGGATCGCTGCCTGTTGCGGTTTTGGCGGTAGCGCGATTTTTTACGTTGTTTGCCCATTATTGTTTGCCTTGTGTTTTTCAGACGGCCTTTTCGGATGGTTCGATATATTCCAGCAGCGGCAGCCCCGTGGCAAGGCTGATTTGTTTGGCCGTTTTCTCCGCCGTCTGCCGGTTGTCGCGCAGCAGCAAATCTGCCTCCAGCAGCCGCACATCTTTGCCGCCTTCTTTGCCCGCCAGCCGGATTTCGTTCAAGCCCACACCCAATCCGCTGTATTTCACGCGGCTGTAAATGCCGCAAAACCCCGATAGCGCATAGCGTTTTTCAGGCAGCCACTTGAAACCGTGCAGGCGGTATACGGTCAGTACGTCTTCCTGCACGCTGTAGCGTACCTTGCGCAGCGTATGCCAACGGTGCGCCAGCCGCCATGCGGCAAACAGCAGCGCCGCCAGCCAGAACAGCCGCCAGCCGAACCCGCCCCCGCTCCACACCATCAGCAGCGCAAACAGCAAAAACGGGATGCGTGAGAGCAAAGTGCCGAGCGAATACACGGCAAACTCCGCTCCGTCCAAGAGCTTCGGCACAGCGCGTTCCGGCAGCTTCGGCTGCGGTTCATGTTCCGCCTGCCTTGCCGCCGCCAGCGCGGCTTTGATTTCGGAGGGTTGCCGCCAAGCCGTTTGCGGCGTTTTCTGACTGCGCCGTGCACGAAACACCGCACGCACTTCTGACACAGCCACCGCCAACAACCCAAGCGCCAGCAGTACCATAAACCCCTGCAACAACCCCGGTATTTCCCCCGCCTGCCCGACTACCGCCTTGCGTACCAGCCACAGCGCCAGCCAAGCCCACAGTCCAGCTGCTGCCAGATTCACCGCCTGCCTCCACACAGGCATCGCTTTCACCTGCAAGGGCTGCAACAAGGTCGGGTTGGCTGCCGTCTCCGCCTCCGCACTGATTACTGTGTTGATTACCGGCCGTTTAGCCAAACCCGTTGCCTGCGCGATATAGTTCTGAATCCCGTCTAATTTGTGCAGCGAACCCTTATGCGGCAGAAAATTTGCCTCCAACACCAAATCGTTCTGCCCATCCGCAGACACCAGCCACAAACGCCCGTAATAGCCACGGTAATCATCCCGCACTTTCTCCGCCGCCACCGCCGCAAACATCAAGAGCGGATATTCCCGCTGCGCCTGCCAGCCCCACCGCCAGCGCCCGTGCAGCAGCAGCCCGCGCGCTGTATCCAGCCGCAGGAGATCATTCATGGTGTATTTCCGCCACACCGGCACGGCAATCAGCCACCCCATACCAACAAATATCAAGGTTACCAGCAATCCGAGCAGAACCAGCAACCAATCCATACTCAAGGTGCTAAACAGAATGCCTGCCACTAGAAACACAAACAATGCCAGCACCACACCAACCAACACGCCTTCCAACACCACATCCCCAAACGAACCCGGATACAGCATCATGATTTTGCTTTTATTCTGTTGCATGATTTTCTCTTTCAGACAAAATAGAGCAATCAGCAGCCACACCAGCAATGCCTCCGTCAGAACCCCAACTGCCGGAACACCAGTCGTATCCTACCGGCTGGAAGGATCGGCTCCAGGTGGTAAATCTGGCATGGTATGAGCCATTCTGTATCTCCTAATTTAGCCTGCTGTTTTCAGACGGCCTCAATCCACCAAGCTTCCGCTCGGATTCAAAATTGCCTTAAACGTATTTCCCTCCAGCGACACCAGCAACACCGCGTCGCCCTGTTTTAACACTTCGTCGGAATCCGGTTCTGCCATCACATAATGCTGTTGACCATACACATCCTTCACCCGTACCTGCGCCGCGCTGCCTGCCCGCGCTTCGCCCAGCACCACCGTGCCGATGCGTCCGATTAGGCTTTCCTGCGAAACGGCGGTGGTTTCGTCTTTGGGCATGATTTTGTACAGGCCGCCCGCCGTCAGGCGCACCAGCGGCAGCGAAATGAACCACACGGCGACTGCTGCCAGCCATTCGTTCAGATAGCTGCCGAACACGGCGGCAAAGGTCGTCTGAAAGAGATAGCCTGTCAGTCCGTACACGGCAAGGAACACGACCATCAGCATCAACACCGGCACGCGACCGACATACAGCCAGCTCAGAAACCTGACGAACACGCCTGCGTCCGCCGCGTCCAGCCCGACTTCGGCGTGCGCGGTTTCGGTCAGGCTATCGGGCAGCAGGTTGTCCAGCCAGTCGCTGATGCCGCCCGCCAACATGGAGATGACTTCCAACACGCCGAGCAAAACCATCAGCGCGATGGCGATGCCGAAGATTTCCGTTTCGGGGGCGTTGATTAAATTCCACATATTCCGTTCCTTGTTCTGTCAACTTTCAGACGACCTTAAATAGACTGCTTGCGAAAATCTGAATGTTTGATTGCCGTCATTCCCGCGCAGGCGGGAATCCAGAAGTTTGCGATTACGGCAATCTTCAAATAATACTTCTGAAGAATCGAGGTCTGGATTCCCGCCTGCGCGGGAATGACGGCATTAGGTATTCTTTATTTGAATTTGACCTATCCGTGCATTTCAAACAGCAATCATAGGTTGGGTCAAGACCCAACGAAACTTTTTCATTCCTACGTTTTGTCGGGTTTGCCAACCCAACCTACACTTCTGCCGTCATCCTAAACAGACATTCGGTTTTCAGACGGCCTCTCCGCTTTCAATCTCGGCGCGGCATTCAATCGGAAAGTTGACCGAATTGGCGATGAAACACAGGCGGTGCGCTTCGTGGTGCAGTTCCAAAGCCTTGGCGCGGTCGCTTCCTGCGGCGATGGTAACGCGCGGCTTCAACACGGCGGAGATGAAACGCCCCGCGCTCCCATTCCCGCCTTCGTCCATCACCGCTTCGGCGTGGTCGGTGTAGGCGGTAACGCAGATGCCCGCGTCGGCACACAGGTGCAGGTACCATAGTTTGTGGCAGGCAGAAACGGCGGCCAACAGCATTTCTTCCGGGTTCCAGCGGCCCGCATCGCCGCGGAAGGCCGGGTCGGCGGAACCGTGCAGGTCGGGCTTGCCCTCGGCGGAAACGGTAAAGTTACGCAAATAAGCGGTGTAGGATGATGTGCCTTCGCCAAGATTGCCCGTCCATGTTGTCGCGGTGCGGTAAGTGTGTTTTTTGCTCATTCAGAAACTCCTTTCGATAATTTGCCGTTCGCGGCAATAAAGACGGTATCTGCCTTGAAACGCCGACTCTAGCCGAGCCAGATATAGGCCGATACGCCTGCCGTTACGCTGATACCCAGCCACAGCAGGATTTTGGTTTCCGCCCATACGTCTTCCCAATATTTCCCCCGCAGCGCGCTGATGATTTCGGGAGTAAAACAGAATTTTACGCATTCAAGGAATTCATCCCAATCCTCAAACAGCAGGACATAAAGCACTGCGGCGGTTATCAAGGCAATCAAAACAGCAAAAATCATGGGATTATCCCTATCCGTTTTCAGACGGCCTGTGCGTACCGTAAAGAAAGGTCGTCTGAAAACGCTCCTAACTTTTCCCTAAGTCCTGCGTGTTTAAATGTCTATACCGACAACAGACGCAAAGGGAACGAAATGAAATATCCGCAGTCGCAATATATAGAACCGTTCAAACCGCTTTTGAAAAAACTGCTGCTTCCTGCCGCCGTCATTTGCGCCATTTTTCTTGCAGCAGAAGGTTTCGACCTTTACGAAGACTACGCCCAATACCGCATGGAAACCGACCCCGCGTTCGCGCAACACCACAACCGCGCCGTGTCCATCCTGCAAGGCAGAGGCTACGAGGTGCACGATTCCGACACCGACCTGCATTGGGCGAGACCCGTTTTGGAGTTTGAAGCCTACAAAGGCAGCTTGGAATACAAAATCGTGATGTCTTATCCCGATTTGAACATTATCGAAGAACGCGTTGATTTATAACCGCGCCCGAACATTCTTTACTTACCCCACGTCCCGAAAGGATACGACATGAAAAAACTATTACCGGTATTACTCTTAGGCAGTATCGCACTGGCTGCCTGCGCCGCCCCTTATCCCGATGATTATTACGACGACTACTATTATGACCGCTATGAGCGCGATTACGATCGTTATGACGACTACCGTTACCGCGACGGCAAGTATTACGATGACGACTACATCGAACACCAAATTTACAGCGATCCGTCTTTCGAACAAAAACGCGCGCAAGTCATGCGGATACTCGAACGACGCGGCTACCGCGTCCATGAAATCGAAGCCGACGACCGCCGCGGCCGTCCCGTACTAAAAGCCGAAGCCTTCAGAAACGGACGCGAATACGACTTCGTTTTCTCATGGCCGGATTTGCGGATTATCAGCGAACGCATCGACTATTAATCCGATTAATCCGTTCCACCACACGCCGCAAGGACAAGCTCCGCGCGGCGTTTTTCGTTTCAGACGGCCTTTCCTGATTAAAGGCCGTCTGAAAGCCTATTTCCTCGCCTTCAACGCCGCTAACCGTTCGGCAATACGGTTGTTGCGGCTCAAGTCTTCCAATTCCTTCAATTTTGCCAACTGCGCCGCATCGGTACTGCTGTGTACCGCGTTTTGACGACCCATCACGCGGTCGAAGGCGTTGCCGCTTTTTTCGGCATCACGGGCGATGCGGTTGAGGTCGCTGCCGCCTGCCGCTTTGCCTGCGCCCGCACTTTGCTGTGCGGCGCGCCAGTCTTGCAACTGCTGCTGCATCTCGCGTTTTTTCGCCTGCAAGGCGGCGATAAAGCCTTCAAGTTCTTTTTCCTGCGCGGCACAGTCGGCAATGGTGTTTTCCAAAACAGGCAGACGTGCTTCGATGTCCATTTGTTCGGCGATGCCCGCTTCGGCAAGGTCGTCGCGCCCCGCCGCTACGGCAGCTTGCAGGTTGGCATCGATGGCTTCGTGGCGGTTGCTCTCGTCCGCCATCTTCTTGGCGGCAAGGTGTTTCTGCGCCAACACCTTGCCCAACTCGGCACGCACTTCGTCCACCGCCCGCTCGATTTCGCGGATGCTCTCGTTCATTGCCGCCTCAGGCGCAAGGTTTTCCGCCGCATCAATCAGGGCATGAAAACCGCCGCTCACCAGACGGCCCACTCTGCGGGATAGGGTTTCGCTCATTTGGATTTTCCTTTCAATAAAATGTGTTTGATTTAAGTTGGCACGGGGATAATCAACCATCCGTCATTCCCGCGCAGGCGGGAATCCAGACCTTGGCGTTTTCGGAATATTCGGGCATGGCAGCCCGTACAGGAATAGCGGCAAACAAATACTTCTATTTCATGCGCCCCATTTTTTCAGACGACATCAAACCTCGCCTGCCTGCTGCACAATCCTCGCCAGTTTCAAAGTGTTTTCAAGCTGTTGCAGCACGGTATCGTCGTATGCCGCGCCTTTGCCGGTTACGGCGAGCTGCAGGATGCTATCGGTCAGGCGGACGATTCGCCACATCAATTCGCGTTCGTATTTTTTCAAACTGTCGAGGTCGGCTTCTTCGGACAAATCGGCGGCGAGCGTCGCACCCAAGTCGGGCAGCTGCTCAAACAATCGCGCCACAATATGCGAATGCGCCCCCGCCTGCTTTTCCGCGTGTAATACGTCATGCTTTGCCGCTTGGAAAAACTGCTCCTGCGCCGTCAGCGCGGAACCGTAATCGCGCGTCTGCGTATGCGCCAAACGCGCCTGCTTGAGCAGCTCGCGGATTTTTTCAGACGGCGTATTCGCGCCTTCAATTTTTAATTCGGCAATAAAATCAGCGTCTTCCTGAGTAATTCGCACGCTGACTGGGATACGGTTTGTCGCATTCATATTCGTTTGATTTGGTTTGTATTCATTTGTATGCAAATATACAAGATGAAATGACAAGACGCAATATTTGAAATGGTTTATTTTTGTAAACGAAATTCATAGAAATAATATAAATCTTGAGATTATATATAAATTACATATTCACATTCGAATAGATTATAGATTTTCATTCTGTTGCTAACTTTGCTAGGACGAAAATTCAGTCTGAAAACTAATATTGCCCCACCTGTCAAATCCCCCCGAAAAAGCGTACAATCCCACGTTTATTTTTTGAATTCATTATATTTTCAGACGGCCTGCCCCATTGGGGAAAGGCCGTCTGAAACCGCACAGGCACGTTGACACACATGACCCACATGATTTACCCCAAAACCTACGACGTCATCGTCGTCGGCGGCGGCCACGCAGGTACGGAGGCCGCGCTCGCCGCCGCTCGCATGGGCGCGCAGACGCTTTTGCTCACACACAACATCGAAACGCTCGGCCAAATGTCGTGCAACCCCTCCATCGGCGGCATCGGCAAAGGCCATCTCGTACGCGAACTCGACGCGCTCGGCGGTGCGATGGCGTTGGCCACCGACAAATCCGGCATCCAGTTCCGCCGTCTGAACGCCAGCAAAGGCGCGGCAGTGCGTGCCACGCGCGCGCAGGCGGACCGCATTTTGTACAAAGCCGCCATCCGCGAAATGCTGGAAAACCAAGAAAATCTCGACCTCTTCCAGCAGTCGGTCGACGACGTAACGCTGGACGGCGACCGCATTTCAGGCGTAATCACCGCGATGGGCGTGGAATTCAAAGCCCGCGCCGTCGTGCTGACCGCAGGCACGTTTTTGTCCGGCAAAATCCACATTGGTTTGGAAAACTACGAAGGCGGCCGCGCCGGCGACCCCGCTGCCAAATCGCTGGGCGGACGTTTGCGCGAGTTGAACCTGCCGCAAGGTCGTCTGAAAACCGGCACGCCGCCGCGCATCGACGGGCGCACGATTGATTTCTCCCAGCTCACCGAACAGCCCGGCGACACGCCCGTGCCCGTCTTTTCCGTGCGCGGCAACGCCGATATGCACCCGCGCCAAGTGTCCTGCTGGATTACGCATACCAATTTGAAAACACACGAAATTATCCGCAGCGGCTTCGACCGCAGCCCCATGTTCACCGGCAAAATCGAAGGCGTCGGCCCGCGCTACTGCCCGTCGATCGAAGACAAAATCAACCGCTTTGCCGACAAAGACAGCCATCAGATTTTCCTCGAACCCGAAGGCCTGACCACCAACGAATACTACCCCAACGGCATCTCCACCAGCCTGCCGTTCGACATTCAAATTCAACTCGTGCGCAGTATGAAAGGTCTGGAAAATGCCCACATCCTACGCCCCGGCTACGCCATCGAATACGACTACTTCGACCCGCGCAACCTCAAAGCCAGCCTCGAAACCAAAACCATCCAAGGCCTCTTCTTCGCCGGACAAATCAACGGCACCACCGGCTACGAAGAAGCCGCCGCACAAGGCCTGCTCGCAGGCGCGAACGCCGTGCAGTATGTCCGCGAACAAGACCCGCTCCTGCTGCGCCGCGAACAAGCCTATCTCGGCGTATTGGTGGACGACCTCATCACCAAAGGCGTGAACGAACCCTACCGCATGTTCACCAGCCGCGCCGAATACCGCCTGCAACTCAGGGAAGACAACGCCGACATGCGCCTGACCGAAGACGGCCACAAAATCGGCTTGGTGGGCGAAGAACAATGGCGCATGTTCAACGAAAAACGCGAAGCCATCGAACGCGAAATCCAACGTTTGAAAACAACGTGGTACACGCCGCAAAAACTCGCCGAAGACGAACAAATACGCGTGTTCGGCCAAAAACTCAGCCGCGAAGCCAACCTGCACGACCTCCTGCGCCGTCCGAACCTCGACTACGCCGCACTGATGACGCTCGAAGGCGCAAGGTCGTCTGAAAACCTCTCTGCCGAAGTCATCGAACAAGTCGAAATCCAAGTCAAATACCAAGGCTATATCGACCGCCAAAACGAAGAAATCGACAGCCGCCGCGACATCGAAACCTTAAAGCTGCCCGACGACATCGATTACAGCAAAGTCAAAGGCCTCTCCGCCGAAGTGCAGCAAAAGCTCAACCAGCAAAAACCCGAAACCGTCGGACAGGCCAGCCGCATTTCCGGCGTAACGCCTGCGGCGGTGGCATTGCTGATGGTGCATTTGAAGCGCGGGTTTAAGGGGGCGAAGTAGGCTTGTCTGCCGATGGCGCAAAATCGCAAAATGTGGAAAGGCCGTCTGAAAACCAAGAATCAGGCTTCAGACGGCCTTTTAAATATCAGAACATATCCATATGATTAAACCAAGACATACCTATGCCGTCATTCCCGCGTAGGCGGGAATCCAGAAGTTTAAAATTACGGCAATCTCTAAACATTTCTGAATGGCTAAGGTCTGGATTCCCGCCTGCGCGGGAATGACGATGCGGATATTCTTATTTGAATTTATGATTAAACAAAGGGATGACATGGAAACCCAAACTTTAGAAAAACCCACTTTCGATACACAAGACGAATTCAAGCGTAAGCCGATAGCCGAAAACATCATCAGGCTGCTTACCTCAGATATCGACCTTTCCCCTATGGTCATCGACGGCGGCTGGGGAACGGGTAAAACAGAATTTTGCCAAAAACTGATTCGGCTCATGCAGGAGCAACATCCCGATTACCGGCCCGTCTATATCGACGCCTTCCGCTCCGACCACAGCGGAGAGCCTCTGCTGGCATTGCTTGCCGAAATCATCAAAGCCTGTACGCCTGAAGATACTGGCGATCAGCCGTCTGAACAGCGCAAAAATATTACGAGGAAAGTCGCGAAAGCCGCAGGATTCGTGATGAAAACCGTTGCTAAGGCAGCGGTTGGTCATGTCCTAAAGCAAAATATGGAAGATTTAGCGGAAGGGATGAGCCAAATTATAAATGATGAGCAAGAAGCAAAAAATGCGGCGGCAACCGTAGCTGGTGCTGCCACCATACTTGCCAGCCATTCCATTGATGCAACTATCGATGCAACCGTCGAAGCCTTGTTGAAAGAGCAAATCGAAGCGGAAAAAAATCTGGAAACGCTCAAAGCCTGCCTGAAAGAATTGGCAGCAGACAAACCGATTATCCTGTTTATCGACGAACTCGACCGCTGCCGCCCCGATTACGCCGTCGATATGTTGGAAGTCATCAAACATGTCTTTGATGTCGAAAACGTCAAAGTTGTGCTGGTGACGAACACCAAGCAACTGCGCGCGGCGATTAATCATCGGTATGGGATGGAAGTGGATGCGCAGAAATATTTGGATAAGTTTTTGAAGTACAGCTTTGCCTTACCGGATAAGGTTGTGGCGAAGTTTGAGAAAGAGCGGACTTCGGTTTCTTTTCTACATTTCAAAAAATTAATGCAAACTAGCCATATGAAGAAAGTGATAAGCGACTTAATGATTGAAGACAATAGAATTATGAATTTCATCAGCAATATGATAAGGCAAAAAAATATATCACTTAGGGAAACGGAACGATTAGTCCAATTTTTAAAGATATATCATGATTTAACTTTGAATAGGATAGGTAGAAATACGTGGCAAGATAATACGTGGCAAGATAATTTGTTGCGTATTACTGGTATTTTTATCTTTTGCTTCTATCCGAGTTTACTTGATGATATTAATAGAAATTGTACAAACGCTGAACATTTTGTTAAGTTCTTTAATATTCAGACTTCGCCTGGAATGCCAGAAGAACGTACTTTTAATAGTGTGCAAACAATTGCTATGCTACTAATTCTTAACAGTGATATCAAAGATAAGCGTTTTGAATATCCAGAGTTTCCTTATGAAAGGGACTGGCAAAAGGATATAAGTTATATTTTTTTTGGAGATGAAAATATTTCCCCTCGTAGAATAGATGGGCTTTTCTCTATCCTGAAAGAAACTTTCCAAGTCCTCAGCCTTGAACAAACGCCCCAATAAACGCAAAGGCCGTCTGAAAAATGTTTTCAGACGGCCTTTGCCTTATTTTTTCGGTTTGTAGAACACGACTGTCTGCACGGGTGCGCAGGTGAGCTGTTTGGGCAGAAAACACATCGCCAGTACGAACACGCTCAGGGTGTAATAAAAAACGCCGGTGCCGCGCATTCCGCCCAAGGCCCCGCTGCCGACCACGCTTTCGATAATGAAGGCGGCAAACGCCGACGCGCACGCGCCGATGCCCGCCAAAAACAGCGCATAACGCCAGCGGCGGCGCATCATTTTCCGATGGGCGATTTTCGCCAGCCCCGCCGACAGCGGGATATTCAGAAATCCGAACACGCCGCAGACGAACCATACGGTCGAGTCGCGCCAATATCCCGCCAATGCGTAATGCCCGCCCTGCTCCGCCAGCAGCAGCCTGCGCGCGCCGAACAGCAGCGCCGCCAGCTCGTGCATCAGCAAGGCCAGCGGCAGCGCGGCGAAAATCATGGCGGCGGCAAACGGGATATAGGGTTTTTCCTGAATATACATGGTGGGTCCTGCGGGTTCGGCTTTCGTCCGCTTATTATAATAAAAAGGCCGTCTGAAAAGCGATGCGGCTTTTCGGACGGCCTCGGTCTGCGACGTTTCCTGTTTGGCGGAAACAAAAAAAGGGCTTCGTTTAGAAAGCCCCTTTTTGTCTCTGAATGCCAGTCATACTACCGTAACGACTGTTTGGATCTGCTTGCGCAGACGGTTCCCACAATGTATTTTTTCGTGTTTCGCGGCAACGGCTGCGCGGGTTGCCCCGAAGGCGTACTGCCCGTTGCCTGTTTTCCTCTGAATGTGCGGTGTTTTTAGTGAAACCTATCTTCCGGTCCGAGGCGTCCTATCTGCTGCAACCCGCCGGGCCGCAGCGTTCCCCAAAATATTCTGCCGTCTTTGCAGCCGCTCCTAATATTTGGAACTTCGCTACTTACCGTGATTGATGTTTCTTCGTTTTCCCTGAGTCGAGTAAGACATTTTCCGCAGCAGTCTGCCGGTTTCCCCGACCGGCGGCCCCTCCGGCCGGCGGCAAATCGCTTTGCCGCCGCCGCAGAAACAACCGCTGCATTTTATTGCACTGCACCGCAGGCTTTTTGTGTCGGGCGCTTCGCTGAGGGAGCCGAACCGCCTTCCGCCTGCTTACCGTATACCTAGCATACGGCGTGCCAGTTTCTTAAAGTTTCCTTGTTTTTTGTATTTTTTCGAAAAGCCTCCCTATTTAACAAGATTTATCTTTTTAAATCAACCAGATATTTTTAGGAAAACAAAGCCCCGCCCTTTTCCTGCCGTCTGAAAATCTGACCTGAAACGGCAATTCCGTCCGAACCGACTTCAGAAAATCATCCAAAACTGACGGAAATTGTTCAATTTGGACACGGTCGTCGGATTTTTATACCGTTCAGACGGCCTTACGGCAGATTGCAAAGACACCGCCGCTCAGATTTCCGTTAACATATCGGTTTTACAGACTGCGGACGGCAAATCATGGACAATCGGCAAAAACTGCAAAGCGGCCTCAAAGAAATGGGCCTCGATTTAAGCGGCGAACAACAAGACAAGCTGCTCGCCTATGTCGAGATGCTGAAAAAATGGAATAAAACCTACAACCTCACCGCCTTGCGCGACGAGTCGCAAATCATCAGCCACCACCTGCTCGACAGCCTGACCCTGCCGCCCTACCTCGAAGGCGCGCAGACCATGCTCGACGTCGGTTCCGGCGGCGGGCAGCCGGGCATTCCCGCCGCCGTCTGCCGCCCCGATTTGCAGATTACACTTTTGGATGCCAACACCAAAAAAACTTCGTTTCTGCAACAGGCCGCGATTGAACTGGAACTGAAAAACGTGCGCGTCGTCAGCGGCCGCGTCGAAGCCGTCCAAGGCTTGCGGGCCGACGTGATTACCAGCCGCGCCTTCGCCGAACTCGCCGATTTCGTCAACTGGACGGCGCACCTGCTCCAAGACGGCGGCGGCTGGGCGGCCATGAAGGGTGTGTATCCCGCCGCAGAAATCGACAGGCTGCCCGATTCCGTCTGCGTCGAGCGCGTGGACAAAATCCGCGTGCCGCAACTGAACGCCGAGCGGCACATGGTGATTCTGCGGAAAAAATAAACAAAGGCCGTCTGAAAGCTTCAGACGGCCTTTATACCCATTTCAGGCAAATAACGGTACAATTCCCAGCAATGTAAAATTTCCATCCGGCAAAACACATGAGTGCAAACATCATCGCCGTCGCCAACCAGAAAGGCGGCGTCGGCAAAACCACCACCACCGTCAATCTGGCCGCCTCGCTGGCCGCGCGGAACAAGCGCGTGCTGGTTATCGACCTCGACCCGCAGGGCAACGCCACCACCGGCAGCGGCATAGACAAAGCCGCCATCGGCTGCGGCGTGTATCAGGTCGTTCTGGGCGAGGCGGAAATCAAAGACGCCGTTATCCGCAGCGACAGCGGCCGCTTCGACGTGCTTGCGGCCAACCGCGCGCTGGCAGGGGCCGAAGTCGAACTGGTGCAGGAAATCGCCCGCGAAGTGCGGTTGAAAAACGCGCTCAAAGCCGTGGAAAACGACTACGATTTCATCCTCATCGACTGCCCGCCCTCGCTGACCCTGCTCACGCTCAACGGATTGGTCGCCGCCAACGGCGTCGTCGTGCCGATGCTGTGCGAATACTACGCGCTCGAAGGCATTTCCGACCTGATTGCCACCGTGCGCAAAATTCGTCAGGCCATCAATCCGAACTTGGAGGTGCTGGGCATCGTGCGCACCATGTACGACGCCCGCAGCCGCTTGGTCGCCGAGGTCAGCGACCAGCTCCAGCAGCATTTCGGCGGCCTGCTGTTCGACACCACCATCCCGCGCAACATCCGCCTTGCCGAAGCCCCCAGCCACGGTATGCCCGCACTGGCCTACGATGCTTCCGCCAAAGGCGCGAGGGCGTATCTGGAACTGGCCGACGAGCTGCTCGGGCGGCTGAACCGTCCGGCCTGATTTCCGAAATTTCGCGGGGCAAGGCACGGGAGATGCTGCCCCAGAGTCGTGCCATTACCGGCCGGAGGCCGTCTGAAAACAGATTTTCAGACGGCCTCCGGCTTTTTTATGCCTAACCGAACAACCTGCCCTGCGCCAGCAACGCCTTCACGGGCGCAAAATCGCGGCGGTGTTCGGGCAGCACGCCGTATTTTTGCAGGGCGGCGAGGTGTTGCGCCGTGCCGTAGCCTTTGTGTTTGTCGAAACCGTATTGCGGATAACGTTCGGCAAGCGCGTACATTTCGGCATCGCGCGCGGTTTTGGCGAGGACGGAAGCGGCGGAGATTTCGATGATTTTGCTGTCGCCCTTGACAACGGCTTCGGCGGGAACGCCCAAATCTTTCGGAATGCGGTTGCCGTCTATCAATACCTTATCCGGTACGACCGCCAAACCTTGGACGGCGCGGGTCATCGCCAGCATGGTGGCGTGCAGGATATTGAGTTCGGCGATTTCTTCGGGCGACGCGGAGGCGACGCTCCACGAAACGGCTTGTTCTTTGATCAACACCGCCAAAGCATCGCGCTTTTTCTCACTGAGTTTTTTCGAATCGGTCAGGCCGGGCAGGTCGTAACGTTCGGGCAGGATAACGGCGGCGGCAAACACGCTGCCGACCAGCGGCCCGCGCCCTGCTTCGTCCACGCCTGCGGTAAGGATGGAAGGCATAGCGTTTCAGTGATACGGTTCGGTTAAAGGGAGAGGTCGTCTGAAAAGGATTTCAGACGGCCTTTTGAATGATATGGCAGGTTCAAATAAAAATAATGTCGGGTTTACTGCCATTATTTTTATCTGCACAGGAGCAGCGACAGTTTTGCATGGAATCAAAGTCCGCCCTACCCTGTTTTATGCTGTGAAACGGTTTTCGCGGGCAAAGCCCACGCTACAAAAATGGGCCTGTCAGTTTCGGTCGGGCATTCATGCCCGACAAGCCATATGGCCGATTCACTTAATTTTTGATGCTGCACCTATCGCCCCCGCCATCATTCCCGCGCAGGCGGGAATCCAGTCCTCAACTATTCAGAACTATCTAAAGATTGTCATCATTTCAAATTTCTGGATTCCCGCCTGTGCGGGAATGACGGCGCGTGGTTTTCTGATTTGAATTTACTGCAAAACCATCAGATTCAGCCCGCAGGTCGGGCATGCTCTTTATCAGGCAATAAGTATCAGAGCCGTCTGAAAGCGTAGAGGAAACGGGTGCAGCGAGTCTCGCTAAAAGCCTGCTTCGGACAATACGGCTTCAGCCGCCAACGCATCGGTATCTTTCTTCAACAGCAAATGTAGTTCGCGAAAATCCTGTTTCAGGGCGGCGGCGGCTTCGGGGTGATCGTACCAATAGGCAACGGCGGCGGCGAGCTTTTCCGGCTCGGCATCGTGTTGCAGGAGTTCCGGCACGGCGGCTTTGTCCAACAGGATATTGGGCAGGCCGACATGCGGCACTTTGACTTTACGTTTCACATAAAAATAGGTCAGCGGCGAAATTTTGTAGCTGATGACCATCGGCCGTTTGCACAAGGCGACTTCAAGGGTGGCGGTGCCGCTGGTTACCAAAACAACATCGGCGGCGGTGCAGACGGTATCGGACTGTTTGTCGGTGATGATAACGGGAATGGCGGAAAATTCGGGCTGCGCCAGAATTTCACCGATGCGCCTGCGGGTGGCGGCGGTGGCGGCGGGGAGCAGGAATTGCGCCTGCGAATAGCGTTTGAGCAGCAATAAGGCCGTCTGAAAAAACAAAGGAGCCATATAGTCGATTTCGCTGACACGGCTGCCCGGCAGCAAGGCAAACACGACGGCTTCGTCGGCCACACCCAACTTGGCGCGTGCGGCGGCACGGTCGTCGTCCAGCGGCATAGTCTGCGCCATCGGATGACCGACAAACTCGGCTTTGCCGCCCGCATCGAGGTAAAGCTGCGGCTCCATTGGGAACAGGCACAGCACGCGGTTAACCTGATGCACGATTTTGTTCACCCGTTCGCGCCGCCACGCCCACACCGACGGGCTGACATAATGGACGGTGGGGATGCCCGCCTTTTTGAGTTTTTCCGCCACGCCCAGATTGAAATCTGGCGCGTCGATGCCGACAAAGACATCAGGTTTGATGCGGATGAGGTCGTTCACCAGCCCTTTGCGGATTTTCAGGATTTCGGGCAGGCGTTTGACCACCTCGACAAAGCCGCGCACCGCCAGTTTTTCTTGATCATACAGGCTCTCAAACCCTTCCGCCTTCATGCGTTCGCCGCCGATGCCGATGAATTTCGCATCGGGGCGGCGTTGTTTGATGGCGCGGATAAGGTGCGCGCCGAGCAGGTCGCCGGAAGCTTCGCCGACGCTGATGGCGATAACGGGGGAATGGTTCATATAAGAAACGTTCGGGTAAAGGGACGGGGTATTTTAACAAAAAAACAGGCGGGCCTTGAACGGCGGGCATGAAGAGGCCGTCTGAAACGTTTTTTCAGACGGCCTCTTCATTCTAACCGAACCCCGCCGGTTCAGCGGATGATGCCGCGCGTCGAGGCGGCGAAGAAGTCTTTGAACACCGCCAGTTCGGGGCGGGTTTCGGCGCGCTGCAAAATATCCGCGCGCGCTTCTTCAAACGGGATGCCGCGGTGGTAGATGGTTTTGTATACGTCTTTAACGGCGGCGATTTGTTCGGCGCTGAAGCCGTTGCGGCGCATTCCTTCACTGTTGAGGCCGGCCGGTTCGGCGCGGTAGCCCGCAGCCATAAAGTACGGCGGCACGTCTTTGTGCACGCCCGCGGCAAAGGCGGTCATGGCGTAGTCGCCGATGCGGCAGAACTGGAACACCAGCGTATAACCGCCGAGGATGACATAGTCGCCGATGGTAACGTGTCCGGCCAAAGAAGCGTTGTTGGCGAAAACGGTATGGTTGCCGATGACGCAGTCGTGGGCAAGGTGGCAGTAGGCCATAATCCAGTTGTCGTCGCCGATGCGGGTTTCGCCTATGCCGGTCACTGTGCCGAGGTTGAAGGTGGTGAACTCGCGGATGGTGTTGCCGTTGCCGATGGTGAGTTTGGTCGGTTCGCCGCCATATTTTTTGTCCTGCGGGATTTCGCCCAGACTGGCGAATTGGAAGATGCGGTTGTTTTCGCCTATGGTGGTGTGGCCGTTAATCACGGCGTGCGGGCCGATTTCGGTATTCGCACCGATTCGCACGTTCGGGCCGATGACGGTGTATGCGCCGACTTTGACGCTGGAATCCAGCTCTGCCTTGGAGTCGATGACGGCGGTCGGGTGGATGAGGGACACAGGTTTCCTTTCATGTCTGGAGGCGTTCCGGCGGCCGCGCCGTTTCAGGCAATCCGCCAATACGCCCCGTATTCGGTTTTCAGACGGCCTCTATCCGGCAGGCCGCCTGAAAGTCAGCCTTTTTCGACGATGCGCTGCGCGCACATGATGGTGGCTTCGCAGGCCAGTTCGCCGTTTACTTTGGCGGTGGCGTTGAATTTGCCGATGCCGCGGCGGTGTGCCAGCAGTTCGACGTCAAACACGAGCTGGTCGCCCGGGACGACCTGACGTTTGAAACGCACGTTATCCAGTCCGGCAAACAGGGTGATTTCGCCTTCGCGCCGTTTGGCGCTGCCCTGGGACAAAACGGCCAACACGCCGCAGGCCTGCGCCATCGCTTCGACGATTAATACGCCCGGCATGACGGGCGATTCGGGAAAGTGGCCTTGGAAAAACTGTTCGTTGAAGGTTACGTTTTTGATGGCGGTCAGCGACTTGCCCGGTTCGGCGGCGGTTACACGGTCAATGAGCAAGAAGGGGAAGCGGTGCGGCAGGATTTCCTGTATTTCGCGTACTTCGATGGGTAATTTGATTTCCATTGTTATTGTCCTTGTTGGTTCGGATGAGTTTCAGACGGCCTGTTTGCCGTTTTTCAGCTCGGCCAATTCCTGTTCGAGCTGTTTGATGCGTTTGCCGGTTTCGTTCAGGCGGTGGATGTGGACGGCATTGCGCGCCCACTCTTTGTAAGACGACATCGGGAAGATGCCGGCGACGTGCTGCCCGCTTTCGGTGATGCTGTGGGTAACGGACGTGCCGCCGCCGATGGTGGTTTTATCGGCGATTTCAATGTGGCCGACCGTGCCGACGCCGCCGCCGATGATGCAGTAATTGCCGACGGTCACGCTGCCGGAAATGCCGGTTTTGGCAGCGATGACGGTATGGGAACCGATTTTGCAGTTGTGGCCGATTTGGACCTGGTTGTCGATTTTGGTGCCGTTGCCGACGGTGGTGTCGCTCATGGCGCCGCGGTCGATGTTGCTGTTCGAGCCGATTTCCACGTCGTCGCCCAGCGTTACCGCGCCGGTTTGCGGGATTTTGAACCACGAGTCGCCGGCGAAGGCAAGGCCGAAACCGTCCGCACCGATGACCGTGCCGCTGTGGATTTCGACGCGGTTGCCGAGCGTGCAGCCGTAATAAACCACAGCGTTAGGGTGCAAAACGACTTCGTTGCCCAATTTGCAATCGTGTTGGACGACGGCATTCGCCAAGATGCGGCAGCCTTCGCCCAATACGGTATTGGCGCCGATGTAGGCGTTCGCGCCGATTTCGCAGCTGTCGGGCACGGTGGCGCTCGGTTCGACAACGGCGGTCGGATGTACGCCGCCGCGTGCTTTGACAACCGGTGAGAACAGGCGGGCGACTTTGGCAAAATAGAGGTACGGGTCGGCGGTGACAATCAGGCTGCGGCCGGTAAATTCTCCGGCGGCTTTGTCGGATACGATGACTGCGCCCGCTTTGCTGTCGTGTACTTCGTGTTTGTATTTCGGATTGGCCAGAAAGCTGATGTGTTCCACACCGGCCTGAGCCAAAGGCCGCACGGCGCAGACGTTGACGTCTTCGCCGCGCACCTCGCCGCCGAGTTCGGCGGTGATTTGGGATAAGGTATATTGTTTGACTGTCATGGTTTTCGCCGTTTGCAGCGGCATCGGGTTTTCGGGGGGACATGTTGTATGCGAATCCGCAGGCGGATTGCGGGCCGGACGGCCTTTACGGCCTTTAAAGTTTTTCAGACAGCCTGCCGTATGTGGAGGCCGTCTGAAAAATCAGCGTGCGTTCATCGCTTTAATCACGCTGTCGGTAATATCGAATTTGCTGTTGACGTAAATCACGTCCTGCAAAATCACGTCGTATCCTTCTTTTTTCGCCAACTGGACGATAACGCGGTTGGCATTGTTCTGCAGGGCGGCAAATTCCTCATTGCGGCGTAGGTTGTAGTCTTCAGCAAACTGCGCCTGCTGTTTGCGGAATTTTTGTACCAAATCGCTCCATTTGCGGGCGGCAGCTTCGCGCTCGGCACCTTGCATTTTGTTTTCGGCCAGTTGTTTTTCCAGTTTCAGCCCTTCCTGCTGCAATTTCTGCAATGCAGCCTGACGCTTGCTGAATTCTTTTTCCAGCGTCTTCTGAATCGCCTGCGCCTGTTTGGATTCCTGATATACGCGTTCGGTATTGATAAAGCCCAGTTTCTGCACGGCTTCGGCTGCCGCAACCTGCGTACTCAGTGCACAGCCCAGCAAAACCGCGCAACCCGCGCGGACGGCTTTCGCTCTCAAAGAATATTCCATATCAAATCCTCTGTATTCTTTTGCAAATGGTACTGTCTGTAATTTTTCAGACGGCCCGCCTGTTTTCCTCTGTATCAGGCCGTCTGAAAACAGCATACCGGCCTTCCCGTCGGAACACCTTCGGGACGGCCGGTTCGGTTTGTCCGTTCCCAATCAGAATGTCGTACCCAGTTGGAACTGGAAGCGTTGGATTTCGTCGCCCTCTTTTTTCTTGAACGGATAGGCGTAACTGAACTTCATCGGACCCAAAGGCGACAGCCATGTTACCGCCGCACCTGCCGAAGCACGCAACTCTTCCTTGAAGGTCGATTTGTGGCTGGTGCCTAGACCGTAAACGTTCTGAGCTGTCTTGTTGGTATAGTATTTGTCGTTGTCGCTGTCGGTATAGGTTTTGCCGTCCCATACGCTGCCGGCATCGGCAAACAGGCTCAGGCGGACGGTACGCGCGTCTTTGATGCCCGGCATCGGGAACAACAATTCGGCCGATACGTTGGCTTTTTTGTTGCCGCCGTAGCTGATTTTCTCGCCATATTCGTCATACACTTTCGGACCCAACGTGCCGCTTTCGAAGCCACGCACCGAACCCAAACCGCCGCCGTAGAAGTTTTCGAAGAACGGCATTTCTTTGGTTTTGCCGTAACCGTTGCCGTAGCCGACTTCGCCGCCGAGCATCAGCGTCAGGCTTTTGTTCAACGGGAAGAACCATGTTTGGTTATGGGTCAGCGTGTAGTATTTCAGGTCGCTGCCCGGCAATGCCACCTCGCCGTTGATACCGGTCTGGTAGCCGCGCGTCGGCCACAGGGCGTTGTCGGTTTTGTTGCGGCCCCAGCCGATGGTACCTTTGTACAACCAGCCTTTGAAACTGCCCACACCGTCGCTGCCCTTACCGTAACGGTTGATAAAGTCGCGGTAACGTTTGGGGGCGCCGGTATAGGTGTTCACGGTCAGATGTTCCGCCGCCAAACCGAAATTCACGCGGTCGTATTCGGTAACGGGGATACCCATGCGGATACCCGCGCCGGCGGTGGTGGTTTTATATTGTTTCGCGCTGGACGAGGCTTTGCGCGGGTCATAGGATTTACCGTAAACGTCGTAGCCGAGGCTCACACCGTCGGGGGTGAAATACGGGTCGGTAAACGACAGCGAACCGTTGACGGTGGTTTTACTGCGCGATACGCGGGCGGACGCTGACTTACCCGTACCGAACAGGTTGTCCTGCGATACGCCTGCCGACAGCACCATACCCGTATCCTGCACCCAGCCCGCACTCAAATCGAGCGAACCGGTCGAACGTTCCTGAACGCTCATATTGACGTCCACTTGGTCGGGCGAACCTTCCACGGGTTTGGCATCGAACTGCACGTTGTCGAAATAACCCAGCAGCTCCACACGTTCTTTGGAACGTTGCAGCTTGGAAGTGTCATACGGAGCGGCCTCCATCTGGCGCAATTCGCGCCGTACCACTTCGTCGCGGGTTTTGTTGTTGCCGGTAATATTGATTTGGTTGACGTATACCTTGCGGCCCGGCTCTACATGCAGCACGAAATCCACGGTTTTGGTTTGGGGATTCGGTACAGGCTGCACGTTGATTTCGCTGAACGCATAGCCTGCGCTGCCCATACGGTTCTGCATCGCTTCAAGCGATTTCACCATCTTCTGGCGTTCGTACCATTTGCCTTCCTTCATGGTCAGCATTTTGTACAACTCTTCTTTCGGCACTTCGCGGGTGTCGCCGTCGATGGTTACCTTGCCCCAACGGTAACGTTCGCCCTCATCCACCGTGATTTTGATGGTCTGTTTGGTTTTGTCTTCGTTGGTCTGAACGTCGGTATCCACGATGCGGAAGCCGAAATAGCCGTTGTTTTGATAAAACTCGCTGACACGCTCCAAGTCTTGCGAGAATTTCTGCTCGTTGAACTGGTTGCTTTTGGTCAGCCACGTCCACATACCGCCCTCGCTCAACGACATTTGTTTCATCAGCTTGCGGTCGGAATAAACGTGGTTGCCTTCAAATTCTATGTCGGCGATTTTGGTGGATTTGCCCTCATCGATGGCTATATCGATGGAAACGCGGTTACGCGCCAGTTTTTTAACGGTCGGGGTAATTTTAACCGACTGTTTGCCGCGGCCGACATATTCGTCGCGCAGGGCGACAACCGCCTGGTTCAGGGTCGCCTGATTGAAATATTGCGATTGCGCCAACCCGAAAGATTCCAGATTTTTCTTGATGGCGTCGTTTTGCAGCATTTTCGCGCCGGTGATGTTCAGCGTGGCGATGGTCGGGCGCTCGACCACGGTCAGTAGCACCTGGTTGCCCATCGTCTCCACGCGCACATCGTCGAAGAAGCCGGTGGCGTACAGGTTTTTAATGATTTCTTCGCTGCGTGCGTCGCTGAAATTGTCGCCTACTTTGACGGGCAGATAGTTGAACACCGTACTTGGTTCGGTACGCTGCAAACCTTCGACGCGGATATCTTGGATGATAAAGTCCGCCATCGCCAGCGGAGACAGGCCCAATACCATCAAAGTTGAAGCAATCTGTTTTAATTTCATACAATTATCCAAACAAACGGTTAATATCATTAAAGAAGGCCACCAGCATCAGCATCAGCATGGCTGCAAGTCCGAAGCGCAGGCCGATTGCCTGAATGCGCTCGCTCAACGGCTTCCCGCGTATCCACTCGGCGGTATAATACACTAAGTGTCCGCCGTCTAAAACAGGCACGGGCAGCAGGTTCATGACACCCAAGCTGACGCTGACCAATGCCAAAAATTCCAAATAGCTCTGTATACCCAAGGCCGCCGACCGGCCTGCCACGTCGGCAATCGTCAGCGGGCCGGAGACATGGCTCAGGGAAGCTTTGCCGGTAATGAGCTTGCCGAAGAACTCTGCAGTCATCAGCGAATAGCTGGTCATTTTATCCCAACCCATTCTGAAGGCTTCGGGAACGGACGGCGTATACTGGTAACGCACCCGTTTGTCCCACGCTTCGTCGCGTTGCGGTGCCGTACCGACTTTGCCGACCAAGGTACCGTCGGGAAGTTCTTCGGCATCGGGGCGGACGTTGGCCTCATAAACTTTGCCACCGCGCTCGTATCCGATGGTTATCCGGTTGCCGGGATTGCGGCGGAACAAATCGGCCCAGTCCAACCATTGTTCAATCGGTTTGCCGTCGGCAGTCAGCAGGCGGTCGCCCACTTTCAGCCCCGCCCTCTCCATCGGACCGTTTTTCATGACAAGACCGAGACGGGTGGTCATTTTAAAAGGCCACAGCCCGATATTGCCGCTGTTTTTCGCAACTTTACCTGCTTCGGGCGTCCCCGCCGCGTCGATAACGCGCACGGTTTGCTGTCCCGAGGCCGTCTGAACGGCTACGTCAACCCTGCGGGATTCTACCTCCAGCAGGATTTCGGTCTGTACGTCGCTCCAGTCTTTAACGGCTTTGCCGTTGACCGACAGAATTTTGTCTTCGGGCACAAAACCCGCTTTGGCGGCGATACTCGCCGGTTCGACCGTGCCGACATACGAGCGGATTTCGGTAACGCCGAAGGAAAAACTCAGGCCGTACAGCACAACAGCCAGAATCAGGTTGGTCAACGGCCCCGCGGCAACAATGGCGATGCGTTTGGCTGGATGCTGGCGGTCGAAGGCGAACGGCAAATCCGCTTCGGTGACATTGCCTTCGCGGGTATCGACCATTTTCACATAGCCGCCCAGCGGAATCGGAGCAAGACACCATTCGGTATCGCCGCGCTTTTTAGTGAAAAACGGCTTGCCGAAGCCTACGGAAAAGCGCACGACCTTTACCCCGCACCAACGCGCCACGAGGAAGTGGCCCAATTCGTGCAGGCTGACCAGAATCAGAATCGCTACGATAAAAGAAACTATGGTTAACAATATTGCCCCCTGCGGGTTGGTTTCGTTTCAGACGGCCTGTTGTGATAGACGGCAGGCCGTCTGAAACGTCATTAATTCAGGTTTTCTGCATATTCCTGCGCACGGACGCGCGTTTGGGCGTCTAAGACCAGCAGGCTTTCGATGTCGTTCAGGCCGTCTGAAAAACCGGCGTCCAAGCAATGCGCCACGACGCGGGCGATGTCGGTAAAGCGGATTTTCCCATCTAAAAATGCGGCGACGGCCATTTCGTTTGCCGCGTTCAATACGCAAGGCGCGGAACCGCCGGCGTACATGGCGTCGTAGGCCAATTTTAGGCATGGGAAACGTCCGAAATCAGGCCGTCTGAAAGTGAGGGCGGACAGAGTGTCAAAATCTAGAGCGCCCACCCCCGATTCAATCCGCTCCGGCAGCCCCAGGCAATAGGCAATCGGCGTGCGCATATCGGGATTGCCGAGCTGCGCCAATACCGAACCGTCAAGATAGCGCACCATGCTGTGCACCACCGACTGGGGATGGATGACCACTTCCAGATTATCGGGCGGGCAGTTGAACAGCCAGTGCGCCTCAATCAGTTCCAAACCTTTGTTCATCATGGTAGCCGAATCGACCGAGATTTTCCTGCCCATACTCCAATTCGGATGTTTTACGGCCTGAGCGGGCGTGATGTGTTCGAATCCGGCCAAATCGACATCAAGGAACGGGCCGCCGGAGGCGGTCAGGATAATCGAACGGATGCCGTGCCCGTTCAGACGGCCTGTGTAATTGTGCGGCAGGACTTGGAAAATGGCGTTGTGCTCACTGTCGACGGGCAGGACTCTGGCATTGTTGGTTCGGGCGGTTTCCATAAACAGCGCACCGGATACGACCAGCGTTTCTTTGTTGGCCAGATAAATGGTTTTACCCTTCTGCGCGGCCGCCAGTGCCGAAGGCAGTCCGGCCGCACCGACAATGGCGCACATCACGCCGTCGACTTCGTCTGCCGAAGCAACGTCAATCAGGGCCTGTACACCGTACAATACGCGGGTCCCGCTGTTTTGCGCTTTCAATAAAGCCTCCAGCCGGACGGCGTGTTCCGCATCGGCAACCACGGCATATTCGGGTGCAAACTGCGCACATTGCGCCGCCAGCTTTTCAACCTGCCTGTGCCCCGCCAGCGCGAAAACGCGGAATTTCTCAGGATGGCGCGAGATAACGTCCAAGGTATTCACACCTATGCTGCCGGTGCTGCCTAAAATGGTCAGGACTTGCTGTGTCATGGTTGTTTTCTTTATCAGGCCGTCTGAAAGGCCGCGTTTCTTGTTTTTCAAAGGATCCCCCGTTTGCCGCCGCAAAGTTTCAGACAGCCTGTCCGGTCGGACACGTCATTCGATACCGTATTCTATCGTAACCACCAGCCGCACCTGTTTGCCGACTGTGGTTTTGTCGTAGGACCCGCCGTATTCGTCGTCCTCGCTGCTGCCGCTGTCCGCATAGATATTGAACGAACCCTGCGAGGCGGAACGCATGGCCCCGACTTTGCCGCCGCCCGTTTTGGCAAATTCGACGGCGCGTTTCTGCGCATCCTCCGTCGCCTGCGTAATCAAATCGCGCTTGATGTTTTCCAGATTGCCGAGCAGATACTGTGGGCTGCTGAAACGGATAAATTCGTTTTGCGCACGCAGGTTCAAAATCGCCTGCTGCGCGGCTTGGACTTTATCCAGTTTTTTGGTGTTGACGGTGATGTCCAAGCTGCCGTCGTAGCCGTTGGGCGTGCGGGTAACATTTCCTTGTTCGTCGCGGACTTCGTTATAGACACGCTCCACCGACGGCAGGCCGATTTGCATTTCCGCCGTTTCAAAACCCTGCTCCCGCAGGAATTTGGACAGTTTCTTGCGTCTGGCGTTTAACAAGTCCAGCACTTCCTGATAACTGTCGGCATGAGCTTCGACGCCTGTATTCCAAGTCGCGCTGTCTGACTTAAAGTTTTTCTCCGCCAACCCTTTCACGGTAATCGTACCCGGCTGGCGCAGGTTTTTAAACTGCACGCCGAGAATGAACGCCGCAGCCATCAGACCGAGCGCCAGCAGCACGCCCAAAACGGGCAACGATGAAGTTTGGTTTTTTTCCGACATAATCAAGTAGACTCCCGCAAATTTAAAAAAGACGACGAATTATTTTAAAACAAATGGATAAAAGCCGCATATACGCTTAATACGGCAATCAGGCTGTCCACGCGGTCGAACACTCCGCCGTGGCCGGGCAGCAGGTTGCTGCTGTCTTTTATGCCTGCCGAACGCTTCAGCCAGCTTTCCAGCAAATCGCCGCACACGCTGACTACAGTCAGTATCAGCCCGATGCCCACTGTGGCAAGCCAACCTGTTTCAAACGACAGCCAGTGGGCATCCCGCACCAATGTGATATAGATTGCCACACACAATGCTCCGCCTGCCGCCCCTTCCCAACTTTTGCCCGGACTGATGGCGGGCGCAAGTTTGTGTTTACCGAACGCCTTACCGCTGAAATACGCAAAAATATCGGCCACCCACACCAAACCCATCACCGCCAGCAGCGGCAGGGCCTCGTCGGAATCGGATCGCAGCGAAACCAGCGCGAACCAAAACGGCACCATCAGCATCCAACCCGCCGCGTAAGCCTGCCAGCCACCGCTGAGTTTCCATTTCCGGTTCAGCCAAAGCGGCATCACAACCAGCCAAAACGCCAGTACCGCATACCAGACCAAATCCGGCAGCTCCCAGCCACCCGCATAAGCCACAATGCCGAACAACAGGGTAGCGGCAAGGTAGTGATTGGTCTTAACCTTGTCCAAACCGCTCATGCGGGCATATTCCCACAAAGCAATCAGCGCAATCAGTCCGCTGAAAGCCGCCCACAACCATTGCGGCGCGTAAAACAGCATACCCAGCATCAGCGGCAGCAGCCACAGTGCGGTTATCACCCGTTGTTTCAACATTTATCAACTCCGCTGCTGGTCGGGCGGGAGCTGCTCGGAAGTGCGCCCGAAACGGCGTTCGCGCTTCTGGTACGAAGCCACCGCATCATCGAAAGACTTTTTATCGAAGTCCGGCCACAAAGTATCGGTGAAATAAAGTTCGGCATAAGCCATCTGCCACAATAAAAAATTGCTGATACGCGTTTCGCCGCCCGTGCGGATAAACAAATCCGGTTCGGGCGCATCGCCCAGCATCAGGTAGCGGCCCAACGAATCCTCGGTAATCTCGCCCGAACCTTCCGCCACCACCCTGTTGGCAGCCTGCAAAATATCCCAGCGGCCGCCGTAATCGGCGGCGATGCACAAAGTCAGACCCGTATTGCCTGCGGTCAGCACTTCCGCCGCTTCGATGCCTTGTAATATTTCCGTGCTGAACCGCTCGCGGCTGCCGATAACCTTCAGCCGCATATTATTCTCATGCAGGCGCTGAACCTGTTTTTGCAACGCCTGTAAAAACAGCCCCATCAAAAAAGACACTTCGTCTTCGGGACGGCGCCAATTTTCAGTGGAAAAAGCAAACACCGTCAGGTATTCCACACCGGCCTGCGCACAGTTTTTCACCATTTCCTCAAGCGCGTCCAACCCGCGCTTGTGCCCCATCACGCGGGGCAGAAACCGCTTTTTCGCCCAGCGGCCGTTGCCGTCCATAATCACGGCGATATGGCGCGGAATCTGCGTATGCGCCAGAACCGTTTGCGTGCTGCTCTTCATGTCTGCCTTCCGTGGACAAACGTTCCAGAGGCCGTCTGAAAAGTCTGTCCGTCAGGGGGTTAAACCGCCATCAAATCTTCTTCTTTGGCCGCCAGAATCTTATCCGCTTCGGAAATATATTTGTCAGTCAGCTTCTGCACGGCCTCTTCACCACGGCGTGCCTCATCTTCAGACACTTCCTTGTCTTTCAGAAGTTTTTTGATATGGTCGTTGGCATCGCGGCGCACATTGCGGATGGATACGCGCCCCTCTTCCGCCTCATTGCGCACCACCTTAATCAAATCCTTGCGGCGCTCTTCCGTCAGCATCGGCATTGGAACACGAATCAAATCGCCCACCGAAGCCGGATTCAAGCCCAGATTCGAATCGCGAATTGCTTTCTCCACCTTGGCCGCCATATTGCTTTCAAACGGTTTCACACCGATGGTACGCGCGTCAACCAACGTGATGTTTGCCACTTGGCTTACCGGCACCATACTGCCCCAGTATTCCACTTCCACCTGATCCAGCAGGCCGGTATGCGCACGGCCGGTACGCACCTTGGCCAGATTCTCCTTCAACACTTCCAGCGAACGCTGCATTTTACCTTCGGCAGTTTTTTGAATATCACTAATCATTCTTCACTCTCGGTCCATTAAAAAAATCAAACAGATAAATCCACAGGCCGTCTGAAACGCACCATCCGGGCGGAAATCGGCCGATAACAGCGCATAGTACCGTCATTAAAGAGAAACGACAAGCCGGGCCGTCCGGACGGCTTTGTTTTTTAACCTGTATTCGGATTAGATAGGAAATATGGAGAATAGTTTGGGAAACCGGTAGTAAAACTTTGGCATTCCGCCGCCTGCCTTTTATGGTTGGCAGCCTAACAATCCAAGTCTCTTACAAGCCGCCCTAAAGCAAATGCTCGGAACATACCTCCCACACGGTTTTCAGACGGCCTTTCATATTCCGAATGCTGAATAATTCAGCAAAATCGGGTATAATGCCTCTCTATTTCGCCTTCTGAACCCGCATTACCGGCCTGCAAAAACCTTTTCAGACGGCATCATAAAAATCCTCTTGAAATTCAGTAAGAAAAAGACCATGACTGACCAAAAACACGAAGAATACGGCGCCGACAGCATACAAGTGCTGGAAGGCTTGGAAGCGGTACGCAAACGCCCCGGTATGTATATCGGCGACACGCAGGACGGCAGCGGCCTGCACCACATGGTGTTCGAAGTATTGGACAACGCCATCGACGAAGCACTGGCGGGACATTGCGACAAAATCACCGTAACCATCCATGCCGACAATTCCGTCAGCGTGGCCGACAACGGGCGCGGTATGCCCACCGGCATCCACCCGAAAGAAGGACGCTCCGCCGCCGAAGTCATCATGACCGTATTGCACGCGGGCGGTAAGTTCGACAACAACAGCTACAAAATCTCCGGCGGCCTGCACGGCGTGGGCGTGTCCGTCGTCAACGCGCTGTCCGACTGGGTAACGCTGACCATCTACCGCGACGGCAAAGAACACTTCGTCCGCTTCGTGCGCGGCGAAACCGAAGAGCCGTTAAGGGTTGTCGGCGATTCCGACAAAAAAGGCACGACCGTGCGCTTCCTCGCCAGCGCGGAAACCTTCGGCAACGTCGAATACAGCTTCGACATCCTTGCCAAACGCATCCGCGAACTTTCCTTCCTGAACAACGGCGTGGACATCGAATTGACCGACGAACGCGACGGCAAACATGAAAGCTTTGCCCTTTCCGGCGGCGTGGCAGGTTTTGTGCAATACATGAACCGCAAAAAAACGCCGTTACACGAAAAAATCTTCTACGCGTTCGGCGAGAAAGACGGCATGAGCGTCGAATGCGCGATGCAGTGGAACGACAGCTATCAGGAAAGCGTGCAGTGCTTCACCAACAACATCCCGCAACGCGACGGTGGTACACACCTGACTGCATTGCGCCAAGTCATGACACGCACCATCAACAGCTACATCGAAGCCAACGAAGTCGCCAAAAAAGCCAAAGTTGAAACCGCAGGCGACGATATGCGCGAAGGTTTGACCTGCGTGTTGTCCGTCAAACTGCCCGACCCCAAATTCTCGTCGCAAACCAAAGACAAACTGGTTTCCAGCGAAATCGGTCCCGTCGTCAACGAAGTCATCAACCAAGCCCTGACCGACTTCCTTGAAGAAAATCCGAACGAAGCCAAAATCATCACCAGCAAAATCGTCGAAGCCGCCCGTGCGCGCGAAGCCGCCCGCAAAGCACGCGAAATCACCCGCCGCAAAGGCGTGATGGACGGCTTGGGATTGCCCGGCAAACTCGCCGACTGCCAAGAAAAAGACCCCGCCTTGTCAGAGCTTTATCTGGTCGAGGGCGATTCTGCAGGCGGTTCTGCCAAACAAGGCCGCGACCGTAAATTCCAAGCCATTTTGCCGCTCAAAGGCAAAATCCTGAACGTCGAAAAAGCCCGTTTTGAAAAAATGCTCGCCAGCCAAGAGGTCGCCACCCTGATTACCGCGCTGGGCGCGGGCATCGGCAAAGAAGAGTTCAACCCCGAAAAACTGCGTTACCACCGCATCATCATCATGACCGATGCCGACGTGGACGGCGCGCACATCCGCACCCTGCTCTTGACCTTCTTCTACCGCCAAATGCCCGAACTGGTCGAACGCGGCTACATCTACATCGCCCAGCCGCCGCTCTACAAAGCCAAATACGGCAAGCAAGAGCGTTACCTCAAAGACGAACTGGAAAAAGACCAATGGCTGCTCGGTCTCGCTTTGGAAAAAGCCAAAATCGTTTCAGGCGGCCGCACCATCGAAGGCGCAGAACTTGCCGATACCGCCAAACAATTCCTGTTGGCGAAAACCGTTATCGAACAGGAAAGCCGCTTCGTGGACGAACTCGTCCTGCGCGCCATGCTGCACGCTTCGCCCATTGATTTGACGTCGTCTGAAAACGCCGATAAAGCCGTTGCCGAACTTTCCAGTTTGCTCGACGAAAAAGAAGTCGCCCTCGAACGCATCGAAGGACACGAAGGCAACCGCTTCATCAAAATCACCCGCAAGCTGCACGGCAACGTCATGGTCAGCTACATCGAACCCAAGTTCCTCAACAGCAAAGCCTACCAAACCCTCACCCAAACCGCCGCCGCGCTGAAAGGCCTGGTCGGCGAGGGTGCCAAGCTCTACAAAGGCGAGAACGAGTACGACGTGGACAGCTTTGAAACCGCACTGAACATCCTGCTCCAAAACGCCCAAAAAGGCATGTCTATCCAGCGATACAAAGGCTTGGGCGAGATGAACCCCGAACAGCTTTGGGAAACCACGATGGATCCCGCCGTTCGCCGCCTGTTGAAAGTGCGCATCGAAGACGCCATCGCCGCCGACGAAGTGTTCGTTACCCTGATGGGCGACGAAGTCGAACCGCGCCGCGCCTTCATCGAAAACAATGCCTTGATTGCGCAAAATATCGACGCGTAAACCTTAAAGCCTGATTGAAAATAAAAAAGGCCGTCTGAAAAAATGTGAACTGCACCCCCAAGAGTTGGACATTTCCTCCAACCCGCCAAGGTGCAGTTTTTTTATGACCCAATATACATTAAATAAAGCCGTATTCCATTATCTGCGCATACGCAGCCGACAGCGCACCCAGACCATTACGGCCTCTTCCGCATCCGCCTACGCCGCCGGATAACCGCATACCGGAAAGGCGGTATCCGCGCACTTGAACACCCCAAGCAGTTTGAATTTAAAGAAGCCGAGTCCTGTGGCATACAGAACCCAGCTTATGCAAACCGCCTGGACTGGCTTTTATGAGTATCCAAGATTTGGTGAGCAGTTTAATGTTTTCAGACGGCCTTTTTTACTCCCTGATAAATTATCCTCCTAACGCATCATCTGATAGTGGCTCGTATAAATTAGAGTAAGACGATAACGAAGTTGTAGACGGTATAGACAATACGGCGACACAGCACCGTACGTTAACGTTAATTCACTATAAATCTTAACCAAAAATCAATATTCTTATCTCATATTATCATTTCATAAGACATTCGCTAATTCTCCTCTAATATTCCCCCTATAGAATAATTTACAGAAAAACAAGCTTCCTCGCATCAAGCTTCCTCGCATAACGATACGTCCCGCTCACTAACGACACATGACGGAGCATCATTTTTCCCCACCATCGTTTTACCTCAAGGAGCGTACCATGAAACTGAATCTGCAAAAAACTACCGCTGCTGTTTTGGCTGTCCTGCTCAGTGCTGGCGTATTTGCTGCCAACAATGCTAACGCATTCGAGTATGGCTACAAAAACCACAAATATGGCAAAAAATGGGGTAAACCCGCATCCGAAGCCGAAGGCGAAAGAGTGATGAAAAACGCAGCCTACCGTTCGGGCGTGTACTACACCAACGTAAACCGCATTCCTGCCAGAGTAGACCGTAACGGTGTGAAAACCGTACAGGTTAACGACGCACGCACCCGTCAAAACCTCGGCCGCTATGCGTTCAATACCATCAAGAGCGGTGGCTCGGAAGTGTATTACGGCGAATGGGTCGGTAAAGAATACGCCAAAGGCACCAACCGCGGCGTTTACTACTCAGGCAACAAACGCGCTACTTCTATGCCGGTATCTGGTGTAGCCAACTACGCAGTCAAAGGTATCAACAACTACACCGGCAACAACCCGCTGGTTGGTACATTGCGCGCCGATTTCGGTCAAAAAGTTCTGGCCGGTTCTATGAGAAACAACGCCATGCAGATGGACATCCATTCACGCATCAAACCGTCCAGCGCATCGTTTGAAGGTTATGCCCGCGCCAACGGCCATTACGGTAAAACTGAAGGCCACTTCTTCGGTCACAATGCAAGCGCGTTGGCCGGTGTTGCCAAATTTAACACCAACCGCAACTTAGATACGGCATACGGCGGTGTAAAACGCTAAAATCCGTCCTTAAGAAGTAAAATAAAGCCTGCACCCGCAGGCTTTTTTAAACACCAGCCCGCCAACCTTCTCAAGGTCGTCTGAAACCCGCCGACCGGAAAGCCGACACCATGTACAAACTGTCTGCCTGCCTTATCCTGTTTCTCGCCGCCCCCGTCCTTGCCGCGCCACGTTCCGACTTTTCAGACAACCGTACCGCGCAACGCCTGTGGCAGGATACCCGCCAAACCATGCAGGAACAGGAACAAAAAGTGCGCGAATACCGCCTCGACATTCCAGCCGAAAACATCGGGCAGACAGCCGAAACCGACCCCGAAGCCGACCAAGGCGAAGCCCTGTTTAACGCAGTTAACCGCAGCGACTGGCAAACCGTGCGCTCCCTGCTCGACAGCTATACCCGACAAACCGAATACGACCCCGACATCGCCCTCTTTGCCCGTGCCTCGCTTGCCCGCGGCGAAGGCAGGTGGAAAACTGCCAAACAAGACTACGAAACCCTGCTGCAACGCCATCCCGACTTCACGCGCGGACGGCTCGATTACGCCCGCCTGCTCTTTGACGGCCGTCTGAACCGCGAAGCCGCCGCCGAGTTCGCCCGCCTCCAAAACGAAGACCTGCCCGAAGCCGTCAAAGAAAACATCGCCCATTTCCAAGACGCTCTGAACCAACGCCAAAGTTGGCAGGGCAGCCTTTCCGTCGGCGCCGTCCACAACAGCAACATCAACGAAGGCAGCGGCAAAGTTTGGTGTAAAACCCAAATCGACGGCGAATGCTGGGAAGAATTTTCAGGCGACAAGCCCATTTCCGCCAACGGCATCAAATACGAAGCCGCCGCCGTCCGCCGCTGGCAGATTAAAGGACATCATGGCATCGCCGCCCGCGCGATCGGTTACGGCCGCTTCTACCGCGACCATAAAGATTTCAACGAACACACGCTCAACCTCAGCGCAGGTTACCAGTTTGAAAACCACCGCCACACCTTCGCCCTCGCCCCGCTTGTCGAATGGAACGGCAGCGGCGGCAAAACCCTCAACCGCGCCTACGGCGTACGCAGCGAATGGAACCTCGACCGTGAAAGCTGGACATGGAACACCGAAGCCGAGTGGAAACACCTCTCCTATTCCGACAAAACCCGTCTGCTCGACGGCAGTCTCTTCTCCGTTTACAACACCCTGTCCTATTTCCCGCGTAACGACCTCATGCTCTACGGCGGCATAGACTGGCAGCAGCGCAAAGCCAAAGGCCATGTGGACAGTTACCGCCAAATCTCCGCACGGCTGGGTGCCGCAAAAATCTTTGAAGCCGGCTTCGATGCCTCACTCTCCGCCACCTTCGGCCTGCGCAGCCACCGTGAAGAGAACGCCGTACTCGAACAACGCCGCCGCGACAAAGAACAGACCTACCTCCTCAGCATAGGTGCAGACCGCTGGAAAGCCGCCGGCCTCAAACCCGTCCTCAGCTACAAACACCGCCGCGTCAGCGGCAACACCGACTGGCTGTACAGCTACAAGCAAAACGAAATAGGCCTGTCGCTGGTGAAATCGTTTTAACCTGCGGCAAACAGAAGGAAAAACGCAAAGGCCGTCTGAAAACATTTAGACGGCCTTTTTGCGGCTGGTCGGATTCGTTTATTAAAAAATGAAAGATGGTAGTTTAGACGGAAGCTTGGCATCGGACTGTGTAAATTATTTGATTCATGCCCGGCAGTTCCCTATACTCCGACCGTTTTATTTCATCCTATTACGGAAATTTGATAAGAGTTCTCACTTTGCGACACAAAAAAGCCATTTGCTGCCGAATTGTGCAAGGAGGCTTTGAACTCCGCCACAATTCGGACGGCTAAAATAACTGGGAGATACCATGCCATTACCTAAATTTTGTCCGGCACGACTGCCGTTTGCCGTCGCCGCCACACTTTTGACCGCCTATTCCTGGGGCGCAGGAGATGGGGTTGAACAGGTCGATTTGCCCACTGTCCAAGTACAGGGCATCGGCAAACAGACAACCTCTAACTACACCATTCCGACTTCTTCCGCCGCCACAGGCATCCGCCTGACCCAGCGCGAAACACCGCAGTCCCTGTCCGTCGTTACCGAAAAACAAATGGACGACCAAGGTTTGGATACCTTGCAGGACGTGTTGAAACAAACACCGGGCGTGTTCCACAGCAAAATGGGCAACAACGTCTCCGGCCACAGCGAGTTTATTTCGCGCAGTCAGGCGATTGACAGCATTTCCGTGGACGGTGCGCCCAAATTCCTTTACGACGGTAAAGCCATCCGCCGCGGCACCAACAATCTGGACAGCGCATTGTACGAACAAGTCGTCGTCGTGCGCGGTGCAAGCGGTTTGTCCAACGGTGGTATGGGCGAACCGGGCGGTACGGTTGCTTTGGAACGCAAAAAACCGACTGCCAAACCTGCCGTCAGCGTGGAAGCCGGAGTCGGTTCGTGGAAACACTACCGCTTCGTCCTTGATGCCAATCATCCTTTGAATGCAGACAATACCTTGCGCGGCCGCGCTATTTTGGTCAGCGACCACGGCGGCGATTACTTGCCGAACACTTCGCGCTACAATCACACTTTCTACGGCATTCTGTCTTACGACCTCACGCCGCAAACCCAATGGCGCGTCGGTACGGAGCTGCATCGTTTCCGCAATAACGGCAGCTCTCCTTTCAGTTATCTGACTGTGGCAGGAAACCGCAAAGACGGATTCAAGCCGTTTGAATCTTCACCGCGCAACAATTCATCTGCACGCTGGGCATACGGCAAAGACAACAGCGCCGAAGTATTCACTTCTCTCAGCCATGAGTTTGCCAACGGCTGGAGGCTGACGGGCGATTACAGCTATCTGACAGGTAAAAGCGACATCCTTTCAGGTATCGCCGGTGCATTCGTAATTAAACCCGACTACTCTGCGCTTTTCACTTCAGACCGCGACCGCAGCAAATACCGCGACCAAGATTTTTCCCTGATTTTGGACGGTGATTATCCGGCGCTGGGCCGTTCGCATGAATTTAATGCAGGCATCAGCTATCAGGGCAACCGAGAAAACCTGTCTTTCTATCAGGAAGGAGAATCGATTATTCCTGATTTGCGCCAATTTAACGGCAATGTTGCGCAGCCCGATATGCCGTATTTGCGCGACGGTTTTACCGATATGAAAAACCTGTCGGTTTACGGCTCGACCCGTTTCAAACTGACCGACAAGCTTGCCTTTATCGGCGGCGGACGTTTTGTAGATTGGCGGTACCGTTACAGCACTGACCGCAACAAATTCGCTTACAGCAGCCACAAACAAAAAGTTTTCATTCCTTATTTGGGTGTAACTTATGATCTAGACGACAACCTGACTGCCTACGCGTCCTACACCACCATCTTCCGCCCACAAGTGCGCAACCTGACCAAAGACGGCGTGGCGCTCGAACCGCAACGCGGCAAAACCTACGAGACCGGTTTGAAAGCCTCATGGTTTGACGGTCGTCTGAATGCTTCCGCGTCCGTCTTTATGAACAAACGCGACCATGTGGGTGTTAAAGCAGGAGAATTTCCGAACGGCGAAGAATACTTCCGCGCAGTCAATAAGACTACGACCAAAGGCGGCGAGCTTGCCATCGGCGGACGCTTGAGCGACAGATGGTTGCTTAATGCTTCTTATGCACGTTCCAAAATCAAAGATAGCGAAGGCAACCAACTCAATGCGTCTTATCCCGTTCATTTGTTCAAACTCTTCACGGCATATGACGTAACCGACCGTTTGAACTTGGGCGCAAACGTCAACTGGCAAAGCCTCACTCATACGCTGGATGATGGCTATCCCGAAAATATTAATCCGGCCGCCGCTGCCGCATTGACCCAACGCCCATACGCCACGCTGGACTTGACCGCGCATTACAAAATCGGCAAATCCACCCGCATCGGTTTGGACTTTGAAAACGTGTTCAACAAACGCTACCGCCCCATGCCCGACATCCACGTTTACGGCACGCCGCGCAGCCTGACCGCTACGCTGAAACACACGTTCTAAGGCGGAAAGAAGAAAAAAGGCCGTCTGAAAAAATGTGAACCGCACCCCAAATCTTGGATATTCATAAAAGCCAGTTCAGGCGGTTTGCATAGGCTGGGTTCTGTATGCCACAGGACTCGGCTTCTTTAAATTCAAACTGCTTGGGGGCGTTCAAGTGTTCGGATACCGCCTTTCCAATATGCGGTTCTCCGGCGGCGTAGGCGGATGCGGAAGAGGCCGTAATGGTCTGGGTGCGCTGTCGGCTGCGTATGTGCAGGTAATGGAATACGGCTTGATGTTTGAAGTGTAATGTATATTGGCTCATAAAAAACTGCACCTTGGTGGGTTGGAGAGGGTATCCAACTTTCGGGGTGCAGTTCATTTTCAGACGGCCTTTTTTGTTTACTTAACCAGTTTCAATCCTTTTTTCGGTTTCGCACTTTCCGTATCTTTGGATTCGGACTGAGGTATTTGTTCCTGAGTCGGAGTATTTTCCGGCTGATACGGCTCGACTTCAAAACCCATCCCTTCCCCACTTTCGCGGGCAAAAATGCTGACGACATGACCAACGGGAATCCAAATATCGTGTGCCACACCATTGAAGCGGGCCGAAAAATTCACCCATTCATTATCAATATTGAGATTATGGCTGGCTGTCGGGCCGATATTCAACACGATTTCATTTTCGCGCACATATTGCATAGGCACGCGCGTATGCTCGTTTACCCAAGCGACGATATGCGGCGTCTGGCCATTATCCACACACCATTCATATAATGCTCGGAGCAAATAGGGTTTCGTACCCGTAGTCATCGGTTTGTCCTTTCTGCGGTCAGCGGCGCATTGCTTTTTCGGCAGGGGTCAGTGCTTCGATGAAAGCCTCACGCTGAAAAATACGTTCGGCATATTTCAGCAACGGAGCGGCAGTCTTGCCCAATTTGATGTCGTAATAGTCCAATCGCCACAGCAGGGGTGACAAAGCCACATCAATCATAGAGAAATCATCGCCTAAGATGTATTTGTTTTTTGCAAAAGAAGGTGCCAGCAAAGTCAGACCGTTACCGATGGCTTCGCGGGCTTTGGCTTGTTCTTTATTTGTCGATTCGGGAGTTTCCAAAACCTGCACAAGGCTGAACAATTCTTTTTCCATTCTGTACAGTACTAAGCGGCCTCGACCACGCATAACCGGATCACCCGGCATCAGTTGCGGATGCGGGAACCGTTCGTCAATATATTCGTTGATGATATTGGATTCGTACAAAATCAAATCGCGCTCTACCAAAACCGGAACTTGGTTGTACGGATTCATCACGGCTAAATCTTCAGGTTTGTTAAAAATATCCACATCCTTGATTTCAAAGTCCATTCCTTTTTCGTACAACACGAAACGGCAGCGCTGGCTGAACGGACAAGTAATCCCGGAATACAATGTCATCATAATTCTTTAAACTCCTGCAAAATACCGTCTTTCAGACGGCCATATACAAACTTAATTGTGCAATTATAGCCGATTGTATGTTCCCAATCTAGAAAACCAACGTAATCTATTATTTTATAAAAATATATTCCAGCATTACTAAAATTATATCCAACCGCAAGCAGCCGATTTTCATATGCCGTCTGAAAAAGAAAAAGGCAAAGTTTTTCGACCTTGCCTTTTTACCCATTCAATAAAGATTAATGTACGTCTTTCCAGTATTCTTTTTTCAGGAAATATGCCAGCGGCAGCATAACGGCCAACAGGAAAATCATGACCATATACCCTATGCGCTTACGTTCAAGTTGAGCCGGTTCACCCATATAAACCAAGAAGTTTACTAAGTCACGCGTATAGTCGTCATACTCTTTTTCAATGACTTTACCGTTAGGCAGACGGCGGCTGTGCAGACCGGTCGATTCCCAATATAGTTTCGGAGTCAGGTTGCCGTGTTCGTCCTTGACCATAACGGGCTGGCCTTTGGCATCCAACTCAACCGCACGGATCCCCTGCTGTTCCCACAACGGATGCGGCATACCGACCTTGTCAAACACCGTGTTGTTCCAACCGTTCGGACGGGTCGGATCCTTATAGAAACCACGCATATAAGCATACAGATAATCCGCGCCGCGGGAACGGGCAATCAACGTCAAATCGGGCGGTTCCGCACCAAACCATTTGGCCGCGTCTTTGGGATTCATCGCCGACAGCATGACATCACCCACTTTATCGGTGGTAAACATCAGGTTTTTCTTGATTTCATCCTCGGTCAAACCAATGTCTCTCAGGCGGTTAAAACGCATACCGCTGGCCGAGTGGCATGAAAGACAGTAGTTGGCGAAGATTTGCGCACCGTGTTGCAGGCTGACTTGGTCACGCAGGTCGATATCGACTTTTTCATAATTGGCATGGCCTCCTGAAGCAAGAGCCATACTCATCGGAGCTGCCAACAATAAGGCAGCAACCCAGTTTTTCAGAGTGTGTTTCATTTTCGCTGCCCTCATCAGATGTATGTTGCAAACAGGTATGCGCCTGCCAGAGTAATGCCGGTGTAAACAAAAAACATGATTTTTTGTTTGGTCGTACTCATGGTTACGCGTTCCGGAACAGGTTGGGTTTTATCCAATTTGGTATAAAACGGCATACCCAAGAAGAAGGCAAAATAGATAAACGAAAGGATACGCGCAACCAACGTACGGGCATCGGTTGCCACCATTGCACCCAAAATACCCAAACCGATGAACGAAATGATAAACAACACTAAAGCTGTTTTGAAAATCGGGCCTCGATAACGGACTGATTTCACTTCTCCGCGATCCAACCAAGGCAGTAGGGCGATCAATACCACTGCAGCCCCCATGCCGATAACGCCCCAAACCTGCGTACCCAAGAAAGAAGGAATCGCACGCAAAATGGCGTAAAACGGGGTGAAATACCATACGGGAGCAATGTGTGCCGGCGTTTTCAACGGATTGGCCGCATCAAAGTTGGGGGCTTCGAGGAAATAGCCGCCGCCTTCAGGAGCAAAGAACAATACCGCACAGAACACAATCAGGAATACTACGACGCCCAAGATGTCTTTAACGGTATAGTAAGGATGGAACGGGATACCGTCCAAAGGCACACCGTTTTCATCTTTTAGTTTTTTGATTTCCACACCGTCAGGGTTATTGGAACCCACTTCGTGCAAGGCGATGATGTGCGCCACAACCAAACCGATTAACACCAGCGGCACGGCGATAACGTGCAGAGCGAAGAAACGGTTGAGCGTTACGTCGGAAATATTGAAATCGCCGCGGATCCAAGTGGACAAATCGGGACCGATTACGGGAATGGCTGAGAACAGGTTAATGATTACCTGCGCACCCCAAAACGACATCTGCCCCCACGGCAGCAGATAGCCCATGAAGGCTTCCGCCATCAATGCCAAAAATACCAGCGAACCGAAAATCCATACCAATTCGCGCGGTTTTTTGTACGAACCGTAAATCAGGCCGCGGAACATATGCAAATAAACGACGATGAAGAAGAAAGATGCGCCTGTGGAGTGCATGTAGCGGATAATCCAGCCGCCCGACACGTCGCGCATGATGTACTCTACCGCGGTGAAGGCGGCAGGCAGGTGATAAGCATTCAGATTGCCGTCCGGCTTGTAGTTCATGGTCAGGAATATACCGCTGACGATTTGAATCACCAGCACAAGCAGGGCCAACGAACCGAAGTAATACCAGAAGTTGAAGTTCTTGGGCGCATAGTATTGCGCCAGATGCTCATTCCACATTTTAGACAGGGGGAAGCGGGCGTCCACCCAGTCTAACAATGCTTTTGCTTTGCTATTGGTTTGGTTTGCCATAATTATCGTTCCTTATTTTTATGCTTCGCCTACCAACACGGTGGTATCGCTCAGATATTTATACGGCGGTACGACCAAGTTGGTCGGTGCAGGAACACCTTTATACACACGTCCGGCCATGTCGAATTTCGAGCCGTGGCACGGACAGAAGAAACCGCCTTTCCAAGCCGATCCCAAATCTGCGGGTGCGACATCGGGACGGTAGGTCGGCGAGCAGCCCAAGTGGGTGCAGATACCGATGGCCACAAAGATATTCGGCTTAATCGAACGGGTTTCGTTTTTGCAGTTTTCAGGCTGCTGCTCGACTTCTGATTTCGGGTCGCTCACTGCGCCGTCAAGTGCCTTGAGGTCTTTGAGCTGCTGGGCGGTGCGGTTGACCACCCAAATCGGTTTGCCCTGCCACTCGGCAGTCATCATCTGCCCTGATTCGATTTTGCTGACGTCGATTTCGACGGCGGCACCTGCGGCTTTGGCCTTTTCCGAAGGGAAAAAGCTTGCCACGAAGGGCGTAGCCACACCTAAGGCAGCCACACCTCCTGCCCCGCTTGTCGCGAGTATCAGGAAACGGCGGCGGCCGTTGTTGATTTCATGATTATCCATTATTCAGTCGTCCTAAAATTTTGGAAATACCGAGCCATTAAACAATGTAATTCTACCTAGTTTGCCGTGATACTCAAAGCATTATTTAAAGTAAGGTAAAGTTTTTCTGATATATTTCAACTTTTCAGGCGGGATTCGGCTCGTCGAAACAACACCATACTACATCGAACCGTTGCGCCAACGCTTCGCCCAACGCCCTGATTCCGTAGCGCTCCGTAGCATGGTGTCCCGCACTGATGAAGGCGACGCCGGTTTCATTGGCCAAATGGTATTGCGCCTCAGAAATTTCACCGGTTACATATGCGTCGACGCCTTCGTCGATGGCCGTCTGAAAAAATCCCTGCGCCCCGCCGGTGCACCATGCGATGCGGCGGATTTCCCTGCCGGCATCGCCGACGACTACCGGTTTTCGTTCCAACTTCAGTTCGATACTCTGCGCCAACTGCGCCAGACTCTGCGTTTTTTTCAGACGGCCTGCGTTCAACAGGTTCTGCTCGCCGAACTGTTTTTCCAACTCCCAGTCCAGAAGTTTGGCAAGCTGCGCGTTATTGCCCAATTCGGGATGCGCATCCAGCGGCAGATGGTATCCGGCAAGGTTGATTTGGTGGCGCAGCAATGTTTCGATACGCGTTTTTTTCCACCCCGTAACCGTAACCGGCTCGCTCTTCCAAAACATCCCGTGGTGCACCAGCAGCATATCGGCCTGCTGCGCCGCGGCGAAATCAACCGCCGCCTTGCTCGCCGTAACCGACGTAACGATTTTTCCGATTTCCGCTTTTCCTTCGACCTGCAAACCGTTGGGGGCATAATCTTTAAACATGTCCGTTTGCAGCGTTTGGGCGCACCAGTCCAGAATTTCCCGACATCCAGCCATTTGATGTTCCTTTCTTTTTCGAAAACAGGGCATGTATTTTATCCGAAAACCCGTATACTGCCGCACCCGCCGGACATCGGATTACAAGCCGTTTCATTGTTTGACCGCCCTTCCCTTATGTTTACATGCCGGCGCGAATTATTTTAATATGCCTCCTTCCATCCGTAAGGCCATCTGAAACATGGACTCCATCATCGAATTGCGCCACCTCAAAACCCTGCTGGCGCTGGAAGAAACCGGCAGCGTCTCCCTTGCTGCCAAGCGCGTTTTCCTGACCCAATCCGCCCTCTCGCACCAAATCCGCGCCCTCGAAAACTACTACGACACCCCCTTGTTCGAACGCAAATCCTCCCCTTTGCGTTTCACTCCGGCCGGCGAACGCCTGCTCCAGCTTGCCCGCGACCTGCTGCCGCAGGTTGCCGCCGCCGAACGCGACTTGGCGCGCATCATCGAAGGCGAGGCGGGCGAATTGCGGCTGGCGGTCGAATGCCATACCTGTTTCGACTGGCTGATGCCTGCGATGGGCGAGTTCCGCCCCATGTGGCCGCAGGTCGAATTGGACATCGTCTCCGGCTTCCAAGCCGATCCGGTCGGATTGCTGATGCAGCACCGCGCCGACCTCGCCATCGTTTCCGAAGCCGAGAAACAAAACGGCATCCGCTTCCGCCCGCTGTTTGCCTACGAAATGGTCGGCATCTGCGCCAAGGACCACCCGCTTGCCGACAAACCCGTCTGGGAGGCCGAAGACTTTATCGGCGAAACCCTGATTACCTATCCCGTTCCCGACGAAATGCTAGATTTGCTGCGCAAGGTGCTGCTGCCCAAAGGCATCAACCCGCCGCGCCGCCACAGCGAACTGACCATCGCCATCATCCAGCTCGTCGCCAGCCGCAGGGGCATCGCCGCCCTGCCCTATTGGACGGTGATGCCCTATCTCGAAAAAGGCTACGTCGTCCGCCGCCAAATCACTTCCAACGGCCTGCAAAGCGAACTCTACGCCGCCATCCGCGCGGAAGACGCCGATAAAAGCTACCTCGACAATTTTTGCCAAATCGTGCGCGAACGGGGCTTTGCCGACTTGCCGGGCTTGAGCGAACTGGAAATGGCCGAGTAATTCGACACCACCATAAAGAGGCCGTCTGAAAACATTGGTTTCAGGTTTTCAGACGGCCTCTTCCCGTTAAAAATAGTAAACCGCCCAAAAACAGGGTAGAATACGCCCCGTTTCCAACTCATGCCTGAACCAGCAGGCTTTTATTATGGACCTTCCCAGTTCGTTTTTACTGAACACTCCATCCGATTCAAACCCGCAATAACCATCCCGCCGAAATGCCTTCCCGCGTCTGGCGGGCGGAGCATTTATGAGCATCGAACAAACCCCTCCGAACCTTGAAAACGACGGTATCGAAAGCGACGTAGAGCGCGTTTCCGCCGATTTCGACCGTATCCACGCTCTGTGCGAAATCCTTTCGCCCGCTTTCCCGCAGATTGAGGAAGGCGTGCCGATTGAGGACGAGGCGTTGCGCGACAAATTTACCGAGCTGACCGTCCTTTTGAACGAGCTGCACCCTGCCGACGTGGCGGCGGTGTTGGAATCGTTGCCGCCGCGCGAGCGTAATGTCGTCTGGCTGTTGGTTACGCCTGAAGACGACGGCGAAGTGTTGCTGGAAGTGTCCGACGCGGTGCGTGAAACGCTGATCGAGTCGATGGACAAAGACGAGCTGTTGGCGGCGGTCGATGATTTGGACGCAGACGAGCTGGCGGAGCTGGCGGGCGATTTGCCGCACCAAGTGGTCTATGAAGCCTTGCAGACGCGCGACGAGGAAGAGCGCGCCCAAGTCAAGGCGGCGATGTCGTATGAAGACAACCAAGTCGGTGCGATTATGGACTTCGAGTTGGTCAGCATCCGCGCCGACGTCGCCTGCGAAGTGGTGCTGCGTTACCTGCGCCGCTTCGAGAGCCTGCCCGACCATACCGACAAGATTTTCGTGGTCGATGAAAACGACATCCTGCAAGGCGTGCTGCCCATCCGCAAACTTTTGGTTGCCGATCCCGAAGACTTGGTGGCGGACGTGATGGCGACCGAAGTCGTGCGCTTCCGTCCCGAAGACGACGTGGAAGAAGCAGCGCAGGCGTTCGAACGTTATGACTTGGTCACCGCGCCCGTGGTCGATGAAAACAAAAAGCTCATCGGCAGGATTACCATCGACGAGATGGTGGACGTCATCCGTGAAGAATCCGAAGCGGATATGTTGAACATGGCGGGTTTGCAGGAAGAGGAAGATTTGTTTGCGCCCGTCTGGGATTCGGTGAAAAACCGCTGGATGTGGCTTGCCGTCAACCTCTGCACTGCCTTTCTCGCCAGCCGCGTTATCGGCGCGTTTGAAGGCAGTATCGAGAAAATCGTCGCACTCGCCGCGCTAATGCCCATCGTCGCCGGTATCGGCGGCAATTCCGGCAACCAAACCATCACCATGATTGTCCGCGCGATGGCGATGGGGCAGTTGACGGGGATGCAGGCGGGACGTTTGTTGAAAAAAGAAGTCGGCGTCGCTCTGGTCAACGGCATCATCTGGGGAACGGTCATGGGCGTGGTGTCATGGCTGCTGTACGGCAGCATCGGCATCGGCTTGGTGATGGTCGCCGCGATGACGCTGAACCTCTTGCTCGCCGCCTCGGTCGGCGTACTCATCCCCGTCATCATGGAAAAATCCGGCCGCGACCCAGCCTTGGGCAGCTCGGTACTGATTACGGCGGTAACGGATTCCGGCGGTTTTCTGATTTTCTTGGGGCTGGCAACGATGTTTTTGCTGTGAGGCCGTCTGAAAAATTGATTTTGAGGATATAAAAAGGCCGTCTGAAAACGGAAATTTGTTTTCAGACGGCCTTTTTTAACCCGAATCCCGTTACAGGTAGAATTTCTCAACCACTTTCAAATCATTGTCCAGTTTGTACACCAGCGGCTGGCCGGTCGGGATTTCTAGGCCCATGATGTCGGCGTCGGAGATGCCTTCGATGTGTTTGGCCAAGGCGCGCAGGGAGTTGCCGTGGGCGGCAACCAGGACGCGTTTGCCGCTGAGCAATGCGGGGGCGATTTGGTCTTCCCAAAACGGCAGCACGCGCTCCAAGGTTACTTTCAGGTTTTCGCCGTCGGGCACGACGTCGCTGGGCAGGTTGGCGTAGCGGCGGTCGTTGTGGGCGGAGAACGGGTCTTTCGGGTCGAGCAGCGGCGGCAGGGTGTCGTAGCTGCGGCGCCAGATGTGGACTTGCTCGTCGCCGTATTTTTCGGCGGTCTGCTTTTTGTCCAAACCTTGCAGTTGGCCGTAGTGGCGTTCGTTCAGCCGCCATGTTTTGACCTGCGGCACAAACAACTGGTCGGATTCTTCCAAAACGATGTTGCAGGTTTTAATCGCGCGGGTCAGGACGGAGGTGAAGGCGATGTCGAACTCGTAGCCGTTTTCCTTCAGCTTTTTACCGGCGGCGGCGGCTTCGGCAAGGCCCTGCTCGCTCAGTTTCACGTCGCGCCAGCCCGTAAACAGGTTTTTCGCGTTCCATTCGCTTTGTCCGTGACGGATAAATACCAATTCCATGTCGTTGCTCCATAGGTGGTTTTAAAAGTGTTATTTATAACATATTTCCACCGATTCGGCTGGAAGTAGCTGTTTGTAGTTTGGTTTTTGTCAAGTACGGCCGCCATACGGTTTCAGACGGCCTGATTCGGGCATATACTGTGGGCGGCTTTTTTACGGAGTACCGCTCATGGACAAATCAAACAAACCCTTCGAAACCGAAGAAAAAGGCGTCGGCCTCTGCCCCGACTGCGCCGTCGAAACCGGCACGATATTCGACGGCACCGACCGCACCGCCGCCGTCAGCCGCCTTTTTGAAACCGAACAAGCCGCCGCCGACGCGTTGGCGCACTACACAGCGCAGGCGCGCGAAGTCGAAAGCGAACCCTGCCGCATCGGCAGCCGTATCGTTCCTGAAAGCGGCGGCTTCCGGCTGGAGGCCGAATTCGAGTTCTGCTGTCAGGCCGAGAAAGTCATCTTCCAGTTCAAAACACGCTGACGTGCGATACTGAGGCCGTCTGAAATTTCAGACGGCCTCATTCTTTAGAACCCCGCTTCAAATAATCATCCTATTTAAAATCAATACGGGTTAAAATACCGCCCAATCAAAATAACCGTTTCCACACATTGCCTCCATGTCTTCCCGCTTCGCTTTTTTGTCGGCCCCTCCGCTGCCGCGTACCGCGCTGACGGTGCTGGCTGCCCTGCTCTGGTCCGCCCTGCCGCTGGTTTTCTCCCTGCCTACCGCCGTCGTCCTGTTGTTTGCCGCCCTGCTGGCCGTGCGCGGCGCGCTGCTGTATGCGGGAATCGGCAAACTGCCCGCACCCGTATTGGCCCTGCTGGGCGTGTTGTCGGGCGTTTTGGTTTGGACGCAGCTCGGCACGGTGTTCGGGCGCGAGGGCGGCGTGGCGTTCCTGCTGCTGTTGGTAACGCTTAAAGCCTTTGAAAGCAGTTCGCAACGCGACTGGAACGTGCTTCTGCTGGCAATGTTGTTCCTTATCGGTTCGGCGGTGCTGTTCAACCAGAGCCTGCTTACCGGCCTCTGGCTACTGGCGGCGCTGACGGCGGCGGCGGTGTGCCTGGCCGTATCGGCGGGCGGCCTCGGCTTGCGCGAAGCACTGCGTTGCGCCGCCTCGTCGCTGTTGGCGGTGCTGCCGCTGGCGGCGGTGTTGTTCGTCAGCGTGCCGCGCATGAAAGAACCATTGTGGCGCATCCCGCAGGGCGGGCAGCAGGCGAAAACAGGCTTGTCGGGCACCATGCAGCCGGGCAGCATCAGCAATCTGGTGCAAAGCGACGAATGGGTGGCCAACATCACCTTTTCAGACGGCCTCAAACCCCAACCGCGCGATTTATACTGGCGCGCCATCATCATGAGCGATTTCGACGGCACGCGCTGGCAGGCCATGCCCGACTTTGCCGCCGACAGCGCGCCTCAGCTTCGGGTTTCGGAAGGCCGCGGCGTGCGCTACCAGATGATTATCCGCGACCAAAACGGCGCCCTGCCCGCCCTCGACTACCCCGCAGGCGTATTGCCGCAGGGGCTGGTACGGCGGCTGGGCGGCACCGTCCGCGCCGAACGCAGCCGCGAAGGCTTGCGCCGGCTGGATTTGCAGGCCGCACTGGGCGACACCCTGCCGCACGCGCTCAACGAAGCCGAATACCGCCGTTACACGCGCCTGCCCGAAGGCAACCCGCAGACGCGCCGCCTCGCCGAAACATTGGCCAAGCAGTCTCCGACCGAACGCGCGTTCATCCGCAACGTCCTCAACCACTTCTCCCGCCGGCATTTCAGCTACACCTTGCGCCCGCCGACGACTGCCGGACGCAACAGCATCGACGAATTTATGTTCGCCACCAGACAGGGTTTCTGCGAACACTACGCGCAGAGTTTCGCCGTCATCATGCGCGCCGCCGGCCTGCCCGCGCGGATTGTAACCGGCTATCAGGGCGCGGAATACAACCCGCAGGGCGGCTTTTGGCAAATCCGCGCCAAAGACGCCCACGCATGGACGGAGGTATGGCTTCCGAGCGAACAGGTTTGGCTGCGCGTCGACCCGACCGCCGCCGTTGCCGCCGTCCGTACCGAACAGGGTATCGGTTCCGCCCTGCCGCAAAACGACCGCGTGCTGATTGCCGATGAGTCCGCTTTCAGCCGCTGGCGCGATGCCGGTCAGTTTTACTGGCAGCAATGGGTGGTCAACTACGACCAAAGCCGCCAAAACAGCTTCTTCTCCCTGCTCGGCTTGGGCGGGTTCAACCTGAAAACGCTGTTGCTGTTCCTGCCCGCCGCACTCGCCGCCGCCCTGCTGCCGCTCTACCGCTGGCAGGCCAAAAACCGCAGCCGCGACCATCTGGAAGAAGGCTTCATGCTGCTGAAACTCGCCCTGCTCGGCGATGGCGGCGAATCCGCCCCTTCCGTTACCGCCACCGAACTGAAAAGCCTGCTGCACGAAAACGGCATTCAGGACGGCGCGCTGGAAACACTGCTGGCCGATTACGACAACCTGCGCTACGCCGGACTCCCGTCCGACCCGCGTGCGGAACGCCGCTGGTACCGCGCGGCGGTGAAAACGGCAAGGCGGTATCGGAAAAAGTAAAGCAGCAGTGCTCAGGTGTTATGGCGAAACGGCAGGCAGCCGATATGGCAATTTCCGCCCCTATTTGCCCTTCGGATACCATTGCCTTGTCGGCGCACAACTGCCGCTATCGCCGCTGGTCGCATAATGATCGCAGTTCGGATCAAGCCGTTTGCCGGAGGAATAGGGTTTATCGGTCAAACCGTCCGTATCAAAAGAACCGCACGCACTCAACAAACCCGCGCAGAAAAGGGCCAAAAACCTTTTTGCCGTTACCATTTCCTTTGCGGATGCAACCACGGCGGAACAAGGTCTGAAAACCACGCCAAAGCAAACGCGGGGAAAACGGCGTTTCTGCGTGAAACCGCCGTCTGAAATTTGCGCCGACCGCCGCATTTTAAGTTCCTGCATCATAAAAACTCCTTCCGTTAATTTAACAAACACGCGATTCAAGCCCCCGATGAAGAAGGCCCTGTCCGCTGAGACAACGATGCCGTTATTTCGTTTACTTTAATTTATGTTTTCCGCACATTCAAATGGACAATTCGGTTCGCCCCACCGATACACCCATCAAAGACAGGCCGTCTGAAAACAGTTTTCAGACGGCCTGTCAAACCCAAGCAGAAGCGCCTGTTTTGCTTTACAATATAGCTCATTATTTTATCTGTCTTTTCAAATTTCGATGAACGAGCAAGCCACCCTTTCCCCCGTCGGCGAAGACTACCTGCTATTAGGTCAGTACGCCGAACGCGCCTATCTCGAATACGCCATGAGCGTGGTCAAAGGCCGCGCGCTGCCTGAAGTTTCAGACGGCCAGAAGCCCGTGCAGCGGCGCATTTTGTTTGCCATGCGCGATATGGGTTTGACGGCGGGCGCGAAGCCGGTGAAATCGGCACGCGTGGTCGGTGAGATTTTGGGTAAATACCACCCGCACGGCGACAGTTCCGCCTATGAAGCGATGGTGCGGATGGCGCAGGATTTTACCTTGCGCTACCCCTTAATCGACGGCATCGGCAACTTCGGTTCGCGCGACGGCGACGGGGCGGCGGCGATGCGTTACACCGAAGCGCGGCTGACGCCGATTGCGGAATTGCTGTTGTCCGAAATCAATCAGGGGACGGTGGATTTCGTGCCGAACTACGACGGCGCGTTTGACGAACCGCTGCACCTGCCCGCCCGTCTGCCCATGGTGTTGCTCAACGGCGCGTCGGGCATCGCGGTAGGCATGGCGACCGAAATTCCGTCGCACAATTTGAACGAAGTCACGCAGGCGGCGATTGCGCTCTTGAAGAAGCCGACGCTGGAAACCGCCGACCTGATGCAGTATATCCCCGCGCCCGATTTTGCCGGCGGCGGTCAAATCATCACGCCGGCGGATGAATTGCGCCGGATTTACGAAACCGGCAAGGGCAGCGTGCGCGTGCGTGCGCGTTATGAAATCGAGAAACTGGCGCGCGGACAATGGCGCGTGATTGTGACCGAACTGCCGCCGAACGCCAATTCCGCCAAAATCCTTGCGGAAATCGAAGAACAGACCAACCCGAAACCGAAAGCAGGTAAAAAGCAGCTCAATCAAGACCAGCTCAACACCAAAAAGCTGATGCTGGATTTAATCGACCGCGTGCGCGACGAGTCCGACGGCGAGCATCCCGTGCGACTGGTGTTCGAGCCGAAATCCAGCCGCATCGATACCGATACCTTCATCAACACGCTGATGGCGCAGACTTCGCTGGAAGGCAATGTGTCCATGAACTTGGTGATGATGGGGCTGGACAACCGTCCCGCGCAGAAAAACCTGAAAACGATTTTGCAGGAATGGCTGGATTTCCGCGTCGTTACCGTAACACGTCGTCTGAAATTCCGTTTGAACCAAGTGGAAAAACGGCTGCACATCCTCGAAGGCCGTCTGAAAGTCTTTCTGCACATTGACGAAGTGATTAAAGTCATTCGTGAATCAGACGACCCGAAAGCCGATTTGATGGCGGCGTTCGGGCTGACCGAAATCCAAGCCGAAGACATTTTGGAAATCCGCCTGCGCCAGTTGGCACGTTTGGAAGGTTTCAAACTCGAAAAAGAATTGAACGAGTTGCGCGAAGAACAAGGTCGTCTGAATATCCTTTTGGGCGACGAAAACGAAAAACGCAAGCTGATTATCAAAGAGATGCAGGCGGACATGAAGCAGTTCGGCGACGCACGCCGCACGCTGGTGGAAGAGGCCGGACGCGCGGTGCTGACACAGACCACCGCCGACGAACCCATCACGCTGATTCTGTCGGAAAAAGGCTGGATACGCAGCCGTGCCGGACATAACCTCGATTTGAGCCAGACTGCGTTCAAAGAAGGCGACCGCCTCAAACAAACCCTCGAAGGCCGCACCGTTTTACCCGTCGTCATCTTGGATTCGCTGGGCAGAACCTACACGCTCGATGCCGCCGAAATCCCCGGCGGGCGCGGCGACGGCGTGCCCGTTTCATCGTTAATCGAGCTGCAAAACGGCGCGAAACCCGTCGCCATGCTCACCGGACAGCCCGAACAGCACTACCTGCTCTCAGGCAGCGGTGGCTACGGCTTCATCGCCAAACTGGGCGATATGGTCGGGCGCGTGAAAGCGGGCAAAGTGGTGATGACTGTGGACAGCGGCGAAACTGTCCTGCTGCCGATTGCCGTCTATGCTTCCTCGCTCATCAACCCCGACTGCAAAGTCGTACTGGCCAGCAGCGACCACCGCCTCTTGGCGTTTTCCATCGGCGAACTCAAAGTCATGCCCAAAGGGCGCGGTTTGCAGTTGATGTCGCTGACCGACGGCACATCGCTGGAACACACCGCCGTGATTTCCTCCGCCGAATTTACCGTCGAAACCGTCGGCAGGCGCGGCGCAGTCCACCAAGAACGCCTGCGCATCCGCGACATCGACGGCAAACGTGGTAAAAAAGGGAAAGTTTTGGAGATTTCAGGCCGTCTGAAAAGATTATCAGGCGTAGATTCTGTATAATCACGCTATTAATATATCTATAAAATGAGTTATACTATCGGTATAATTTTTCTTAGAAACTGCGTCCGCTGGGGAGCGCAGAAAACTGAGCCGCAAGGCAACAAACGGGTATTTTTCCATAAATGATAAGAACAAAACAAACAGAGGATGCAAATGAATAAAGGCATCCAAGAATTAGACAGTCTGAGCGAGCGCATCCCAGGCCTGATCAATATCGCCCGGATAGCCATCGTATTGTCTTTGGTCGTATTCAAAGTATTCAGCACCTACGCCGGTGGCGAAATAGCGGCAAGCTCTTTCCCGACAATAGAGTTTTACAGTTGGGCCACCGTATATTCCGTCTTAATCCTGCTCTCCATCTTCCGTCCCGACTGGCAGGTGCAGTCGCTGGACCTGCCCAACGCCAGCGCAGTCGTCGATATTTCCATGATGATGATTCTGGTGTATATCGCCGGCGGGCTGGATTCGGGTTTCGGCATTTTGGTACTGCCTTTCGTGGCCACGTCATGCCTGCTCAGCTACGGGCACTACCCGATGCTGTATGCAGGCTACGCCTCCATGTTGTACCTGTTCAACCTTTTCCTCGGCAACGGCATCCGTTTCAATCCGCTAAGCTGGGACAGCCATTCCGTACTGACCGCCCTGCTGCTGATTGCCGCCAGCTATCTCGTCGCCATCCTGACCGCCTTTGCCGCCAAATATCTGGAGCAGGCCACCGAATCCGCCAGTAAACACCAGCTTGCCTACCGCCGGATCAGCGGCCTGAACCGCCTGGTGCTCAACCGCGTGCAAGAAGCCGTCATCGTCATCGACGCCACGCAGCGGGTATGGCTCTTCAACAAGCAGGCGAAAACTTACTTCCCCAGCTTGGCGGTTGACCAGCAGGAAGTCGTATTCAGCGAATTAGTTACCCGCTGGCAGTACCAGCCCGACAAAGCTTTTGAAACCGACATCCACATATTCCAGCACGCCATGCATGTCCGCGCCGTCCCCCTGATTCAGGAACAGACCGAACTTTTGATGCTGTATGTCCGCTCGCTGCGCGAAGTGGCGGCGGAAGCCATGTCCACCAAACTTACCTCGCTCGGACAGCTTACCGCCAACCTCGCCCACGAAATCCGCAATCCGATGTCGGCCATCCGCCATGCCAGCGACCTGCTGCAAGACGGCGAAGAAGAAGACCCCGTCAAAACCAAGCTCTACGGCATCATCGACAGCAATATTCAACGCATCGATAAAATGCTGGAAGACGTATCCCTGCTCAACAAACGCGACAACATCAACCGCGAGCCGCTCAATCTGATGAAATTCTGGCTGGCTTTCAAGCAGGAATTCACGCTCAACAATCCCGATGCCGTCGGCTGCCTGCGCATGAACATGGAAGGCAGCAACCTGACCGTGCTCGCCGATACCATGCACGTCCAGCAAATCATGTGGAACCTCTGCAACAACGCATGGCGCCACAGCCGCCAAAACGAAAACGCCATCACAGTATTAATCCGTCCGAGCGGCCGTATGCATATCTCCATTGTCGTCGCCGACAACGGCAAAGGCATTTCCGCCGAGGTGCGCGACCACCTGTTCGAACCGTTCTACACGACCGAAAAACAAGGTACGGGATTAGGCCTTTATGTCGCCCGCGAACTGGCGCACGCCAATATGGGCCAACTGCATTACCATCCCGAAATGAACGGATTCGAGCTGATTTTACCGAGGGAATTAAATGAGTAAGCTGCAAGACCCCGTATTGGTCGTCGATGACGAGGCAGACATCCGCGACCTGATGGAAATGACGCTGATGAAAATGGGTTTGCGCGTGCAAACCGCCGTCGGCGTGGAAGATGCCAAAGACAAACTCGACAACGACGATTACTCGCTGGTGTTGACCGACATGCGTATGCCCGACGGTTCCGGCCTCGAAGTCGTGCAATACATCAACGAACTGATGCTTGACACCCCTGTCGCCGTCATCACCGCCTTCGGCAATGCCGACCAAGCCGTCGAAGCCTTAAAGGCCGGCGCATTCGACTATCTGCAAAAACCGATTACCCTCTCGCAACTGCGATCCTTGGTCAAATCGGCGGTATCCGTTTCCGACCATGCCGAGGATGCGGCGCAGGCGCCGTCTGAAAAACCTCAGCCCGCTCCTGTCGCCGCGGCGTTCAACAAACCCAAAGCCCAGCCGCCCAAACCTGCCAAACGCGATTTGAGCGGTTCGGTTTCCATCCCCGAAAGCCTGCGTTCGATAAAAGAACGCTTCTCCAGCGGTGAAATCGCCATACGTCCGAACGAAGAGCCTCCCGAACTTGGCGGCGAGGCGGATATGCCCCGGCTGCTCGGAATGTCGCCGCAGATGGTCGAAGTCCGCCACCTTATCCGGCGTTTGGCGCGCAGCGGCGTGCCCGTCTATATTTCCGGCGAATCCGGCACCGGTAAAGAACAGGCTGCGCGCACCATCCACGAACTTTCCGACCGGGCCGACAAACCCTTCATCGCCGTCAACTGCGGCGCCATCCCCGAAAACCTGATGGAAAGCGAGTTTTTCGGTTACAAAAAAGGCAGCTTCACCGGTGCCGACCAAGACCGTCTCGGTTTCTTCCAACACGCCGACGGCGGCACACTGTTTCTTGACGAAGTAGCCGATTTGCCGCTGGCGATGCAGGTCAAACTCCTGCGTGCCATTCAGGAAAAAGCCGTGCGGCGCATCGGCGACGCGCGGGAAACTTTCGTTGATGTCCGCATCATCTGTGCCACCCATAAAAATCTTGAAGCACTCGTCGAAAGCGGCCCATTCCGCCAAGACTTATACTACCGCCTCAACGTCGTTACCCTGCACATGCCGCCCCTGCGCGAAATGCGCGAGGACATGGGCGCTCTGATTCTGTATCTGCTCTATAAACACCGCCACGGCACGCAAACCTACAAACTCAGCCCTAAAGCACAGGAAGCCTTACTGCATTACAGCTATCCCGGCAACTTCCGCGAGTTGGAAAATATCTTGGAACGTGCGGTGGCGCTGACGGTCGGACAGGTTATCCAACTGGACGATCTACAAATCCAAAAAGCCCCCCTTCCCAAGGAGAATCACCAAAACGGCGATGTCACTTTGGATGACATCTCCGAATCGGAAGGGCAGCAAATGCAGCCGGAAAACTCATCCGCTCATGGCGCACTTCCCCCTTTCGATCCCCGCACCATGCAGATTCAGGACTACCTCGACCAAATCGAACGCGACATCATCGAACAGGCTCTGCAACAAACCCGTTACAACCGCACGCAAGCCGCCAAGTTACTGGGCATCAGCTTCCGCTCGATGCGTTACCGAATGGAGCGGCTGGACATCAATTAAAAAAGAATGTCTTGCAGAACGCGGCCTCTTTGATATAGCGGGATACGAAAACGATACCCCTTGCCTGTCCGCCGATAAAACGCAGGCTTCCCAAAACCTGCCGCACTGCCATAGTAAAAACAGCAAAATAAAGGTGGAGGCCGTCTGAAAACGCACTTTCAGACGGCCTCCACCTTTATCCGAATCCGCAAAAACCTTAAACCGGCCCCCCCCCTCCCTTAATCCTGCCTTTTTACGTTATCCGCCAATATCCGCCGCCCGACCGCTTCCTTCAACGGCATATCGTTCAAACGTACCAATGCCGTATGGAACTCGTGGAAATCCATCTGTTGCGAACCAAACCGCTTCAAATGTTCGGTATCCTGCTGACAGTCAATCAACTCCACCCCGCATCGTTCAAGAAACGGCACGGCGCAGGCGAAAGCGATTTTAGAAGCGTCCGGCGCACGGGCAAACATCGACTCACCGTAAAACACACGGCCGATTTGCACGCCGTACAAACCGCCGGCCAGTTTCAGACGGCCTCCATCGTCAGTATCGGGATACCAGCATTCAAACGAATGTGCGAAGCCAAGCTGGTGCAGGTCAAAATAGGCCGTCTGAAATTCAGGCGCAATCCATGTTCCGTCCTGGTTCGGACGCGGCACAGCGGCACAGCCCGAAATCACATCGGCAAACGCCTGATTCACGGTTACGCGGTATGCCTTACCGCGCAGGGTTTTGGCCAAGGATTTGCCGATATGGATATTTTCGGGCAGCAACACAGTACGCGGGGCAGTGGCAAACCAGTAAAACAACCCGTTTTGCCGAAACCACGGGAAAATCCCCCTGCGGTAGGCCGCAATCAGACGGCCCGCATCCAAATCGGCGCTGATACCGACCAATCCTTCGCATTCGGCAATGGCATAGTCAGGGTTAGGAAAAACGTATTCCTGCGGCGGAAGAAACGGAACTCTCATATAAACACACTCAAACCAGGCATAAAAACGGTCAAAACACAATCAGACCTTGACGACCGGCCGGCCTAAAATGATTTCAGACGGCCTGAATGGACTCCGAGGCCGTCTGAAAATCTCAAATCGGTAATCCGCCTAGCGTTTCGCTTTGGCTTGGCAATCGGCGCATACGCCGTACATATACAGAGCATGGTCGACGATACGGTAGCCGTTTTCTTCCGCAATTCTGTCTTGCAGCGCTTCGATTTCCGGATTATGAAATTCGTGTACACTGCCGCATTTGACACAGACGATATGATCATGATGGTCGCCCTTGTCCAATTCGTACACGGCCTTGCCCGTTTCAAAATGATGCCGCTGCAAAATACCCGCCTGTTCAAACTGGGTCAGCACACGGTAAATCGTGGCGACGCCGATTTCGACGCCCTGTTCGAGCAGGATGCGGTAAACATCTTCCGCGCTCAAATGCTCTTCGGCGTGGGCCTCGAACAAATCCAAAATCTTCAGGCGCGGGCCGGTAACTTTCAGTCCGCTGTCCTTCAGTTGCGCAATATTGCTGAAATTATTTTCCATAGTATTCAATACCCCTGTGATGTAATAACCGTTATAATACGCACTTTTAGCAGACTTGCCCACTATGGCACAATAAAGGTTTTTAATAAATTATCCGCTTCGATTCGTGATAATCACATAAAATCTTTACCACAAAGATGATTATCGTTTGCTTTCCCGCGCCGTTTGTGCGAACGTAAGCAGCCGCTCCCAATCATTTGAAAAGAAAGGTAAACCCGTGAACAAAACCCTGTATCTCGCCCTTGCCGCCCTGTTGGGTTTGGCGGCTTGTTCTGCCGAGCGCGTATCCCTTTTCCCTTCATACAAACTCAAAGTCGTGCAGGGCAATGAATTGGACCCCCGCGCCGTTGTATCCCTGCAACCGGGCATGACCCGCGACCAAGTTATCCTGCTGCTGGGCACACCGTTGCTGCGCGATCCGTTCCACGCCGACCGTTGGGATTACACTTTCAACACCAGCCGCAACGGCGTCATCAAAGAACAGGTCGATCTGACCCTCTATTTTGAAAACGGACTGCTCGCGCGCGCCGAGGGCAACGCCGTTCAAAAAGCCATCGAAGCCGTGCAGGCCGAACAAAAATCCGCATCGGGCGGGCAAGCGACCGCTCCGCTGAAATAAACAGGGCATAAGGAAACCGCATGAGCGCATTGAAAATCGCCATCGCCGGCGTCAACGGCCGCATGGGTCGCGTATTGGTTGAAGCCGTCAACAACCATCCCGACACCATCCTCTACGGCGCACTCGAACACTCCGGTTCCGAAGTATTAGGCTTGGACGCAGGTTTCGCCTCCGGCATCAAAACCGGCATCGCCATTTCAGACGACGTTGATGCCGTCCTCGCCCAAAGCGACGTACTCATCGACTTTACCCGCCCCGAGCCGACCCTGAAACACCTGCAAAAATGCGTTGAAAAAGGCGTCAACATCATCATCGGCACCACCGGCTTCGACGACGCGGGCAAAGCCGCCATCCAAGCCGCAGGCGAAAAAACAGGTATCGTCTTCGCCGCCAACTTCAGCGTCGGTGTCAACCTGACCTTCCACATTCTCGACACCGTCGCCCGCGTCCTCAACGAAGGCTACGACATCGAAATCATCGAAGGCCACCACCGCCACAAAGTCGATGCCCCCAGCGGCACCGCCCTGCGCATGGGCGAAGTCATCGCCGACGCGCTCGGCCGCGACCTCAAACAATGCGCCGTTTACGGCCGCGAAGGCCACACCGGCCCGCGCGATCCCTCTACCATCGGCTTCGCCACCGTCCGCGCAGGCGACATCGTCGGCGACCACACCGCCCTCTTCGCCACCGACGGCGAACGCGTCGAAATCACCCACAAAGCCAGCAGTCGCATGACCTTCGCCGCCGGCGCCGTCCGCGCCGCAGTCTGGGTCAACGGCAAAACAGGTTTGTACGATATGCAGGACGTACTGGGTTTGCGCAACTGAACGTTCCGTGCCGCCATTTTCAAAATCCTTTGAATGAGGCCGTCTGAAACTGAGTTTTCAGACGGCCTCCAAGTTTTCCCGATTCGTCCGGCCGTATTTGCTACAATACCGCTTTACCACACGCCACACGCCCCATCATGACCACACCTCAATCCAGCACACTCCGGCAAATCTTCTCGCGGAACATGCTGATCTGCATCTTCACCGGCTTCACTTCGGGCCTGCCGCTGTATTTCCTGATCAACCTGATTCCAGCCTGGCTGCGCAGCGAACACATCGACCTGAAAACCATCGGTCTGATGGCTTTAATCGGTCTGCCGTTTACTTGGAAATTCATCTGGTCGCCCGTAATGGACGCCGTGCGCCTGCCCTTTCTCGGCCGCCGCCGCGGCTGGATGCTGGTTACGCAAATCGGCCTGCTGCTGGCCCTTGCCGCCTACGCCTTCCTCAACCCGCACCAACACCTGCCCGTCATCATCGGTCTCTCTGCCGTCGTCGCCTTTTTTTCCGCCAGTCAGGATATCGTGCTGGACGCTTTCCGCCGCGAAATCCTGCCTGACGAAGAACTGGGCCTAGGCAATTCCATCCACGTCAACGCCTACCGCATCGCCGCCCTCGTCCCCGGCTCGTTGAGCCTGATTTTGGCCGACAGGATGCCGTGGGGCAACGTCTTCATCATTACCGCCCTCTTCATGCTGCCCGGCCTGCTGATGACGCTGTTTCTCGCCAAAGAACCCGACCTGCCGCCCGCCGCACCGCGCACGCTGGTTCAGACCGTGGTTGAACCGTTTCAAGAATTTTTCTCGCGTAAAGGCACGAAACAAGCCGCCTTGGTGCTGTTGTTCATCTTCTTGTACAAACTCGGCGACAGCATGGCCACCTCGCTGGCCACCCCGTTTTATCTCGACATGGGTTTCAGCAAAACCGACATCGGCCTGATTGCCAAAAACGCCGGCCTCTGGCCCGCCGTCATCGCCGGCATACTCGGCGGCATCTGGATGCTGAAACTCGGCATCAACAAAGCACTGTGGCTCTTCGGCGTCGTACAGGTCGTGACCATCCTAGGATTTGTCTGGCTGGCCGGCTTCGGCAGATTTGACACCATCACCCTGACCGAACAAATGATGCTCGCAGGCGTTATCGGCGCGGAAGCCGTCGGCGTCGGATTGGGTACCGCCGCCTTTGTATCCTACATGGCGCGCGAAACCAATCCCGCCTTTACCGCCACCCAGCTCGCCCTGTTTACCAGCCTCTCCGCCGTACCGCGCACCTTTATCAACGCCACCACCGGCTACCTGATCGAATGGCTGGGCTACGTCCATTTCTTCTGGCTCTGCTTCATACTGGCCCTGCCGGGCATGTTCCTATTGCTGAAAGTCGCACCTTGGGGCGGGGATAAACCGACAAACTGAACCCAAGCGAAATCCTGCGGTTTATTGCCTGTCTAGCCCGAAAAACAGACGGCAATAAACCGCAGGATTGTTTCCGAACCGAGGCCCTTCCGGCCGGATTTCAGACGGCCTTTTACCGTCGGATATGCTATAATCCGCCGTTAAATTTCTCTATTTTCAGGAAAAACCATGAGCTTGAAATGCGGCATCGTCGGCCTGCCCAACGTCGGCAAATCCACCCTTTTTAACGCGCTGACCCAATCGGGCATCGAAGCGGCGAACTATCCCTTCTGCACCATCGAACCCAACGTCGGCATCGTCGAAGTGCCCGACCCGCGCATGGCGGAGCTGGCAAAAATCGTCAATCCGCAAAAAATGCAGCCCGCCATCGTCGAGTTCGTCGACATTGCCGGTTTGGTTGCAGGCGCAAGCAAAGGCGAAGGCTTGGGCAACCAGTTCCTCGCCAACATCCGCGAAACCGACGCCATCGTCAACGTCGTGCGCTGCTTTGACGACGACAACATCGTCCACGTCGCAGGCAAAGTCGATCCGATTGCCGACATCGAAACCATCGGCACCGAACTGGCACTTGCCGACCTCGCCAGCGTCGAAAAAGCCATCGTCCGCGAAGAAAAACGCGCCCGCTCAGGCGACAAAGACGCGCAAAAACTGGTCGAACTGTGCAAAAAACTGCTGCCGCATCTGGACGAAGGCAAACCCGTCCGCTCTTTCGGTTTGGACGCGGAAGAACTCGCCATGCTCAAACCGCTGTTCCTGCTGACCGCCAAGCCCGCCATGTATGTCGGCAACGTTGCCGAAGACGGTTTTGAAAACAATCCGCACCTCGACCGCCTGAAAGAATTGGCTGAAAAAGAAAACGCCCCTGTCGTTGCCGTATGCGCCGCGATGGAGAGCGAAATCGCCGAGTTGGAAGACGACGAAAAAGCCGAATTCCTCGCCGAAATGGGCTTGGAAGAACCCGGCCTGAACCGCTTGATTCGCGCGGGCTACGACCTCTTGGGCCTGCAAACCTACTTCACCGCCGGCGTCAAAGAAGTCCGCGCTTGGACCATCCACAAAGGCGATACTGCCCCGCAAGCCGCCGGCGTCATCCACACCGACTTCGAACGCGGCTTCATCCGCGCCCAAGTCATTTCATACGACGATTTTGTCTCCCTCGGCGGCGAAGCCAAAGCCAAAGAAGCCGGCAAAATGCGCGTGGAAGGCAAGGAATATGTCGTGCAAGACGGGGATGTGATGCACTTTTTGTTTAACGTGTAAACCATGCCCAGTAGTTACATAGCATACTCTTTGCTAATATTCATTGGTGTATCATTAGCATTCATATTGATTTCTTTGGCTTTTTTAGCAATCTCAAGCCATAAATCATTTAGAGAAATAAAATCAACATCCTTATGGATGTTGATTGGCTCATTTTTATTAATAACCATTGAGCTCACGCTAAGTTTGAATGAACATTCCTTACAATTTCTTCCAACACCATCTGTTAAAGCACAATTTTGGATTTTCATATGTTTATTAATAAATTGCGCCCTATTATTATACTTTTTCGTTAAGTATCATAATAATAGGAAATATGCTTCTTTTAATGAATCTGTGCTTATACTCGGCATTATGCAAGTTACTTTTTGCATGAGTATTACTTCTGCCTTCCAAAATGTAATCTTTATTTTACAAATAGCAGTAAACGCTGTTTATTTGTTATTACCCACTTTGGCAATCTTTGAATTTAGTAAAACATCTTTTATTTCCCAAAAAGGAAAATATTTACTGAATCAAGCGAAAAAGAGAAAGGACAAAGATTTCTAATGAGCGTCATCCAAGACCTACAATTGCGCGGCCTTATCGCGCAAGCTACTGACATCGAAGCCTTAGACGCTTTGTTGAACGAACAAAAAATCTCCCTATACTGCGGTTTCGACCCGACCGCCGACAGTCTGCATATCGGCCACTTGCTGCCCGTGTTGGCATTGCGCCGTTTCCAACAAGCCGGCCATACGCCGATTGCTTTGGTGGGCGGTGCAACCGGTATGATCGGCGACCCCAGCTTCAAGGCGGTGGAGCGCAGCTTGAATTCCGCCGAAACCGTTGCCGGCTGGGTAGAAAGCATCCGCAACCAACTGAAACCGTTTTTGAGCTTTGAAGGCGAAAACGCCGCCATTATGGCGAACAACGCCGACTGGTTCGGCAGCATGAACTGCCTCGACTTCCTGCGCGACATCGGCAAGCATTTCTCCGTCAACGCCATGTTGAACAAGGAATCCGTCAAACAGCGTATCGAGCGCGACGATGTGGGCATTTCCTTCACCGAATTCGCCTACTCCCTGCTGCAAGGCTACGACTTTGCCGAATTGAACAAACGTCATGGTGCGGTTTTGGAAATCGGCGGCTCCGACCAATGGGGCAATATTACTGCCGGTATCGACCTGACACGTCGTCTGAATCAAAAACAAGTATTCGGTCTGACCCTGCCTTTGGTTACTAAATCCGACGGCACCAAATTCGGCAAAACCGAAGGCGGCGCGGTATGGCTGAATGCGAAGAAAACCTCGCCGTATCAGTTCTACCAATTCTGGCTGAAAGTTGCCGATGCCGATGTGTATAAATTCCTGAAATACTTTACCTTCCTGTCTATCGAAGAAATCGACGCCATCGAAGCGAAAGACCAAGCCAGCGGCACCAAGCCCGAAGCGCAACGCATCCTCGCCGAAGAAATGACCCGTCTGATTCACGGCGAAGCCGCCCTGCAAGCCGCGCAGCGTATTTCCGAAAGCCTGTTTGCCGAAGACCAAAGCAGCCTGACCGAAAGCGACTTCGAACAACTCGCCCTCGACGGTCTGCCCGCATTTGAAGTTTCAGACGACCTCAACGTCGTCGAAGCCTTAGTCAAAACCGGCTTGGCATCTTCCAACAAAGAAGCGCGCGGTTTTGTGAACAGCAAAGCGGTATTGCTCAACGGCCAAGCCGCCGAATCGAACAACCCGAACCACGCCGCCGAACGCCCCGACGATGCCTATCTGCTGACCGACGCGCACAAACGTTTTGGCAAATACACCATCGTACGACGTGGCAAACGCAACCACGCGCTCTTGGTTTGGCAATAAACCCGATGCCGGAGGCCGTCTGAAAAATATTTTCAGACGGCCTTTCCCCTGCCGACACCGGCATCACATCAACATCATTCCCGTCTTTAATCTTCCGCTATTATCCATGAACATCACCCAAATCCTCTCTCAAGAACTCTCCGCCACCGCCGCGCAAATCACTGCCGCCGTCGAGCTTTTGGACGACGGTGCGACCGTGCCGTTTATCGCCCGTTACCGCAAAGAAGCCACAGGCGGGTTGGACGATACGCAGTTGCGCCAGCTTGCCGAGCGGCTGCAATACCTGCGCGAGTTGGAAGAGCGCAAAGCCGTTGTTTTAAAAAGCATTGAAGAGCAAGGCAAGCTTTCAGACGACCTCAGGGCGCAAATCGAAGCTGCCGACAACAAAACCGCGTTGGAAGACCTGTATCTGCCCTACAAACCCAAACGCCGCACCAAAGCGCAAATCGCGCGCGAACACGGTTTGCAGCCGCTGGCGGACGTGTTGCTTGCCGAGCAGCCGCAAGACGTGGAAGCCGCCGCGCAAGGCTACCTGAACGAAAACGTCCCCGACGCCAAAGCCGCGCTGGACGGCGCGCGCGCGATTCTGATGGAGCAGTTTGCCGAAGACGCGGAACTCATCGGCACGCTGCGCGACAAGCTGTGGAACGAAGCCGAAATCCACGCGCAAGTCGTTGAAGGCAAAGAAACCGAAGGCGAAAAATTCAGCGATTATTTTGACCACCGCGAACCCGTCCGCGCCATGCCCAGCCACCGCGCGCTGGCGGTTTTGCGCGGCCGCAACGAAGGCGTGTTGAACATCGCGCTCAAATACCAGCCCGACGACACGCCGATTACTCAGCAAAGCGAATACGAGCAAATCATCGCCCGCCGTTTCAAGGTTTCAGACGGCCACAAATGGCTGCGCGACACCGTGCGCCTGACTTGGCGCGCGAAAATCTTTTTGTCGCTGGAACTCGAAGCCTTAGGTCGTCTGAAAGAAGCCGCCGACACCGACGCGATTACCGTGTTCGCCCGCAATCTCAAAGACTTGCTGCTCGCCGCACCCGCCGGACGGCTGACGACTTTGGGTCTCGATCCCGGCTACCGCAACGGCGTGAAATGCGCCGTGGTGGACGACACGGGCAAGCTGCTGGATACGGTCATTGTCTATTTACACCAAGAAAACAATATGTTGGCAACGCTGTCGCGCCTGATTAAACAGCACGGCGTGAAGCTCATCGCCATCGGCAACGGCACCGCCAGCCGCGAAACCGACAAAATCGCGGGCGAACTGGTGCGCGGGATGCCGGAAATGGGGCTGCACAAAATCGTCGTGTCCGAAGCCGGCGCGTCGATTTATTCCGCGTCCGAACTGGCGGCGCGCGAGTTCCCCGATTTGGACGTTTCCCTGCGCGGCGCGGTGTCCATCGCCCGCAGGCTGCAAGACCCGCTCGCCGAGTTGGTCAAAATCGACCCCAAATCCATCGGCGTGGGGCAGTATCAGCACGACGTGAACCAAACCCGGCTCGCCAAATCGCTGGACGCGGTGGTCGAAGACTGCGTGAACGCCGTCGGCGTGGACGTGAACACCGCCTCCGCCCCGCTCTTGGCGCGGATTTCCGGTTTGAATCAAACCCTTGCCCAAAACATCGTTGCCTACCGCGATGAAAACGGCGCGTTCGACAGCCGCAAAAAACTGCTGAAAGTGCCGCGTTTGGGCGAAAAAACCTTCGAGCAGGCGGCAGGCTTTTTGCGGATTAACGGCGGCAAAGAGCCGCTGGACGCGAGCGCCGTCCACCCCGAAGCCTATCCCGTCGTCGCCAAAATGCTGGCGCAACAAGGCATTACCGCCGCCGAACTCATCGGCAACCGCGAGCGCGTGAAGCAAATCAAAGCGTCCGACTTCACCGACGAACGCTTCGGCCTGCCGACCATTCTGGACATCCTGTCCGAGCTGGAGAAACCCGGCCGCGACCCGCGCGGCGAATTTCAGACGGCCTCATTCGCCGAAGGCATCCACGAAATCAGTGACTTGCAAGTCGGCATGATACTCGAAGGCGTGGTCTCCAACGTCGCCAACTTCGGTGCGTTCGTGGACATCGGCGTCCATCAGGACGGCCTGGTGCACATCTCCGCCCTGTCCAATAAATTCGTCCAAGACCCGCGCGAAGTGGTAAAAGCCGGCGACGTAGTGAAAGTGAAAGTGCTGGAAGTCGATGCCGCCAGAAAACGGATTGCGCTGACCATGCGCTTAGATGACGAGGCGGGCGGCGCAGCCAAAGGCAACAGGTCGTCTGAAAACGAGCGTAGCGAGTTTCGCCAAAGCAAACACTCCGAACGCCGCGACCGCAAACCCCAACGCAATGACCACGCCCCGACCAATTCGGCGATGGCAGATGCGTTTGCGAAGTTGAAACGGTAATTTATGCATCAAAAAATATAAAATTTGATTCACAGTGAAATTTGCGTATCAAAAAAGAGCTGCAAAATAATTTGCGGCTCTTTTTTTATGAAATCCAATTCGCAAATTTATTTGCAACTCAAATTTGATGTACAATTTCATTTATTAATCAAATTTTCAAAAATAAGATACGCAAATGAATGCTTCCGCCATAGATTTAAGCCGCGCCGTTACCTACCACCTCGGCGCATTTCCGCCCAAAGAGCTGGAATTATCACGTTTTTTTGATGAAATACTCTCTGCAACCGACGCACTTTCGCGTTACGACCAAATGTTAAAAACCCTGCACAACAGCGAAATTCTGCTGGCACCGCTGCGCAGCCGCGAAGCAGTCATCTCGTCGCGTATCGAAGGCACCATCAGCACATTGGACGAAATCCTGCGTTATGAAGCGGAAGCCGAACAGAAGCAGACAACGCGGGAAGTGCGTCAAGATACGGTGGAAACCCTGCTCTATCAGCGCACCCTGAGAACCGCACAATCGGCCTTGAAGGACGGGCATCCGCTCAGTGCATCCATGCTGCGCTCCATGCATCAAGGCCTGCTCAGTTTCGGACGCGGGGCGGACAAAACGCCGGGACAGTTTAAAACCGAACAAAACTATATCGGCCGGCGCGGTTCGCGGCAGATAGATTTTGTTCCCGTGGCACCCGAACATTTGCAGGCAGGTTTGGACACATTGTTTGAATACATCAACACCAGCGATGCCAAGCCATTGATTAAAACCGCCGTTTCCCATATAGAATTTGAAGCACTGCATCCGTTTAAAGATGGCAACGGACGCATCGGCCGGATGTTGATTCCGCTGTTGCTTTGGCAAATGCGGCAGATTAGCGAACCGCACTTCTATATCAGTCATTTTTTTGAAGAAAATAAAGACGAATACATCGAACGGATGCGCAATGTTTCGGCACACGGCGACTGGTCGGGATGGTGCGCATTTTTCTGCCGCGCCGTCAGCGAGCAGGCAAGGCAAAATCTGGATATTGCCGAAAAAATTACCGCACTGTATGAAGACATGAAAAACAGGCTGCCCGACTTGCTGGCGTCCAAATGGACATTAACCGCCTTAGACGCGCTATTTACCCAGCCGGTTTTCAAAGCCAACCGCTTCGCCATCGGGCACGACATCCCCAAACCAACCCTGCAAAAATTGCTGAAAACTTTATCGGACAACCAAATCATCCACACCATCGAACCGGCAGCCGGCAGCCGCGCCGCATTATATTCGTTTGAACCCTTGTTGGAATTAGTACGGATTTAATCCGTTTATACAATCGAGGCCGTCTGAAAACCGTTTTCAGACGGCCTCCGAAACCCATATACCGCCACGCCCACAATCCGCTGCCGTTTGTTTCCCGCCGTTAAACACTCTTTTTCACTGCCACCGGTTCATCAAACCGCAAAAATACAATAAAATGCCGAACTATCTCATTTGAAAGAAAAACCATGAACCTGAAAAAAATCTCCCTCGCCGCCCTCACCCTGTTCGCTTTGGCTGCCTGCGGCGGCAAAACTGAAACCAGCGTTCCCGCCGACGGTGCGCAGCAAAGCACCTCCAGCGCGCCGGTTCCCGCAGCGGTAACCAGTTTGGTTGAAGGCCAAAACTATACCGTCCTGCCAGTATCGATTCCGCAGAATCAGGCGGGTAAAATCGAAGTATTGGAATTTTTCGGCTATTTCTGCCCGCACTGCCAGCATCTGGAGCCTGTGCTGACCGAACACGTCAAAACGTTTAAAGACGATACCTACCTGCGCGGCGAACACGTCGTTTGGAATGCCGAAATGAAACCGCTGGCGCGCTTGGCCGCAGCCGTGGACATAGCCGGTGAAAAAGCCAAGGCCGACAGCCTGATTTTCAATGCCTACATCAACCAGAAAATCAATCTGGCCGATGCCGATACCGTGAAGAAATGGCTGAACGAACAAACCGCCTTTGACGGTAAAAAAGTATTGGCGGCCTACGAATCGTCCGAAAGCCAAGCCCGCGCCGACCAAATGGAAAAACTGACCAACACCTACCAAATCACCAGCACCCCTGCGGTTATTGTGGGCGGCAAATACGCGGTTAAATTCGCCGACTGGCAGTCCGGTATGCAGACCGTCGATCTCTTAATCGACAAAGTACGCGAAGAGCAAAAAACGCAACCTGCGAAATAACCGGCCCTGCGCCGTATCAACGGAAAGGCCGTCTGAAATATCGTTTCAGACGGCCTTCTTGTTATGAAGCCGGCGATACTAGGCTATTTTCCTCCGCCATGCTTTCCCTGCGCCTGTAACGGGCATAAAATCTAAATGGCAGTTCCCTTCTTTCACAAACCAAGGAGACAGATTATGCGTGGCTCGAAATCAGTTGCATTGTTGTGCGCTTTGGCATTCAGCGCGCCGGTTTTTTCTGCCAAACTGACCAAAACGCTGCCCGGAGATTTGACAACGGCGCAGGCGCAGGCGGTGGTGCAGGCTTCAATGAAAAAGGCGCATGAGATTAAGGTGCCGATGAATATCGCGGTCATGGACGCGGGCGGTAATTTGAAGGCGTTTGCGCGTATGGACGACGCGTTTATCGGCAGCATCGATATTGCGCAGAAAAAAGCGAAAACGGCACGCTATTTCAATATGTCCACCCGCGATTTGGGCAAGGCTTCGCAACCGGGCGGCGAGCTCTACGGTATCGAAGTAACCAATAACGGCTTGGCCATCTTTGCCGGCGGCGTACTGCTGGTAAACAAAGCGGGCGTTATCGTCGGCAGCGTGGGCGTCAGCGGCGGCTCGGTGGATGAAGACGAAAGCGTGGCCAAAGCGGGCGCTGCGGCTTTGCCAAGCAGATAAGCGGGATATTGTAAGGCCGTCTGAAAACCTTGTTATCGGTTTTCAGACGGCCTTTTGCTTGTTCCGCCGGCAATCAGTCTTTCAACTTCGCCAACTGATTTTGAACTTTTGCCATTTTGTCTTCCAACTCCGCCAAATCGGCTTTGTCTTTTTCCACCAGATGCGCGGGGGCTTTTTCGGTGTAGCCGGGTTTGGAGAGTTTGGCGTTGAGTTTGTCCAAGGCTTTTTGCAGCTTCTCGGCTTCTTTGCTCAAACGGGCGGTTTCGGCGGCTTTGTCGATTTCGACTTTCAGCATCAGGCGCGCGCCGTTGCAGACGGCGACGGGCGCGTCTTCGCTTTCGGGTAGGGCGGCGACTTGCTGTGCTTCGGTCAGGCGGGTCATCATCGGCAGGTATTTGAGGTAGTCCGCCAGGTCGTCCGCGCTTTCGACAAACAGCGGGGCTTTCACGTTGGGCTGGATGCCCATTTCGCCGCGCAGGTTGCGGACGGTGCCAATCAAATCCTGTAACACGGTCATTTGCTCGAAGGTCGTCTGAACGATTTGTTCGCGGTCGGCTTCGGGGAAGCGGGCGAGCATGATGCTGTCGGCGGTTTTGGCGTCGCACATGGGGGCGACGGTTTGCCACAGTTCTTCGGTGATGAACGGGATAATCGGGTGCAGCAGGCGCAGGGCGGCTTCGAGTACGCGCAATAAGGTATGGCGTGTGGCGCGCTGGCGGCTGGCGCAGCCGGTTTGGAGCTGTACTTTGGCAAGTTCCAGATACCAGTCGCAATAGTCGTTCCACACGAAGCTGTACAGGGTTTCCGCAGCCAAATCAAAGCGGTAGGTTTCGTAGGCTTGCGTAACCTGCTCGATGGTTTGATTCAGACGGCCTATGATCCACATATCGGGGAAGGAGTAGCCGCGCGGTTCGGTGGCGGTTGCGCCGTAGCCGCAGTCTTGGTTTTCGGTGTTCATCAAGACGAAGTTAGTGGCGTTCCAGATTTTGTTGCAGAAGTTGCGGTAGCCTTCGGCGCGTTTGAAGTCGAAGTTCACGCTGCGCCCCAAGCTGGCGTAGCTCGCCATGGTGAAGCGCAATGCGTCCGCGCCCATGCTGGGGATGCCTTCGGGGAAGAGTTTTTTCGTGGCTTCTTCCACTTTCGGCGCGGTTTCGGGTTTGCGCAGACCGGTCGTGCGTTTCACCAGCAGTTTGTCCAAGTCGATGCCGTCAATCAAATCGACGGGGTCGATGACATTACCTTCGGATTTGGACATTTTTTTGCCTTCGTGGTCGCGCACAATGCCGTGGATGTACACGTCTTTAAACGGTACTTTGCCGGTGAAGTGGGTGGTCATCATAATCATGCGCGCCACCCAGAAGAAGATGATTTCGTAGCCGGTAACTAAGACGTTGGACGGCAGGAAGGCTTTGAGTTCGTCGGTTTCAGACGGCCAGCCGAGCGTGGAGAACGGCACGAGCGCGGAGGAGAACCATGTGTCCAATACGTCTTCTTCGCGGGTCAAGCCTGTTTTGCCGGCTTGTTTTTCGGCTTCCGCCTGATTGCGGGCGACGTAAACATTGCCTGCTTCGTCGTACCACGCGGGGATTTGATGTCCCCACCACAGTTGGCGCGAGATACACCAGTCTTGGATGTTGTTCATCCATTGGTTGTAAGTGTTGACCCAGTTTTCAGGGATAAAGCGTACCGCGCCGCTGTCGACGGCTTTTTTGGCTTTGTCGGCGAGGCTTAAGTCTTTGAATTCGCTGTCAGGTTCGCCGCCGTTTGGGGTGGCGGACATGGCGACAAACCATTGGCTGGTCAGCATCGGCTCAATGACCGAACCTGTACGGTCGCCTTTCGGCGTCATCAGCGTGTGCGCTTTGATTTCGACCAACAAGCCTTGTTCCTGCAAATCGGCAACCATTTGTTTGCGTGCGGCAAAGCGGTCTAAGCCTGCGTATTTTTCAGGCAAGGCAAAGCCTTGTTGCGCCTCGCCTTTGAAGTTGAACACTTCGGCGTTTGCCAGCACTTTGGCTTCCAAGTCGAACACTTTAACCAAGCGCGTGTCGTGGCGTTTGCCGACTTCGTAGTCGTTGAAGTCGTGTGCAGGCGTGATTTTCACGCAGCCGGTACCGAAGTCTTTTTCAACGTATTCGTCGGCAATCACGGGGATGGTGCGGCCGGTCAGCGGCAGGATTAGTTCTTTGCCGATTAAATGGGTATAACGTTCGTCTTCAGGATTGACGGCAACGGCCACGTCGCCCAACAGAGTTTCGGGACGAGTGGTCGCCACGATAACGGCTTCGGCGGGATTGTCCGCCAACGGATAGCGGATGTGCCACATGGAGCCTTGTTCTTCCACGCTTTCCACTTCCAAATCCGACACCGCCGTGCCAAGCACCGGATCCCAGTTCACCAAGCGTTTGCCGCGGTAAATCAAGCCTTGTTCAAACAGGCGCACGAACACTTCGGTAACAGTTTCGGCGCGCACGTCGTCCATCGTGAAATACTCGCGCGTCCAGTCGGCAGAGCAGCCCACGCGGCGCATCTGCTGCGTAATCGTACCGCCGGAAACTTCTTTCCATTCCCACACTTTTTCCAAGAATTTTTCGCGCCCCAAGTCATGACGGGACACGTTTTGCGCGGCAAGCTGACGCTCGACCACGATTTGCGTGGCGATGCCCGCGTGGTCGGTGCCGGGAATCCAAGCGGTGTTGCAGCCTTTCATGCGGTAGTAGCGGGTCAGGCCGTCCATAATGGTTTGGTTGAAGGCATGGCCCATGTGCAGCGTGCCGGTTACGTTAGGCGGCGGCAGTTGGATGGAAAAAGACGGTTTGGTCAAATCCATATCGGGCTGGAAATAACCTTGGGTCTCCCAGTTTCGATAGTGTTTGGATTCGATTTCGGCGGGATTGTATTTGTCTAACATGGTAAAAAATGCTGTCTGTAAAAGGGTTTGCGGGCAAACGTCTGTTTAAAAAATAATTGCGGATTATAGCGCAAAAAGGCCGTCTGAAACGATATTCCGTTTCAGACGGCCTTTTTGAAACAAACCAAAACGGGCTTATTTGCCTTTGTCGGATTTGGCTTCTTTCTTCAGGGAAGCGTACAACTCAGGGTCGCGGTTTTTCAGCAAGGAGGCCACGGCCAAATCCTCACGGTTGACTTTTGCCAAGTCCACACGTTCGATATGCACCAAGCGCAGCAGTTCGCGTACGGGTTTGGGCATGTTGCGACCGGACTCATAACGCGAACCGCCCGACTGGGTTACACCGATGCGGCTCCAAAAGTCCATTTGATTTAAACCGAGTTTTTTGCGGATATCGCGGATATTGTCAATTTTCTCAAACGACTTCATGAAATTTCCTTCTTTATTTATCTAAAACTCAAATCCGGCCGACGGAGAACCGCTCCGCCAACCTCACAGATTATCAACAATTAAAGTGTAAGCTCTATAATTTTCCGAAACACTGTAGTTTAGACAGCATAATCCAAAGAAGTTTTATCGATGTTGTCATAATCTGGATAAATATTTCCAAACTAACTTTTTCAGAAAAATTATATTATACAAATCAAAAAGTTATAATTTTATGTAAATAAGCTATAAAGCATATTTTACACAAATAAACACTCTTAAATATCAAGGCCTTCCGCTTGCGGGGCTGATAGTAAGGATTTCGCAGCCGGTTTCCGTTACCAAAACTTCATGTTCCCATTGGGCGGAAAGCGAACGGTCTTTGGTAACCACTGTCCAGCCGTCGGGGAGGATGCGCAGGTGGCGTTTGCCTTGGTTAATCATCGGTTCGATAGTAAAAATCATACCGGGCTTCAAAACCAGGCCTTGGCCTTTGCGGCCGTAGTGCAGGACTTGCGGGGCTTCGTGAAAGCCGCGTCCGATGCCGTGACCGCAAAATTCCTGCACGACGGAATAGCCCGCGTTTTCGGCAACCTGCTGGCAAGCGTAGCCGACATCGCCGAGCGCGGCACCGGGTTTGACGGCGGCGATGCCTGCCATCATGGATTCGTGGGTAACGTCAATCAGACGTTGGGCGATGGGGGAAATTTTGCCGACGGCAAACATGCGGCTGGAATCGCCGTGGAAGCCGTCTTTTTTGATAGTCAGGTCGATGTTGATGATGTCGCCTTCTTTAAGGGGCTTGTCGTCGGGGATGCCGTGGCAGATGACGTGGTTGACGGAGGTGCAGCAGGATTTGGGATAAGGCGGGTTGCCGTAGTGCAAAGGAGCGGGATAGCCGCCTTGGACGTTGACGTGGTAGTCGTAAACAAGTTTGTCGATTTCGTTGGTGGTGATGCCGGGTTTGACGAATTGGCCGATGTAGTCGAGGGCTTCGGCAACAAGTTTGCCCAGCTCGCGCATTTTTTCGATTTCTTCGGGGGTTTTGATGATGACTTCGTTCATAATGCTTCCTTGATGTTTTCAGACGGCCTGCGGGGATTCCGATGCCGTCTGAAAGAATTAGAAACCGTCCGAATCCGGTTTTAAACCGTCTGTATCGTCGGACAAATCAAACCGGCGGAACGGGCGGGCCCTAAAAAAGTTCGTCCATCTCTTCTTTCTGCTGCTGGGATTGGGGCTTGGCCTGTTCCGGTGCGGGTTTGGTTTCGGCAGGCGGTTCCGGTTCGGGTTTCGGAGGTTCTTTGCGCGTTTCCGGCTCCGGTTGTTCGTTTTGCGGCGGAGGCGGAGGTGTTACGGCTTGATTGTCGGGTTTGTCCTGTTTGACCGCAGCAGGCTGGTTCGGGCCGGCATCGGTTTCGGAGGCATTGCGGCGGGGGGCGGGTTGCTGGCGGGCGGAACCGCTGTCGGCGGCGGCAGGGCTTCCGCTATTGATTGGAGCGGGCGGAACCATCCGGTCATCCGTAATACCCGTCGGATGCTGACCGCCCGCATTCGGATTGATGACGATGCCGCCTGCCGGCACGGCGCCCGACCCTTCGGGTTTCAATACTTCCACGCGGCCCGTACCTGTTTCGTCTTTGGGCTGCGCCTCGATGGGGCGCGCTTTGTCATGCGAATTGAACGTGCCCACCACGCCGACGATGACGGCGACAATGGCTGCGGCACAAACGCTCAACACGGCGGTAACGAGGTGTTTGGGTTTGAGTTGGAAGGGCTGCGGTGTAGGTTTTCTGGATACCGGCATAGTTTGTTTCCGTTCCTTTTTAATAGGTTCCCTTGGGATGAAAGACTGTTTCCGTACAGGCCGTCTGAAACCGGATGCCTCAGGATTTCAGACGGCCTTTGAAATGATTAGACCGTTTGGTTTTATTATGGTTTAACGTAATTCTGATACAGCGTAACAACCTTCTGCACGCCGTAGGTGGTGCTGACTTTTCGGGTAACCTGCTCCTGCTCTTCCGGCGTCAGGATGCCCATGATGTAGGTTACATTGTCGTAGGTAACGATTTTGACGCGGCTCTGCGTGGCCGGCTTCAGGCCGAGCAGATAGGTGCGGACTTTGGACGTGCCCCATGAATCGGCCGCGACATCGCCGAACGTGCGCGGCTGCGGGGCGACATTGATATAGTTGTACACGCCTTGGGCCGCCTGCTCGGAACGGGCGACCTGTTCGGCAAATTTTTTCTCTTCTTCGGTGGCCACCTGACCGAGCAGCAGCAGATGGCGGTTGTAACCGACCACGCTGATTTTCGGCGTGTAACCCGTTACCTGGTTATTCTGGCGCAGGTAGGAACGGATGGTGTTTTCGACGCGTACCGACATAACGCTGTCGTCGGCCTGCGCGCCGGTGGTACGGCGGTCGGCCAGCGATTTGCCGCCCACGGCCGCCCCGCCCAAAACCGCGCCCACGCAGCCGCTCAGGGTCAGGCTCAATACGGCGGCGGTCAAAACCGGCTTGACATAGTGTTTGATTTTCATAATTTTCCTTTGTGCAAATGATTTTCAGACGGCCTGCCGCTCCGCTTTCGGGAACGGCAGGCCGTCTGAAAGAATTACATGCCTTCAAGCAGCATCGTATCGATACAGTCGCAGATGGCGTGAATCAATAAGATATGGTTTTCCTGAATACGCGCGGTGCGCGGGTACGGCACATTGAGCAGGATGTCGCTGTCTTGCAGCATGGCGGCGATTTTGCCGCCGTCGCGTCCGGTCAGGGCGATGACCCGCATGTCGCGCTCGTGTGCCGCTTTAATGGCTTCGATGACGTTGGCGGAATTGCCCGAAGTGGAAATGCCGACCAACACGTCGCCCGCACGGCCCAGCGCGCGCACCTGCTTGCTGAAAATATGCTCGAAACCGTAGTCGTTGCCGATGGCGGTCAGCGCGGAAGTATCGGTGGTTAGGGCGATGGCGGCCAGCTCCATGCGTTCCTTTTCAAAACGTCCGGTCATTTCGGCGGCAAAATGCTGCGCGTCGGCAGCCGAACCGCCGTTGCCGCAAATCAGGAACCTGCCGTCGTTCATCAGGCACGCCAGCAGCAATTCCGCCGCCTGCGCGGTCGGTTCGACCAATACCTCGGCCGCCTGCTGTTTCGCTTTGATGCTTTCGGCAAAATGCGCGGCAACGCGCTCTTGTAATGTCGTCATATCCAAATCAGCCTGTAATATTCTGCACCCATTCGGGCGGGTTTTCTCCCTGAATCAGCACCGCATCCAAACGGCACGGCGCATGACTCAGACCGTGTTGCTGCAAGTAATGTTCCGCGGTTTTCCGCAACTTTGCCAGCTTTGAAGGCGTAATGCTGTATGCCGCACCGCCGAAACCGCCGTTTTTTCGGTATTTTACTTCAACAAACAGAATCGTGTTACCGTTTTTGACTATCAAATCGATTTCGCCGAAAGCGCAGTGCCAGTTCCTCTCTACCAGCCTGCACCCCCTGCCCTGCAAAAACGCCAGCGCGGCGTCTTCGCCCGCCGCACCCTGTTTATGGTTCAAACGCATGATGTCTCCCACCTTCAAAACAAAGCCGCCCGCCCGATTTCCCTTATAATACCGGCAGCACGATAATCCCATTCCGACTTTCAGACGGCCTCCGACATGATTCAGAAACAACTCCAGAAAGCTTGCGGCAGCATTATGCCCAAAACATTATACGTTGTCGCCACGCCCATCGGCAATTTGGCCGACATCACCCTACGCGCGCTCGCCGTCCTGCAAAATGCCGACCTTATCTGCGCCGAGGACACCCGCGTAACCGCCCGCCTGCTGAGCGCATACGGCATGCAGGGCAGGCTGATCAGCGTGCGCGAACACAACGAGCGGCAGATGGCAGACAAAATCATCGCCCATCTTTCAGACGGCCTCACCGTCGCCCAAGTCTCCGACGCAGGCACGCCCGCCGTGTGCGACCCCGGCGCCAAACTTGCCGGGCGCGTGCGCGAAGCCGGATTCAGAGTCGTTCCCGTCGTCGGCGCCAGCGCGGTGATGGGCGCATTGAGCGTGGCGGGCGTAACCGAATCCGATTTCTATTTCAACGGCTTCCTCCCGCCCAAATCCGGCGAACGGCAGAAGCTGCTTGCCAAATGGGCGCAGGCCGATTTTCCGGTGGTCATGTTTGAAACCCCGCACCGCATCGAAGCCGCCCTGTCCGACATGGCCGCCCTGTTTCCCGAACGCAGGCTCACCCTCGCCCGCGAAATCACCAAAACCTTCGAAACCTTTTTAAGCGGCACCGTTTCCGAAATCCAAACCGCCTTACAGGCCGACAACGACCAAATCCGCGGCGAAATGGTGCTCATCCTCCACCCCGCCCGCCGCGAAAAGCACGACGGCCTGCCCGAAGCCGCGCAACACATCATGAACATCCTCGCCGCCGAGCTGCCGACCAAACAGGCCGCCGAACTGGCCGCCAAGATTACCGGCGAAAGCAAAAAAGCCCTGTACGACTTGGCGCTGGCCCGCAAAGATAAAGGCAAGGCCGTCTGAAAACCCGTCCCGCAGGAAATCCGCAATGTTCACCGTACAACGCATCTACGACTACCGGCCCGCCGCCGGACAAACCGCCGTCTTCATCGACCGCCTCTACCCGCGCGGCGTAACCAAAGAAAAATTCGCCACCGCCGAATGGCTGAAAGCCATCGCACCCAGTGCAGAGCTGCGCCGCTGGTACCACGAAGACCCCGCGCAACATTTCGCCGCCTTCGTAACCCGCTACCACGAAGAATTGCAGGGCGAAACGCAGCAAAAAGCCGTCGCGCACCTCTTGGAGTTGGAAAAACAGCACGGCGCCGTGCTGATACTGACCGCCGTCAAAAACCCGCAGCAGTCGCACGTCTCCGCGCTGGCGCAATACCTGGGCATCCCCTTCGTTTACCGATAGGCCGTCTGAAACGCCTGCGGAAAACAATATTTGCATTCCGCAAACCCGTGTTGCTATAATACCGCCTTATTCGGAATGTAGCGCAGCCCGGTAGCGCACTTCGTTCGGGACGAAGGGGTCGGAGGTTCGAATCCTCTCATTCCGACCAAATATCAAACCCGCTTCGGTTTCCAACACCGAAGCGGGTTAATTTTTCAAGACGCAATTCGTCGTTTCATCGTTCGGGCAGTCATGCAGACATCCCGTCATTCCCCGTCAGGTTTTCATTTCAGACGGCCTCAGCAATTAAAATCCGCCTTATCCCGTTTTCGCCGCAAATCCAATCAGTAGGACGGGCATCCATGCCCACATGCCCCATCCGATTTACAGCAACACTCTACCCGTCATTCCCGCGCAGGCGGGAATCCAGACCTTTCCCTTGTGGAACCGTGGAAGAAAAAAGGTTACCTCACCCCGACATTCTGGATTCCCGCCTGCGCGGGAATGACGATAATTTAAGTTGCCTGAATGCTTTAAACACCATTCCATTAACCCCAACGCAGACTAGAAATTCCGAAATATCGGGCATTACTGCCCAACCTGCCATACCTAAATCATCGGCAACTGGAAGGAAGGTAAACAGCAGCAATCCCGTCCACCGCCGGAGCAGCACATTTCCAGCCGCGGATGGGCCTTGCGGTCGCACGCAGGAAATCTTTACTTTCGGCAGGATGCTGCAAGGCCGCATCGGTGTAGGGAATCATCTCGATTCTATTGTGTTGTCCCAATTCAGGGATGTTGTGCAATACCGCCGTGATTTTGCCGTTTTCATCGGTATCGACATTAAACGTCAGATGCGTCGCCCCGTTATTGCCGCAACTGAAACCGTTAACGGCGGCAGGGGTATTGAGAAAGCCTGACATCGAAGCTTCGGTAACGGCTTCGCGGCAATTACTCATGGCCATAATGCCCTCGCTGACTTTGGCGCGTATGGTATAGGCCTTATAGGAAGGCAAAGCGACGGCGGCAAGGATACCGATAATGGCGACCACAATCATCAATTCAATCAGCGTGAATCCTTTGGCAGAAGACGAATTCATTATTTTCCCTATATCGTTCGACGTTGAAATACAAAATTTCCGAAATGCAAAATAAGTATCATTATGATGAAATGCCGTCATCCCGCATATGACAAACGGCCTTGATTTCGGACTGACACAAATTTTATTTACAACCAAGGTGTTTTTCCTTACCGTCATTCCCGCGCAGGCGGGAATCCAGACTTATCCCTTCGGAAATCGTAGAAGAAAAAAGTTCTTCATCCCGACGTTCTGGATTCCTGCCTGCGTAGGAATGACGGCAGAGAAGCTCAAAATTCGACGATTGGTTCGGCCGAATAGTTTATTTTGCAACTCTCCTGCGCAAAAACCCCGCCCGAAGGCAGGGTTTGCATATGCTTGCATTAGCGGCAAGAAGCAGGCAGGTATTTGGCTTGGATACCGTTAGTACCACCAGAAGAACATTTCCAGCCTTTGATACCACCGTTAACCAAAGATGCGCGGTTATAATCTTTAGCTACCATTTCATCACCAGCAGCCATTGCAGCGGTTTTGTAAGGAGTAAATACCAAAGTATTATTAGTTCCCAACTGATTAATATTGCGCGCAGTTACGGTAATCGCACCATTTGCACTTGTTTCAACTTTTTCTACATATTGGCTGGATGCCGCATCGGTAGTGCCGGATTCACCGCAACCAAAGCCGTTTGCAGTCGCATCTGCATTAAAGCCAGTTTGAGAAGCCTCGGTAATTGCGGTACGGCACTGAGAAGCGGCCAATACGACTTCGGATACTTTGGCGCGGGCTGTGTAGTCTTGGTAAGCCGGCAGGGCAACAGCGGCCAGAATACCGATAATGGCTACGACAATCATCAATTCGATCAGGGTGAAACCTTTTTGCATTGCTTTCATTTTATAAACTCCAGTTTAAAATGTGAATAAATTGTTTAATGTTATAAATAAAATCCGTAATGTGCTTGGCACGTTTCTATTATGAGTAAAACCTAAAAGAAGGAATATACAGCTTCCCGGCTTGGCTTTTACTGCTTTCCAGCTTTGCCGGACATTAGGTATCAAGCAACGGGCGTGCCAATCAGCTATATTTTTTCGAATCTTTATTTACAACTTTGTTTTTAAACATTTTTATATTCATTTAGCCTGCGAGCGGTATTTCTTGGGTGCTAATATGCCAAATATTTATTCATGCAATATGACGTTTTCCGTCATATTGTGCTTTTATGATTAAGGCATTTTTTACATTTTCCGTCATATGTCATTTTTGGGCACATGCGGTTTGCGCGTTATGTATATCGAAACAGGCGGTATGTCTTGCCGATTGTCGGTTTTGCATCGTTATTTCCCTCAGCGTGCCGTCGGGCATAAATGCCCGACCTACTTTACTGCGTCCTTAACCGTCATTCCCGCGCAGGCGGGAATCCAGAACGCGGCATTTTAGGAAACCTTTTCTCCGACAAGTTTATGTACGGACAGGTCTGGATTCCCGCCTGCGCGGGAATGACGGGGACGGGTATAAAGTGCCGAGGCCGTCTGAAAATATTTTCAGACGGCCTCTTGGTTTGTTTTATCGCAATGCACTGTTTCAATCAGCAATGTACCAGCGTGCCTTCGTTTTCGCCGGTAACGACGCGTTTGAGCGAGCCTTGTTTGGCGATGCCGAAGACGACGATGTTGAGTTTGCGTTCGCGGCAGAGGGCGAAGGCGGTCGCGTCCATGACTTTGAGGTTTTTGTGCAACGCTTCGTCAAAGGTGATGGTTTCGTAGCGTGTGGCGGACGGGTCTTTTTTCGGGTCTGCGGTATAAACGCCGTCCACGTTGGTGGCTTTGAGCATGACGTCGCAGTTCATTTCGGCTCCGCGCAGGGCGGCGGCGGTGTCGGTGGTAAAGAAGGGGTTGCCCGTACCTGCGGCGAAGATGACGACTTTGCCTTCTTCAAGGTATTGGATGGCTTTGGGGCGGGCATAAGTTTCGGCGATTTGCTGCATGGAAAGCGCGGATTGTACGCGCGCTTTGATGCCGAGGGTTTCAAAGGCATCTTTGAGGGCAAGTGCGTTCATGACGGTCGCCATCATGCCCATGTAGTCTGCGGTGGCGCGGTCCATGCTGCCTGCTTGGGCAGATACGCCGCGGAAGATGTTGCCGCCGCCGACAACGATGCCGACTTGTACGCCCATTTTGACGACTTCGGCGATTTCACCGACGGTTTGGACGATGGTGTCGTGGTTGATGCCGAAAGGGTCGGAACCCATCAGGGATTCGCCGGAGAGTTTCAGTAATACGCGTTTGTATTTGATTTGCTGTGTCATGGGATACCTTGCTTTCTTTAGGTGGATAGCGCTAGTTATGCAGGGTGAACTGACCATTCGATAACGGCGGTATTTTGCTCCGTAAAACGGCATATTCTGCGTTAAAAATACTCGCAAGATGTCCAATCTTGCTGCGCTTTTTACCTTGAATCTGCCGTTTTCCGTACCAAAAACCGACTCGTTCCAAATGATCAGTTCACCCTGTGGCGCTGCTTCAATTCGAGGAAAGGGCGTTTGATTTTTCAGACGACCTTTCCGGATGTTTGGCTGACAGGGTAACGCGTTTTCCGTGGGTGTATGGGTTTGGATAAATTATTATGTGTTGATTATGATGAAATATTCTATTTCCAACAGTATTCTAAACAGTGTAGCTCTCAAAAAAAAGCACCCTGATTCGTTTGGAATCCAGGTGCTTTCTTTTTCATCTCAGCCTTACACTTTAGCAGCAGCGGCAACTTCGGCTGCGTAGTCGACAACGGCTTTTTCGATACCGTCGCCTACTTTGTAGCGTACGAAGCTGACAACTTCCGTACCGTTTTCTTTAGCGAATTGGGCAACGGTTTGGTCAGGGTTCATGACGAATGCTTGGCCGTTCAGGGTAATTTCAGCCAAGAATTTGCGGATACGGCCTTCAACCATTTTGGCGGCGATGTCGGCAGGTTTGCCGGAAGCGATGGCTTGCTCGGTGTAGATGTGGCGTTCTTTTTCGATGGTTTCGGCATCTACTTCGGCTTCGGTGACGCATTGCGGTTTGGCGGCAACGATGTGCATACCGATTTTACGCGCTACGTCTTCAGAGCCTTTGAACTCAACCAATACGCCTTCGGTAGCCAATGCACCGTGGATGTAGGCAACCAGTTGGTTGGCGGTGTCGATGACTTGGAAGCGGCGGACAGACATGTTCTCGCCCAATTTGGCGATGATGGCTTTGCGTTCGGTCTCAACCAGTTCGCTCAGTTCTTCAACGGTAGCCGGTTTTTTCTCGGCAGCGGTTTTCGCAACGAAGTTGGCGAATTCTACGAAGCCTGCGTCTTTGGCAACGAAGTCGGTTTCGCAGTTTACTTCAACCAATGCGCCGACATTGCCGTTGATGGCGTAAGCCAATACGCCTTCCGCAGCGGTACGGCCGGCCAGTTTGCCGGCTTTTGCGCCGGATTTGATGCGCAGGATTTCTTCGGCTTTTTCGAAGTTGCCTTCGGCTTCAACCAAGGCTTTTTTGCATTCCATCATGCCCAGGCCGGTAGCGGCGCGCAGGTCGGCAACCATTTTTGCAGTAATTTCTGCCATTTTGAATCTCCTAGATTTTGGGGAAACACGGGGTATCCGTGTTTGGGAATGGGGTCGTCTGAAACGTATTTCAGAACGGGATTTGAGAAAAGGGGCATAACGCCCCTCTTCGGTTTGCCGGATTACTCGGCGGCAGCTTCTTGGGCAGCGGCTACGGTTTCTTGCAGCGCTTGGTTTTTGCCTTCCAAAACTGCGTCGGCGATGCCGCGGCAGTACAGGCGGATGGCTTTGGCGGAGTCGTCGTTACCGGGGATGACGTATTTCACGCCGTCAGGGCTGTTGTTGGTATCGACTACGGCGATAACGGGGATGCCCAGTTTTTCAGCCTCGACCAAAGTACCTTTTTGGTAGCCGGTGTCGATAACGAAAATCGCATCAGGCAGACCTTTCATGTTTTTGATACCGCCCAAAGAACGTTCCAGTTTTTCAACGTCGCGTTGCATTTCCAGAATTTCTTTTTTGCCGAAACCGCTTTCAGCAGCGTTTTCCAAAGCGGCGGTTTTTTCTTCCAGACGTTTGATGGATTGCTTAACGGTTTTGTAGTTGGTCAGCATACCACCCAGCCAACGGTGATCGACGAAAGGCATACCGGCGCGGGTGGCTTCTTCGCGGATGATTTCGCGCGCCTGGCGTTTGGTGCCGACAAACAGCACGGTGCCTTTGTTGGCAACCAGACGGCGTACGGCTTCCTGCGCTTCCAAGAACATCGGCAGGGTTTTTTCCAAGTTTACGATGTGGATTTTGTTACGTGCGCCGAAAATGTATTGTTCCATTTTCGGGTTCCAGAAACGGGTTTGGTGGCCGAAGTGAACGCCGGCTTCAATCATCTGACGCATTGTAATTTGAGACATGTTTTTCCTTAAAGGGTTAGAGGCACACATTCAATCGCATAGAACTTGGCGTGGGGCCAAGCACCCTTCGGCGAAAGTGGGCGTAGTTTAAAAAATAAACGCTTCCGAAATGGAAAGCGGTGGGATTATATAGGAATACGGGCCGTCTGAAAAGGTGTAACGGCTTGATTCTTCATTCGTCGGCCGCGGGCGGCGGCGCGGCTTCCGCCTGCTTCATGCGCTTGTTGCGGCGGCGGATTCTGATGACGAATATGGTGAACAGGCTGGGCAGCACGGCCCAGAAAACTAAATAAACCAACGCCCGCGCGATACTCGGCTGGGCGGCGGAATACATCACGGCAACGAAAAGATAGCCGATGGCGACGATGTGCCACATGGTTCGGATTCCTAGAACGGATGTTTTATAATTTTGAAATTCTACAATAAAAGGCCGTCTGAAAAATGGGAAATCAGGAAAAATCGGAACTGCGCCGCCGCCTGCGCCGCGCCCGCGCGCAGTTGTCCGGGGACGAGCGGGCCGCCGCCGAACGCGAAATCGGCCGGCTGCTCAAACGGCGCATCAAACGCGGCGGCAGAATCGGCGTGTATTGGCCGATGGGCAGCGAGCTGCGGCTGGACGGTTTCGTCCGTGCGGCGCAAAAACGCGGGGCTAAACTGTATCTGCCTTATATCGAACCGCGTTCGCGGCGGATGTGGTTCACGCCCTATCCTGCCGACGAAGTGAAACAGGAACGCAAGCGCGGCAGGGCGAAGTTGCATGTGCCGCAGTTTGCGGGGCGCAAAGTTCGCGTGCACGGTTTATCTATATTATTGGTTCCGATTGTCGGCATCGACCGCGAAGGCTACCGCTTGGGACAGGCCGGCGGCTATTACGACGCGACGCTTTCGGCGATGAAATACCGTTTACAGGCAAAAACCATAGGCGTAGGCTTCGCCTGCCAACTGGTTGACAGGCTGCCGCACGAAGCGCACGATGTCCCGCTGGACGGTTTCGTTTCGGAACGGGGCGCATTGGCATTCCGGCGTTTCAGACGGCCTGTCCGCAGGAGAACATCATGACCGGATTCAACGACAAACCCACCCTTTCTTTCAACCGCGTCCGCCTCGAACCGCTGACGCTGCAACACGAAGACGGCCTGCGCGAAGCCGTGTGCGACGGCAGGCTGTGGGAGCTGGCGGTTACTTCCGCCCCCGCGCCCGACCAAGTGGCGGCGTATATTCAGACGGCCTCGGCCACGCGCACGGCGTTTGCCGTTATCGACGAACGCAGCGGCAAAGTGGTCGGCTCGACCAGCCTGTACCACATCGACGAAGCCGTCCCGCGCGTGGAAATCGGATTCACATGGTATGCGCAATCCGTACAGCGCACGCACGTCAATACGAGCTGTAAGCTGATGTTGCTGACTTATGCGTTTGAAACGCTGGATTGCGTCTGCGTGGGCTGGCGCACCGATATTCTGAACACGGCGTCGCAACGCGCCATCGAACGGCTGGGCGCGCAAAAAGACGGCATCCTGCGCCGCCACCAAATCCGCAAAGACGGCAGCGTGCGCGATACGGTGATGTACAGTATGCTGCGCGAAGAGTGGCCGGCGGCGCGGGCGGCTTTGCGCAAGCGGCTGGAACGGGGGGCGGAAGCCCGATAAACAAAGGCCGTCTGAACATTTCAGACGGCCTTTGCTTTTACAATCGACTGTAAAGCGCAAACAAAATCTTTGCATTCCGCCAAAAAATCCTCTAAATTCTGTAATACCCTGTTGTCAGCCGACGCGCATACAACGGAGGAATGAAAATAAATAACCATAAAGGCTGAAAGACAGCCTGATATTTAGGAGTATAACCATGACTGAAGCAACAGACGTCATCTTGGTTGGCGGAGGTATTATGAGCGCCACTTTAGGCGTTCTTCTGAAAGAACTCGAACCCTCGTGGGAAATCGTCCTGCTCGAGAGGCTGGACGAAATCGCACAAGAATCTTCCAATCCGTGGAACAACGCGGGCACGGGGCATTCGGCCTTGTGCGAACTGAACTACGCGCCGCTGGGTGCCGACGGCAAAGTCCATCCCGAACGCGCGCTCAACATTGCCGAACAATTCCAACTCAGCCGCCAGTTTTGGGCATCGCTGGTCAGCGAAGGCAAGCTGGCGGACAACTCGTTCATCAACACCGTTCCCCATATGTCGCTGGTCATGTGCCAAGACCATTGCGACTATCTGCAAAAACGCTTCGACGCGTTCCGCAGCCAAAAGCTGTTTGAAAAAATGGAATTTTCCACCGACCGCGCCCGAATCGGCGAATGGGCGCCGCTGACCGTCGAAGGCCGCAGCGAAGGACAGCCGCTGGCCGCCACCTACGCCGCCGAAGGAACGGACGTCGATTTCGGCAACCTGACCCGACAGATGGTGAAATACCTGAAATCCAAAGGCGTGAAACTCAAATGCGGCCTGCACGTCGAAAGCGTGGACCGCGAATCCGACGGCGCATGGGCCGTCAAAACCACCGCCACCAGTGACCCCAAACAACGCCTGACGCTGCGCAGCCGCTTCGTTTTTCTGGGCGCGGGCGGCGGCGCACTGACGCTGTTGCAGAAATCGGGCATACCCGAAGGCAAGGGCTACGGCGGCTTTCCGGTGTCGGGGCTGTTTTTCCGCAACCACAACCCCGAAACCACGCAACGCCACAACGCCAAAGTATACGGACAGGCTTCGGTGGGCGCGCCGCCGATGTCGGTTCCCCACCTCGACACGCGCCATGTGGACGGCCAACGTTACCTGATGTTCGGCCCCTACGCAGGCTTCAAACCGAACTTCCTGAAACAGGGTTCGCTGATGGATTTACCGCAATCCATCCACCTGCACAACATCTACCCGATGCTGCGCGCGGGCTGGGACAATATGCCGCTGACCAAATACCTCTTCGGCGAACTGCGCAAAACCAAGGAAGAGCGGCTCGCGTCGCTGCTGGAATACTATCCGCAAGCCGATCCCGACGACTGGGAACTGATTACCGCCGGCCAGCGCGTGCAGGTGATTAAGAAAGATTCGGAAAAAGGCGGCGTGTTGCAGTTCGGTACGGAACTGGTCACCCACGCCGACGGTTCGTTGGCCGCCCTGCTGGGCGCATCGCCGGGCGCGTCCACCGCCGTGCCGCTGATGATACGGCTGCTGCACGAATGCTTCCCGAAACGCGCCGCATCGTGGCAGAGCCGCCTGAAAGATCTGGTGCCGGGCTACGGGGTCAAACTCAACGACAATCCCGATCTGGCCGAGGAAATCCTCAGCCATACGGCGAAAGTGCTGGGCATCCACCATTAAAGGATTGCCCTGCCAAACGCAAAGGCCGTCTGAAATGTTCAGACGGCCTTTTTATCGCGACGGCAACCTCATCCCTTCCCCCCATCTCAATCAATATCGTGTTTGTTTAAGTAAAAACACAAACTGACTCCGAACCTTATGCTTATTGGGGGAGTCGCATCATGTAGCTTTAATCAAGAAAGATTTCCATGCCTAACGTCCCCCCATACATCTTAATTTTTATTATTTGTATCGCCCTCGTTATTGCCGTCGGCATACATCAACAATGGATTCAGACCGAACGGCAAACCAACAAACGTATCTTTTGGCTGGGCATCGGCATCGCCCTTGCCTCAAGTGTTTTTGCCGCCGTCGCCGGCTGAATCCTGCTCATCCAATTTTGCACGCACAACCCAATCAAGCTGTTTCTTTTAAAGTAATTTATTTTCAGACGGCCTGCACCGCTTTGGCGACTTCCTGCGCCATACGGCTGCTCGCGCCGCGGTGCTGCGCCACGAACGCCTGCGCCTGGGCGGCAAATCGGGCGCGCAGGCTGTCGTCCGAGAACCATGTTTCCACCGTCTGCCGCCACTCGTCCGCGCTGCCGACCTGCACCGCCGCGCCCGCTTTCAGCGCGTTTTCGCAGGCGGAAGAAAAATTGTAGGTGGAGAAGCCGAACACGGTGGGCACGCCGCAGGCTATCGGTTCGATGATGTTCTGGCAGCCGGTGTCGACTAGGCTGCCGCCGACGAAGGCCGCGCTGCCGGTCAGGTAATACGCGAACAGTTCGCCCATGCTGTCGCCTATCCACACCTGCGTCTGCGGCGAAACCATCGCATTGTCGCTGCGCTTTTGCACGCGGAAGCCGAGCGACCGCGCCGTATCATAGGCCGTCTGAAACCGCTCCGGATGGCGCGGCACGACAACCAGCAGCGCATCGCCGCGGTATTGCCGCCAAGCCGACAGCAGCAGCTCGGTTTCGTCTTCGCCCCGATAAAACCGCGTACTGGCGCACACCGCCACCGGCCGCCTGCCGATGCGTTCGGCGAAACCGGCCGCCAGCGCGCGCATTTTGTCGGGCGGGGAAATATCGTATTTGGTGTTGCCGCAGACGTGCACGTTGGACGCGCCGATCAGGTGCAGCCGTTCGGCATCGGCCGCAGTTTGCGCGAAACAGCCGCTCAGGGTCTGCATCGCCGGTTCGACCAGCCCGCGCACTTTCAGATAGCCGCGCTGCGATTTTTCCGACAGCCGCGCGTTGGCAAGGAACAGCGGCACGCCTTCTTCGGCGCAGCCGTGCATCAGGTTGGGCCAGATTTCCGTTTCCATCAGTACGCCGAACAGCGGGTTGTGTTCGCGCAGAAACTGCCGCACCCATTCGGGACGGTCATAGGGCAGATAACGGCATTGTGCGTCGGGGAACAGTTCCTGCGCGGCGGCGCGGCCGGTCGGCGTCATCTGCGTCAGCAGCAGCGGCGCGTCGGGGAAATGCCGGCGCAGTGCTTCCGCCAAGGGCTGCGCGGCGCGGGTTTCGCCCACGGAAACGGCGTGTATCCACACGGGGCGCTGCACGGGGTCGGGCAAAGGTTCGCCGAAACGCTCGCCCCAGTTTTCCAGATAGGCGGGCGACTTGCGTCCGCGCTTTTTCAGATAGCGGCGGATGAGCGGCGGCGCAAACTGCCAGAGTCGGGTGTAGAACCAGCGGTTTATCATGGATTTGCCCGGGAAATGTAGGAAATGCCCATTCTAACGGATTTGCGGGGGATTGGGGAGGACGGGGCCGCTCGGAGGGGCCGTCTGAAAACCGGTTTTTTTCAGACGGCCTCATCGTCCGAAACATTCGCCCTGCGTTCCATCAGGTGCGCTCTGAGCCGTTGCAGCTCCCGCGTGTCCAGCCAGCGGCGGCGGGTGCGCTGGAGCAGGATGGCCAGCGCGGCCACCTCCATACGCATGTTGGTACCCAGCCATAAGAAGCCCTGCCACTCAAACGGCAGATGCTGCGCCAGCCGGCCCAGCCGCGGATTGATGTCGGTATCGATGCGCACGCGCCGCGCGTAATGGCCTTTGAGCAGGCGGGCGGTCAGGCGCAGGTCGCGCTGCAACCGCTGGAAATGGCTGTCGAGCAGGCTGCGCTCTTCCGCACTCACGTCGGGCGGCGACAGTTTGGCGGCGGTGTTCAGCAGCAGCTCGGTGCTGTTGACGATTTTGCGGTGGGCGTGCTGCATGGCCTCCATCATGGCGGGGCTGATGTGGCTTTCGCCCGATGTGGCGGCAAGGTGGCTGCGGCTTTTGACCATGCGGGCGTTGATTTGGCGCATTTTGATCATGTTCTGCTCCAGCCGCTCGCGGGTCATGCGCCTGCCGTTGCCGACTTCGGCAAGGATGCGGCTGCATGCGGTCAGGTTGTCGGCCAGCATGAACCGCCACATCAGGGTGGATTTCAGCGGCAGCAGCTTGGCGGCACCGATGGCGATGACCGCGCCGAGCAGCACGTTGAACGCGCGCATCAGGCCGCTGTCGAGCCATTCCGTGCCGTTGTCGCCGATAAGCATACACATGGTCAGCCCCGCCAACATCGGGATATAGCCGTTTTTGCCCACCGCCGCCCAGCCCGCCGCTGCACTCGCCGCGCCGACAGTCAGGTAAAACGGAAGCCCGCCGTGGAAATAATGCTGGTTCAGCCACAATACGGCCAGTCCCGCGCCCAACCCGATAACCGTGCCGAGCATACGTTCCACCGCTTTGGAGTAAATCGCGCCCTGAAACTGCAACATGCCCAGCACGACGAACACGGTCATGCCTATCCATTCGCCGTGTTTCAGGTGGAACACGCGCGCCACCGCCGTGGCGAACAGCACCGCCATCCCCAGCCGGACGGCGTGTATCAGCCGGCTGTAACGGTAGCGTTCGTAGGCGTTGAGCCAGCGTTCGGCAAACGGGATGTGCAGGGGGAGTTTCATGGCGGGGCGGGGATAAAGTCCAAAGGTCGCGGCTTTTGCGCAAAGGCCGCTATATTAAACCGAAACGGGAAAATTTTATACGGCGGCGGGCAGGGCAGGCCGTCTGAAAAGAATGTTCAGACGGCCTGCCGCATGTTCGCGCATCTAGCGGAACAAGGCCGCATACGCTTTGCCCTGCCGCGCGCAATCCACCATCGGCGGTGGATAGCCGTGCGTGTCCACACTGGCGCGGGCCAGCCACGGGGCATGGATGACGTCTTTGGGCAAGTGCGCCAGTTCGGGAACATAGCGGCGGATGAACGTACCGTCGGGATCGAGCTGCTGCGCCTGCAATACCGGATTGGCTGCGGCTCCGGAAAACAGGCCGACCACGCCTGCCGCCTCCTGCCAGTTGCCGATATTGGAAGCGGGGTCGTAATCGGTCAGACAGCGCGCGAACCAAGCCGCGCCGTGCCGCCAGTCCGCCAGCAGTATCCGGCACAAAAACGCGGCGGCGGCGGCGCGCAACGCCGGATGCAGCCAGCCGGTGGCATTCAGGCTGCGCATGGCGGCGTCTATCAGCGGGAAACCGGTCTGCCCCTGCTGCCAGCGCGCCAGAACATCTTGGCCGCCCAGCCATTTTATTCCGCGGTATTCGGGGCGGAGGGCTTCGGCGGCAGCTTCGGGACGATGGAACATGACCTGTCGGAAGAAATCGCGGCGGACAAGATTGTCCAGCCATTGCGCCGCGCCCCGTTTTGCCGCGGCCTGCGCCAGTTCGCGCGGCGAGAGGCAGCCGGCGGCAAGATAGGCACCGACCCTGCCCGTGCCTTTTTTGGCGGGGAATCCGCTCATGAGCGGATAGTTGCCGATGTCGGCGGCAAACTGCGCCCACTGCCGCCGCCCCGCCGCCTCGCCGCCCTGCTGCTGCCGCTCCTGCGGTGCGGTTTCGGGCAGTGCCGGAAACGGCGGCAGGATTCCGGAGGCCGTCTGAAAACCGACGGGCAGGCTTTCAGACGGCCTCCGGTCTGCAAAACGCTGCGAAAATGCCCGCAGCCACGCCTGCCGGTACGGCGCAAACTCAAAATACGGCCGGCCGTGTTCGTCCATTATCTCCGCTCTGGCAAACACCGCGCCGTCGTTGACGCGCTCAAACGCACGGCCTTGCGCGTCCAGCACCCGCCAAATCCGGTTGTCGCGCGCGGTTTCATCGGCCATACAGCCTTCGTCGGCCACCACCGCCGCCGCATCGAGCTCGGCGGCAAGCCGCGGAATATCGGTTTCGGCCTCCTGCGCGACAAACAGCGGAATGCCCCGTTCCGCCAGCATACGGTGCAATTCTGCCGCCGAAGCCCGCAGAAACGCTGCCTGCCGCGGGTTGGCCGCATCCGCCGCAAACACGCCCGCCACCGGCCGCCCGCGCCGCACGGCGGCGGCTAAGGCGGCATTGTCGGTAAGGCGGAGGTTGCGGCGGAACCAAACGAGTGTGTTTTTTTGCATGGTGAGGCCGTCTGAAAAGATGGGATAGGGAATTTTAACAGAATCGGCAGAGGAAGGACGGCTGCGGGACTCAGGCGGGCGGTATCACGGGTGTCGGGAAACGGGAATGCGCATCGTCATGCCCGTGCGGGTGAAAATCCAGAAAATCAGGCCTAAGGATTTTTTATCTCCGACCGCTTCGGCAAGGGCGAGGCCGGATTTCTGCCTGAGCGGGAACGACAGGGCAAGCCGCGCAACCGGTTTAAAGGTTTAAATTGGCACACGGGCGTGAATGCGGCGGTCGGTATGTTTGCTGCTTTACCGATTTGCCGCACGGAGAAATATCCGTATTCCGAATTTTCATAACGTATCAGAGGCCGTCTGAAAAATTTTCAGACGGCCTCTGATTTGTTCTCCGCCCGATCACCCTACCAATGCGACGCCATATTGTCGCGGTGGATAAGTTCGTCTTCGTGGGCGTAGCCTAATTTTTCGGCGATGCGCTCGGACGGGGTTTGCAGTATTTTGGCGGTTTCGCCGCTGCTGTAATTGGTCAGGCCGCGGGCGATTTCTTTGCCGTCGGTATCGAGGATGGCGACGAGTTCGCCGCGGTGGAAATGTCCGTCCGCGCGGATGCAGCCGACGGGCAGCAGGCTGGCGTGTTGTTCGGTCAGGGCTTTTACCGCGCCGCTATCGACGGTCAGGCTGCCGGCGGTTTGGACGTGTCCGAGCAGCCATTGTTTGCGGGCGGCAACGCGGCTGTGCGCGCTGGTGAAGAGCGTGCCTATGCTTTCGCCTTGTTTGAGGCGGACGAGGATGTCGGGTTCGCCACCCCATGCGACGACGGTGGCGGCTCCGCTGAGTGCGGCGCGTTTGGCGGCGGTGACTTTGGTGTACATGCCGCCTGTGCCGACACTGCTGCCTGCGCCGCCCGCCATGCTTTCGAGGTCGGGATGGTCGGCTGCGATGGTCGGAATCAGTTTGGCTTGCGGATTTTTGCGCGGGTCGCTGTCGTACAGGCCTTTTTGGTCGGTCAAAAGGACGAGTGCGTCGGCTTCGATGAGGTTGGTCACAAGTGCGCCAAGGGTGTCGTTGTCGCCGAGTTTGATTTCGTCGGTTGTAACGGTGTCGTTTTCGTTGATGACGGGGACGATGCCTTTGGACAGCAGGGTTTGCAGGGTGCTGCGGGCGTTGAGGTAGCGGGTACGGTTGCTCAAATCGTCGTGGGTAAGCAGGATTTGGGCGGTGCGGATGCCGTGCGGTGCGAATGCGGTTTCGTAGGCTTGGGCAATGCCGGTTTGCCCGACGGCGGCGGCGGCTTGCAGCTCGTTGATGGCGGTGGGGCGTTTGCTCCAGCCCAGCCGTTTGATGCCTTCGGCGATGGCACCGCTGGAAACGAGGACGGTTTGCACGCCTTGTTTGCCCAGTTCGGCGATTTGCGCCGCCCAGCGGTCGAGTGCGGCTTGGTCTATGCCTTTGCCGCCCGCGGTAACGAGACTGGAGCCGACTTTGACGACGAGGGTGCGGATGTTGGAGAGGTTTTGCAGGGACATGGTTTTTCTCGTTTGTTCGGGGTGGCAGGATAGGCGGGAGGCCGTCTGAAAGGTTTATTCGCGGTTGCGCGCGTGCCAGAAATAACGCCATACGAAACAAGGGAAGGCGAATATCAGGTAGAGGCAGATTACGGTAGCGTAAAACTCCCAGTCTTGTTGGTGTACCGCGCCGGCGCGGGATTCGAGGATGTAGGCGAGGACGGCGGTCAGGATGAAGCCTGCCGCCAATTCGACGAGGTGATGCCCGATATGTTTGCGCTTGAGCGGGAGTACGCCGAAAAACTTGGCGGTAACGAAGGGGGCGTTGGCGAAGATGAGTGCCAATACCAAAAGGATGTACATGGATGCGGTCATGATGGTGTGTCTTTCTGTTTTCAGACGGCCTTTTTAAGGTAAATTCTGATAAAGCTGTTTATTAAACCCCGTCATTCCCGTCCCCGCTTGTGCGAGGACAGGCTACAGCGGGAATCTAGAACGTAGAATTTAGGAAACTTTTTACCCAATAGGTTTCCGGCTGGACAGCCCTGGATTCCCGCCTGCGCGGGAATGACGACGGTCGGTTGCCGTATTAAAAACCTACGTATTGAACAAGCAAAAGGTCGTCTGAAAAAACAATCTTGGGCTGCGTATCTTAACAAAAACGGCAGCCTCTGACACGGCTGCCGTTTCGGTTCATCACTTTACAAGGTGTTTTCCAAAGCCCTAGCGCACCAGTCAATCACCGTTTGCGGCATGATGCCCCACAAAATCAACAAGAACGCGTTGACGCTTAGGAAGAACTTGGCGGCATAGTTGCTGCCGACGGGTTGGTCATGGGTGGCTTCGTCAAAATACATGACTTTGACTACGCGCAGGTAGTAGAACGCGCCGATTAACGACATCACCACGGCGAACACGGCAAGTACGATGTATGTGCTGCCCGCCATGGCGGCGTTTTGGGCGGTCGATGCGCTCAACAAAGCCTTAATCACGCCGAATTTGGCGTAAAAGCCCATCAGCGGCGGAATACCTGCCATCGAGAACATTGCCAGCAGCATTAGGAAGGCAAACCAAGCATGGCGTTGGTTCAGACCCGCCAAGTCTTTGATTTCTTCACACTCAATATTGTCGGTGGACAATACCATCAATATGCCGAAACCGACTGCCGCCATCAGCGCATAAGTAATGGCGTAATACAAGCCCGCCGCGAAACCGACCGCCCCTGCCATAAACGCCAGCAGGATAAAGCCCATATGCGATATGGTGGAATAGGCGAGCATACGTTTGATGTTTGCCTGCATGATGGCGGCAAGGTTACCAATCAAAAGCGATGCCACCGCCAACACGGCGAACATCTGCGACCAGTCGTGATGCACCGTTCCCAAACCGGTAACCAAAATACGGAAGGCAAAGACGACGGCGGCGATTTTCGGCGCCGTACCGACAAACGCGGCGACGGATGTCGGTGCGCCGTGGTACACGTCGGGCACCCACATATGAAACGGCACCGCGCCCAGTTTGAACGCTACCGCCACAACGATAAACACCAGCCCCAGTTTCAACAGCCATTCGTTGGCAAGCTCGCTGTACGACGACGCCAAAACAGTGGCGAATTCCAGCGAACCCGTCGCGCCGTACACCATCGAAATGCCGTAGAGCAGCAGGCCGGAAGCCAGCGCACCCAAGACGAAATATTTGAGCGCGGCTTCGGCGGAACGGCCGGAATCGCGGCGCAGGGCAATCATGGCGTAAAGCGACAGCGACAAAAGTTCCAAACCGATGTAGGCGGTCAGGAAATGCGCCGCGCTCACCATCACGCTCATGCCTAACAGGGCAAACAGCGACAAAGTATAAAACTCGCCTTTAAAAATACCGCGCGCCTGATTATAGGGCTTGCTGTAAATAAACAGCCCGAAGGTCAGCCCGTACAACACCAGCTTGGACAGTCGCGACATACCGTCGGCGATATACATTCCGTGAAACGCCAACGTACTGCCCTGCTCCCACACCGCCAGTTGCGTAACCGCTACGATAATAACGGTTCCCAAGCTCATCAAATGGGTCAGATAGCGGTTTTCATCGCTAATCCACAAATCTGCCAGCAATACGGCAATCAGCAGCGCAAACAGCACGATTTCGGGCATGGCAGGCATTAAGTTCAAATCAATAAAGTTCATTCGCACACCTCAAATCTTGCTTTGCGCCACATGGGCAATCAAATCGTTTGCCGCCTGATGCACCACTTCGATAAACGCCTGCGGATACAGGCCCATACCCAATACCGCAACCGCCAAAATCGCCAGAATCGCAAATTCGCGGCAGTTGATGTCTTTCATATCGGCAACGTGCGGATTGCCGACCGCGCCGAAAATCACGCGCTTATACATCCATAGCGTGTAAGACGCACCGTAAATCAGCGTCAGCGCCGCCAGCGCGCCTACCCAGAAATTCACTTTGACCGCGCCCATAATCACCATAAACTCGCCCACAAAGCCCGAAGTCGCCGGCAGACCCGCGTTTGCCATCGCAAACAGCATCATAAACGCCGCAAACTTGGGCATCACGTTCACCACGCCGCCGTAATCGGCGATATTGCGCGTGTGCAGGCGGTCATACATCACGCCGATGCACATAAACATCGCCGCCGACACGAAACCGTGCGAAATCATCTGAATGACCGCGCCTTTCAACGCCCAGTCGTTCAACTGCCCGTTAATGAACAAGAACATCCCCAAGGTAACGAAACCCATATGGCTGATGGACGAATACGCCACCAGTTTTTTCATATCGGTCTGCACCAGCGCAACCATGCCGATATACACCACCGCAATCAGGCTCAACACGATGATGACCGGCGCGAAATAGCGCGACGCGTCGGGCAGAATCGGCAGGATGAAGCGCAAAAAGCCGTATGCACCCAATTTCAGCGTAATCGCCGCCAACACCATCGAACCGCCGGTCGGCGCCTCAACGTGGGCATCCGGCAGCCAAGTGTGTACGGGGAACATCGGCACTTTCACCGCAAACGACAGGAAGAACGCCACAAACAAAAGCTGTTGCACGCCCAGCGGAATCTGTTTGATGTTTTGGAAATCTTCAATCGAAAAGCCGCCCGCTTGGTAAGACAGGTACACAATCGCCACCAGCATCAGCAACGAACCCATCAGCGTATAGAGAAACAGCTTCACCGACGCATACACGCGGCGCGGACCGCCCCATACGCCGATAATCAGGTACAGCGGAATCAGCATACCCTCGAAGAACACATAAAACAGCAGGGCATCCCGCGCTGAAAACGCGCCGTTAATCAGGCCCGACATGATTAAAAACGCCGCCATATACTGCGCCGGACGCTTCTGAATCACTTCCCAACCCGCCAGCACCACCATCAGCGTGATAAACGCGTTCAGAATGACAAACAGCACCGAAATACCGTCCACACCCAGCGAGTAGTTGATTCGCAAAAGCGGAATCCACTCGTGGAACTCGGTAAACTGATAGCTGCCGCTCAAACGGTCGAAACCCGTAAACAAGGGCAGCGTTACCAAGAAACCGGCAAGCGCACCGATTAAAGCGAGCACGCGGGCAAGCGGCGCACGGCTGTCCGGCCCCGTCGCCAAAACCAGCACGCCCGCAGCGATGGGTATCCATATTGCCAAGCTGAGTAGGTAGTTGGAAAACATAGTGGTTAACCTGTGGTTAAAATAAAAATATAGTTGTATGGGTTGGTTTTTCAGACGACGTTTTAAGAGGCCGTCTGAAAAAGGTTTGTTCAGACTTCTGCTATTTGTCTCAAGCTAATTCTGCCGAATCTTCCAGCCGTAGATCGGATTCTCGAATCCGACACGCTGTACTATTTTCTTTTTCATGTCGGATACAAGTATCCGACCTACAACTTGAATGGTTTTCTTTTTCAGACGACCTCAAACGCTGCCTTCTTTCTCGATCACCAAAATCCGCGCTTCGCCGCACGGATGGGCGACGTGTTCCGTGCCGATTCCTACGTAGAAGATGTCGCCGCTTGTCAACCGAACGATGCGTTCTTCGCCGTTTTCTCGGTAGTGCATATCGACTTCGCCGTCCATCACGGCAAACACTTCTTCGCCGTCGTTGACGTGCCATTTGTAGGGCTGGTCCGTCCAGTGCAGGCGCACGGTAGTGCCGTTCATATTGGCGATGTCGAGTGCACCCCATGCGCGGGAAGCGGTAAATTCGGCGGAGCGGATGGTTTGTGTGTCGGGCATTTTCGCGCCTCTTTGATTCTGTATCTAGATAAACCTGTCGATACAACTGTTTCTTAAATCCCGTCATTCCCGCGCAGGCGGGAATCCAGAACGTAGATTTTAGGAAACCTTTTTCCTTGACAGGTTTATACGCCGATAGGTCTGGATTCCTGCCTGCGCGGGAATGACGGCGGTCGGCAAATTCCGTATCTATCCAAGTAAATCAATTATGACCGAAATGTTGACTACGCTCCGTCGGCACGGTTGGTTTCCATCTCCAGTTTAATGAACGCATCAATCATGCTGCGCCAAACTACTTCGGTTACTTCGGGCCACAAACCGGCCTTTTCGGCATAGGCGCGGCGCGAGGCAATCACTTGCGCTACCCGTTCGGGCGCGGAAACCGCCTGCACATCGTTTTTAGGTTTCAGACGGCCTGCCTGCCGTACCAGCTTCTGCCGGCGGGCGAGCAATTCTATTAATTCCTTGTCCAAACCGTCGATGGCTTCGCGGACTTCGTCTAGGGTTTGCGGTAATTTGTCTTCAACCATTCTTTCTCACGTTTCCTTTTTCAGACGACCTAAACATCGTATGAAAATCTCATTTTTACCTGAACAATCCCCAGAAGGTCATGCCGAGCAATACCAATACGCCGAACACCATAGCGGCGGCGTAGGTGTAGATAAAGCCGGTTTGGGCTTTGCGTACCTGAGCGGCAATCGCGCCGACCAGTTTGGCGGAGCCGTTGACGATGCCGTTGTCGATAATGGCGGTATCGCCGACTTTCCAGAAGAAGTTGCCCAATGCGCGCGTGCCTTTGGCGAAGACGTTGAAATACAGGGCGTCGAGGTAGTATTTGTTTTCAAACAAAACGTAAACCGGACGGAACGCCTGCGCGATTTTGGCGGGCAGGTGTGGCAGTTTGACGTACAAAAGCCATGCGCTCAATACGCCTGCGATAGCGAGATAGAGGACGGGCGAATGCAGGCTGTGCGACACCATTGCCAATGCGCCGTGGAACTCTTCTTTCATGATGTGCATGGTCGGATGCGCATCGGCGTTGACGAAAATCACGTCTTTGAAGAAATCGCCGTAGAGCATGGGTTCGATGGCGATGTAGCCGATGATGACGGACGGAATGGCAAGCAGAATCAGCGGCAGGGTAACGACCAGCGGGCTTTCGTGCGGATTGTCGTTTTTGCCCAAGCCGTGATGTTCTTCGCCATGATGATCATCATGATGCTCAGGCAGGCTGCGCCATTTTTCTTCGCCGTGGAACACCATAAAGTATTGGCGGAACGCGTAAAACGCGGTAACGAACACGCTGGCGAGGACGGCAAAATAGGCAAAGCCACTGCCCGGCAGGGTGCTGTATTTCGCCGCTTCGATAATCGAATCTTTGGAGTAGAAGCCGGAGAAGAACGGCGTACCGATCAGCGACAAGTTACCGATCAGCATGGTCAGCCAAGTAATCGGCATGTATTTTTTCAGATTGCCCATGTGGCGCATATCTTGGTCGTGGTGCATACCGATAATGGCGCTACCCGCCGCCAAGAACAGTAAGGCTTTAAAGAAGGCGTGGGTCATGACGTGGAACATCGCCACGGAATAGGCGGACGCGCCCAGAGCCACGGTCATATAGCCCAGTTGCGACAGGGTGGAATACGCAACCACGCGCTTGATGTCGTTTTGAATCACACCCAAGAAGCCCATAAACAAGGCGGTAATCGCGCCGATTACCATAATGACCGACAGCGCGGTGCTGCTCATCTCGTAAATCGGCGACATACGCGACACCATGAACAGACCCGCCGTAACCATCGTCGCAGCGTGAATCAATGCAGAAATCGGCGTCGGGCCTTCCATCGAATCGGGCAGCCAGACATGCAGCGGGAACTGAGCCGATTTACCCATCGCGCCCACAAACAGGAGCAAACAGGTTACAGTAATCAAAGACCATTCCACACCGGGGAAAAGCTGGATGGTGGCATTTTGTACGTTGGGCAGATAGGCGAATACGTCCTGATAACGCAGGCTGCCGCCGAAATAGGCAAGCACCAAGCCGATACCGAGCAAAAAGCCGAAGTCGCCGACGCGGTTGATCAAAAAGGCTTTCAGATTGGCAAAAATCGCGCTCGGACGTTTGAAATAGAAACCGATCAAGAGATACGACACCAAGCCCACCGCTTCCCAACCGAAGAAGAGCTGGACGAAGTTGTTGCTCATAATCAGCATCAACATGCTGAATGTAAACAAAGAAATATAGCTGAAGAAGCGTTGGTAGCCGACTTTTTCATCGTGCATATAGCCGATGGTGTAGATATGCACCATCAACGACACGCCTGTTACCACCGCCATCATCATCGCCGTCATCGAATCGACCAGAAAGCCGACCGAGAAATCAATGCCGCCCATTGTCAGCCAGGTATAGACGTTTTCGTCGAACTTGGCGCGCGAGCCGTCGATAAAGCCCCACAACACCCAGCCGGACAACACGGCCGACACCGCCACGCCGAGTATCGTTACCGAATGCGCCCCTGCGCGGCCGATTTTATTGCCGAACAGCCCCGCCAGCAGCGAGCCCGCCAGCGGCAGAAGGGCGATGGTGAGGTATAAAGTCATATCAGTCATGTTGTGAACCTTAGGGGTTGAACTTTTAATCTTTTGGCTAACGGGGCTGGTGGGCTGTCTGGTTTCAGACGGCCTTTCACATTTTCAGGTAGCCTTTTGGCGTTTCAGGCTGCCTTGGTATTTGTCCGCGTGCGTGGCAGAGCTACACACCCTACATTGTTTGGGTTTTCAGGCTGCTTTACAGGCCGTCTGAAACCGTCGGACTTCTGCCATCTGCTCCCTCCCCCGTCTTGCGGGGGAGGGTTGGGGTGGGGGTGTGCGTTTCTGCGGAAACGCTTTTTTCGCCGACGTAGTAGCAAAGGTTTCTGCTGCCCTACCGCCCCCACCCTAGCCCTCCCCCGCGAGCGGGAGAGGGAATTAGTTTGCTGTCGGGATATCGGTTTCAGGCTGCTTTTCAGACGGCCTTTTCGTAGGTCGGATTCTCGAATCCCACGTTTCCCGCAAGGGAAAATGGTGTTTTAGCTCCGCAACTCCGCTACGCTACGCAGGCTGCCTATTCTGCCGCGCCAACCCACGCCAGAAATCTTGTTCGGTCATTTTCGGGGTGTCGTCGGACAGGTGGTAATACGGTGCTTGGCAGTCGGTAAATATTTGCAGTTTCAAAGCAAAGTCGGCGTTGTCGGCAAACAGTCCGGCATTGACATACCATGCTTCATCCATGCCGCTTTCGGGCAGCAGGTGAAAATAAAGGTCGTTGCCGCATTGTTTGCAGAAAGTGCGCTCGCCCCAGTCGGAAGAGCGGTAGCGGCCGATGTATTCCTCGCCACTGATTTGCGGCTGCTCTTCGGCAGTCAAAGTAAACGACGCACCGCCGGTACGTCGGCGGCATTTGCCGCAATGGCAGGCATGAACTTCGTGATTATGCTTGACTTCGAGCGTTACGCTGCCGCACTGGCATTGGGCTTTCATGGCTTTTCCTTATTTTGTGTACATGGTTTTCAGGCTGCTTTTAAGGCCGTCTGAAAACGGCGGTTTCTTTCACTTTCGTCATTCCCGCGCAGGCGGGAATCTTTTTGGCATTACAACGGCTGCAGGTTTCAATCAGGTTTCCCGTTGCCCCGCCAAGATTCCCGCCTGCGCGGGAATGACGCCGGTGGGCGGCTGCGGGCTTTCAGGCTGCCTGTTTTAAAACGCCATCATCTTACGCAAGGTATTGCCGTTGCGCGTGGTCAGGCTCAGGCCGAGCTGTTTTTCCAAAAACGCATTGCCCAGCTTGCTGCGGGAAGCGTCTTGCGGGATATACAGATACGCAGCCTGCGGGCGGATAAGCAGTTTTTCACTGCCGAAGTCCTGCGCCTCCAAACCGGCGGTATCGGCCAGCGGTGTGTTGCACAGCGTAAAAAATACGCGCTTGGGGTCGTATGCCTCATCGGCAAACGGATTGCCGTCCAATATTTCACGCAACTGGGCAGGCGTTTTGACAATAACGGCCAAATCTACATTCAGATGCGTATGCAGCAAATCATGTATCCGCACGGCGGCTTCGTCCGCAGCCAATCCGCTTTCCAGTGCAATATTGCCGCTCTGTATCCATGTCCGCACATTGTCGAAACCGTTACCGCCCAATACGGCACGGACATCTGCCATTTTGACGGCGTTTTTCCCGCTCGGCATCACACCGCGCAGAAATGCGATCAGGGTTTGTCTGCTCATGGTTTGGTCTTTCAAACGGGTTTTCAGGCTGCTTTAAGGCCTTGCAGCTTGAGTCTCATCCCAATATGGTTTTCGGTTTGGCAGATTGTTGGGTTTACAACCCAACCTACCTGCTGACACCACCCTACCCTTTCAAACTGTCCAAATCGCTGATGTTGATGCTTTGGCGGTTGCGGAACACCAAAACCATAATCGCCAAACCGATGGCGGATTCGGCAGCAGCGACGGTCAGTACGAAGAATACGAAAATCTGTCCGGCGGTATCGCCCAGATGCTGCGAGAAAGCGATAAAGTTGAAGTTCACCGCCAAGAGCATCAGCTCGATCGACATCAGCAAGACCAGCACGTTTTTGCGGTTCATAAAGATGCCCATCGCGCTGATACCGAACAGGAGCGCGCCCAATACCAGATAATGCGTCAAGGTAATCATGCTTTACCCTCCTCTTTCGGTTTGAGGCCGTCTGAAACTTCGCTCTCTTCGACAAATTCGGTTTGCGGTTTGACCGCTTCCATTTTCACCAAACGCATACGGCCTTGGTCGGCGCGCACTTTAACTTGGTCGGCAGGATCCATGCGTTTCGGATTGGTGGTTTTGCGGTGAACCAGCGCAATCGCCGCCACCATACCCAACAGCAGCAATACCGCCGCCAGTTCAAACGGCAGCAGATAATCGGTATAAATACGGCTACCCAAATCGCGGATGTTGTTGTAATCCGCAGGAATGTCTTTCATCAAACCGAATGAGGCAAGGTCGGTTTTCGGGTTGACCAGAATCAGAATCAGGGCAACCGCCAACAATGTGCCGACCACACCGGCAACAGGCGCGTGCCGCCAGAAACCGGCGCGCATTTCTTCAATGTCGATGTTCAACATCATCACGACAAACAGGAACAATACCATCACGGCGCCGACATACACGACCACCAGCGTCACGCCCAAAAACTCCGCCTGCATCAGCATCCAAATCATCGCGCTCACGCAGAAGGTCAGCACCAGATGCAAAGCGGCGTGGACAGGGTTTTTCGCGGTAACGGTACGCAGCGCGCCGTATAGGACGATGGCGGCAAAGATATAGAACAGAATCGCGGAAAAAGTCATTCGTCTGCTCCTTAGCGGTACGGCGCGTCAGCGGCTTTGCGTTTGGCGATTTCGGCTTCGTATTTGTCGCCGATTGCCAAGAGAATCGGCTTGGTCATGTGCAAGTCGCCTTTTTTCTCACCGTGGTATTCAAAAATATGCGTTTCCACAATCGCATCGGTCGGACAGGCTTCTTCGCAGAAACCACAGAAGATGCATTTGGTCAGGTCGATGTCGTAACGCTTGGTACGGCGCGTGCCGTCTTCGCGTTCTTCCGATTCGATGTTGATCGCCATTGCGGGGCAAACGGCTTCACACAATTTACATGCGATGCAGCGTTCCTCACCGTTCGGATACCGCCGCTGCGCGTGCAGACCGCGGAAACGCACGGATTGCGGCGTTTTCTCTTCGGGGAAATAAATCGTGTCTTTGCGGGCGAAAAAGTTTTTGAGCGTTACGCCCATACCTTTGACCAACTCGCCCAAAAGAAAGGTTTTTACTAGGTTTGCCATGCTGCATTCCTTTACATGGTTTTTATTTTCAGACGACCTGCTATTTGCAAGTCATCCTTTATTTGAATTCGATTAAAACATATCCCTGCTTACGGTATTCGGCAGGTGTATTTTTCGCCGTTTTGGCGCATAACCGTTCTCCGCATTTGACAATATCCGCCTGACTGAATAATTCCAGATTTTCCACGCTGGCTTTTTTCTCACGGACAACCTGTCCGTAATACCAACCCTGCCATAGGGAAACACCGATAACGCAGACCAATGCAGCAGCGGCAAGGTACCCGATTTTCAACAATACCGAACGGCTGGCGGCATCCAAACGATTTTGGGCGACGGCGGAAAAACCTGCAAAATCTTCCATATGCTTTTTCACATCATCAATTTCCGCCCTCAAATCATCCAATCCTTCCTGACTGCCTTTCTTGATATTGCGCCGCAAGTCACCCGACACGGCAGCCATCTGATTAGAAACCTCATCGGCAACCAACCGATTGACTTCCGACAGCCCCTCTTCCAACCTTCTGATACCCTGCGCCTGCAATGACAAGGCTTCGGCACTCTGCTTCTGAAGCTCCTGATGCAGTGCCGAAATATTGATAATTAATTGCTGCAATTGCCGTTCGTCCATCACTTTTCCGAATGTTCCGAATAACTTTGTTATCTTTTCTGTCTCGACAGGCCGTCTGAAACCTTAAACCCGTCAGCCTATGCTCATACCGCGCGAGTGGCTCTGCGCCATTCTTTCCATTTCGCGCTGTCTTGCCTGTTCTTCAAACTCCCGCTCTGTCCGCTGAGCCGATTCCATACTCTCCTGCATCCCCGTCAGTGAAGCATTCCGCGCATTTACCGATGCCGTCCTGAAATCGGGGAAGGATTCGTCGCCGATGTTGACTTGCCCGTCCGCGACGGAAATCATCGAAACGCATTTCATCCTGCTGCGGCAGCCTGCCGCTGCCAATGCCGCAGCCGTATTGTCCAATGCCTCTTCGCGGTAGCGGATACCTTGTTCCTGATAATATCCGGCAAGCTGCTCCCTGCTGTCTTTGTACAGATTCCGGAAACGCTCGGACATATCCTCCATCCCCAACCTTTGAAAACGGTTCGGCAACATCTCCTCCCCGAATCCCGGATTGCGGCTGAGGAATGCCTGCGCCGTCATGGCGGATTCCCTCTGTATCTGCCGTACATCGTCCCTGCCCATAAAATCCGACAGGGCGGTTTGGTCGCCCGATTTCAGGCGGGCTATCAGATCGTTGGTGGCGGACAGGAAATCGTCTTGTTTGGCAGCAGCCGCGTATTGCATTTCCGGCGCCTGCTCCGCTTCCGAAAACAGCAAAGGCTTGAACCTGCTGACATTGCGAATCCACTTTGCAGCTTCCATACGGTCGGCTTCACTGATTCGCCGAACATTGACCGTCATCACGGGGGTCCCGTCATTGTCTTCTACCTTCGTATTCTCTATCCGCTCCCCTTTTTTATCGAAATAGATATGCCCTTGTGCATAATCTTTCACCACCTGATATAACGTTGCGCTTTCGGTCAGCGCGCCTATACCGCTGCCGCGCGTCGCCAACAGTTTCTGCCAGATTTCTTCCTGCCTCCGCTCCCCCTCGTACTTCCCTATCAGCTTCATCGGGGTTTCCAGCGTCCAGTTGTTGATGGACAGGCCGTTGCTCTCAAATACTTGTTTATGAAAATCTCGCATTTCATCAAAGCGAACATCACGCGGAGTTCTGCCAATATTACTTTGTAAAAAATTCAGATAACCTTCCGCCATCCCTTCACGAATCTGATTCAATTTCTGTTCGGAAAACGTCTGCCCCGAAGAATCCTTCATAAACATCACCGCTGCCCGACCCGTCGTCTCGCCTTTCGGCAGGCTGCCCCAAGTCACGCCTTCCGCTTCCGCCACACCTTTCGCCCAGCCTGCGTAATTGTAGCCTTTGGACAACAAGTCAGCATAGGTTCGGACAACACCCTGTATATGGTTTTGTTTGATGTCTTGGCGGTAGCGATTAATATCTTGCTGCGTCAACGGCTTCATTTTTTGCCTCCTGTTGTTTTATGATAGGCATTTGCCGCCATATCCTTATCGGCGGCGTCCACAAACCCCCAAATGGTTTTAATTGTCTGTTCTTCGATTTTACGCCAGTCATATAACCGATGGCGGCTATAACCCAAATGAAATGTAATATCTATTCCCCTTGCACGGAGTGCAAAAGTATGGCTGCACGGCGGATTTGGCAATCTCGTATCGGAATAAGGGGCAAAAATACGGGCAGAACATTCAATATAGCTGTGTATATTGCCATCTTTGCCGCGTGAAACAAAAATATCATCCGCATCTTCACGGTAAGGCCTACCTGTTGTTGAATCAGTACCCTCCAAAACCCGATATTGCTCATCCAAACCATACGGATTTTCAGAATACCTGACATATTGGCGCAATACTGAATTGTTTCCTTCCAAATTCCACCTCAACCGTCGGTTTATATTTTCAGGACTTTTGTCTAAAGGTTCTAAATTACTATGTACCCCAACCAATACCCAAGGTGTACCCGATACCTTTAATTCGTCATAAAAACCGTCGTCATGGCGTATATCGCGGATAACGCCCGTTTCGTAATTCAGGTAAAAGTCAAATCCCGTCAACACCGAATCATACGTCCTCGGCGGGGCTTTGTATGTCTCCCAGTCTTTTGAAAACGCCGTCGGCGTATCAGTATAGGAAACATCCTGCACCTGATAGGAAGACATCCTGACCTTCCTGCCGCCCAATGTGCCGATCTTGTAGGAATCCTCCGGCACTTCCACCCAATCCTTGTCGGGGAAAGCCGTATCCTGTATCTTTCTTTGGGTTTTCCCGATCAAGAGGCCGTCTGAAAAGGAACATACCGACAACGTTGCCAACCCGAACAGCAAACACAATCCCAGCAGCCATTTCTTCATCTTATTCTCTGTTTCTCTTAATTACTTATCAAAACAACAAAAACATACCCGACAACGATGTAACTGCACCCAGAACAAATGACCATAGCGCAGATTGCGTAAAGATTTTAGGTTTTGTCCATACCCAAAATACCGATGCCACAAAAGATACCGCACACCAAGCAAAATACATCCACCATAGCGCCCCTGCCTTCGTATCACCCAAAGAGCCTATTTTGCAAGCAAAATAAATATGGACTGCCGTTATAGCAAAAGCAGAGCCGACGACTGCAAAACCTCGTATGCGTATATAAAGTACACAAGACAGCAACAATCCAATCCAAAAGAGCAAAACATTGAGAAGAAACAATAAAATCTCATCTATATCGGACGGAGTAATAACGTAACCTACAGATATACAAGGAACTATCAACCCAACCAATATGCTTAAGGCTGCAATCTTTTTTTCTGTTGTCATCCAATTTTTATTCCCTATTGCCCTCCAGTTATACGGACATCGTTTTTTTCAGACGGCCTCAAGATGCCGTCTGAAACTTATTTCCACAAATTCAGCGGCGAAATCATCCACAGACCCAAAATCACAATATAGGCGAAGCCGATCGGAATCAGCACTTTCCAGCCCAAGCGCATGATTTGGTCGTAGCGGTAGCGCGGGAAGGTGGCGCGAATCCACAGATACCAATACAGCACAGCCGCCATTTTCATGAACATCCAGAACGCGGAAGGCGTGCCGATAAAGCCCCAGCTTTGTGGGAAGGGGGACAGCCAGCCGCCGAGGAACATCAGCGAGGTCAGCGCGGCAATCAGAATCATGAAAATGTATTCGGCAAGGAAGAACAGCGCGAACGCAAAGCCGGAATATTCGACGTGGTGTCCGGCAACAATTTCGGACTCGCCCTCTGCCACGTCAAACGGCGCGCGGTTGGTTTCGGCTACGGCGGAAATCAGATAGACAATGAAGATTGGGAAAAGCGGCAGCCAGTTCCAAGAGAATACCGAACCGCCGGCAATACCTTTGGCTTGTGCGGCGACAATGTCGGAGAAGTTCATGCTGCCCGACACCATCACGACGCACACCAGCGCGGCGCTCATGGCAATTTCGTAGGAGATGCTTTGCGCGGAGGCACGCATTGCGCCCAAGAACGAATATTTGGAGTTGGAAGCCCAGCCCGCAATGATCACGCCGTAAACCGACAGCGAGGTAATCATCAGGATGTACAAAAGGCCGATATTGATATTGGTCAGCACCCATTCTTCGTTGAACGGAATCACTGCCCACGCCGCGAAAGACGGGGCGAGCGACATAATCGGGCCGATGTAGAACAGGGCTTTGTTTGACAGCTTCGGACGGGTAACTTCTTTAAACAAGAGTTTGAACACGTCGGCAAACGGCTGAATCAGACCCCACGGGCCGGTTACGTTCGGGCCGACGCGAAGCTGCATGAAGCCGATGACTTTACGTTCGAAATACGTCAGGTAGGCGACGGTCAGAATCAGCGGAATCAGGATAATCACGATTTTGACGATGACAGATACCACCAAGCCTACGGTGATGCCCAAATCGCCCAGACCGAGCGTTGCGGCAAAGAGGTTTTGGAACCATTCCTGCATAATCAAGCTCCCGCCAGTTCAATAGTGTCCATCAACGCACCCAGCGCGGCATTTTCGGTATGCAGCGGCAGATGCACCACGTTTTCAGGCAGTCCGGCATCAGCTTTGACCATCACGGACACGCCTGCGCCGTTTTGTTTGGCGATGGCGGTTTGTCCGTCTTGCAGGCCTAAGCGTGCCAAAGTGTTCGGATTCACACGCGCGGCAGGCACGGCGGCATGGCTGGTCGCTTGCAGCGGCGCGGAACGGCGCACAATGGCATCGGTGTGATAGATGCCGACTCCGCCCACGCGCACGAGGCGGTTTGAGGTCGTCTGAAAATCTTTTTGAATCGAAGCGACGCGGTTGTTCAGTTTGGACGGCAGGCTTTCCACGTCCAACGCGTCTTTCAGAATCGCGGCGGTATCGTGGTATTCAAAGCCTTGCAGGTCAAACAGGTTGCCCAATACGCGCAACACTTTCCACAGCGGACGCGAATCGCCGAAGCCCTGAACGACACCGTGGAAGGATTGCAGACGGCCTTCCATATTGATGAAGCTGCCCGAGGTTTCGGTAAACGGCGCAATCGGCAGCAATACGTCGCACACGTCCAGCAGCGTTTCGCTGACAAACGGCGTAAACGCCATCACGCTTTTCGCCTGTTTCAACGCGGCTACGGCTTTTGCGCCGTCCGCCGTATCGATTTCCGGCTCGACGTTGAGCAGCAAGACCGCCTGTTTCGGCGCGTTTGCCATTTCGGCAACGCTCTCGCCCGAGTTCACGCCCAAAACGTCCGCACCGACGCTGTTGGCGGCTTGCGGCAGAATACCCAGCACCGCACCGGTTGCGTCTGCCAGCTCTTGCGCGGCGGCGTAAATTGCGGCGTAATCGGGATGGTTTTGCACTTCCGCGCCCAAAATTACCGCTGCTTTTTCAGCGTTTTTCAGGCTCGCGGTAATCGCGTGTTCCGCATCGGCAGACAGGTTTTTCAGACGACCTGCCCACTCGTCGGGATGTGCGGCTTCCTGAGCCAGAAGCGGCATCAACAATTCTTCCTTGCTGCTTGCCAACACGCTCAAAGCCATGCGCTCTTTGGCGGCACGGCGCAGGCGGGCGGTCAGGAGCGGCTGCTCTTTGCGCAGGTTCGCACCGACCACCAGTACGGCTTCGTTGTCCGCCAGCGATTCGATTCCTTGTCCCAGCCATTGCGCGCCATTGAGGTCGTCTGAAAGACGTTTGTCCTGTTGGCGCAGGCGGGTGGCAAAGTTTTTAACGCCCAAACCGTCGGCAAGTTTCTTCGCCAAATACAGCTCTTCAACCGTATTCATCGGGTTCGCCCAAATGCCGACTTGGTTTTGGTTGCCGTCTTTGGCGATACATTCAATCGCGCTGCGGACATATTCCAACGCAGTTTTCCAATCTACGTCCATCCACTCGCCGCCCTGTTTGATTTTCGGGTTTTTCAGACGGCTTTCGTGATACAGGCCTTCGTAGGCGAAACGGTCGCGGTCGGACAACCAGCATTCGTTAATCGCTTCGTTTTCCAGCGGCAGCACACGGCGGACGGTATGGTCTTTGGTTTGCACAATCAAATTGCTGCCCAAAGCATCATGGGCGGAAACGGATTTGCGGCGGTTCAATTCCCAAGTACGCGCATTGAAACGGAACGGTTTGCTGGTCAGCGCGCCGACGGGGCACAAATCGATGACGTTGCCCGACAGCTCGGTTTCCACCGCTTTGCCGATAAAGGGCATGATTTCGGAGTGTTCGCCGCGATTCGCCATCGCAATTTCCTGCAAACCGGCGATTTCTTCGGTGAATCGCACGCAGCGGGTGCAGTGGATGCAGCGGCTCATTTCTTCGGCGGAAACCAAAGGTCCCATGTCTTTGCCGACGACGGAACGTTTTTCTTCGGTATAGCGGCTGGTGGTTTTGCCGTAGCCCACCGCCAAATCCTGCAACTGGCATTCGCCGCCCTGGTCGCAGGTCGGACAGTCGAGCGGATGGTTGATGAGTAGGAACTCCATCACGCCTTCCTGCGCCTCGCGGGCTTTTGCCGAATGCGTACGCACAATCATGCCGTCCGTTACCGGCGTGGCGCAGGCGGGCAGCGGTTTGGGGGCTTTTTCCACGTCCACCAGACACATACGGCAGTTGGCGGCGATGGAGAGCTTTTTGTGGTAACAGAAATGCGGAATATAAGTACCGAGCTTGTGCGCGGCCTCAATCACCGTCGCGCCCTGCTCCACAGATACCTGTTTGCCGTCGATTTCGATTTGTAACATGGTTCGTTCCTAGTTACGGGTATTTAATAAATAATCTTTATATGGAGGTCGTCTGAAAAATGGGCTTCAGACGGCCTTTAAAGTATAAGTTTATTGCTTGTTTATTTTTAGGATGGGCGTTTCTTAATTTTGAAAATCCAAATTCTGTACAATCCGCACCACCCTCTCCCTACCCCTCTCCCGCCAGACGGGAGAGGGAATAGGTTTCTGTCAGAACATGATAGTGGCAGATGCTGCCGTCACTTCTTTCAATATTATGTTTTATGTTTACTTGAATCTCAGGAATCAACCCGAAACATTCAAATCTGCTACCGTCTGTCCCTTCCCCCGTCCGGCGGGGGAAGGCTAGGATGGGGGTGGCTTTGCAACGTTGCAGCCGTCTTATTTTCCGCCGCACATTTCGACAATCTTTTCCAAGACTGCTTCGGTTTGCTGCAAAGCCTCATTATTCCAAAACCGCAACACCCGATAACCTTGAGCATTCAAAAACGCCGTCCGCCGCTCGTCATACTCAATCTGTTCCGAATGTTGCCCACCGTCCAATTCAATAATTAACCGATACTCCATACTGACAAAATCGACGATGTATCCGCCTATTGTCTGTTGGCGTCGGAATTTTATTCCGTTTAACCGTTTGCCGCGCAAGTGATACCACAATTTCTGCTCGGCCAAAGTCATATTCTGCTTCAGATTACGGACATTCTGTTTTAATGCCGTATTTCTTGTGCTGTACCGCATAGCCGAGTTGGCCTCAATCTTTTTTCAGACGACCTATACGGAGGCCGTCTGAATCTTGCCCGTATAAAAATCTGTTTCAAAATATTCCAAGTGCCACCCCCACCCTAACCCTCCCCCGCGAGCGGGAGAGGGAATTAAGTCGCTGGTGAATCCCAAAAAAACACCACTAATACTCAGGTCGTCTGAAACCTCAACACCACTTATTCGGCTTCATCGGCCCGCCGTGTTCAATGTAATGCACAAACTCATCACGGAAATGCTTGGTAAAGCTGCGGACGGGGAAGACGGCGGCGTCGGCAAGGGCGCAGATGGTGCGGCCTGCCATTTGGTTGCCGACGGAATCGAGCAAATCCAAGTCTTCCATACGGCCTTTGCCTTCTACGATGCGGTGGACGATGCGGTAGAGCCAGCCGGTTCCTTCACGGCACGGGGTGCATTGGCCGCAGGATTCGTCGTAGTAGAAGTAGCTTAAGCGTTCGAGGGCTTTGACCATGCACACATCTTCGTCCATCACGATAATCGCGCCGGAACCGAGCATGGAGCCGGCTTTGGAAATCGAGTCGTAGTCCATATTGGTCTGCATCATGATGTCGGCAGGCAATACGGGGGCGGACGAACCGCCGGGGATAACGGCTTTGAGTTTTTTGCCGCCGCGCATACCGCCCGCCATTTTCAGGATTTCGGCAAACGGCGTGCCCAACGGCACTTCATAGTTGCCCGGACACTCAACGTGGCCGGAGATGCAGAACAGTTTGGTACCGCCGGCATTCGGAATGCCTTTATCGGCAAACGTCTGACCGCCGTCGCGGACGATAAACGGCACGGAGGCGAAGGTTTCGGTATTGTTAATGGTGGTCGGTTTGCCGTACAGGCCGAACGAGGCGGGGAACGGCGGTTTGAAGCGCGGCTGGCCTTTTTTGCCTTCCAGCGATTCGAGCAATGCGGTTTCTTCACCGCAAATGTATGCACCGTAGCCGTGGTGGGCGAAGAGTTCGAATTCGAAGTCCGACCCTAAAATATTCTTACCCAAAAAACCTGCGGCGCGCGCTTGGTCGAGTGCGGTTTCAAAGCGTTGATAACCTTCGAAAATTTCGCCGTGAATGTAGTTGTAACCCGCTTTCGCACCCATCGCGTAACCGGCGATAATCATGCCTTCAATCAGGGCATGAGGGTTGAACATGATGATGTCGCGGTCTTTAAACGTACCCGGTTCGCCTTCGTCGGTGTTGCAGACGACGTATTTTTCGCCGGGGAAGGAACGGGGCATAAAGCTCCATTTCAAGCCGGTCGGGAAGCCCGCACCGCCGCGCCCGCGCAGACCGGAGGTTTTGACTTCGTCAATCACGTCGGTTTGCGAAATGTTTTCGGACAGGATTCTACGCAGCGCGCTGTAACCGCCGCGTTTGACGTATTCGTCCAATGTCCAGCAGTCGGGATTGGCGGTATCCACTTGGTCAAAAATCACGCCTGATTGGTAAATAGCCATTTTTGGTGTGCCTGTTCGTTTTCGTATCGGTTGCGGGTCTGTGTGCGACACGCTTGTTTGGGTTTCAGGCTGCCTGCCGTGTTTGCCGTGAGGCAGCCTGAAAACTTGTTTCTTGTTTCTTGCTTTGTTTGATTTGGTCGTTTTACCTCTTTTTTATTTTTTTTTATCAGTTATTCCTTGGCTATGTTTTCTATCATAATTTTCTTCCTCATTTTCACAAGAATCTTTTTTCATAGCAGCTATATTAGCTTCTAATAGACCAGATAAAACATCTCTATGCGTGGATTCCTTTTGACCTTCATCAGACTTTCTATTAATTGTGTTCAATTTATACGGTGATACGCCTTGATTACTTGACTCATCTGATCTTTGATAACTTGACATTTGCTCCAGCTCAATCTTACTAAATATATTATTTCCCGATCCTAGCGCATTAATTCCCTTATTAGATATTGGCTCCGACTTCTTAGCAAAAACTCTCTTGCTTTCAAGAAATTCTTTAATCTTTCTAAGAGAACGCAAGTCTTTTAGCAGCCCATTCTCTATTAACTCCCTAAGAATTTCATCAATATTATTTGTATTTAAAACACCCATATCTTTTAATATTTTTTTTAGACTATTTATAATCGAGTAATATTTTTCCAAAAAAATAATTATTTCATCAATAATACTGGAGGATAAACCAGAACTTTCTAATTCTCTTTTTATGTATTCTTTTTCAATATTTTCCATAAATGATTTCCTTTCTTAGCTTAATTTTCTAGGTAGATTGCTACCTATCCCCATTAAGGTTGTATCAAATACACAACTCGCATTAAACCTAACATTTTCAGACGACCTTTGCTTTAATTCAGCTCCGCCAGTTTTGCTTCAATCGCTTCTTCGGTCATAAAGCCGCACATGCTGTGGTTGTTGACGAGCATAACGGGGGCGTCGCCGCATGCGCCCATGCATTCGCCTTCGACAAGGGTAAATTTACCGTCGGGCGTGGTTTCGCCGTAGCCGATACCGAGTTTTTTCTTCAGGTATTCGCCGGTATCCATGCCGCCGCGCAGGGCGCAGGGAAGGTTGGTGCAGACGGTCAGTTTATATTTGCCGACCGGCTCGAGGTCATACATATTGTAGAAGGTGGCAACTTCGTATGCCTGCGCCGGCGTGATGCCGATGTAGTCGGCAACAAAGGCAATGGTTTCGGGGGCGAGCCAGCCTTTTTCGGTTTGGGCAATGCGCAACGCGCCCATGATGGCGCTGCGGCGTTGGTCGGCGGGATATTTCGCCAACTCGATGTCGATTTGTTTTAAGGATTCTGCGGATAACATTATCGGTCAACCTCCCCGAATACGATGTCCTGCGTACCGATAATGGCAACAACGTCAGCGAGCATGTGGCCTTTTGCCATTTCGTCCATGCCTTGCAGGTGGGCGAAGCCGGGTGCGCGGATTTTCAGGCGGTAGGGTTTGTTTGCGCCGTCTGAAATGATGTAAACGCCGAACTCGCCTTTCGGGTGTTCGACAGCGGTGTAGGTCTCGCCCTCGGGAACGTGCATACCCTCGGTAAAGAGTTTGAAATGGTGAATCAGGTCTTCCATACCTGTTTTCATTTCGGTGCGTTTGGGCGGAGCGAATTTGTGGTTTGTGGTAATGACCGGACCGGGATTGACGCGCAGCCAGTCGGCGCATTGTTTGATGATGCGTACGGATTGGCGCATTTCTTCCATGCGGCAGAGGTAGCGGTCGTAGCAGTCGCCGTTGACGCCGACGGGGATGTCGAAATCCATTTGGTCGTATACTTCATACGGCTGTTTCTTACGCACGTCCCATTCCACGCCCGAACCGCGCAACATCACGCCGGTAAATCCTTTCTGCATGGCGCGCTCGGGGGAGACGACGCCGATGCCGACGGTACGCTGTTTCCAGATGCGGTTGTCGGTTAGGAGGGTTTCGAGTGTGTCGATGTTTTTCGGGAAGCGTTCGCAGAAGGCATCGATGAAGTCGAGCATGGTGCCTTCGCGGGATTCGTTGAGCTGCTTCAATACTTTGGCGTTGCGGAATTTGCTGCTCTCGTATTTGGGCATGAAGTCGGGCAGGTCGCGGTAAACGCCGCCGGGACGGAAGTAGGCGGCATGCATACGCGCGCCGGACACGGCTTCGTACAAGTCCATCAGCTCTTCGCGGTCGCGGAAGGCGTAGAGGATGGCGGTCATCGCGCCGATGTCGAAGGCGTGCGAACCGATGCCCATCAGGTGATTGAGGATGCGCGTTACTTCGGCGAACATGACGCGGATGTATTGGGCGCGGATAGGCACATCAATTCCGGCGAGTTTTTCTACCGCCAAGCAGTATGCCTGCTCGTTGACCATCATGGAAACGTAATCCAGCCTGTCCATATAAGGCAGGGCTTGCAGGTAGGTTTTGGTTTCCGCCAGTTTCTCTGTACCTCGGTGCAAGAGGCCGATATGCGGGTCGGCACGGACGATTTGTTCGCCGTCCAACTCCAAAATCATGCGCAATACGCCGTGCGCCGCAGGGTGTTGCGGACCGAAGTTGATGGTGTAGTTTCTTAATTTATTGGCCACCGTAGTTCTCCTCACGGACGATACGCGGCGTGATTTCGCGCGGCTCGATGGTAACGGGTTGGTAAATCACGCGTTTTTGATCTTCGTCGTAACGCATTTCCACATAGCCGGAAATCGGGAAGTCTTTGCGGAACGGGTGTCCGACGAAGCCGTAATCGGTCAGAATGCGGCGCAGGTCGGGATGGTTGTTGAACATGATACCGTACAAATCAAAGGCTTCGCGCTCGTACCAATCCGCGCTGTTGTAAACGGGAACCACGGATTCGACCACGGGGAAATCGTCGTCTGAAACCCAGACGCGCACGCGGATGCGTTGGTTGTTTTCCAGAGAGAGAAGTTGGCTGACAACGGCAAAGCGTTTGCCCTGCCATGCTTCGTTTTTGTAAGTGCTGTAATCGACGCCGCACAAATCGACCAAAAGCTCGAAATGCAGTTCTTCATGGTCGCGCAGCGCGGTCATGATTGAAACATAGTGTTCGGGCAGACACTCGACGGTAATCTCGCCCAAAGCGGAAATAACTTTGCTTGCCTGATTGCCCAAAACGCGGCTGACGGTTTCGTATAAGTTTTGAATGCTTGCCATATCGTTCCCTCCCCTACTCGTCCCGCGCGATGGTGGAAGTGCGCTTGATTTTTTGTTGGAGCTGCATCAGGCCGTAAATCAGGGCTTCCGCAGTCGGCGGGCAACCCGGCACATAAACGTCTACCGGCACGACGCGGTCGGCACCGCGCACGACGGAATAGGAATAATGATAGTAGCCACCGCCGTTGGCACACGAACCCATGGACAATACCCAACGCGGCTCGGCGAGTTGGTCGTATACGCGGCGCAGGGCTGGCGCCATTTTATTGGTGAGCGTACCCGCCACAATCATCAGGTCGGCCTGACGGGGAGACGGACGGAAAATAATGCCGAAACGGTCAAGGTCGTAACGCGCCATACCCGCGTGCATCATTTCCACGGCGCAGCAGGCCAAACCGAAAGTAACCGGCCACAGCGAACCGGTACGCATATAGTTCAGCACCGTATCCGCGCTGGTGGTGATGAAACCTTTTTTCAAAACGCCTTCTATTCCCATTCCAGCGCACCTTTTTTCCATTCGTAAACAAAGCCTACCGTCAGAACGACGATAAACACCAGCATAGACCAGAAGCCGTATGCGCCCAAATCTTTGAACACCACCGCCCACGGCAGCATAAACGCGACCTCCAAATCGAAGAGGATGAACAGGATGGCGACGAGATAATAACGCACGTCGAACTTCATTCTAGCGTTTTCAAAGGCTTCGAAACCGCATTCGTAAGCCGCGTCTTTTTCGGCGTAGTGGCGTTTCGGACCTAAAATCGTGCCGAGCAGGATAAACAGCACGCCGGCAGCGAGGCCGACGAGGATGAATACGAGGACGGGAAAGTAACTGGCCAACATGGTTTGTACCTGATTTTTTAACAATAAATACCGCTAAAGATTCTGTCTTATTTTAACGAACTTCAAAAACTATTTGAAGTTCGAGGCATGAAAAAAGCACAAAAAAAGCCAATAAATTCAATAACTTTTCGATAACGATTCTCATTTATGTTTACACCCGATGCTTAGTGAGCATCAGGCTAGTCCTTTTGTCGCACTGCCTTCGCAAGTCCTTTCCTACTTTCGGAATAGTACGGGCAAGGCGGAGATTATCGTTTGACGGCTGTTTCGCCGATATTCCGCACACAACGAAACCAAAGGCCGTCTGAAACCCTTTTCAGACGGCCTGCGCCCTCCGATATGAAACGGCAGCGGCAGTGCACACCTACAAACCCAGCGACCAAGTATCCGCCCCCAATTCGCCCAACGTTTCCAGCCGGTTTTCATAATGAGCGAAAATTTCTTCGATGATTTCGTCTTCGTCGTCAATCAGGCGGATTAAATCCATGTCTGCCGCCGCGATCAGGCCGCGTCCGAGCAGCTCTTTGCGTATCCAGTCCAATAATCCTGACCAAAAATCTCTGCCCACCAAAATAATCGGGCGGTTGGGCGTTTTGCCCGTCTGCACCAGCGTCAGGCTTTCAAACAGTTCGTCCAACGTGCCGAAGCCGCCGGGCATGACCACATACGCCACCGCGTGTTTCACAAACATCACTTTTCGCGGGAAGAAGTGTTGGAATTTGATGGACAAATCCTGATACGGATTTGCTTTTTGCTCGTGCGGCAATACGATATTCAGCCCGACCGCAGGGCTTGCCCCTGCAAACGCGCCCTTGTTCGCCGCCTCCATAATCCCCGGTCCGCCGCCGGAAATGACGGAAAAACCTGCATCCGACAGCTTGCGCGCCAGCCGCAGCGTAAATTCATAGTCGGGATGATTCTCCGGCGTGCGCGCGCTGCCGTAAATGCTGACCGCAGGCTGAATGGCGCGCAGCTCTTCGCCTGCTTCGACAAATTCCGAAATAATCTTCAAAACATGATACGACTCCCGCGCCTGAATCTCGCGGCGCGTCTCATCGGGCAACATGGGTTTGGGCAGTTTTTTGAGCAGGCTCACAGATTTTCCTTTATGGTTGGTTCGGAAAGGATTGTAACTGATTTGGTTCGAATGTTCAGAGGCCGTCTGAAACGCAATACTTTCATCAGGCATTTTAAAACGGCATGACTTTGTTCCATGCGCGGGCGATACCCAGCCAGCAGGCGAAAATCCAGCTCGCCTAGCTGACCGCCCCTACAATCGAAATCAGCACGGAAATCCCATAGGAAAAATCGGCCAGCACGGTTTGCTCCTTAACATGACGCCCTAAAAGGTGCACCAGATAGCCGTTGGCCGTCAGCACCGCCAATTTCACCCACAGTTTGGGATTGTTGAGATAGCCTTGGCTGGTCACCATGCCGTAAACCACCAGCGCCACGCCCGTAACAATCAATCCCGCCAAACCCCACAAAGCGATTTGTTTGGCTTTGCCGATTTTGTCGACGAGGTCTTTATCCAGCAGTACGGCATAATTTTTCAGCAGCAAAAAATCGACATGCAGTACCTTGGTCAACACCGCGGCAGCAAGGGCAAAATGCGCGAACACCAAATCCGAGGAGAAATCCGTTTCCGCCGCAATTGGAACACATTTGCAAAAGGCCGTCTGAAAACGTTTTTCAGACGGCCTTATATCCGTTCGTCAAAGTGATAATCTGTTAAAATCCCTCCCATTCCAAACTTCCCCACTGCCTGAATACATGAATATCTTTTACGAAGAGTCCGGCCAATTCAAAGTCGCCGCCATCGTCCAAAAAAACGACGCCACCTACCAAGTCGATACCCAACACGGCAAGCGCACCAAAGTGAAGGCGAACAACGTCTTTGCCGAGTTCGACGGCGACATGGCGGCGTTTTTGGAGAACGCGCAGGCGCAGGCGGCGGACATCGACACCGATTTATTGTGGGAAGTATGCGGCGAAGAAGAATTTTCCGCCGAGGCGATTGCCGAAGAATATTACGGTCATGCGCCGACCAAAACCGAGCTGGCGGCGACTTTGATTGCGCTTTACGCCGCGCCGATGTATTTCTACAAAAAAGCCAAAGGCGTATTCAAAGCCGCACCCGAAGAAACCTTAAAACAAGCACTTGCCGCCATCGAACGCAAAAAACAGCAAGACGCGCAAATCGACGCTTGGGCGGAAGCCTTGAAACGCGGCGAGATGCCGTCTGAAATCGCGGCGGATTTGAAAACCATCCTGCACGCTCCCGACAAGCAGTCGCTGACCTACAAAGCCTTTACCAAAGCCGCCGATGCGCTGAAAACCTCTGCCTATGAATTGGCGAAAAAAACAGGCGGCATTACGTCCATTCCCCAATATCTGCAAGACGGGTTTGAAATCAAATACTTCCCCAAAGGAACAGGTTTCCCCGACCTCCCCCTTCCCGAAATGCCCGACCTGCCCAAGGCTGACGTTACCGCCTTTTCCATTGACGACGAATCGACCACCGAAGTGGACGACGCTTTGAGCCTGACCGATTTGGGCAACGGCATAAAGCGCGTCGGCATCCACATCGCCGCGCCGTCGCTTGCCATTAAATCAGGCGACAAAATGGAAAAAAACATCATGGAACGCTTGAGCACGGTCTATTTCCCCGGCGGCAAAATCACCATGCTGCCCGAAAACTGGATTGCCGCATTCAGCCTCGATGCAGGCGCGTACCGTCCTGCCGTCAGCATTTATTTTGATGTGGACAGCGAGTTCAACGTCGGCGAGCCGACCTGCAAAATCGAAGCCGTCAACATCGCCGAAAACCTGCGTATTCAAACCATCGAGCCGCATTTCAATGCCGAAACCGGCTTGGACGAAGCCGGCGAAATGATGTTCGCCCATCATCAAGACCTGATTTGGTTCTATCAATTCGCCGTCGCCCTGCAAAAAGCGCGCGGCAAATACGAACCCGACCGTGCGCCGCAATACGATTACAGCATCGAATTGGATGAAGAAGGCAAAGTATCCGTTGTCCGCCGCGAACGCGGTTCGCCCATCGACATGCTGGTCAGCGAAATGATGATACTCGCCAACAGCACTTGGGCGCAGATGCTCCATGATAACGACCTGCCCGGCCTCTTCCGCGTGCAACCCGCCGGAAAAGTGCGCATGAGCACCAAATCCGAGCCGCACATCGGCATGGGCGTGCAACATTACGGCTGGTTCACCTCGCCGCTGCGCCGCGCCGCCGACTACATCAACCAAAAACAACTCCTCAGCCTGATAGACGACTCCGCCGAACCGCTCTTCCGGCAAAGCGATGCCGAACTCTTCGCCGCCCTGCGCGATTTCGACACCGCCTACGCCGCCTATGCCGATTTCCAACGGCAGATGGAAGCCTACTGGAGCCTCGTGTACCTGCAGCAGCAAGGCGCAAGCGAGCTGACCGCGACCATCCTCAGAGAAGATCTCGTCCGCATCGAAGGTCTGCCGCTGGTAACCCGCGCCACCGGCATCCCGTTCGACGCGCTGCCCAAATCGCAAGTCCTGCTCAAAATCACCGAGCTTGATCCCGAAAAGCAGTTTATCGCGTTGAATTATGTAAAAGCCGTCGCACCGCCTGCGCCATAACAGCGACAGGCCGTCTGAAAACAATTTTCAGACGGCCTGTCGACACATCGCAGTACGGACGGCTGCCATCAAAACCCAAAAAACAGGAAAGGCCGTCTGAACATGACCTCCGAACAACAAAACGACATCCTCTGCATCAACCAAGTACAACTCCTGCTGGCGGAAAAGCGCACCGCTTTGGCCATCATGCGTACCGGCATAGCCGTACTCGCCCTGCCGCTGTCGATATTCAGCGCGCTGATTGCAACTTCGAAATGGTACAACGTGTTGGAAGTCTGGCCGCTGCTGGTCTTGGTCAGCCTCATCAACCTCGGCCTGATTGCATTTGCCGTGTATCTGATTGCGCGCTCACTGATGAAAATGCACCAGTACGACCGGATAATCATCGACATCAAACAAAACCACTCTTCGCTGCGGCAATTAATTCAGTCCTGACAACGCCGCCAATTAAATAAGGATTACGGCAAATCCTGTACCGTCCTCACACTATCGGCCCTCGTTTGGTCAGAATACCCGCACGGCAAAACGGAATCTGCAAAATTGCCATGTTAAGCCCTTCAGACGGCCTCACCATCTCGCCGCCCCTACCGGTGCAGCACTATCTCCAGCACAAACTTACTGCCCACATAAGCCAGCAGCAGGCTGACGAAGCCGATTATCGTCCAAACCGCCGCTTTCTTGCCGCGCCATGCGGTCATGCTGTGTTTCAGCAGCAGCCCGCCGTAAATCAGCCACGACAGGATGCCGAACATGGTTTTGTGTGTAAAGGTCAGCGGCTTGCCGAACACACTTTCGGCGAAAAACGTGCCGCTGACGACGGAATACGTCAACAGCACGAATCCCGCCAACATGCCGCGGAACATCAGTTTTTCCAGACTCAGCAGCGGCGGCAGGAAATTCGATAAGGCCGATGCCCGCCGCCTGTGCAAGTTGCGGTTCAGCAGCAGTATCAGAACCGCAAACAGCGTTACTATCCCGAACAGCCCGTATGCCAGCAGCGACGAGACGATATGCAGCATAAACGGCAAATCGTTAATCTGATAGCCGACGAATTTGCCCGGAAACACCCACCCCAGCAGCAGTGCGACCGTCGCACAAGGATACAACAGCAACTGCAACCCGCGCAGGCAATAGAAAAAGCTGCCCAAGCAGTACATCATCAGCATCAGCCACACAATCAGGCTGACCGAATAGCCGAAACCCGTAATCAGCACGTTATCCCGCAGCACCGGCATCAGCAGCGCCGCCCCGTGCACCAGCAATGCCACGCCCAATACCGCCAGCTCCGCTTTCAGCGGATATGCTTTGTTGCCGTATTTCCTGTGGCGTTGCCAGACGAATGCGCCCAGCCCCGCATAGGTCAGCATCAGACAAATCAAAATAATCGGCATAACCAACTTTCTGCGCGCGTCCGGCTCAAACCGACGCACGATATAGTGTAAAATAAACTGAATTTCATTTTATCAAAGAATGTCCCGCTGTGGCAGCATACCCTGCCGCACCGTCCCCGATACCGATAAGGATAAATATGTTAGACAACTTAACCAACCGCTTCAGCAATGTCCTCAAAAACATCCGCGGCCAAGCCAAACTGACCGAAGACAACATTAAAGAAGCCTTGCGCGAAGTCCGCCTTGCCCTGCTCGAGGCCGACGTCGCCCTGAGCGTCGTCAAAGAATTTGTCAACAACGTCAAAGAAAAGGCGCTCGGCCAGGAAGTGGCCGGCAGCCTGACGCCCGACCAAGCCTTTATCGGCGTGGTCAACCAAGCCTTAATCGAACTGATGGGCAAGGAAAACAAAACCCTTGATTTGTCGGTCGCGCCGCCAGCCGTCGTGCTGATGGCCGGCTTGCAGGGCGCGGGTAAAACCACCACCGTCGGCAAACTCGCCCGCCTGCTGAAAAACGAGCAGAAGAAAAAAATCTTAGTCGTTTCCGCCGACGTGTACCGCCCCGCCGCCATCGAGCAGTTGCGCCTTTTGGCCGAACAAGTCGGCATCGATTTTTTCCCTTCCGATTCCGGCCAGAAGCCTGTCGAAATCGCCGCCGCCGCCGTTGATTATGCCAAAAAACATTTTTACGACGTATTGATGGTCGACACCGCCGGACGCTTGGCGATTGACGAAGAGATGATGAACGAAATCAAGGCGCTGCACGCCGCCGTCAATCCTGTGGAAACCTTATTCGTCGTCGATGCCATGCTGGGTCAGGACGCGGTGAACACGGCGCAGGCGTTTAACGAAGCCCTGCCGCTGACCGGCGTCATCCTGACCAAAATGGACGGCGATTCGCGCGGCGGCGCGGCATTGTCCGTGCGCCAGATTACCGGCAAACCGATTAAGTTTATCGGTGTCGGCGAAAAAATCACCGGACTCGAGCCTTTCCACCCCGACCGCATCGCCAGCCGCATCCTCGGCATGGGCGATGTGTTAAGCCTGATTGAAGACGTCCAAAAAGGCATAGACGAAGAAGCCGCCGCCAAAATGGCGAAGAAACTGCAAAAAGGCAAAGGCTTCGACCTCAATGATTTTAAAGAACAAATCCAGCAAATGCGCAATATGGGCGGCTTGGAAAGCCTGATGTCGAAAATGCCGGGCGAACTGGGCCAGATTTCCAAGCAGATTCCCGAAGGCACGGCTGAAAAAGCGATGGGCAAAGTCGAAGCCATCATCAATTCCATGACGCAGAAAGAACGCGCCAACCCCGCCCTGCTCAAGGCCAGCCGCAAACGCCGCATTGCCGCGGGCGCGGGTACGAGCGTGCAGGAAGTCAACAAACTGCTCAAACAGTTCGAACAGTCCCAGCAGATGATGAAAATGTTCAGCGGCAGCGGCATGGCGAAACTGATGCGCATGGCCAAAGGCATCAAGGGCATGAAAGGCATGTTCCCCGGCTTGTAACGGCAACAACGCAAAGGCCGTCTGAAAATACCGGCTCCAACGAAGCCGAAACAAATTTTCAGACGGCCTTTTCGGCTTTACGGTCGGCCCAAACCCTCGACTTTCGGGTTATTGCCCGCCGTTCCGGCCCGTGTTAGGATTTTCGCCAAGGTTTGCAGACAACAAAAAACCAGCGGATTTTGATGCGGAAAACGGCAGCTTCAAGGTGGAAACACGGCAAGATTTTCTTGCGTTTCCAACGCGTGAAGGTGCCGTTTTATCTATCAAAATGCAGGCTGCCGTTTTCAAATTGTCAATCCGCCTCAGGGCAAACGGTTTGCCCGATTATGATTAATGATTGCCGACAGGCCTAAATAAGGAAAATTTAAGTATGAACCGACGTCAATTTCTTGGCGGCACTGCCGCTGTTTCCCTTGCCGCTGCTGCCTCTTTTGCGCGCGCCCACGACCATCACAGCCACACCGGCAACCATGTCCATACTGCTACTACCGCCGCACCCAAAGCCTACGAAGCGGCTCGCAAGGCTGCGGCACACTGCGTCGAAACAGGCCAAATCTGCCTAGCGCACTGCATTGCTTTGTTGAGCAACGGCGATACGTCTATGAAAGACTGCTCGGTCGCGGTCAATCAGATGCTGGCCTTGTGCGGTTCGCTGCAAAACCTTGCGGCGCAAAACTCCCGCCTAGTTCCCGCATTGGCAAAAGTCTGCCTTGAAGCATGCAAACAATGCTCTGCCGCCTGCAAAGTACACGCCGGACACCACGCCGAATGCAAAGCCTGCTACAAATCCTGCCTGGCCTGTATTAAAGAGTGCGAAAAAATCGCCGCCTGACCTTTAAAATAAAACCGAAAGGCCGTCTGAAAACTTGTTTCAGACGGCCTTTCGGTTTTACTTGCCAACACGCATCACGCGCCGAACACTTTCAAACGGTTTTCCACCGGCTCGAAGGCTTTTTCACCGGCAGGCGCTTCGATGCCGCCGATAACCATTTGCGCGCGCAAGAGCCAGCTTTCGGGCAGGTTCCATTCTTTGGCGATGGCGGCGTCGGGCAGCGGGTTGTAGTGTTGCAAATTCGCGCCCACGCCGGCGGCGGCAAGCGTTGTCCAGATGGCGTATTGCATCATCGCGTTCGCATGGTCCGCCCAAACGGGGAAGTTGGCGGCATAAGAAGGGAACTGCTCTTGCAGGCCTTTGACGACGTTTTGGTCTTCGAAGAACAAAATGGTCGCTGCGCCTGCTTTGAACAGGTTTAATTTTTGCGCGGTCGGCTCGAATTGTTCGGCAGGAACGATGGCGCGCAATGCGTCTTCAACGAATTGCCACACTTTGCCGTGTTCTTCGCCGAAGAGGACGACGACGCGGGTGGATTGCGAGTTGAAGGAAGAAGGCGTGTACAAAACGGCGTGTTTGACGATTTCGCTGATTTCTTCGTTGCTGACAGGCAGATTTTTATTCAGCGCGTAAATGGAACGGCGGGTTTCGGCCGCTTGTTGCAAGGTTTGATAAGTCATTTTGTTTTTCCTTTGATTTAAGTTTAATCGGTTGGCGGGTTTAGAAATCTATTCGTAAAACCCGCTTTGCTTGTTTTCAGACGGCCTTTGGGCGCATCAGGATTTGTTTTTGCCGAACAGGTTGTCCAATGCCAATGAGCCGCCGCCTGCTGCTGCGAGATAGAGGAACACGAAGCAGAACAATACTGCCGATTCGCCGCCGTTGGCAAGCGGGAACAGCGCCGAACCTTTGGCAGCGTGCGCCATAAAGTAGGCAGCCGCCATCTGACCGGACAGGATGAAGGCGGCGGGACGGGTAAACAGTCCGAGAATCAGCATGATGCCGCCGACAATTTCCAAAATGCCCGCCACCAGCATCAAGCCTTCGGGTGAGCCGCTGCCCATGGCGGTCGGGAAGCCGAAGAATTTTGCCGTACCGTGTAAGAGGAAGAGGTATGCGGTTACGATACGCAAAACGGACAATAAAATAGGTTGGATACGGGCGCAGGTTGCAGACATAAATTACTCCTGATGTTTAAATTTGAAACAAACCGATTACGAAATGCCTCGTACGGCAGGCCACAGTAAATTCAAATAAGATATTCCAACCATCGTTATTACCGCTCCGCTTGCGCGGGGTCGGGAATAACGATATGAGCATTTCCTATTCAAACTCACTTAAAAAAGCAAATCCGACTCCCTCTCCCAAGTGGGAGAAAGCCTGGGAGAGGGTCCAAACCGTCAGATTTGTTTCCTGCAATCTCAAAAGGCTTAATGAAAATTAATCTTATCTGCGCAGTATAGATAATTACCGGCAGTAGATATATACTCCTTTCATTGACGCAACGTTTCCCTAAAAGAAAACATGGATACCCTGTTCAGCCTCAAAGTTTTCCGCCAAGTCGTCCAAAGCGGCAGCTTCACCCGCGCCGCCGAGCAGCTTGATATTTCCACCGCGATGGCGAGCAAACACGTCAGCCATCTGGAAAATTCGATTAAAGCCAAACTGCTGCACCGCAACAGCCGCAACCTCCACCTGACCGAAGCGGGCGAAGAATACTACCGCCAATGCAGCTACGCGCTCGATACGCTCGACACCGCCGCGCAAAAGGCGGCAGGCGGGGCGGACACGCCGCAGGGCATGTTGCGCGTGACCATGCCGCTTTGGTTTGCGGGCAATTTAATCAGCAACTGGCTGGTGGAATACCGCGAACGCTACCCCGAAGTGACGCTCGATTTGGTACTCGACAACCGCCACGTCGATTTAATCGCAGAAGGCTTCGACCTCGCCTTGCGCGTGGCGAAAACCCTGTCGCCGTCGCTTATCATCAAGCCGCTGGCGAAAATCCAATTCGTCCTGCTTGCCTCGCCCGACTATTTGGCGAAACACGGCACCCCGCAAACGCCCGAAGAAGCCATGCACCATCCCGCCATCCTGCCGTCCTATACCGACCAGCGCAATATGGAAATCACACATCGGGAAACGGGCGAAAAAAGCATTCTGACGCTCAATCCGGTCATCCAATGCGACAATACACTGATGATACGGGAATTAATCAGAACGGGCGCAGGCATCGCCTATCAGCCGCTGTGGTCGGTCAGACAGGATTTGGCGGAAGGCAGGCTGGCACGCCTGCTGCCGGACTATCGGGTGCTGACCGTCCAACTGAACGCAGTTTATGTGGACAGGGCGTTCTTAAGCGCGAAGGTGCGCAGTTTTATTGATTTTCTGAACGAGAAGATTTCGGCGGAGCAGGATTGACGCAACAGCGGCGAAGATGGGCAAACAAAGAGAGGCCGTCTGAAAATTGCTTTTCAGACGGCCTCATCTCTATCTCCAAAAGACCGGCTACTGCACCTTACCTTTGCTTTCCACCGTTTCCTGCGGCTCTTTCTGTTTGCGCCAATGGTCGAAGCGGATGGTGTATTTCAACTCGCCGCCGGACGATTCGTTGCCGACTCTGACGATGGCCTGAATCGCGCGGGTGAGCTGGTATACCAGTTTGGCCGACTGTGCGGCACTGTTCATGCCGTATTCGTAGCCGAGGTAAAGTTCGCTGGTCAACTGCTTGCCGACGGTCAGCACCTGCTCGGCGGGGTTGAGTTCGCCCGTCTGGGCGTTGCGGCTGCGTTTGCTGGTGAAGCCGAAGTCGTCCACCAGGCCGATACGGTCGTTGATTTGTCCGGCCAGCAGCGCACCCGCGGCGGCGGAGAGTGCGGCGTTGTCGCTGTCGTTGCCACTGCTGGCACGGTTGAGGATGAGCCATGAGAGTTTGTCTTTTTCACTCATGACTTCGTCGGCAACCAGCGTTACGCGCGGATTGTTGAGGCTGCCGAGCACTTCCACTCCCGCACCCACCGGCGAGAGGCGGCGTTCGGCACGGATGTTGAGGTTGGGGTCGGTCAGCGGGCCGACGAAGGAAATCACGCCTTTGGTGATGTCCAAATCCTGTCCGTAGGCTTTATAGCGGCCTTTGACGACTTTGACCGCGCCGACACCCTGTATCGTCTCACCGGGACGTGCCTGCAATTTGAGCGTGCCGCCCAGCGTAACGTTGAGCCCTTCGCCGGAAAAGCGGACGTTGTCGTTCAAATCCAAATCCAAATCCATGGAAATCGGCGTGGAGGCCGTCTGAACTTTCTGCTCTTCTCCGACAACGGTTACGTCGTCGTCCAGCGTCGGCATGGAGGATTTTTGCAGGCCGAACATGCCGGAATCGGCTTTGAGCGAACCGGTGAGCACTAGGCCTTTTTCGGGGTGGTACAGCACTTTGGTCTGGCCGCTCAACACCAGTCGGCGGTTGGGGCGCGACAGGGTGCGGTATTTGTCGAACACGATGTCGACGTTGACGTCGGGATTGCTTTTATCCAACGCGGCTTCGCCTTTGAGTTCGACCGTGCCGCCGCGGTGGAATTTCAGGCTGTCGATAATCCATTTTTGGCCTTGCAGGCGCGAACGCAGGATGCCGTTGTCGAGTATCAGGCCCTGGGCCTGGTTACGGTAGTAGAGGTTCTCGCCGTTGAGCGTGCCGTTGAGTTGCGGCTCGTTGACGCGTCCGGCCAGCGTAACGGCGGCATTCAGACGGCCTTTGACGGTTTGGCCGACGGGCAGGAAATTGCGTATGGCTTCCAGTTCGGGCACGGTGATGTTTATCCGCCCGCCCAGCGGCGCATTCATGAAATCGCTGCCTTGGCCGACGGTAACGTTGCCGTCGAGGCGGCCGTAGTTGGTTGCGCCGTTCAGGGTGCCGTTGACGGTAGGCGAACCGACCCGCCCGCCGATGACGGCGGAGGCGTTGAAACTGCCGCTCAGGGATTGGGCGGTGCTCGGCAGCAATACGCGCAGGCTTTCGAGGCGGGCGATGCTGACGTTTACTTTGCCGCTGACGGGCGCGTTGGCGATGTTGTTGCCGAACTGCTGGCTGATGCCGACGGTGGCGTCCACTTTGCCGAAACGGGTACCGCCTTCGAGCGCGGCGTCGATGCGGCCGTTTTGGAAACGGGTGCGCAGCGCCAGCGCGCTCAGGCCGAGCGGCTGTTTGTTGTCGGGCAGGATGATGTCGCCGCTCTGGCGGACGATGTTGAGGTAGCCTCGCGCGTTCTGGCTGTACGACATATCCCAGTCGCCGCCCAGCACCAGATTATGCTCGACCGGCGGAGTGTAGAAATTGTGCAGTTCGGCCATGTGCAGGTTTTGCGCGTTGCCTTTGGTGGTGATACCGGTTTTCTTGTCCCACACGAAATTTTGCAGGTTGAGGCTGCCGCCCATCGCCGACCAGCGCGCCGCACTCATGGAAACGTGGTCTGTGCCCGCCTCCAGATTCATGCGGTTTTGCAGTTTGAGGTTGAACGCGCCGCTGATGTCGAGCGCGTCGATAATGCCCTTCCAACGGGTTTTGTCTTTGTTCAGCCCGCCCGCCGCATCGATTTCCAGTTTGTAGCGTTTGTCGTCCAGCGCCATACTGCTTCCGCCGCGGATACGGTGGTTCGCGCCGGTACCGCTGACGAACAGGTTGACCGCGTCCACCGTGGTCGGCGATTTGCCCGCCAGCACGATGCGTTCGCCCTTGAGCTCGGCGTTGAGCGGGCGGTTGATGTCCGGCGAACCTTTGAGTTTGAAATCGAGGGTGTTTATCTGCACCAAATCGGCCATGCGGAACGCGCGCGCGCGGCCGTCCAAATCGGCTTCCAACGTTTTGAGGCCGTCTGAAAGGTCGCCCGACACATAACCCTTGGCCGTTACCGCGCCGCCCAGTCCGAAACCGAAGCGCGACAGGTCGGGCGCGCTGATGTCGAGGTTCAGGCGGCGGCCCTTTCTGCCGAAGCTGCCGCTGGTCTTGATGGTGTTGCTGCCGAGGCGGATGTCGGTCAGCGCGCGGCTGAGGTAGTTGCTTTCATATTGGATGTCGGCGCTGCCGCTCAGGGCCACGCCGCTGAGGGTGCTCGGTGCGAATTTCATTTTGCCGCCGAATTTTTGGTCGGCCAACTCGCCGCTGACGGCTATCGTGCCGTTGACGTTGCCTTCGGGAAGCTGCCGGTCGATACGGGCGGGGTTGAACGCCTTGCTGGACACGTCGAGCTTGAGGCGGCGGTGGCGGAACAGCTCCAGCGAACCGGTTGCGGCCAGTTCGCCGCCGTTGTCGGGCCGGATGCGCAGTTTGTCCAGCGTCAGCGTTTTCTGGCCGAGCCTGCGGTCGCTGCGGATGGTGAGCAGGCCGTCGGTTTCGGCATAACCGCTGTCGAGCTTCCAGCCGATTTCGGGCGAACCGGTTTCGCCTTTGACATTGATGCTGCCGTTCAGACGGCCTGCAATCTGTTGTCTGACCGCATCGTCGGCGCCGAGGTTTTTCACCGCCAGCGCCAAATCCAATTTGTCGGCGGCGGTATCGACGCTGCCGTTGACGGTAACGGTACCCTGCTGCAACAACTCGACGGCGGTGTCTTTCACGCGGATCAGGCCGTTGCCGTCGATGGTGAAGTCGCCCAGTATCGAGCGCACGGGAATGCTGTTTTCATCGGCGTATCCGGCGGCTTCGTTGGACAAGTCGATGGCGCCGTCCAATGCGATGCCGTCTGAAAACGAAGGCACGACGATGGCGTCGAAGTCCAATTCCGCCTTGGGCAGGCTGTCGAGGAAGGAATGCGGATTGATGTTGAAGCCCTTAATCTGGACTTCTTTGATGATTTCGTTCAGCTTGCCGGCAAACGGGTGCAGCAGGCTTCGGGCTTTGAGGTGCACGGCGTCGCCGTCGAGCAGCAGTTCGGACTGCATATCGCGCAGGCTGCCTGTGAGCCGCGTGGTACCGTGGATGGTTTCGCCGTCCAATTCGCCTTTGGTGTAAATCGCGCTGTTGAGCGCAAACGGCGGCTTCAGGCCGATTTCGACCGCGCCGGCGGAATTGCTCCACGGCGATTCGAGGCGTTCGATGTCCAAACGGTGCTGTTTCTGATCATAGCGGTAGGCCGCCCGGACACGGTTGAGATATACCGTCTGTTTTTTAAAATTTTTGCCGACGCTGATTTTGCCGGTTTCCAGCCGGTCGAGCGTTATCCATACCGGCAGGTCTATGCTTTCGGGCAGCCCCTGCGACGGTTTTTTCTCCTTCGGCGGCGTCGGTTTGGTCGCAATCCGGATGTCGCCCGCCGACAATTCGGTAACGTGCAGGCGCAAATCGGAAAGTTCGCGCGGCCGCCAGCCGAAACGGAAGCGGCTCAGAGCGACATCCGCACCATCGGTCTCAATCAGCCAGTTTTCACCGTAAAACCCGCGCCACAGCGTGCCGTGCAGCGATTCGGACGTGATTTTCACGCCGAACCACGACGGGATTTTGTACAAACCGAAACGCAGCCCCGACTCCGTCCCCGCCAGCCAGCCGACAAAGCCGGCCGACGCCAGCGCGACGCCCGAAAACGCCAGCAGCAAACCGCGCAGCCGGTTCTTCCTGCGTTTCGGCGGCGCGGCATCGCTGTGTTTTTCGTTTTCAGACGGCCTGTCATTTTCAGACGGCTTCTGCGTTTCGGCGGATTGGAGGTTTTCTTGTTCTTGCGTCATGTCGTTGTCGGAATAGAGTGTTGCCGGCATCGGACGGCGGCCTGTTCAGACGGCCTGCCGCACCGTGCGCACAGGCCGTCTGAACATCAGAAGCGCGTACCCAGGCTGATGTGCCAGCGGATTTTCTTGTCTTGATGGCCGTAGGCGATGTCGAAGGCGAACGGGGCGACGGGGCTGAACCAGCGCACCCCCAGGCCCGTGCCGTGTTTCATGGTCATTTTCTTGAAGTTGACGGCGGCGTCGCCCATATCGTGGAACACCGCACCGGAAAGGCTTTTGGTCAGCGGGAACTGGTATTCCAGACTGCCCACCAGCAAGGCGCGTTCGGGCAGTACCGAACCGTTCGGCCCCGCCTTGCCGATGCTGTCCAATTCGTACCCGCGCACCGACGATGCGCCGCCGGTACGGAATTCGAGAGAGGAAGGCACTTCCTTGCCTTCTTTGGCATAAACGTAACCGGCCTGGCCGCGGACAATGAACGTGCCGATTTTTTTGTTTTCGGGCGTGAAGAAATAACCCGCCTTGGCGGCGGCGCGCGCCATCGCGGTGGACGAAAACAGGCTGCCCAGCGTCGCGCCGATTTTGCCGTCGAGGTAATAGCCGTTTTCGGGGCGCAGCTCGGTTTCGATGTTTTGCCGCTTCCATGAAGCGGTCAGCATGGTCGCGTGGCTGCGGCCCAAATCATAGTTGGTATCGGGAACTTTGCGGTCTTCGGTAATAAATTCCAGGCCGAGGCGCGATTCGATGCCGTTGCGGTCGCGCACGCGCCAGATGCCGGTGGTCAGGGCGCGTTTTTCAAGGTTTTGGGTGGTCGAACGGTTGTAGGACGTATTGGTCGTCCAGTATTTGCCGTCGCTGTTGCGCGGCTGGCTGATACCGGCGGCAAGGGTGGTTTCGTATTTGTCCATGTCCCACACCACCGAACCGATGTAGCCGCGGTTGAAAAGGTTGTAATAGTCGTAGCCGATTTTGCCGCCCAGACCGTATTCCGAATCATAGCGGACGCCGGTTTCGAGTTTGTGCAGTTTGGTTTCGCTGACGTTGACTTTGACCGGCACGCGGTCGTCTTTCATATTGTTGAAATCGGCCTGTACCGAGGCGCCGGAATAGTGGCCGTTCTGCTCCAGAGCCTGCTGGAAGTCAAGCAGCAAATCCAAATCGTAGGGCGCCCCGGGCCTGAACCGCGCCAAGCCCTGCACGACGCTGACGGGGTAGCGTTTGGTGCCGCTGATTTCGAAATCGCCGAAATAAACCGGCTGTTTGCTTTCGACGATGACGTTCAAGTCGGCAGTATGTTTGTCGGGATTGACGGTGGCCTGCGACGTGCTGATTTTGGCCAGCGGGTATTTCTTGCGGGTTACGGCGGAGAGGACGGAAGTTTTGCTGTTGCTCCATTCGGCATTGTCGAAATAGCCGCCCACCGGCTGGCCCCAGTTTTCCATAGCGTGTTTATAGTAGTCGGCCAGATTTTCGTCGGACAGGATGTCGCCGAGAATCGCCACGCTGACATTGTCGACTTTGGTGCGCGGCCCCGGAGTAACGCTGACCACATAACCGCCTTTTTCGGCGCGGATGCTGACTTTGCTGTTGAAATAGCCTTTAGTGCGCAGCATGGTTTTGACGTTGTCGGGGGCTTCTTCCGCCAGAAAGCCTACTTGCTCGCTATCCAGCTCTTCTTCCTGCTGCTGGGTAATCAGCGGCAGGTATTCTTCAATCATTTTCTTGATTTCAGAATGGTCGGTTTCGACCCTGACGGGGAACTTGGGTTTGAGCTTGACCTGCTTTTCCTGCTCCTGACCCTGCGTCTGCTTCTGCGGAATACGGCGGTACTCCGCCGTATTCGGGTCGAAGTCATCCGCCGCCCAAGCCTGCGCGCAGGCCAAGGCGAGCGTGGTCGTCAGAATCGGCGGGAGCAGTTTTTCCATAGGTTCGGCAACGAATTTCACACACAATCAAGAGGGAGATTCTAACATTATTTTCAGTATCTTTATGAAGATGTTTGCGGCTTTTAACGCTGGCAGGCCGTCTGAAAACCGGTAAAAATCTGTCCCGCATACGGCATGTTCTATCACCTTCCCGCGCGGCATATCCGGAGGGGATGTTTCCGGCGGCTGCAGACCTGTTTATAATGCCGCCCGTTTCCGCGGCTTCGGTATTTTATGCTTAAATCAAGTCATTTCCTGAACGTTCGTGCTGTTTTAAGCGGATTTTTCCACCGCTGCGGGATTTTATTTTAGAATGTAAGTTATTTTTAATATATGAAAAGGACTGACTATGGCAAGCAGCAACCTGCTTATTCGTGCCGTCAACCGCATCAGCCTCGTGCAGCAAATCGTCATCGGCCTGACTCTGGGTATCGCGCTGGCGGTACTCGCGCCGCAGGCAGGCATCGCGGCCGGACTGCTCGGCAGCCTGTTCGTCGGGGCGCTGAAAGCCGTCGCGCCGATTTTGGTGTTCGCACTGGTGCTGGCCGCCATCGCGCAGCACCAGAAAGGCAACGAGGCCTACATCAAACCGATTATCGTTCTGTACCTCATCGGTACGTTTTCGGCGGCCTTGGTCGCAGTGATTGCCAGCTTTGCTTTTCCGACCATGCTGATTTTTTCTAAAGCGGGCGATATGTCGGCCACGCCGCCGGGCGGCATTATCGAAGTGCTGAAGACTTTGCTGATGAACCTGGTGTCCAACCCGATCAGCGCGCTGGCCGACGCCAACTACATCGGCATTTTGGCTTGGGCCTTGATTTTGGGCTTCGCCGTGCGCAATCACGGTTCCGACACCACGCGCCAAGTGGTCGCCGATACGGCGGAAACCGTGTCCACCGTGGTCAAATGGGTTATCCGTTTCGCGCCGCTGGGTATTTTCGGACTGGTATCGTCCACCATCGCCGAAACAGGGTTCGGCGCACTGAAAGGTTACATGCACCTGCTGGCGGTGCTGCTGGGCAGCATGATTTTCATCGCACTGGTGGTCAATCCGCTGATTGTCTGGTGGAAAATCCGCCGCAACCCTTATCCGCTGGTGTTTACCTGCCTGCGCGAAAGCGGCGTGTACGCCTTCTTCACCCGTTCGTCGGCGGCCAATATTCCGGTGAACATGGCGCTGGCGAAAAAACTCGGCCTGCATGAGGACACCTATTCCATCGCCATTCCGCTGGGGGCGACCATCAATATGGCGGGGGCGGCGATTACCATCACCGTGCTGGCGATGGCTGCGGCGCACACCCAGCATATCCAGGTCGATTTCTTCACCGCCCTGCTGCTCAGCCTGGTCGCCACGGTCAGCGCCTGCGGCGCGTCGGGCGTGGCGGGCGGTTCGCTGCTGCTGGTGCCGCTGGCATGCAGCCTGTTCGGGATTTCCAACGATGTCGCCATGCAGGTGGTCGCCGTCGGCTTCATCATCGGCGTGATTCAGGATTCTGCGGAAACTGCGTTAAATTCGTCCACCGACGTGCTGTTTACCGCCGCCGCCGATTTGGGACGCGAACGCTGACCCTGCATTCGGAAACATATCGAGGCCGTCTGAAAAACCGTTTTCAGACGGCCTCTTCCCTTTACCTTGTTTGACAAACCCCGTCGATTCGGTTAAAACCGCCCCATAACAAAAAAATTCTTGTCCGCTGCGTCTGCCTGCGGCAATCAGGCCGCTCCGGACTTTACTCTGCAAAAGGAGACATCATGTCCGGTACTTCCGACAAAACTTTCTTCGGCCATCCTTTCCAACTCTCCACCCTGTTCCATATCGAGCTTTGGGAACGTTTTTCGTTCTACGGTATGCAGGGCATCTTGCTGATTTACCTGTATTACGCCGCCGACAAAGGCGGTTTGGGCATAGACAAGTCGCTCGCGGGCGGCATCGTCGGCGCATACGGCGGCAGCGTCTACCTCTCCACCATCCTCGGCGCATGGTTTGCCGACCGCGTATGGGGCGCGGAAAAGACCCTGTTCATTTCCGGCGTCGTGGTGATGCTCGGCCATATCGCACTGGCGATCGTGCCCGGATTGTACGGCCTGCTGCTGGGGCTGGTGCTGATTGCGCTGGGCAGCGGCGGCGTGAAATCCTCCGCCAGCTCGATGGTCGGTGCACTTTACGAAAGCGACGACATGCGGCCGCTGCGCGACGCCGGTTTCTCGATTTTCTATATCTCCATCAATATCGGCGGCTTTCTCGGCCCGCTCCTGACCGGCCTGCTGCAAACCAATCTGGGTTTCCACTACGGCTTCGGCGCGGCGGCGGTCGGCATGGCGTTCGGCCTGTGGCGTTATTCGTGCGGCCGCAAAAACCTGCCGCATCCGTCCGTACCCAATCCGCTGCCGCAAGGCCAAGGTAAAACCGCGGCGGCGGCGGGGCTGCTGATTACCGCGGCTTTGGGCGGCGTGATTGCGGCCGGCTGGCTGACTTTGGACAATTTCTCCATGGCGCTGCTCGGCACGGTCATCGCGGCAATCATCGTTTACTTCATCCGCCTGCTGACCAACCCGCAGGTCGACGCGGACAACAAACGCCATATCGCCGCCTATATCCCTTTGTTTCTGACCGTGTGTCTGTTTTGGTCGGTATGGTTCCAAGTCTATACCGTGGCAACCGTGTATTTCGACGAAACGGTCGACCGCACCATAGGCGGCTTCACCATTCCCGTATCGTGGAAAGACTCGATGCAGAGTATGTGGGTCGTGCTGTTTTCCGGCCTGATGGCGGCCATCTGGACGAAAATGGGCAAACGGCAGCCGAAAACGCCGTTGAAGTTCGCACTGGCGATGCTGGTGGTCGGACTGTCCTACCTCGGCTTCGTGCCGTTTGTTTCATCGGGCACGCCGATGCCGATTATCGTATTCGCACTGGTGCTGCTGTCCGTTACCGTCGGCGAACTGATGCTCTCGCCGATTGCACTGTCCTTCTCGACCAAAATCGCGCCGCCGACGTTCAAAACGCAGATGGTCGCGCTCAACTTCCTCGGCTTTTCGCTGGGCTTTACGCTCGGCGGCGTGCTGTTTAAAACATATTACCGCGCCGATGCCCCGCTGAGCTTCTTCTGGCTGCTGTGCGGCATCGGCGTGGCGGGCGGCGCGGTGTTGCTGCTGCTGGTACCGGTATTGAACCGGATGCTCAAAGGGGCCGATTAAAGACCGGCAGGCCGTCTGAAAAATAAACTTTTCAGACGGCCTCCGTCCCTGTCGCCCAACGAAATAACAAACAACCAAAAGGCCGTCTGAAACTGCGGGCCGCCTTTCCAACCGAAGGAAAACCCCATGAATGCCGAACAAAAACTCTCCGCCCTGCGCCAAACCATGCGCGAACACAACCTGGACGCCTGGATTATCCCGTCCGCCGATCCGCATTTGTCCGAATACCTGCCTGAACACTGGCAGGCGCGGGTGTATTTTTCCGGCTTCACCGGCTCGGTCGGCACCTTGGTCGTTACCGCCGACAAAGCCGGCCTGTGGGCGGACAGCCGCTATTGGGAACAAGCCGCACACCAGCTCCAAGGCAGCGGCATAGAATTGCAGAAAGTCGGCGAAGTCGCGCCCTACACCGACTGGCTGGCCGCCGAACTGCCGAACGGCGCGGCGGCGGGCGCGGCGGCCGACATGCTGTCGTTAACCGCCAAACGCCAGCTTGAAACCGCCTTCGCCGCCAAAAACATCCGCCTGGACGTATCGCGCGACATCGCCGACGCGGTTTGGACCGATCGCCCCGCCCTGCCGCAGGAAACCGTTTTCCCGCACGACGCAGCCTTCGTTTCCGAAACCGCCGCCGCCAAACTCGCCCGCGTGCGCGCCGCCATGAAAGAACAAGGCGCGGCCTGGCATCTGATTTCTTCGCTCGACGACACCGCTTGGCTGACCAACCTGCGCGGCAGCGACGTACCGTATAACCCCGTATTCCTGTCGTATCTGCTCATCGGCACCGATTCGGCAACCCTGTTCGTTGATGAAGCCAAGCTGAATCCGGCATCGCGCGCGCTGCTGGCCGAAGCGGGCATTACCACCGTGCCCTACGCCGCCGTGCGCGAAGCCTTGGCCGAGATTTCAGACGGCCTGCTCGTCAACCCCGACAAAACCGCCGTCAGCACGCTGCAACTCATGCCGTCTGAAAACCGCCTGATTGAAAACATCAACCCGTCCACCCTGTTCAAATCCGTCAAATCCGCCTCCGATTTGGACCATGTGCGCGAAGCCATGCGGCAGGACGGCGCGGCACTGTGCGGCTTCTTCGCCGAATTCGAGCGCAATCTGGCCGACTGCACCGCCATGAACGAGCTGGACATCGACACCATGCTCCACAAATACCGCAGCGCGCGCCCGAACTTCGTTTCACTCAGCTTCAACACCATCGCCGGCTACAACGCCAACGGCGCGCTGCCGCACTACGCCGCCACGCCCGAAGCGTTCAGCGACATCACCGGCAGCGGCCTGCTGCTGATTGACTCGGGCGCGCAATATCTGGGCGGCACCACCGACATCACCCGCGTCGTCCCCGTCGGCGAAACCACGCCAGAACAAAAACGCGATTACACGCTGGTCTTAAAAGCCCACATCGCACTGGCCGAAACCGTGTTCCCCGAAAACATCGGTTCCACCCTGCTCGACGCCATCTGCCGCAAACCCCTTTGGCAGGAACAATGCAACTACGGCCACGGCACGGGGCACGGCGTGGGCTACTTCCTGAACGTGCACGAAGGCCCGCAGATTATTTCCTACCTCACACCCGCCAATCCGAACCAAACAATGAAGGCAGGCATGATTACCTCCAACGAACCCGGCCTCTACCGCCCGGGCAAATGGGGCATCCGCATCGAAAACCTCGTCGCCAGCCTGCCCGTGGCATCGCCGCAGGAAACCGAATTCGGCAAATTCCTGCATTTCGAAACCCTCACCCTCTGCCCGATAGACACGCGCCCGATAGACTTCGGCCTGCTGACCAAGGCAGAAGTCCGCTGGCTCAACGCCTACCACGCCGACGTGCGCGAAAAACTGCTGCCGCTGGTAGACGGCGCAGCACGCGACTGGCTGATATTGCGGACGGAAGCAGTGTAGGATTCGATACGGGATATGTAAAAAAGAAAGGCCGTCTGAAAAAACATTGCCAAGTTTTCAGACGGCCTGTTTCAAAAAAAAATCAAACCACTATTAAGATTAAGTAAGGAAAACATCGGGCTAACGCTTCTTACTTACTAAAGATGGTGAAATAAAAAGGAATAAATGACCAAAAGAACAGCAATAAAAACGACCATTCCTGAAATCGTTGATTATTGGTTTTCAAGAGTTTATGAAGGGGATTTGAGTGTCGATGCCTCAGAAGCCCATGAGAGGTGCTGGCGATGCGGTTATCAAACCAAACTGGAGCGCTGCCATATCATCCCCCATTCCCGCGGAGGGGCAGACGAACCTTCTAATTTGGTTTTGTTATGCAAAAAATGTCATTTAGAAAATCCGAATGTTTCGGACCCGGAGATTATGTGGGATTGGCTCAAAGCCTACCGAACTTCTCTGTACAACACTTTTGGGATAATACAGGGGTTTGAAGAATATAAGAAAATCTATGGCGTTTCTTTTTCAGAGCAAGTGATGAAGCTGGGCATATCAAAAGTTGAAGAATTAGAACCCTTGATTGCTTCAAAAATGGAAGGCTGCACTCATCATTTCGGCGAATCTCATTTGAACAAGGCAACCTTTGCAGGAATATTGAGAATGATTTACAAAGAAATCGTAAAAGACCGACCCGAAACCTAAGGAATGCAAAGATTTCAAGAAAATCATAATACCCATTGAGGAGCATACAGGTCGGACGATAAGCCGGGTTCTGTCGTCGGACAGTCATTCCTCTAGGCGCATCATTGCTGATACGCTCCAGCAACCTACCCGAACGCTCGGCGGGCCGCGTCAATGCGTTCTGTTTGGTCTTGCTCCGAATGGGGTTTGGCCTGCTGCGCCCTGTTGCCAGGTGCACGGTGCGCTCTTACCGCACCTTTTCACCCTTACCTGTGCCGCCCTTTCAGACGGCCATCGGCGGTTCTGCTCTCTGTTCCACTTTCCGTCGCGTTGCCGCGCCCGGCCGTTAGCCGGCATTCCGCCCTGCGGAGCCCGGACTTTCCTCCCCGTATGCCTTGCGGCGATACGCAGCGACTGCCTGTCCGGCCTGTATGCGCGGCGAATTATAGCACAAGGCGGGGCAAGGCCGTCTGAAACCGCTGCAAAATGCGGTTTGCCAACCTTTTCAGACGGCCTTGCATCCTGCCGCAATGTCATAGCCATAACGCGGCAAAGTGTGTCAAAAGCACAGCAAACGCGTCCGCCGCGCCGCCTGCTTTCACAGAAAGGAACATTTTTTTCATTTCAGACGGCCAAACGGATTGAATAGCTTAGATTTACACGGTAAACTTATACCATTAAATTTTTTAATGATAACACTCACTCACTATGAAACCCGCCTTTGATGTAAAGTCAGCCCGGCTTGACGTGCTGGCCGTTCAACTGCACACCGCAGATTTAACCGAATTAGAAGAATTTTTACGCCAGCGTACCGGTCAATATCGAGAGCTGGATGTCGTACCTTTCATATTAGATGTGCAGGATTTTGACCATCCCGAATCCTTGAACACCGGTGCAGTGGTTTCATTATTCGCCCGTTACGGAATGCAGATTCTGGGCTTGCGCCACACCAGCGAAATTTGGGCGCCGTATGCCGCCAAGCTCCATTTGGTGTTTACACTCGGCGACAGTGCCCCCGCCGAACCCCAGCCCAAAGCAGCGACCCCTGCCCCAGTCCAAACACCGGCTGCCGGCAATCCGACCGTATTGGTCAGCACGCCGGTCCGTACCGGACAACAGGTTTACGCCGAAAACGCCGACTTAATCGTTACCGGCGCCGTCAGCCAAGGTGCAGAACTTATTGCCGACGGCAACATCCACGTTTATGCACCGATGCGCGGGCGCGCATTGGCGGGTGCGGGCGGCAACCGCAATGCCAGAATCTTCATCCATTCCATGCAGGCGGAACTGGTATCCGTCGCAGGTATCTATCGAAACTTCGAGCAGGACTTGCCCGACCACCTGCATAAAAAACCGGTGCAGATTTCATTACAGGACGACCGTTTGGTCATCAGCGCAATCGACGCGGAGTAAAACCCATTTTTAGTATCTGAAAAGGAAATATTGTGGCAAAAATTATTGTAGTAACCTCAGGTAAAGGCGGCGTAGGTAAAACCACTACCAGCGCCAGCATCGCAACCGGCTTGGCCTTGCGCGGGCACAAAACCGCCGTCATCGACTTCGACGTCGGCCTGCGTAACTTGGATTTGATTATGGGCTGCGAACGCCGCGTAGTTTACGACCTAATCAACGTCATTCAAGGTGAAGCAACACTCACCCAAGCGCTGATTAAAGACAAAAACTGCGAAAACCTGTTCATCCTGCCCGCGTCGCAAACCCGTGACAAAGATGCCCTGAACAGGGACGGCGTAGAAAAAATCATGACCGAACTGACCGAAAAAATGGGTTTCGAATACGTTATCTGCGACTCCCCCGCCGGTATCGAGCAAGGAGCACTGATGGCGCTCTATTTTGCCGACGAGGCCATTATCACGACCAACCCCGAAGTTTCCAGCGTGCGCGACTCAGACCGTATTCTGGGCATCCTGCAAAGCAAATCCCGCAAAGCGGAACAAGGCGGCACGGTAAAAGAACACCTGTTGATTACCCGCTACTCCCCCGAGCGCGTTGCAAAAGACGAAATGCTGTCGGTACAGGACATCTGCGACATCTTGCGCATACCGCTCATCGGCGTGATTCCCGAATCGCAAAACGTATTGCAGGCTTCCAATGCCGGCGAACCCGTCATCCACCAGCAGGATGCTACCGCGGCAGAAGCCTATAAAGACGTTATCGCCCGACTGCTCGGCGAAAACCGGGAAATGCGTTTCTTGGAAGCCGAGAAAAAAGGCTTCTTCAAACGACTGTTCGGAGGTTGATTCATGTCTCTGATTGATATCCTGTTCGGCAAAAAAACCAAAACCGCAACCGTTGCGCGCGACCGACTGCAAATCATCATCGCACAAGAACGCGCTCAAGGCACAAGCGCTACGCCCGATTACCTGCCGACATTGCGTAAAGAGTTGCTGGAAGTCCTGTCGAAATACGTCAACGTATCACTTGACGACATCCGTATCTCTCAAGAAAAACAAGATGGTATGGATGTTCTCGAACTGAACATCACCCTGCCCGAACAAAAAAAGGTTTAATCCATGACGCTGACCGAATTGCGTTATATCGTAGCCGTCGCGCAAGAGCGTCATTTTGGACGCGCAGCGCGGCGCTGCTTCGTCAGCCAGCCCACCCTTTCCATCGCCATCAAGAAGCTGGAAGAAGAACTTTCAGTATCACTGTTTGACCGCAGCAGCAACGATATCATTACCACCGAAGCAGGCGAACGCATCGTCGCCCAAGCCCGCCGTGTGTTGGAAGAAGCGGACTTAATCAAGCATTTGGCCAATGAAGAGCAAAACGAGCTTGAAGGTGCATTCAAACTCGGCCTGATTTTCACCGTTGCCCCGTACCTGCTGCCCAAGCTGATTATGGCTTTGCGCGAAAGCGCGCCTAAAATGCCATTGATGCTGGAGGAAAACTATACCCACATTCTGACCGAAACCCTCAAACGCGGTGATTTGGATGCCATAGTTGTTGCCGAACCGTTCCAAGAACCGGGCATCGTTACCGAACCGCTTTATGACGAGCCTTTCTTTGTTATCGTCCCTAAAGGACACCCGTTTGAAGAATTAGATGCCATTACTCCCCATCTACTGTCGGAAGAGAAAGTCTTGCTGTTAACCGAAGGTAATTGTATGCGCGATCAAGTGCTGGCAAGCTGTTCGGAACTAGCGGCCAAGCAGAGGATTCAAGGGTTGACCAATACCTTGCAAGGCAGTTCCATCAACACCATCCGCCATATGGTTGCCAGCGGCCTTGCCATCAGCGTCATGCCCGCTACGGCACTGACCGAAAACGACCACATGCTGTTCAGCATTATCCCGTTTGAAGCAACCGCACCCAAACGCCGCGTCGTATTGGCTTACCGCCGCAATTTCGTACGACCTAAAGCCTTAACTGCTTTGCGTAATGCAATATTACACTCTCATTTGAACGGTGTTACTTTTGTAAAAGAGTAATTTCTATATACAAACAGGCCGTCTGAAAAATAAAAGGGCAAAACCTCTTATTTTTCAGACGGCCTGTTTTATTCTCAAGCCCATTAAGCAAAAGTCTTTACTACAAATGTTCCCTATCATTTTCACTATTGGCAATATCAGCCAGCCAACAAAAAAGCACGGCGAACCGTGCTTTTCCTTTAAAACAAAATTCCTATTTGTTTCTTTGCGAACGAAGATAATCCAAAGTTTTAAGCTGGGCAATCGCTGCCGCCAGAGCAACTTGCGCTTTAGCCAACGATTCGTCATCTTGAGCTTGCGAAATACCAGCTTCCGCCACTTTTTTCGCTTCCTCTGCTCGAGCCTGATCCATTTCACCACTGCGTACTGCCACATCAGCCAAAATGGTTATCTTTTCAGGTTGTACTTCCAACAGTCCTCCCGAAACGGCAACCAACACTTCCTCCGTTTGGTCAGGCACAGTCAAGCGCAATGCCCCAGGACGCACCAAACTCATAATCGGCTCATGTCGCGGATAAATACCGAGTTCACCTTGCACAGTCGGAATAACTACAAATGTAGCTTCGCCTGAGTAGATATTTTGTTCGTTACTTACCACTTCAACTTGCATGACATTCATGCCAGCCTCCTCAATTTACGGTTTTCGCTTTCTCTACGGCTTCATCAATGCTGCCCACCATGTAGAACGCTTGTTCCGGTAGGTGATCGTATTCGCCGCTCAAAATCGCTTTAAAACCGGCAATGGTGTCACGCAACGATACATATTTACCAGGAGAGCCGGTAAATACTTCGGCAACGTGGAACGGTTGCGACAGGAAGCGTTGGATCTTACGCGCACGCATCACGGTCAGTTTATCTTCGTCTGACAATTCATCCATACCCAGAATAGCGATAATGTCACGCAATTCTTTGTATTTTTGCAGAGTGGACTGTACGCCGCGTGCCACATCGTAGTGCTCTTGACCCAACACCATCGGATCCAGTTGGCGTGAAGTGGAATCAAGCGGGTCAACTGCAGGGTAAATACCCAAAGATGCAATATCACGGCTCAATACGACAGTAGCGTCCAAGTGGGCAAACGTCGTTGCAGGAGACGGGTCAGTCAAGTCATCGGCAGGCACATATACGGCTTGGATAGAAGTAATGGAACCTGTTTGGGTAGAGGTAATACGCTCTTGCAAACGACCCATTTCTTCAGCCAATGTCGGTTGATAACCCACTGCTGAAGGCATACGGCCCAGCAATGCAGACACTTCGGTACCGGCCAAAGTGTAACGGTAAATGTTGTCCACGAAGAACAATACGTCGCGACCCTTGCCGCTTTCGTCTTTTTCATCACGGAAATATTCGGCCATAGTCAAGCCGGTCAAGGCTACACGCAGACGGTTACCCGGAGGTTCGTTCATCTGACCGTAAACCATGGCCACTTTGTCCAATACGTTGGAATCTTTCATCTCGTGGTAGAAGTCATTACCTTCACGGGTACGCTCACCTACGCCCGCAAATACGGACAAGCCGCTGTGTGCTTTGGCGATGTTGTTAATCAATTCCATCATGTTTACGGTTTTGCCTACTCCGGCACCGCCGAACAGACCTACTTTACCGCCTTTGGCAAACGGACACAGCAAATCAATCACTTTAATGCCTGTTTCCAGCAGCTCAGTAGTAGCGGACAACTCATCGAATTTCGGGGCTGTCTGATGGATGGCACGGTGTTTGTTGGTATCAATCGGACCTGCTTCATCAACAGGTGTACCCAATACATCGACAATACGTCCCAAAGTACCTTTACCTACCGGCACAGTAATCGGCGCGCCTGTATTGCTTACAGTCATACCCCGCTTAAGGCCGTCTGAACTACCCATTGCAATAGTACGAACCACACCGTCCCCTAGAAGTTGTTGGACTTCCAAAGTCAGATTGTTCTCGTCTAATTTCAGAGCGTCGTAAACATGCGGAATGGCGTCACGCGGAAATTCCACATCAACTACCGCACCAATAATTTGTACGATTTTGCCTTGGCTCATTATCGTATCCTAATTTCCTGTACAGGTTTCAGACGGCCTCAAACTGCCGCCGCTCCTGCCACAATTTCTGTCAATTCCGTGGTAATCGCAGCTTGACGCGACTTGTTGTATACCAACCGCAACTCTTTGATGGCATTGCCTGCATTGTCGGTCGCAGCTTTCATTGCAACCATACGAGCGGCTTGTTCTGATGCCATATTATCGCTTAATGCTTGGTAAACCACAGATTCCAAATAGCGACGAACCAAATATTCCAACACGGCAACGGGACTCGGTTCATAGCGGTAATCCCAGTTGTAATCATTGCGCGTATTGACTTCGTCCATCACACTCTGTCCGATGGGCAGCAACACCTCCATACGCGGTTCTTGGCGCATGGTATTGATGAAGCCCGAGTAAACCAACTGAATCACATCTAACTCATGCTTTTCATATCGTTGGAATATTTCGGTTAATGGTCCCAGCAGCGTTTCCATTTTTGGGGTATCGCCTAAATTTGTCGCACTGGCGATGATATTTAACCCAATATTTTGACAGGCCGCTAAACCTTTACTGCCCAAACATACAACTTCAACTGCAATGCCCTTTTCCTGATACTCTTGGACTTGCGCCAAAAATCGCTTTAATACGTTAGCATTCAAGCCTCCACACAAGCCTTTATCGGAAGTAATTAAAATGAAACCAGCCTTGCGGATTTCGCGGTGAGGTTCCAATAATTTAATCCCATGATCCGAATTGGTTTGTGCCAAATGGCTCATAACCAAACGTACTTTTTCGGCGTACGGACGCGCCAAGCGCATCCGCTCCTGAGTCTTCCGCATTTTGGAAGTTGACACCATCTGCATCGCTTTAGTGATCTTTTGGGTATTCTGAACACTTCGGATTTTGGTGAGAATCTCTTTCCCGACTGCCATTTCAGACTCCTTTCATCTCAAATCTTATGCTTGGTAGGCATAAGAAGATTTGAAAGATTTCATGGCTTCGGCCAATATCTGCTCGCTTTCATCAGACATTGCACCTGATGAATTGATGACATCCAAAACACCGGGCTGTTGTGTACGGACATAACTTAAAAACTCCGTCTCAAAAGCCAAAGCTTTAGAAACCGGTACATCCTCATATGAACCGTTATTAATTGCCCATAAAGTCAGAGCCATTTCAGCAGTATTCAAGGTACTGAACTGTTTTTGTTTCATCAGTTCTGTAACCACTTCGCCATGCTGCAGCTGTTTACGCGTTGCTTCATCTAGATCGGAAGCAAACTGAGAGAACGCGGCCAATTCACGATACTGAGCCAATGCCAAACGAATGCCACCACCCAATTTTTTGATCACTTTGGTCTGCGCCGCGCCACCTACACGCGATACAGAAATACCAGCATTGATTGCCGGACGGATACCTGCATTAAACAGGTCAGTTTCCAAGAAAATTTGACCGTCGGTAATCGAAATAACGTTGGTCGGTACGAATGCAGATACGTCACCAGCTTGCGTTTCAATGATAGGTAGTGCTGTTAACGAACCCGTTTTTCCTTTGACCGCACCGTCAGTCAACTTTTCAACCTCATCTTGATTGATACGGGCAGCACGTTCCAATAGGCGGGAATGCAGATAGAACACATCACCCGGATATGCCTCACGACCAGGAGGACGACGCAATAATAGGGAAATCTGGCGATACGCAACAGCCTGTTTAGATAGATCATCGTATACGATCAAAGCATCTTCACCGCGGTCACGGAAAAACTCACCCATTGTACAACCGGCATATGGGGCGATATATTGCAGGGCGGCGGCCTCCGAAGCTGTCGCTGCCACAACAATAGTATGTTCCATTGCGCCGTATTCTTCAAGTTTGCGAACCACATTAGCAATGGATGAAGCTTTTTGACCAATTGCCACATAAATACAGATAACATCGGTATCTTTTTGATTTACAATCGCATCCAATGCTACTGCAGTTTTACCGGTCTGACGGTCACCAATAATCAGCTCACGTTGTCCCCGACCAATCGGAACCATTGAATCAATTGCCTTCAAACCCGTCTGCATCGGCTGATCAACCGATTTACGGGCAATTACACCAGGTGCAATTTTTTCGATTGGTGCAGTTTGAGTCGTATTAATCGAGCCTTTACCATCAATCGGGCGACCCAGCGCATCAACTACGCGCCCAACTAATTCACGACCAACCGGTACTTCTAAAATACGGCCAGTACATGTAACTGTATCACCTTCTTTAATGTGCTCATATTCACCCAACACTACGGCACCTACAGAGTCGCGCTCTAAGTTCATAGCCAAACCGAAAGTGTTACCCGGGAATTCGAGCATCTCACCTTGCATTGCGTCTGATAAGCCGTGAATACGCACAATACCATCTGTCACGGAAATAACCGTACCACGTGTACGAACTTCCGTATTTACAGACAAATTTTCGATTTTGGCTTTAATCAATTCGCTAATTTCAGCAGGATTAAGCTGCATGAAAACTCTCCTAATTTGTCATAGTCGTATACAAAGCATTTAATTTGCCCCGTATAGACAAATCCAAGACCTGATCACCCACTTCTACCCTTATCCCCCCAATTAATTTTGGATCGACTTGGGTTGTTACTACCAATTCAGTGTTGAAGCGCTTTTTCAGCATTTCAGTCAATTCTGCCGCTTGAGCAGAAGTCAATTCATAAGCACTGTAAATAACGGCTGACTTGGTATCGTTGAGTGTCAAGGTTAAGTCTTGATATTGCACATAAACTTCCGGCAAAATCGGTAACCGTTTCTGCTCAGCCAAAACAGTCACGAAATTTTTGAGACTGTCGTCTTTTAAACCGACCAAATCAGTTAATAATCTTGCCTTTTCGGAAGTGTCCGTTTCAGGTTGTTCGATTAAGGAAATCACTTTTTCCTGCCGTACAACCGCCGACAGATTTTTAAGTTCGCCCAACCAAGACTCTATCTGTTTTTTTTCCTGAGCTAAACCAAATAATGCTTTCGCATACGGCCTAGCAATAGTTGCGAACTCTGCCATAAGATTACAGCTCCTGTTTCAAAGCACCGAGCAGCTGCGCATGTTTAGAAACATCAATTTCATCACGCAAAATAGACTCTGCACCTTTCACTGCCAGTGAGGCTACCTGTTCACGTAATATTTCACGTGCACGAACCATCTCCTGCTCAACATCAGCTTTAGCTTGCGCAGTAATTCGGGCAGCTTCAGTAGAAGCCTGTTCTTTAGCTTCTTCCACGATTTTTGCTGCGCGTTTTTCTGCATTAGCCACCATTTCGGCAACTTGAGTACGCCCTTCGGCCAAAAGTTCTGCAACTTTCTTTTCCGCCTGCTCAAAGTCATTTTTACCGCGCTCAGCAGCAGCCAAGCCTTCGGCAACTTTCGCAGCACGCTCATCCAAAGCTTTTGCGATTGGAGGCCACACAAACTTCATGGTAAACCAAACCAAACCGATAAAGACTAAGATCTGCGCAAATAAGGTTGCATTAATATTCACTTTACCTAACCTTCGTATTAGGGTTAATCAAACAAACGGCTGACCGTCTGTATCGAAACAGTTAACTGTCCGGATTAGCCTGCAAACGGGTTAACGAAAGCAAACAGTAATGCGATAGCCACACCAATCAGGAATGCAGCGTCAATCAAACCGGCAATCAGGAACAGTTTGGTTTGCAGCGGGCCGATCAGTTCGGGTTGGCGAGCGGAAGATTCCAAATATTTGGAACCGACCATACCGATGCCGATGGCGGCACCCATCGCGCCGAATGCAACGATCAAACCACAAGCGATAGCAATTAAACCACCCATTTTAAAAACTCCTTGAAAAGCTAAAAATTAAACTACGTTGGAAAAATTTCTGAAAACTTATAAAAAACATCAATGTGTATCATGGGCTTGGCCGATGTAGACAAACGCCAAAGCCATGAAGATAAATGCCTGCAAAGTAATGACCAAAATATGGAAAATCGCCCACGCTAAACCGGCGATAAGATGAAGTACAAATAAAATCGGATCCATCACACCGACACTGCCTGACGCGGCCCATGCACCGCCTAATAGTGCAATCAGCAAAAATACCAATTCGCCAGCATACATATTACCGAACAACCGCATACCGTGTGATACGGTTTTCGACAAGAATTCAACCAAATTCAACAAGAAGTTAGCCGGCGCCAACTTCGCACCAAATGGCGCGCTGAATAACTCATGCATCCAACCGCCGAAGCCTTTAATTTTGATATTATAGTAAATACAAATACCGAGTACGCCGATGGCCAAAGCCAGCGTAGTGTTCAAGTCGGCAGTCGGGACGATGCGTAACAGGGCATGGTGATTGCCTGTCAGATGTTGCCAAGTCCATGGCAGAAAATCTACCGGCAGCATATCCATCGCATTCATTAAAAAAATCCAAACAAACAACGTTAATCCCAACGGAGCGACAGCCCTGCGCGATTTTTCGTTATGAATAATGCTCTTGCACATATCGTCGACAAATTCGAACAGGATTTCCACCGCTGCCTGAAAACGCCCTGGAACACCGGCGGTAGCTTTTTTGGCGCCACGCCACAGCAAAAAGCTGCTGATTACGCCCAACAATATGGAAAAGAATAAAGTATCCATATTAATGAATGAGAAATCAGCAATATTTTTTAAACCTTGTCCCTGCGCTACATCCGACAGACTGGTCAAGCTTTGCAAGTGGTGCTTGATGTAGTCGGCAGCAGTCATTGATTCACCTGCCATAATCTTTAACTCTCAACAATACTAAAAAAACCAAATGGCTGACGCTGAACAAACCGAACAAAAACGGTAAAAACACCAGCGATTGATGCCATACAGCAAAAAACGACAACATCAACGCCAACGACAGCATTACTTTTAAAGCCTCTCCTGCCATGAACATTCTACTTTGCAGGTATGGTCTGTTTTTTAAAAGCCTTAAAAGTAAAACCGCGGCCACAGTCGGTATCAGGTAAGATGCGCCGCCGGCCAAAGCGGACCAAAATCCTCTTCCTCCCCAACAAACTGCACTGACAAAAGCAACTGCCGCCAGCATCGCACACTGCCAAATCAGAATCTGCCGCATAATTATCAGGGAAACCAATACCATATTAAAGATTCAAGTAAGGCCACTATAATTGAAGAGGGGCCGCAGCGTCAAGGGCGTGTTAACCTTTGTGAAAATACAACTTTGATATTCCTTGCCATAAAAGCGCAGCAGCAGTGATCTTTATTGATTTTAACATAAACTACACAGCATTACATGCAATCCCCTTATCGTACAGCCACTATCTCCTCTCTGAATTGACGGATATTTCAAACTCCTTTGAACTAAAAATGTTTATTTCTTCAACACAGGCCGTCTGAAAATTTTCAGACGGCCTGTGTTGCGCTAAGAGTGCCGGCCGTATTCTACGCTTCGTATTCCACACCTAACTGTTTGAGCAGATATTCGAACGTCTCCGGCGTATCGAAATGCAGGACGATTTTGCCTTTTTTATGATTGGTGGTACGGACTTCAACGTTAACGCCCAATTTTTCGGTCAGTGCGTCGTTCAGACGGCGTATATCGGCACTGATGGTCTTTTTGACGTCTTTGCGGACTGCCTGTTGCGCCACTTGGCTGCGCCGTTCCACTTCGCGCACTGACCAGCCGTTTTTGACTGCTTTTTGTGCCAACTGGAGCTGTTCGACTACCGGCAACGTCAGCAGGGCGCGGGCATGTCCCATTTCAAGGCGGCGTTGGTAGAGCATGTCTTGCACCGGTTCGGGCAAACTCAAAAGGCGTAGGGTGTTCGAAATAGCGCTGCGGCTTTTACCGACTGCTTTGGCAATTGTTTCGTGCGTCAGGCCGAATTCGTCCGCCAGCCGCTTCAGCCCTTGTGCTTCTTCAATCGGATTGAGGTTTTCGCGTTGCAGGTTTTCAATCAACCCCATTGCCAGCGCGGTTTCGTCACTGATGCTTTTCACGACGACGGGGATTTCGGTCAATCCGGCCAACTGGCTGGCACGCCAACGGCGTTCTCCGGCAATCAGTTCGTACTGCGACAGCCCGTGCTCACGCACAATCACGGGCTGAATGACGCCTTGGGCTTTTATTGAGTCGGCCAGTTCCTGCAAGGCTTCGTCATCAATCTGCACTCGAGCTTGGTAACGGCCGGGCTGTATGTCTTTGACGGCAACGGTAGTCAGCCGGTCGCTGCTACTGTCGCCGATGCTGTTGGAAATCAGTGAATCTAAGCCGCGGCCCAAGCCGCTTTTCGGTTTTGCCATGGTGTAATCCTTTTTTCAGACGGCCTGTCTCTATGCTTTTATATATGTGGTGTTCTATTTTATCGGATATTGGCGGTTTATAAACCATCTTATTAGTTGCTTATTTCAAATAATTTTCTGAATGACTGTTTCAAACGGCTTTTGTATATACATTTAGGTGCAGATTGATTCCAAAGGCTTGCGCAAGAGAAAACATAAACAGTTTTAAAATTCGAAAGACATGATTTGTGCACATTGATGTCTGCTCCAAGCAATAAGCAAAAATGCCACCCCTTACTTCTCGACGGGTTTATGCTATGCTTCCGCCCCAAATGGGCGAATCAGGCACACCGTTTGAGCACACAGAGCAAGGGCGGATTATCCATGCAGCTGATGCACGCTGCTAAAAAACGGAAGCGGCAGATAAACCTTTGACGATTACCATCAATATCAGTGGTAACCCCACAAGACGAAGACATGAATATTTCGACTGCACCGTACCATTCGTTTCACTTAAATAGAATACATTTCTAACACTGCAAATTCAAAGAAGTGGGTACCAGCCGCTTTTTACCTGATTTCGAAGGACAGACCATGACCAAACGACGCATAGTGCTCGGCATCAGCGGTGCCAGCGGCTTCCAATACGGTTATAAGGCCCTGCAACTGCTACAAGACATTGAAAACGTGGAAACCCATCTGGTAGTTTCAAAAGGTGCGGAAATGGCCCGCGCTCTGGAAACGCCCTACACCAAAGAGGAGGTTTGCAAAATGGCGGACATCGTCCATCCCATCGGCAATCTGGCTGCCAGTATTTCCAGCGGTTCGTTCAAAACCGTCGGAATGCTGGTCGCCCCCTGCTCTATGCGCACCCTTGCAGCCGTGGCTCACGGTTACAGCGATAACCTGCTGACCCGCGCCGCGGACGTGATATTGAAAGAACGCCGCCGCCTAGTGCTGATGGTACGGGAAACACCGCTGAATCTGGCGCATTTGGACAATATGCGCCGCGTAACCGAAATGGGCGGCATCATCTTCCCACCCGTGCCCGCACTATATCTTCAACCGCAAAACGTCGATGACATCCTGACCCACAGCGTCAGCCGAGCTTTGGAGTTGCTCGGGTTGGACGTCCCGAATCTGCCGCATTGGGGGTAGTGATGGGCAATACATTATCGAAAGCTAGCCTGATTTTTTAAAATACACTCAGGCCGTCTGAAAATTTTCAGACGGCCTTTCCCATATTTTCTTCATCTATAGCAAACATACTTAACTTTAAATACAGCATGTCATCAAATTCCGTCATTCCCGCGCAGGCGGGAATCCATCGTAAAACTTAAGAAACCCTGATTTAAAAAACAGTTTCTGAAATTCAAAAATGGATTCTCGCCTGCGCAGGAATGACGAAACCCGGTAAGTTGCGTATCAAAAATAAAGGAATTTAGCTATAGCAGGCTGTCGGAAAAATTCACCTCAACCGAACGAACGTCCGCCGAAGTTGCGTTGATGCTGGATTTCCGGCTGCATTTCTTGAGTCATATCCGGCTGCTGTTGCCCGTTTTGTGCCAACCTTTCCTGCTGCCTTGCTCTGAAATTTTCCACCACATCTCGATTTTCTTCCAGTGTCCGTGCCGCAAATGAGCCGTCAGTGTCATTTTTGAATCCGTCGATTAGTGCCCTGAGCTTTTGGATTTTATCGGGGTTTGATTCAGCAGCATTCGTATGGTACCCATAATGTTCAGAGGTTGTCTGATTGTATGTTCCGGTACGGTGAGCAGCACCTCGGCCTTCTTCCAAACGGATACCCAAATCGCCGTTTTTGAAGTTTTCAATTTTCAAACCGTTGACATCCAAAACACCTGTTTTTCTATTCCAGTAATAAACCGTATTACCGTCGCGGAAAACTGTACGGTCGTGTTCGGACAAATCGCGCACGCCACCGCGCAGCCTACGCCCGTCCAAAAACACTTCTCCTTTGCCGTCTTCATCACGGATAGTATCGTATCTGTCGGCGCGGTAGGTGTCGTAACCTCTCCCCCCGTACAGCCTGTCTTTACCCGCATTGCCCGCCAAAAGGTCATTGCCGTCGCCGCCTTTAAGCGTATCGTTGCCGCTGCCGCCCAGCATCCTGTCGTTCGATTTTGTTCCCGTCATCACATCGTTGCCCGCATCGCCGTACATAGACGCACCACCGTTCAGGCGGGTAGTCGGTTTGCCTTGCAGCAGGCTTTGACGGTCGAACGCACCGTTTGCATTCACGTTGTTGCCTCTGCTATCGCCGAAAGTATCGTAATTTGCCATATGCTTGACAAAACCGACCATATCGCTTTGCCTTAATCCTGCCTCGGCAAAATCTTTTTCAAAAGCGGTACGGCGGTGCATAAAGAAGAGAATGTCGTTTTCGTAATAAGACAACCTGACCGACCCGTTCGTACTCGGATACATCCCGTACATATTTTCACGGGCAAGCAAATCTTTGACCTGCTCATAACTTTTACCTTTGACTTGGGGATAAAGACCGCCGCTGATATGGGTGCTGTACGCTCTGCCGTTGCGCTGCTCTTCGTAAGCGACCATACGGGCCTCGTTGTAAATTGCTTCGGCTTCGCCGTAGCCTCGGGCTTGGGCGTAGGATTTGGCAGTAGGGTAGTAATCAGCAGATTTGGCTTGATTTCTACCTAACGCGTGTCCGACTTCGTGGGCTAAAATTCGGGCGGTAACGTATTGGGAACCTAGTCCAAAATAGATATTTCTGTCATTAGGGTCATGGTATGCACTTGCCTTTCCATCTTTAGTTTCGAAAAAACCTCGTCCTTGACTACTGAATTTATTGATTTGGCCGACCAATTCATCATCAGCTTTAATCCTATCCAATTCGGACATAGTGGAATTGAAACGCTTTTCATGAAAACCGAGTCTTTTTAATTGCACTTCTGCTTTTTCATTTAATTTAACCATAATTTATTACCCTCCTCATTAATGGCCCATTGGACTCATTTCCGTATTGCTGTAAAAAGTAAATGCCTGAATCGCGCCAGAACCGTTGTTCGCCGCAACCATTTCACGACCGTTTTCACGCCAATAGTAATCAACCAATTCTTTAATCGGGTCGTTTTTCTGACGCGGATAATAACCTCCGTACTCAGGAGGCATTTCCTTCTCCTTAGGCTTGGGTAGAAAATCGGGAAATCTATTTTCGGGGAAAATACTTATCTTTTCTTTAAAATATTGTTCAGTAGGCAAAATAACGAAACTGGTCTTATATGCGGTATGTCTTACTGCCACATACAATCCGACAGATGAAAGCAAATTTCTGTGTAAATGATTACTGTCATAGCCTTCAACAACCGGAATCTGCCAAATATTTTCTAATTCTTCCGCATACATCGCATACAGACAGTCATCCTTAAACGCTGTTTCATACATCTGTTTAATCAAATCGTCGCGGCTTTCCACTTTATGCAGCATACTGCGGCAGCGGTTTCTTACCTGTTTCATCATCGTTCCTTTCTTTACAGCTTGGGTGTTTGAGGAATTTTCGGTGCTCCTGCTGTTCGCCTGCGGGGTACAGGAAGTCAACAGTAAGGCAGTAAGTAAGGTGGTTACCGACAGTTTCATACGATTCTCCTTTTCGGACGGTATATCCAAAACAATCCTCTGAATGAGGTTTTCAGACGGTCTATTCTTCAAGATGCTGTCTACTATCTTAGATAGATTATCATATCTTTATTGTTTCAAAACACCTAGCCCTATTCCGGCCGCATTTGCGGGAACAAAATCACGTCGCGGATGGTTTGAGAATCGGTCAGCAGCATCACCAAGCGGTCAAGGCCGATGCCGCTGCCGCCGGTGGGGGGCAAGCCGTATTCCATTGCGCGAATGTAGTCGGCGTCGTAGTGCATGGCTTCGTCGTCGCCGGCGTCTTTCTGCGCCGCCTGTGCTCTGAAACGGGCGGACTGGTCTTCGGGGTCGTTCAACTCGGAGTAGCCGTTGGCCAGCTCGCGGCCGACGACGAACAGCTCGAAGCGGTCGGTCAGGCCGGGCTTGGTGTCGGACGCACGCGCCAGCGGGGAGACTTCGACGGGATAATCGATGATGAAGGTCGGATTCCACAGTTTGCCTTCGGCGCAGCCTTCAAATAAAGCCAGTTGCAGGCTGCCGATGCCGGGCGAAGGCGGCAGGCTTTCGCCGTGTTTGACGATTTCCTTTTTCAGCCATGCTTCGTCGGCAAGCTGCTCATCGGTGTAGTGCGGATTGTATTTTTTGATGGCTTCGAGAATGGTCAGGCGTTCGAAGGGGCTGGCCAAGTCGACTTCTTTACCGTTGTAGCTGATTTTCGCCGCGCCGCACACTGTTTCGGCACAAGCGCGGATGACGCCTTCGGTCATCTCCATCATGCGTTCGTAGGTGCAGAAGGCTTCATAGAATTCCATCATGGTGAATTCGGGATTATGGCGGGTAGACATGCCTTCGTTACGAAAGCTGCGGTTGATTTCGAACACGCGCTCCAAACCGCCTACGACCAAGCGTTTCAAATACAGTTCGGGTGCAATACGCAAGTAAAGCGGCATATCCAGCGCATTGTGGTGGGTAATGAAAGGCTTGGCCGTCGCACCGCCCGGAATCGGGTGCATCATCGGAGTTTCTACCTCCAAATAACCTTCGCTGACCATGTAGTTGCGCACGGTTTGGATGATTTTGCTGCGTTTGATAAAGGTGTCGCGCGATTCGGGATTGACGATTAAATCGACATAGCGCTGGCGGTATTTGACTTCTTGGTCGGCTAGGCCTTTGTGTTTGTCGGGCAGCGGGCGCAAGGATTTGGACAACAGCCGGATGGCGGACACGCGCACGGTCAGCTCGCCGTGATTGGTTTTAAACAATGTACCTTCCGCACCGACGATGTCGCCCAAGTCCCAATGGTTGAAATCGTCCAAAACTTCTTGGCTCACGCCTTTGTTATTGAGATAAAGCTGAATCTGACCGCTCATGTCCTGAATGGTGGCGAAGCTGGCTTTGCCCATCTGGCGTTTGAGCATCATGCGGCCGGCGATTTTCACGGGAATGTCTTGCGGGTCAAGTTCTTCTTTGTTGATTTCACCGTATTTTTTGTGCAGATCGGCGGCAAAGCTGTCGCGTTTGAAATCGTTGGGATAGGCGATGCGTTCTTTGCGGATGTTGTGCAGTTTTTCGCGGCGCAGGGCGATGATTTGATTTTCATCTAATTGCGGCTCGGTTTGCGGATAATTTTGTTCGCTCATGGTTATTTTTCCGGAAAATGAGGCAGCAGGACTTTTAGCGGGTCTTGCTACAATAATAAATTCCGCGCCATTTTACGCGATACGGGCTGTTTTTTCTATCTAGAACATTATTGGAAGGAAATCTGAATATAGATGAACTCTCATTGAACTGACTCCAAGAAGTTGGACAGTTTAATCAAGCAACTTTCGAAGACTGAAGCCTGTACTGCACAGAACTCAATTCTTGCGATTTCAACTTAATCCCACCGTGGTTGTAATAACGGATATATTTGTGCAATGCCGATTCCAATTCGGCAACAGAAGCATATCAACATGTATGAAAGCATTTCAAATTTAATGTTCCGAAGAAACTTTCCATTGCCACATTAGGCAGCTTTCCCTTCAGGACATGCTCAGCACCAAATTTGCTATCCTTCAGTTGCTTTTGATAAAAAGCCATCGATACCGCCAACTTAGGGCTGAATGCTGTATGGGACATTCTCCCTCATTACCCATTTCTGACTAGGACGTTCAGCCTGAAAATTATCGCAATTGTCCCAACTTCCCTTCTATAGGAAGGGCATTCCACCTTCATACCATTGACTATTAACTCATTAATAGCGAAACGGTCAACCGTTTGGAGTTTGCCGTATCCATCCAAGTAATATTAGACAATTTCGAGTCGGAATTTATCTGAATATTTTGCCATAAAAAACTACACCTCTTAAGTTGGGTAAGGTGGTTCAACTTAAAAGGTGCAGTTCACTTTTTCATACCTTTCTAATCCAAGAAATGTATTAAAGGGGACTTATTTTCTATTGCTATTTTAAATCATTTCTACGACTAGGATCAAAATCAATTCCTGTAATATAACGTTTCCCATTATGAGCCTGAATATGAATAACAATATCAATTGTCAACATCAACAATCTTTTAATTACATCAAATTCGAGCCCTGACCCCTCAGGGGAAGCCTTCACCATTAACGCTAACTGATCCCATGCCTGATCAGTACTTCCTGCATGACAACTAGTGATTGACCCTGGATGCCCTGATGCACAATTTCGAATAAAATAGAAAGATTCATCACCGCGCAATTCTGCAAGAATAATTCTATCAGGCTTCATACGTAAACATGCTTCCATGCAACTTTTTGCTGTAATATTTGATGCACTTTGGCCGCCTTTAGAATATAACAAATGCACTACATTTGGCTGAGGAATAAACAACTCTCTTGCATCTTCAATCGTAATTAATCGTTCATCAAACGGGATATGATTAACCAACGATTTCATAAAAGTTGTTTTTCCGCTTCCTGTAGCTCCCGCAACAACGATATTCTTTCTATATAAAACAGCTTTGCTAAAAAACTCCCCATATTTTCGATTGATCAACAATTCCTTTAATTCTAAATCATATTTAGAAATACTATCCGTATTTAAAATAACATTATTAAAAAAACCATCTTCTTGATATTGCTCCAATGTCTTCGTATATTTGGAAGGCTGCCGTATAGTAATTGATATCTTCCCGGCATCGCAAGCTGGAGGAATAACAAATTGCGCACGCTGCCCTGATGGGAAAGTCAATGAAACCATTGGCTCCTTATCTGTAATACGCTGACCAGTGTTACTCTCATTAACAACCGATGTACAAAACTGTCTTGCACGTTCATAAGTTAATGTACTAACTTCTATACACTCCCACCCATTAAAAGTTTCTAAATATACTTGTCCTGGTTTATTGATGCATATCTCTGTAACATCCTGTCTTTCGAGCAACGGCGATATACCCAAAATTTGATATTGATAATCTAAGAAATCATTCGAAATATCTTGAATCACAGTATACAACCCTGTCTCTATTGGTTTCCAATTACATTTTCAAAATCAATATCTTGAGAAACAAAAATATTTAATATTTCTCCTTGATTAATTGTAACGGTTGGGGGGCGCATACCCATTTTATTTAATTCTTGTTGAGCCATTCTCTCTAATGTACGAGCAGTTTTTGTTTCTGTAGGCGTTATAGTAGTACTGGTGCTTGTCGTTACAACAGAATTAGTTGATGTATTTTTATCACTTAAATAATCTAGACCATCTCCTATTAAACTAATTAAAACTGCTGATCCTAAACGACTAGCCCAATGACTTCTATAATCCCCAACATGTCCATTACCACCTAAACTATCCGTCCCTTGACTTTCCATTCGGATATCCAAATTATTCGGTGTAATAATGCGATTCCAGATTACATCAATCCTATTCCCGACACTAGCTCCTGCAGCATATGCACCTATTGCTTTGGACCCCTTAGGTATTAATAACTTAGTTCCAGCGCTGGAATAGACAGGTTCTGTTACGATACACGATACATTACCAGGAATATCACTGACAATACGCCCCATCAAAACGCAACGAATATATGTCCCTTGTACCAATAGATAGTCAGGTTTATATAATTTCTGTGGCTGCAATCTCTTAACAGCCCCACCACCACGCGTATTACCTTCATCTTCAGAAATAACAAAGCCACCTGCCCCCCCTGAACGGCTAATTCCACCACTATCTTGGCTGTCTTTAAATCCAAAGCTCTCATTTACTGTCGATGGTACCGGAGAATCAATCGTTGGAACCTGCAAAGACGAAACTGAAGGTACCGCTGGAACTGAAACCAGTTCTGGAGGAGTAGGTAACTCTGTCTGTTGATCTATATTAGTAGTAGGTTGTTGAACGGGAGCGGGAGTTTCGTCAAGAGCAGGGGAAGGTATAGGAGAACTAGGTATATCTACTACTTCCTCCTTAACTTGCTCCATATTAGCCTTATCGTTTGTTGAAAACAACGACATTGCATACATAAAAATAGAAACGACGACAATGCCCATTAACAATAAAAAAATAAGTGCCTTACGATTAATACGTTGACCAATCCCATTATTCAAATTAGGAATATTACTTTCCAAGTCTTGTGCACTATTAATCTGCTTCTGATAAATAGTTGAGGTTCCAGTCAAAGTTTCCCCATTCTCCCTATTTTTATGATTATCTACAACAATGTCGTTTTTTAACTGCATTGTGCCATCATCAAAATTTTCCAACCCATCTTGTAAATTCTTGTTCATTAAAAATTCCTTCTAATACCAACAACATCATTACCATGCCTCAGAACTAAAAAAGGATAAGTTCCATTTACTATAATAACATTATTTTGAATAGTAGTATTAACTACCATTTCCTCACCATTTCTATCCTTTCGGGCAAAAATTGCAGGGAAATTTCCCGTAGGCATAAATTTATTTATATTTAAATAAATATAGGTAAATTTACCATCATCATAAACTTTTGTTGGAACCAGCCACGCAGATTTTGATTTTGCGGCATAATCATAATTAGTAAAATAACCTACATGTCCACTAATTTTCGTACTTAATCCGCTATTTAAATCTAGACTTTTCTCTTTTTTGAACTCGGTTCCATCCGGATAATTGAATTTAATTTTATATTGAACACCTTTATTTTTTGCCGACTCCAATCCACGCCATTCTTTAGAAACCACCTTCAAATCAAATAAATAATTATGCGCTGCCGTTCTAATAGTAAGATTTGTATCAGCATTAGCAACTTTAGGTCTTATATAGAACGTGTTTTCTCTTCGGGCCAAATCCCAACCATCACTATAACCCGTTCCAAAATCTTTAATATCTTCCTGGGGGCTAATTTCAATCTGGGTCACGATTCCCAAACTGGAACGCACAGTATAAATTTTATCTGGAGTATAAGTATATTCTGTAACTGTTGATGAAGCCGCCGCAATATTTATACAAATAGAAAATATAAATACCGGCAGACAAATTTTCCTTAAAAATATATTCATTTTAATAGCCTTTTAATGTTTTTATCCTTCACCACTAACTATCATCTCGGTGATACAGCCATCAAGTCTGCTTGTGGAGAAGTTGCATCCTCTTCCTTTTTTGGGCCTAAAGAATCTTTAGATACTATAGGGAAATTACTTGGTAATTCCATAGTTGGTTTCGCAATATTATCGGTTTCAACCTGATAGTTAGTGACTTGAAAACCTAATGGATTGTCATAACGATATTCTTCTGCCATTTTTAAATTAGGCCTATATTCAAATGTCATTGTGGCCATTTGCCTATCTAATGGCTGAAGTGACCCTTTACTCTTATCAAACAAATAACGGTCATAATTTACTGTTGCTCCAGTTGGAGTATTTTGGCGCCCATCTGTATATGCTAAAGTAATATTTCGAATTTTTGTACGAACTGAAAGAGCCCGCCCATAGATTTTATTTGGATTTTGAGGAAAATCTTCAAGAAATTGATTTTTATAATCAGTTGCAACTTTTGCATCAGACATGGCTAGTACTTTCCCCCATCCATTAATATTCGTTAATTCCCAATCATACGATTCCCTAGCAATAACATATTGAGCCACATTACTCTTATTGATTGCTTCACTTGCAGTAATTTTATTATTTTTAAAATCTCCCTCAAGCCTAGAAACTGTACTAAAACCAGTATCACGATCAGCTACAACTACATAAGGGACTTCTTGTTTCAATGGCAATATCAATGCCACACCAATTCCCGAAATAACAACTAATACCATACTAACAGACGCAACAAACCATGCTCTTTTTTCACTGCGTTTTACCATGTCTGCTAATGACAATTCAAAACTCTTTGATCTAATAACCGCTTCCGTAACCTTTTGCGTTTTTTCCTTCTTTTTGAACATAATACTTTCTCTACTATACTATAAATAAATTAAAAACAAGATGTATCTATATACCCTGCCGCATTTGCGACCGTTTCAACAACAACGCTCCCTTTACGCACACTAACAACCACATGCTTAGCTGAATAAATCCGGTTTAACTCTTCCAACGCCTTATTAAGTTCAACCGCATTAATCTTCTCAGCAGCCTTGGGTAAGGTATAGTCATAGCAACTACCATACTCAACAGAAAGCTTACTATCTTCAGCCCAACGGTTCAGCAGGCTTTTTAAGGTCTTATCAATTGCCATAACCCGATAAGTATACTTATGATGCAAAGGAATTTCGGTAATCTTGTCAGTAAATTTATTTACCGGACTCCAATTGTTAGAAAAATCCTTTGCCGGCGGCGTGGAATTACAGCCCAATAAAACAGAGCAAATTAATATGCCTAAAAAATATTTCTTAAAGAACATGCTACTTAACTTCCTACATTCTTGGATGTATCAACATCCTCTGATTAAATTACAATACTGAGACAAGCGACCCTCAGTTTTGATTTTAACACCATTACACAAATCACCTCCTTTTTTTACCTAAAGGTAGCTTTTTACGATAATATACCATTTACGTAAAGATTTCCAATATATCTTAAATGCACTTGTCATGTTAAATTTTACTTTAGTCAGTATCCTCCAAGACATTCGGATGATGCCCCCCATACGCACAGGCTGTCGCAATATACCCTGTGTGGCTTCTTCTGACTTTACAGTATAAAGAGCTATGACCGAAATAGTATTCTCTCAGCACAAATTGCCCGATGACAATTTTTTTCATCATCCTATCCAGTTCCAATATCTGCAATACCACTTTCTTGCAAATGGCCTCAATGTATTTCCGAGAACAGGGGCCGTCTGAAACACAAAACACACAAAACACACAAAACACACAAAACACACAAAACACACAAAACACACAAAACACAGACGACAAAAAACCGCACTAAAAGTGCGGTCGGTTTTTAAAATGTTTTTTTATCGGAACGGAAAATGAAAAATTTTCAGACGGCCTCTGAGCTTAAAAGGCCGTCTGAAAAAATCATTTAGTAACGAAGATAGTCGGGGTGACGGGAACAGCCTGAATAACGTATTTCACAAGAATCAGAAAATTTACTGCACGCTTTAAGAACTTCTTGCTCAAGTTCATCCAAGTGGCTGCCGCTTTTGATTGCATAACCTTCATTTTTTCCCATTGCAATAGCACTGCAAGAGTTACGGTTTCTAGTTATCAACCGACACCCTTTCCCGTCTGAAGCTATGGGATTCTGACCGCCGCCTGCTTTGATGCAGCTTGCTAGGGCTTCTTTTTCAGCACTTCTAGAACTTTTGGTATTATTATCCGAATAACCAAATGCCCTGTTTGCAGGATTATAATAAATGGCACCCCAACGGTTCGGAATATTGATGATTTGACGGGGTTGCTCTCCTGACTGATTATTACCGCTACAGCCGGCCAAATAAGGACGCTGAATACAAGGATTCATTACGGGGTCATTAATGGCATTAAGCCCATTGGCAAAACCAAAATGACTCACTGCAATAATAAATGCTAGAAATATCTTTTTCATTATTTACCTACACCTTCTCCATCAGTCCGTTCTTTATCCTTATTCACCAACGGATTATTATTGGAATCCCTAGGCACATTCCCACCGGTAAACATATTGTATCCGCTAAAACCGCCCAACGACGACCCGATCAGATTCCCCACCAGCAACGGCGCCGTAATCATAGCGTGCTCATCATCAGTCCCAAATCGCCCTGCATGATCGTAATCTGCGCAATGCCCGGCCTCGATTCCGTTGAATTCGCCGTCATCGCGCTGACGCCGTACTCGCCCAAAACCTTCGCCGCATACACCAGCATCACCTTCAGCCCTATCGTCACCATCACCGACAGTACCGCCATCGTCAGCAGCGAACCTAGATAAACTTTCAGACGGCCTTTGAACTCAAAAGGCCGTCTGAAAATCAATCAATAACGGTAATCGGGATGACGGGAGCAGCCAGAGTAAAGGATTTTACAATCATTGGAATATTGGCTACACCCATCAAGAGCTTTCCGTTCTGCTTTTTCTAGATAATCATCGCTTTTTGCACTATAGCTTTTACTGCCCACAGCAATCGCACTGCAAGCATTGCGTACCTCGGTCAACATACGGCAACCCTTTCCATCTCTATGCAACGGATTTTGACCGTTTCCTGCTTTAATGCAGTTTGCCAATGCCTCTTTATTGGCGGAACGATAGCCTTCAGTATTATTTTCTGCATAACCAACGGCATCATTGGCAGGATTGTAGTAAATAGCTCCCCAACGGTTCGGTACTTTGTAAACTCTCTGTGGCGCAGCCGAACCATTCGCCCCACATCCTGCCAAATAAGGACGTTGTATGCAGGGATTCATTACAGGGTCATTAATGGCATTTAATCCGTTTGCAGAAGTAAAACCACTTAATAATATCGCAAATGCTAAAAATACCTTTCTCACCATTTATCCTTTACTTTATTCCAGTGCTACCGTCATCTTTTTTACTTCTATCCTGCACCAACGGATTATTATTAGAATCCCTCGGCACATTCCCACCGGTAAACATATTGTATCCGCTAAAACCGCCCAACGAAGACCCGATCAAATTCCCCACCAGCAGCGGCGCCGTGATCATCAGCGTGCTCATCATCAGTCCCAAACCGCCCTGCATGATCGTAATCTGCGCAATGCCCGGACGGTCTTGCGATGCCGATGCCGATCCCGCCTGCATTGCGCTGACGCCGTATTCGCCCAAAACCTTCGCCGCATACACCAGCATCACCTTCAGCCCTATCGTTACCATCACCGACAGCACCGCCATCGTCAGCAGCGAACCTAAAAAGAACTTCAGCCACCCTTGGAAATACTGCTTGGTCGGATCATACAGCAAACACAGGATGAACGCCGGTGCCGTCAGTATCGCCAGCGACAGCGCGATTTCGTTCAGCAGCAGCAACGCTCCCGCTACTACCGCCGGTGTCCCCTGCGCCACCCCGCTGGCCATGATGAAATTGGCGAGCGCACTGCCGTTGTCATTGCTCGTCGCCGCCTGCAGACTACCGAACGCGCCCATAATCAGGTGCATCAGCAGCAACGAAGAATCCACCATCGCTTCCGGCGAGGCGTATTCGCCGCCCACGATCACCGATGCTATCGGGTTCTTGATGTGTTCGCTTATCCAGTCCCTCAGCCCCGTCGGGTTGTTCATGATCCAGCTGGCAACCGTTATGATCACCACCATCTTCGCCCCGCGCCATAAAAACATGTTCAGCGGTTCGCGGCTCTGCCCGTTTAATATCCGGTAGCCTTCGAACATCAGCCATACCGTCACCATGCTCATCAGCGACGGTATCAGCACCGTCGACAGGGCCGAAAGCCCCCTGTCGCCGAACTTCATGATCAGGATTTCCACGTAGGTCTTGATCAGGATAAAGAAACCTAGGTTTTCCGTGTTGTCCATATTCTGCCTGTTTGCCCTCCGGTTTTCAACCGGTCCGTATCCGTTTTATTGCAATGCGCGCCGAATGTCTTTCTTTGCGCTGTCTATGCCTCTGCCTACCCCGCCCACCAGGTTCTCTACCAGCGAGTTGTTTTTTTCCAGTACCAAGACGGCCCCGATCATCGTCAGCATGCCGCCGCCCTTCTGCGCCAGTTTCTTGAGCTGTGCAGACGGGCTATCCACCTGCTTGCCGTACAGGATGTTGCGTTCAGCCTCGGCCTGTATCTGCCTATACAGGTTGATTTTGGTCTGGTAGGCCGCCAGCGAGGCCTGAAGGCGGCTCAGGTCGTTTTGAATCAGCGTCTGCATCAGCGCAAGCTGGTATTGCTTCTTCTGCAACTCGCCCGATGTGCCGTAATCCCATTTCTTGACCAGTTTCTGCAACGCTTCGTTGCGTTCTTCCAATACTTCGACCAGCCGGTGAATTTCATATAGGTTCAGTGCGATCAAGTTGCGCGCGTTGTTGCAGGCATTCTGCATGTTTTCTTCGTCGCTCTTCGTCCCTCCTTTAGCCAACGACTTGCCGCCCCCCTTGTTGCACATGCTGCTGGTAGCGGCATCTTTGCCGTAGTAGGTTTCGATGGCTTTTCGGAATTTCTCTTCATCGCCGTTGCTCCACTGCCCGGCTGTCAGCTCTTTCGCCTGCAATTCGATTTTTTTGAAATCGGCCACATCCGTTTCCAACCCGCTGCCCTTTACCGTCTTGCTGCGCTGGTCGGCACCGAGAAACTGGCGGATATCTTTAAGGTAGCTGCTGATATTGTTGGTGTTGGTTTTGATGGCACCGGAATTGTCGTCGATAACCGGAACGCTTTGCGCCCCCGCCGGCAATGCCGCCGACAGCATCAGCGCAGCGGCAAGGGCGGTTATTGTCCGTTTGTGGTTCATATAGTCTGTTCCTTATCCGTATAATCATGGCTTAACCGCAGCACCGCTGTTGCGCGATCCTTTGCGCTCGCGGTAGAAGCGTTCCAGCCACTGCTCGGGATGCAGGCTGTCTGCTTCGATACCTTCGGCCTGCGCCGTTTCCCCGATGATGCGGTGCATGATTTCGATGTTGTCGGTACTGGCGGAGATGACCGACAGCACGTCGTCCATCCCGCGCAGGTTGAGCTGGCACACCGCCGACGAATGCCCCTGCTTGACCAAAAAGCAGCGGGAGCGTTCGTCCAGATTGACGATCACGTTGAATTCCGCTTCGGTCAGTTTCAACCCGTCGATATAGTCTTTCTTGTCGGCATTCGGATTCGGCAACAATATCATCGTCGCCGTCTGTTCAATCAGGGCCGCAGAAATATCGCTCTTGAGCGCATCTTCCGGCGACTGGGTGGCAAAAATACCCAATCCGTTTTGTTTACGAATAGTCTTCTGTTTATTCTTGGCAAAATCCTTCAATCCGCCTTCGCCGTCAAGAATCTTCCAGAACTCGTCCATCACATAAATTAACGGGCGGCCGTCTATCAGTTCTTCCAGCCGGTGGATAAGGTAGTTGATAACCGGTGTGCGCACTTCGTCGTTGTCAATCACATCGGTATAGTCAAAACCGATGATGCTGGCTCTCGTCAAATCTATGGTATCGACCGGGTTGTCGAATACCCAGCCGAGCGAACCTTCCTGCGTCCATTTGCGGATACGGGCAAAAACTGAATCATCACCTAGGTTTGGCAAGCTTTTCTGGAAGTTGGTCATGGTGCGCAGTCGCAACGGCGTATCCAAAATGGCTTTCACCGCCCTCATGATATCTTCTTCTTCCGATGCGGTGTATTCCTTTTTACCGGCAATTAGTTTTATCAATCCGGCAAGAAATTGGATATTGGCTTCGTTATTTTCGCATTGAAACGGGTTGAAACCGGTCGGCTGGCCATTATCCAAAGCCATATAGTTGCCTCCGCAGGCTCTGACGAAAATCTCCGCACCGCGGTCCTTGTCGAAAAAAAAGATCGTTGGTTTGGGATCGAATTTCTGTACCTGACTCAACAAAAAGTTGATTAAGGCTGTCTTACCCGTACCCGATTTGCCGATCACCATTGTATTGGCAATGGCTTTTTCTCCCAACGAATTTTCACTCGGATGTGTCGCGTGGAAATTAAAATAGTACGGCTGCCCATTGGTGGTTTGCAATACAGTTACGGCATCGCCCCACGGGTTATTGTGCATTTTGCCTGTAGAAAAGTTGTGTAGCGGAGATAAACCCAAGAAATTCAGCGAAGAGACATTAGCCAACCGTGTACGGTATTTCCAATTACCTGCGAGCTGCGAATAAAACGACGCCATGATTGCAACATCTTCTTTGGCCGAAACAAACCCCGCATTCGACAATTCCGCACGAGCTGTCGCAATATGCTGATGCAACTTCTCTTGACTCTCAGCATAAAGCGCTATAGTGAAATGGTATTCCCCCAATACAAAATTACCCGACGACACTTCGTCCATTGCCCTATCCAGTTCCGATATCTGAGATACGGCCTTATCGCCGGAGGAAATCATCATACCGCGCGTACGCTCCAGTGTTTTTAGAGCATCATGCCTTCCTTTCGGACTAAAACTGTGGGTAATGACATATTCAAAATCAAGATATTTCAACCCATTTAAAATACCAGGCCACGTACTGTCCGGGTATTCTTTAATATTTAAAATTGCCCCAAAATAATTTTTCTGATCAGGGGTAGTTACGACAAAATCTCCATTCTTTGGAGAAAATGTTTGCTTACTAACAGCCAAATAATCATATACGGGGGCATTTAATACAGGTACAGGCTCCTCGATACGGTTCAACAAATATGCGTATAATTCCAGTGTCTCCGAAAATACTACGCCATTCTTGCCTTCGTACATACCTAATCTATACGGTGCATAATCACGCAGAACCGCCTCAACGTTAGCAGCAAGCTCGGTAATTTTCTCAATCGCCTGATTTTGCATATGTTCTAAAATTGAAACTTCCGAAGGGCGGTCAGCGAAACCCTTATTGGCCACTATAGGGCGGTATAGCATAGTAAAATACAACTCATTATTCATAATTTTTTGAGTTGTCAGACTATGAAAATATTGGTCTTGAACTTCTTGATTAAACCGTTCGGTAAATTCTGCATCTAACTGAACTTTCCCACGCCGACGTACATCGTGAACCCAAAAAGCAACATTTACATAATCAGGCGCCCTTAATGTTTGAAGCAAACGGTTAAAAGTATTATGTTTATGTTCAATTTCCCACTCATCTCTACCAACAAAAGGCAAACCTCCAAGCCTCCATGAAATAAGATAATCGCCACCTGTTGTTTTCACGACGAACGGAGAAACATGACTTGATAGAGTTATAAACTGGCTACTACTAGTATCTGGACTAAACATAGATTTAAATTCACTTAAAATTCTGAATAAAACACCCCATATTTTATATTTTTATTATTCTTGGGAATAATTCCTTTTGACTTAATTATCACTAATGCAACTAAATATTAATATTCTAATATAGAGAACCATTAACTTGGAAACATCCAAATATATTAAAAAATTGAGCATACCGTATCAACCATTATAGGTTTTGCTTGGTGTTTTACGATAAATATTTGGATTAGTTACAGACAGACCTTTTCTTACTGAACGGTTTTTCGTTTGAAACAAAAACAAAAGTTTCAACCCCCATAACCGAAAAACCATTTCATCCTGTTTAGCAATTTGCCTTAAAATCATAATGATAACTGGAATTGCCAATAAATAAAATAAATTAAAATACATAGCGAACAGCAACGGAATTCCTGCTCCTATGAAAAACGGCACATACGGCACCCCCATAAACATGGGGGGGCGCGTACAACCTCTAAACAAGGTATTTTTTTTCATAAGGTTAACGACTTTTAACAGCTTGAACTATACGTAATTAACCAGCTTGCAATTTGACCAGCAGCACCAATTACCAATGCACCAACCAATATAGGAGCCACATCTGCAACACGCTTATGAGCAAATGCAATTTGATAGCCAGCCATAATAACTGCAATAGTTACAACAGCCACAGAAGCGACCTGCAAAATGCTTTGTATATTACTAAAAAATCCACTTACCTGGCCACAGGCATCTTTTACATCGCCAATACCGCCTTTTTTAGTAGCACCATCAGCAAATGCGCTCCCCGACAAAGTCATCATGGCCAAAACCGCCATAGTATTGCGATATTGTTCTTTGGTGGATTTAAAAATGTTTTGTTTCATTACAATTCCTTTTATAAAACAGACAGTGATTAAAATAATTCACATTGGAGTGAATAGGTTAAAGCTAATTTATGATATCAAAATACAAATGTACTATCCTGTGAAGAATTACGATTTTCTGATTCGTGAGTATCCGCCCTAATTTGAGCTACTGCACGATTACTACCATTAGCAGGCTTGACCGCATAGCCTATCCTGCTGGGATTTATCATATTTTTGGGTTGAATATATCGTGTCGCTTGCACTGCACCACCATTTGGTATAAAGACCTTTTTACTTTTATCTAAATCGATAATCTGAATATTAGGGTTAGAAACAACGGTATTAGCGTAATTACCATATTTCCTTATAGAATCAAAGATTTTTTGTACATATCCATGTCTATATCCCGTAATAAAGTTTCCAGAATAATAACAACTAAAAGCCTTTCCCCAATCGTTTTTTGCAGAAATATAACATTCCTTCAGAATTTTTGATCCTGCCAAAAGATTAGAACATGCGTCAAATGCTTTCTCATAACTACCCAAACCGTATTTTTTTAGGTTATACCGATTAACTTGGGCAATTCCCACAGAGAAATTATATCCTCCTGCCTCCAACATCTTTACCGTTTGTAAAGCCTCTTGAAGATTTCTAGGCTGTCTAGTCAATCTTCCTTTTACAACACCTATCGCATAAGGATTAAAACTTGATTCAACATGTACCACATGTTGCATCACTGCTGGAGGGACGTGCAAATTGCCGCAATCTATCATTGTTTGCCTTTATTTCGATATGAATACCCTGTAGATTTCATCCATGCATCAATGTAATCCCTAGTTTCTCTATCTCCCCCATTTCTATTACCAAACCACTCATTTTGAGATGAAAATTTACCTGTTTGATTTTTTATTTTATTCAATAATTTTTCATTTGGAACATCTTGGTATGAGACTTTATTAGTAAGTGCTTGGGCATATGGACCCCATTTAGGTATGTCTTTTGTTGAGAATGGAGTAACCCTTAGAAATCTTCCTTTCTTCTCCCCCATCTGGCTCAACAAACCAGTTTCTGTCAACTTCTCCCCCCTACCAGAAAAGCCCCATTGACGCCATGGTTTATTTCCAATGTATGTCGAAACCGCAAACATACCGGTAGGCCTCCATTCATAACTAATAGTATCTCTTCTCTCCACCTTAACAAATTCTGAAACTGTACCTATGGTAAAGAAACTGCCATTAGTCAAGCTTGGCGTACAAATTGGAATGCTAACATCATGACCATAATAAGCTAACGCCAACTCTGTAAAAAATGCTTGGACATCCTGTTGACATTCTTGAACAGACATTGGGCCATTGGGATTTTGCAAACAAAGCATTAAACGACATCCACTAGTACGGTAAAAATCTTGGTAGTTGTCAGTATGGGCAACAACAGGTGAGGTGCATACTGCTACAAGAATGCCTAACATTCCATTTGTCAATTTCATGATTCGTCCTTTGACTCCAAAATTAGTTTTATAAAAAATTTACCTTATATTAATAGATCATACGAAGATTGTCATTATAAATTTTTGTCATGCTGACTAATGGTCATTATTACAAATAAACGTATATAAATGTATTTTATTTTAAAAATAATCAAATTAAAAATATTTTTTAAAGTTGCTATACTAAAATAATTATTATTTTGAAAATAGAATGTAGAATATGCTAAAAATTTCTCATAAAAAAACCGCTCTACTAACAGAGCGGTTTTTTTATAAGGTAAACTGGTGGGTCGTGAGCGATTCGAACGCTCGACCAACGGATTAAAAGTCCGCTGCTCTACCAGCTGAGCTAACGACCCGATAAGCTGCGCATTCTACGATTTTGTTTTTAGAGTGTCAATCGTTTTTTGGAAAAACTTTCTGGAAAACGTAAAATTAGTCGGTAACGCCGGGATGACGTGCTATGATTTTTCCGTCGGACAGGTTCCGGCATAAAAATTACGATGAAAGGACAAACCTTATGATGAAAAAAATCCTGCTTGCTGCTTTGATGACTGCCGCCTTGGCCGCCTGTTCTCAAGAGACGAAACAAGAAACCCAGGAAGCGGCGCACGCGGTGGCTTCCGACGTGAGCGCTGCTCAAACCGATGCGGCTTCCGCCGTTGATTCTGCGACTTCTGCGGCTAAAGATGCGGCGGACAAAGCGGTTTCCGATGCGAAGGAAACGGCGGATAAGGCAACGGCCGATGCGAAAGCCTCTGCCGACAAAGCAATGGCTGATGCCAAGGAATCTGCCCACAAAGCTATGGCGGATGCGAAAGAGACAGCCGACAAAGCCAAATCTGCGGCCAAAGAGGCAATGAAAGACTCTCTAGACAAAGCTGCGGACGCTACTCAGAAAGCCGCCGACAAAATGAAGGATGCGGCCAATAAGTAATCCGGTTGTTTGCTTTGACCGCCGATATTCAAACAGGCCGTCTGAAAATGTTTCAGACGGCCTGTTTTATTTTAATGCCCGCGTTTTTCCAACTTTTTGCTGTAAATCAGCGAAATCAATACGGAGGCGCCCAGTGCGCCGAATACGACCGACAGGGAAATGGAAATCGGGATGTGTATCCAGTGCATCGCCAGCATTTTTACGCCGATAAAACTTAAAACGAAGGCCAAACCGTATTTCAGGAAGACAAAGCGGTCGGCGACATCGGCCAGCAGAAAATACATGGCGCGCAGACCGAGAATGGCGAAAATGTTGGACGTCAGGACGATGAACGGGTCGGTGGTCACGGCAAATACGGCGGGGATGCTGTCTACCGCGAAAATCACGTCGCTCAATTCAATCATCACCAACACCAATAGCAGCGGCGTGGCGATGCGTTTGCCGTTTTCCAGCGTGAAGAATTTTTCACCGTTGAGGAGGCGGCTGACCGGAATGTGTTTTTGCAACCAGCCCAACAGTTTGTTTTTCGACAGGTCTTCATCTTCGTCATCACCGCCGGCCTTAATCATATGAATGCCGGTATACAGCAGGAATGCGCCGAAAAGATAGAGTATCCATTCAAACTGTTGCACCAGTACTGCGCCGACGAAAATCATCAGTGCGCGCAGGGCGATGGCGCCGAACACGCCGTAGAGCAATACGCGGTGCTGGTATTGCTGCGGAACTTTGAAATAACCGAAAATCATCAGGAAAACGAAAATATTGTCTACCGCCAATGATTTTTCGAGGATATAGCCGGTAAAAAATTCTAACACCTTCTCTTTGGCAACAACGGCACCGTAGACAGGATTGCCGGCCAGTTCGAAATACAGCCAGCCTGCGAAACCGCAGGATACGGTAATCCAAATGCAGCTCCAGACCAACGCTTCTTTAACGCTGATTTTATGCGCGCCGCTTTTTTTCAGCGACAACATATCGACGGCAATCATGATACATACGGCAATAAAAAATACGCCGTAAAAAAGCGGCGTGCCGACCGATGGATGTGCGGCCATGTGTGCGGTTCCTTTCAATGGTTTTCAGGCGGCATTCTAACATGCGGCGTCAAGGCCGTCTGAAAACCGCCGTTACCAAGAGAAATAAAACATGCCTTTGGCCAAAAGCACGATAAACAACATATGGGTGAACACGACGGCGTGGATGTATTTCGACCAGCCGACGGTCAGGGTACGGCGGTGCATTTTGACGACGGCGATGGCAAAATGTACCAATACACTGAAAGCCAGCAGTATTTTCAAAGCCAGCAAGGTGCCGAACGACGAAGCAAGCGGCTGGCGCAGAATATCAGTATAGCGGTCGAACACCATGACCAGCCCAGACAGAAACAAGACGGCCACCACCGGCGGCATCACGCGTACGGCGCGGTACGACATCGCCCGCTCCACTTCGCGCCGCGCCTCGCGCGACACGCGTTTGGTGTGCATGACCGACAATACCAGCATTTCAAAAAATACTCCGCCCACAAAGGCAATCGCACAATAAAGATGAACGATGTGGGCCACAGTGTAGATACTCATAACGAACGCAGGCTTTCCGTTGACAGCATTAAATTAATAAGGGGAATTATGGCATAAGCGACGATACGGTAAAACTTTTCCCTGCTTTAATTCTCTTTACCAAACGGAATAGGCCGTTAAACAAACTCTGTGCCATACTTCGCTTGCAGTTTAACCCCTTATGGAGATAAAACCATGAAATCTATGTTTACCAAAACCTTTGCTTTGCTGGCTGTCGCAGCTTCGTTGAGTGCATGCGCCGGCATGACCCAGACCCAACGCAACACCGCTACCGGCGCAGTTATCGGCGGGGTGGCTGGTAATCTTATCGGTGGCGACACCGGTTCTACCTTGGGCGGAGCCGCATTGGGCGGCGTGATCGGCAGCCAGGTACACAGACACCGTTAATCTGTTAGTAGGTTAAGGATTTACAGCGTAAGGCCGTCTGAAACGGAGTTTTCAGACGGCCTTAATGTTTTTTCGGACCTACTGTCTTTGCAGCCCGCTAATTCTTCCTAGCTGTAACGAACTGTGCCAACTGATTCAGCCGCAGGGCTTTTGCGCCGAAGGGTTCGAGCAGCGCGGCGGCTTCGGCGGTCAGGGTTTCGGCGTAGGCGCGGGCGGTTTGTAAGCCCATCAGTTTGACGTAGGTCGGTTTGTCGTTATCGCTGTCTTTGCCGGCGGTTTTGCCCAAGGTGGCGGTGTCGGCTTCGCAGTCCAACACGTCGTCGATGATTTGGAACGCCAAGCCGAGTTTGGCGGCGTAGTTGTCCAAGGTGCGGACGTCGTCTGAATCCAAATCGGGGCAGGCAAGCGCGCCCAATACGACGGCGGCGCGGATGAGGGCGCCGGTTTTGAGGCTGTGCATCTGCTCCAACTGCGCCTGATTCATGGCTTTGCCGACGTTGGCAAGGTCGATGGCTTGTCCGCCCGCCATGCCGAGGCTGCCGGATGCTTTGGCGAGTGTGGACAACATGGCGATTTGGCGTTCGGCGGGCAGTCCGGTCGGACGGCTCAATACGTCGAAGGCTTGGGTTTGCAGCGCGTCGCCGACCAAAAGGGCGGTGGCTTCGTCGTATTTCACATGGCAGGTCGGTTTGCCGCGCCGCAGGCTGTCGTTGTCCATTGCGGGCATGTCGTCATGAACCAAGGAATAGACGTGTACCATTTCGATCGCCGCCATGGCTTGTTCGACGGCGTTTTGGTCGGCATCGCCCAATTCGGACGCGGCGAGCACCAAGAGCGGGCGCAGCCGTTTGCCGCCGCCGAGGGTAACGTAACGCATGGCTTCGTGCAGCGTGTGCGGCACTTGGTTTTCAGACGGCAGGAAACGCTCCAGCAGCAATTCGGTCTGCGCTTGGGCTTTTTGCTGCCAAGTTTTCAATTCATTCGCCGGGTTCAAGGTTCAGCTCCTTCAGTTCGCCCGCGTCCAATACTTGCAGCTTTTGTTCGACTTCCGCCAGCTTGGTTTGGCAGTATCTGACCAGCTCGTTGCCTTCCTGATAGGCTGCCAACGCGTCTTCCAGCGGCATTTCGCTGCTTTGCATCGACTGGGTCAGGGTTTCGAGGCGGGCGAGGGCTTCTTCAAAGGATTTTGGGGCTTTTTTCATGATGATGCGGGCAAAAAATCAAAGCGGTATTGTAGCATTTTTAGATGCTTGAGGCCGTCTGAAACTTGTTTCAGACGGCCTCAACGACGACACGGTAATCAATCTTCTCAAACAACCGGCGGTTAAAATGCCGGCCGCTCAACGCCGTAATTCATCCGTAATGCGCTGTAAAAACGCTACCCGCTCGGCAAGGACTTTTTGATTGTCCGCAGCGGCTTTGACGGCGCAGCCGGGTTCGGCGCGGTGGGTGCAGTTGTGGAAGCGGCATTGCCCGACGAGGTGGTTCAGGTCGGGGAAGTATTGCAGCAGGTCGGCGGCTTGGAGGTGGTGCAGCCCGAATTCTTGCAAACCGGGGGAATCGATTAATTGGGTTTCTTCGTTTAAATCGTAAAGCTGGGCGTGGGTAGTGGTGTGTTTGCCGGAATCGAGCGCGGTGGAGATGTCGCCGGTGCGGGCGGTTTGGTTGCCCAGGAGGGCGTTGGTCAGGGTGGATTTGCCCATGCCGCTTTGTCCGAGCAGGATGTTGGTATGCCCTTGCAGTACGGGGCGCAGGATGTCGGCGTTTTCCAGCGCGCGGGTTTCGATCACGGCATAACCCAGCGTTTCGTAGAATTTGAGTTTTTCGCGCCAGAGGGCGGTTTCGGGCAGGTCGGCTTTGTTCAGGATGATGACGGCTTGGATGCCCGCAGCTTCGGCGGCTAGGAGGGCGCGTTGCAACAGGGCTTCGCTGGGCGAGGGAACGGCGGCGGTAACGATAAGGAGCTGGCTGACGTTGGCGGCGATGAGCTTGGTTTTCCAAGCGTCTTGACGGTAGAGCAGGCTTTCGCGCGGCAGGTAGTCTTCGATGACGGCTTGTTCGGCGTTGACGGTTTGGATATGCACACGGTCGCCGCAGGCGAAGTCCACCCGCTTTTTGCGCGTGCTGGCTTCGTAGGTTTTGCCGTCGGGCGTGCGCACGATGTAGCGGCGGCCGTAGCTGGCGATGATTTGGGCGGTATCGGTCATAAAGTTCGGCGAAGACGGAATGAAAAGGGAAATTGTACCGAAAGAGTCGGGAGGCCGTCTGAAAACTTGTGTTTTGCACCATTTAACCTATCGGTGCTTTATTTTTTCCTGAAAACGCCCCATATTTTTCAAACCATATTCTCAAAAGGACAATGACGATGAATTTCAACAACCTGCTCAACCAAATTTTGGGAACGGTTCAAAAAGGCAGCCAATCCGTATCCAACAGCCCGCTCAATTCTTTCACCGGCGGCGCGTTGGCAGCGGGACTGGCTTCCATGCTGATGAAAAAGAAAAACACCCAAAAACTGGTCAAAGCCGGTTCGGTCGCGGCTTTGGGTTATATCGCCTACAAGGGCTACCAAAGCTGGCAGCAAAACCGCAACCAACCCGAATTGCCGCAGCAGGCGTTCGAACCTGCCGGACAACTTGCCGAGACACACAGCCACGTGATTCTGCGCACCATGATTGCGGCCGCGGCATCGGACGGGCTGATTGACGAGGCGGAAAAACAGGTCATTGCCCGCGAAAGCGGCACAGATGCGGAAACTGCCGCCTGGCTTGCCGCCGAATATGAAAAACCGGCAACGGTCGAGGAACTCGCCGCAGCCGTCGGCAACGATGAGGCTTTGGCGGCGGAGACCTATCTGGCGGCAAGATTGGTGTGCGCCGATTTGTCGCGCAAAGAAATCGTGTTCTTAACCCGTCTGTCGCAGGCTTTGGGGTTGGACGACCAGTTGGTGGAGAATCTGGAAAAACAGCTTGATTTGGCTTGATGGCAGGTTTGAAAACAAAAAAAGGCCGTCTGAAAACCATGAAGAGCAGTTTTCAGACGGCCTTTCTATTTCAACTCAATCTCAAATCATTAAGGCTGTATCAAATCCGTTTCGCCAACTCTTCTGCCTTGCCGATGTAGAACGCGGGGGTCAGGGCGAGCAGTTGGGATTTGGCTTCGGCGGGGATTTCCAGCGATTCGATGAAGACTTTCAGCACTTCGGGCGTGATGCCGCCTTTGCCGCGCGTCAGGTCTTTCAGTTTTTCGTAAGGATTGGCGACACCGTGGCGGCGCATAACGGTTTGAATCGGTTCGGCGAGCAGCTCCCAAGTGGCATCCAAATCGGCAGCCAGTGCGGCGGGGTTGGGTTCGAGCTTGTTCAGACCGCGCAGGTGGGCGGCAAAACCCAACACGGCATAGCCTACGCCTACGCCCATGTTGCGCAGGACGGTGCTGTCGGTCAGGTCGCGCTGCCAGCGGGAGACGGGCAGTTTTTCGGATAAGAAGCCCAATACGGCGTTGGCCATGCCGAGGTTGCCTTCGGAGTTTTCAAAGTCGATGGGGTTGACTTTGTGCGGCATGGTGGAAGAGCCGACTTCGCCCGCTTTGACTTTTTGTTTGAAGTAACCCAATGAAATATAACCCCAAACGTCGCGGTTGAAGTCGATCAGGATGGTGTTGATGCGGCTGAGGGTTTGGAAGAATTCAGCCATGTAGTCGTGCGGCTCGATTTGGATGGTGTAGGGATTGAAGGTCAGGCCGAGGCTGATTTCGACGAAGTTGCGGCAGTGGGTTTCCCAATCGACATCGGGATAGGCGACCATGTGGGCGTTGTAGTTGCCGACCGCGCCGTTGATTTTGCCGAGGAATTCTTGCGCCTGAAGGTTTTTGAACTGGCGTTGCAGGCGGTACACGATGTTGGCGGTTTCTTTGCCCAAAGTGGTCGGCGTGGCGGGCTGACCGTGGGTGCGGCTCATCATGGGGACGGCGGCAAGGTCGTGCGCCATGCCGGTGAGTTTTTCGATGATCTCGGCAAGTTTCGGCAGGATGACGGTTTCGCGCGCTTCTTGCAGCATCAGGGCGTGGGACAGGTTGTTGATGTCTTCGCTGGTGCAGGCGAAGTGGATGAACTCGCTGGCGGCGGCGACTTCGGGTACGCCGGCGAAGCGTTCTTTGAGCCAGTATTCGATGGCTTTGACATCATGATTGGTGGTCGCTTCGATGGCTTTGACGGCGGCTGCGTCTTCCAATGAAAAGTTTTCGATGACTTTGTCGATTTCGGCAAGCGTGAAATCGCTGAAAGCGGGGATTTCGGTGATTTTCGGTTCGGCGGCGAGGGCTTTGAGCCAGCTCAATTCGACTTTGACGCGCGCCCTCATCAGGCCGTATTCGGAGAAAATCGGACGCAATGCTTCAACGGATTGGGCGTAGCGGCCGTCTAGGGGGGAAAGTGCAGCGATAGGGTTGATCATGCGGGGGTCCTGTCTGTGAATAGCTGGCGGGATGGAACGGGAAATCTCTGTAAATTCCGTAATTATACATTACTTAGACAAGAGTTTATGGGCTGCTTCAAACCCTTTAACATCATCGTCTTATTTAAAAATCAATTTTGCATACCTACCAATAATATCCTAATAATCCGTTTTTCACGATGGCTCCCGTTTCGCGTACCAATTCCTCAATATGGCGGGGAAATTGATTTTCAAAACACATTTTTCCGGCAAAAGTCTGAATGTTTTTTCTGCGCCATAATTTACCGGCAATCCAACGTGCACGCGGTATATGGTAGGCCGAACTGACGACAACGACCGATTTGTCCTGTTCAATCATGGGCGCGGTGTAAAGGATGTTTTGATGAGTTGTTTCCGAATGGTCTTCAAGTTCAATAACTTCTCTCGGTACCCCCATTTTTTCCGCTGTCTGCATCATGCTTTGTGCTCCGACGTAACCGTCATGGTTCATTCCGCCGGACATAATCAGTTTTTTTACCTTACCGGCTTTCCAAAGCTCAACCCCTGCCTCTACACGGGAAATCAGGCAGGGATTCTGCCGCCCTTCATCGTGAACGCTTATACCTAAGATTACCGCCGTATCGGCGGGAGCAATGCTTTCGACCGGTTGGCGCGAACGATAGAAATTGTTACCCCACACCCAGCCGAACAGCAACAGCCATAATATGACCAAACCCGTACCTATCCATAAAATCTTCCTCAACATTAGTCTTCCTGTTTCATAGGCCAAAAATAATGGGACAACTCGGTCTTTCAAATAGTTCGGCATTTAAAAATAATGAGGCCGTCTGAAAAACCTGTATAAGGTTTTCAGACGGCCTATCAAACCTGATTTATCTTGCGACTCAAACGCCCTGCTTCAGGCTGGCTTCGATGAAACCGTCCAAATCGCCGTCCAATACGGCTTTGGTGTTGCCGACTTCGTAGCCCGTGCGCAAGTCTTTGATGCGTGAGGAGTCCAAGACGTACGAACGGATTTGGCTGCCCCAACCCACATCGGACTTGCCTTCTTCCAACGCCTGTTTCTCTTCGTTGCGTTTGCGCATCTCCAATTCATACAGTTTGGATTTCAACATTTCCATCGCAGCCGCTTTGTTGGCGTGTTGCGAACGGTCGTTTTGACATTGCACCACAATCCCCGTCGGCTCGTGTGTAATGCGCACGGCAGAGTCGGTTTTGTTGATGTGCTGACCGCCCGCACCCGATGCGCGATAGGTGTCGATACGCAAATCGGCGGGGTTGATTTCGATTTCGATGGAATCGTCGATTTCGGGATAAACGAACACGGATGAGAACGACGTATGGCGTTTGTTGTTCGAGTCAAACGGCGAGTAACGCACCAAGCGGTGAACGCCGGTTTCCGTGCGCAGCAAGCCGTAGGCGTATTCGCCTTCCACGCGGATGGTGGCGCGGTTGATGCCCGCGATTTCGCCGTCGTCTTCTTCGAGGATTTCAATTTTGAAGCCTTTGCGCTCGGCGTAGCGGCTGTACATGCGGAACAGCATACCCGCCCAGTCTTCCGCTTCCGTACCGCCTGCGCCTGCGGTGATGTCGATAAAGCAGTTGTTCGGGTCGGCGGGCTGGTTGAACATCCGTTTGAACTCCAAATCCGCCATCTGTTTTTCCAGTCCCGCCACGTCTTCCTGCACGGCGGCGAAACCTTCTTCGTCGTTTTCTTCGACGGTCATTTCAATCAACATGCGGTTGTCTTCGATGCCCGACGCGATGTTGTCGAGCGTCAACACGATGCCTTCGAGGATTTTGCGCTCTTTGCCGATTTCTTGGGCGCGTTTGGGGTCGTTCCACAGCTCAGGGTCTTCGGAAAGGCCGATGACTTCTTCCAATCGGTCCTTCTTGCCCTGATAGTCCATATAGACGCGGATGTCTTCGCTGCGCTTTTCCAAATCATTCAGGGTGTTGTTGAGCTGGTTGATTACTTCGGCTTCCATGATTCTTGTGTTCTTTCAAAATTTTAGGAAATTATTGTAAGGGATTTGCAGGCTTTTTTCTACGCAAGTAGGCCGTCTGAAAAAACCGATGGAAACATTAGATTCCGTTTGCAACTCTCCTTTCAGACGGCCTTTCAGTTCGATTTCTGTTAATCAATACCGATACGCTGCCAGCTTCCGTTTTATTTCGGGCAAAGCGGCGCGTGCGGCTTGTTCGCCGAGTTGGATGGCACGGTTTTTCTGGTCGAACCCGCCGACGGAACCCAACTCCAGCACTTTGGGTTTAATCACGATGTCGGCCTTGCCCAGTTCGTTGTGCAGGGCGGAGGTGCTCATGATGTTGAGGGTCTGGTCAAGGTAGGAGAAGAAACTCTGGTTGACGTTTTTGGTCGGACGGGCGGAAATGTCGACGGCGATAACGAAGTTGGCGCCCTGTGCTTTGGCGGCGCTGACGGGCACGGGCTGCGACAGGCCGCCGTCAACGTATTTGCGGCTGCCGATTACGGCGGGCTGGAACACGTTGGGAATCGAGGCGGAGGCGCGCACGGCCTGGCCTGCGTTGCCGCGGTTGAAGGCAACGGCCTTGCCGGTTTCAAAATCGGTGGCGACGGCGGCGAATTTCAGCGGGAATTGTTGAATCGGGCGGTTGCCGACTTTGTAATTGATGTAGTTTTGCAGCTTCTCTCCTTTGATGAAGCCGCTGGTGGACAGGGTCAAATCGACCAAATCGGTTTTACCCAGAATCTCGGCTTCGAGTTCGAGACGGTCGGGCGACATGCCTGAGGCATACAGGCTGCCGACAATGGAACCGGCGGATGTGCCGGTAACGACTTTGACGGGAATGCCGTTTTCTTTCAATACCTTGATAATGCCGATATGGGCAAAGCCTTTGGAGGCGCCGCCGCCGAGCGCCAGCCCGATAACGGCTTCCGGTTTGGATGGCTGGGGTTGCGGAAGTTGCGCGGTCTGATCCGGGACAACGGCCGGCGGCGGGGTGCGGGTGCTCGGGCAGGCGCTCAATACCAAGGCGGCAAGTGCGGTTAATGCGGCGCGGCGGGTGAGTTTATTCATGTTGTTTTCCTTTACGATTAAGGTATTTTCAGACGGCCTCTGCTATTTTAATCCTGATGCCATTCGGCGTGTTCGCTTAAAAAGCCGCCGCTCTGGTGCGCCCAGAGTTTGGCGTAGAGGCCGCGTTTTTCCAACAGTTCGGTATGGCTGCCTTCTTCGATGATGCGGCCTTTGTCCAAGACGATGAGCCTGTCCATCGCGGCGATGGTGGAGAGGCGGTGGGCGATGGCGATGACGGTTTTGCCGTCCATCATTTTGTCGAGGCTTTCTTGGATGGCGGCTTCGACTTCGGAGTCGAGCGCGCTGGTGGCTTCGTCGAGCAACAGAATCGGCGCGTCTTTGAGCATGACGCGGGCGATGGCGATGCGTTGGCGTTGGCCGCCGGAGAGCTTCACGCCGCGTTCGCCGACATGCGCGTCATAACCGCGCCGCCCTTTGGCATCGCTGAGGTTGGGTATGAATCCGGATGCTTCGGCGCGGTCGGCGGCGGAAATCATTTCGGCTTCGGTGGCGTCGGGACGGCCGTAAACGATGTTGTCGCGCACGGAGCGGTGCAGGAGCGAGGTGTCTTGCGTGACCAAACCGATTTGGGCGCGCAGGCTTTCTTGGGTAACGTCGCCGATGTTCTGCCCGTCAATCGAAATCGTGCCGCTTTGCGGTTCGTAGAAGCGCAAGAGCAGGTTGACGATGGTGGATTTGCCCGCGCCGCTGCGTCCAATAAGGCCGACTTTTTCGCCCGGGCGGATGGTGAGGTTGAAGCCGTTTAAAAGCGGTTTGCCAGCTTCGTAGGAAAAATCGACGTGTTCGAACTTGATTTCACCTTGCGCTACTTTCAGCGGCAAGGCTTGGGGTTTGTCGAGGATAGTGTGCGGTTTGGACAGGGTTCCCATGCCGTCGCTGACGGTGCCGATGTTTTCAAACAGGCGGGCGGACTCCCACATGATGTATTGCGACAATCCGTTGACGCGCAACGCCATGGCGGTGGCGGTGGCGACCGCGCCGACGCCTACCTGCCCCTGATGCCAAAGCCAAATGCCCAGTGCGGCGGTGCTTAAGGTCAGCGAGGTGTTGACGATGAAACTGCATGTGTGCAGAAGCGTCGCCAGGCGCATTTGGGCGTGCACGGTTACCATAAACTCTTCCATCGACTGCTTGGCATAGGCGGCTTCGCGCGCACCGTGGGAGAAGAGTTTGACGGTAGTGATGTTGGAATAGGCGTCGGTAATGCGGCCGGTCATCAGCGAACGGGCATCGGCCTGCGCCGCCGCAGTACGGCCGAGTTTGGGAATCAGCAGCCTCATCACCAGCGCGAAACCGGCTATCCAGCCGATAAAGGGCAGCAGCAGCCAGCCGTCGAGTGCGACCAAAATCACGCCGGAGGTGATGAAATACACCAGCACATAAACGACCATGTCGGCAACCGTCATCACCACGTCGCGCAGCGCCAGCGCGGTCTGCATCACTTTGGCCGACACCCGTCCGGCAAATTCGTCCTGATAGAAACCGAGGCTCTGGTCTAGCATCAGGCGGTGGAAATTCCAGCGCAGGCGCATGGGGAACACGCCTTGCAGGGTTTGCAGCCGCACGTTGGACGCGATAAATATCCAGCCGATTGAAAACAGCATCATCGCCGCCATCGCCGCCAAAGCCCAGCCTTTTTCGGCAAACAGCGTGGCCGGCGTGTATTTGCCGAGCCAGTCCACCACCTTGCCCATAAACTGGAACAGCAACGCCTCCATGATGCCGATACCGGCCGTCATCGTACCCAATATCAGAATCCACTTGCGCACGCCCTCCGTACCCGACCAGACAAACGGCAACAGCCCTTTCTCAGGTGTCAGCGGTGCGGATTCGGGATAGGTTTCGACGCGGGATTCGAACCATGAAAATATCTTTTTAATCATTCTGTTGCTCGTGTTCGTTTTTCATTATCAAAGCCGTCCGCGGTTTTCAGACGGCCTCAATACCGTTTGGCCGCCTCTGCCTTGAGGCGTCCTTTAGCTTTGAAACGGATTTTGAAAACGTATCCGTGTTTCTCATCGCAAAGGCCGTCTGAAATCAATAACCGTAATAACGGTAAGGATACGGGCGCGGGTAGCCGACGGGCACACTGTCTTGATAGATGACGGTCGTGCCCGGCGGCGCATTGACGGTAACGTTTTTGTTGATGGTGGTTTCGGAACGGACGGGCAGGTCCACCACTGCCATACGTCCGTAAGGGGTCTCGGTGTAAACGCAGCCGCCGAGCAGGAACGCGGCCGCGGCTGCGAGAGGCTTGATACTCATTTTTTACCCAATCTTTCAAGAAACTCTGCGGCGGTTTGGTTTTTCAGACGGCCCCGGTTTATTTCAGCAGGTTTTTCAACGCCAGCCGGACGCCTTCGCCGACATCCTTACCTTTGGGCAGCCCTTTCACGGCGGCTTTGGCTTCGCGTTCGCTGTAACCCAGCGCCAGCAGCGTACTGACGATGTCGTCGGTTCCGTCTGCGGCGGCGGATAATGCGGCCGGGCCGTCTGAAACGGCGGAAACGAGTTTGCCGCGCAACTCCAGCACCATGCGTTCGGCGGTTTTCTTACCGATACCCGGGGCGGAGGAAAGGCGTTTGACGTCTTCTTTGGCAACGGCCTGCGCCAGCTCGTCGGCACTCATGGCCGAAAGGATGCCCAGTGCGGTTTTGGCGCCGATGCCGCTGACCTTGACCAGTTGGCGGAAGGTGGCGCGTTCGTCCGCTGTGGCGAAGCCGAACAGCAAATGCGCGTCTTCGCGCACGACAAGCTGGGTGTAAAGTTGCACCGCCTCGCCGGTTGCGGGCAGACGGTAGAACGTCTGCATGGACACGTCCACCTCGTAACCCACGCCGTTGACGTCGATAACGGCCTGTGGCGGATTCTTTTCAACAAGTATGCCTTTGAGCCTGCCGATCATGTTGTTTTCCTGAATGTAAAAGGCCGTCTGAAACGGAAACCATCGGTTTCAGACGGCCTAAATTGTATCAGACTTTAATCGCCGCGACGGGACGAAATCGCGCGCCGGCACCGGCCGTTCCGATGCTGCGGACCGCCCTCGCAATCAGAGGCCGTCTGAAAACCCAACTTTCAGACGGCCTCTGGCATTCCGTACCGCAAAGCGGTTCAAATAGCGTTCTGCACCACCATGCGCGCGCGGCTCTCGGCTTCGTCGGCACGCTCCTGCGCGGCAAACGGCCCCATCCGCACCACATAACTGCCGCCGCGTTTTTCAACCGACACTTTCGACGCCATATCGGCGGACGACAGGTTGCGGCCGGTCTGGTTCATATAGGCCAAGGCTTCGCTTTCGCTGCCAAAGCTCTTCAAATCGACATAAATGTCTTTTTTCGGCATATCCGACATGGCGGTTTCGCTGCCCGGCAGCACCTGCTCGATTTTGATATGCGTCGTACCCTGACTGATGAAACCCAGTTTCTGCGCGGCGGCCTTGGACACGTCCATCACGCGGCTGCCGTGGAACGGACCGCGGTCATTGACGCGCACGATAACGCTTTTACCGTTTTTGGTATTGGTTACGCGGGCATAGCTGGGAATCGGCAGGGTGCGGTGGGCGGCGGTCAGGGCGTTCATGTCGTAACGCTCGCCGCTGGCGGTTTTACGGCCGTGGAATTGGTTGCCGTACCATGAGGCTTTGCCGGTTTGGCTGAATGAGGAAACTTTGGTTAACGGCGTGTAGCGCTTACCCGCTACTTTATAGCTGAGGTTGGCCGAAGAATGCAGCTTTTCGGCACGGATTACCGTATCCGCCGCATTTGCCGCGGCAGGAAACATACCGACCGCGAAAGCAGTCAGCGCAATAAATAAGGCATGGTGTAAAAAGGTGTTTCGGATGAAAGTCAAAACATAGTTCCGTTCTTGAGTTGATAACGTCTGTTTCGATTTCAGACGGCCTCCGCACGGCCCCGTTGCCGCGGGAAATCAGATTCCGCCCTGATAATCGTTTTGCCGCCACGCTTCGAACAGCATCACGGCGGCTGTGTTGGAAAGGTTCATACTGCGGCTTCCGGGCCGCATCGGCAGGCGCAGTTTGCGCTCTGCGGGCAGGCTGTCGAGAATTTCGGCGGGCAGGCCGCGTGTTTCGGGGCCGAACAAAAAAACATCGCCCTCTTTGAAGGATGCCTCGTCGGGTCGGGTTTTGCCTTTGGTGGTCAACGCAAAGATGCGGCGGCCTTCTAGCGCCTTCAGGCAGTCTTCGAAATTCTCGTGTACCGTCAGTTTTGCAAACTCGTGGTAATCCAGCCCCGCGCGTTTCATTTTGCTGGAATCCAAAGGGAAGCCCAAGGGTTTGACCAAGTGCAAATCGGCGCCGGTATTGGCGCACAGCCGGATGATATTGCCCGTATTGGGCGGGATTTCGGGTTGGTACAAAACGATAGTAAACATATAAATCAGCTACTTAGCTTTAGAACAATGCCACAGGGAGCGGCCTGTGTCAAAAAACTTTGGTTATTTTTTCATTTGCGCGCGGGCCAGCGACCAGCAAAAAACTTTCTCCGCACCCGATTTTTTCAGCGTTTGCGCCAGCTCGCCGAATGTCGAACCCGTCGTTACAACATCGTCTATTAACAATATGTTACGTTTTTTGAAAACATCATTTTCTACGGAAAATGCGTTTTTCACATTGCGCAGCCGCTCGCTGCCCTTCAACGTACTTTGCGGCGCCCCGTGCACGCGGGATACCGTGCCGCGCGGCAAAACCTGCCAGCCGTAATGCGCCGCCAGTTGCGAAACCAGCTCGTCGCTCTGATTGAAACCGCGGTAAATCCGCCGCTCCCTGCTCAACGGCATCGCCAGCACGCAATCTATCCGTTCGCCGTGCAGCCAGTCGGGCGCATGGCGCATCATCAAACCGGCCAGCGGCGGCAACATGCTCAAATCCGCCAGATGCTTAAATTGATGAATCATGCTGCTGACGGGCGGCTCATAATACACCGAAGCCCACAGCCGCTCAAACCGCGGCGGCTTTTTCTGACACCGGCCGCACACCGCCGCGCCCGCACTGAACCCGAAACAAAGCGGACAGCTCGCCGCCGGATCGGTAAACGCCGATGCCAAATCGCCCGCACAACCCGCACACAGGCCGTCTGAAGCCAGTGCCGAATCATGGCATAATACGCAACGCCGCGCGTTTGACGGCTTCAATCTGCGCCACCAAGAGAAAACACCCATGCCACACTCCGCCAAAAAAGTTTATCTGATACACGGTTGGGCGGCGAACCGCCACGTCTTCGACGACCTCATCCCGCGCCTGCCCGCCGACTGGCAAATCCGCGCGCTCGATTTGCCCGGACACGGCGACGCGCCCTTTGCCGAACCTTTCGACATTGCCGCGATTGCCGAAACCTTTGCCGCACAAATCGACACGCCCGCCCACATCCTCGGCTGGTCGCTCGGCGGCCTAGTCGCGCTGTATCTCGCCGCGCTTTATCCCGACAAAATCCGTTCGCTCTGCCTGACCGCCGGTTTCGCCCGCCTCACTGCCGACACGGATTACCCCGAAGGGCTTGCCAATCCCGCCCTGGGCAAAATGGTCGGCGCGTTCCGGCAGGATTATGCCAAACATATTAAACAGTTTCTACAATTACAGTTGCTGCATACGCCTAATTCCGCCGAAATCTTACACAAAATCCTGCCCGACCTCTCCCGCCACGGCACACCTGCCGCCCTGCAAGCGGCGCTGGATGCCGTCAATCAGGCCGATGCCCGCCCCCTGCTCGCCCATATCCGAACCCCGTCGCTCTTGGTGTTCGGACAAAAAGACGCCATCACCCCACCGCGCATGGGCGAATACCTCAACCGCCACCTGACGGACAGCGAATTGGTATTGATGGAAAAAGCGGCACATGCCCCGTTTTTGAGCCATGCCGACGAATTTGCCGAACGCTATCGCGGCTTTGTCGAAAAGGCCGTCTGAAAAGGCACACTTTGATTTCTGCACAAATATGAATTCTGAAATGAAGGATTAAGGAAATTTTTCTATTTTTAATAGATTAAAATAGCAGAAAAACCGTTTCGTCATTCCCGCGCAGGCGGGAATCCAGAAGTTTGAAATGACGGTAATCTTTGAATATTTCTGAAAACTAGAGGTCTGGATTCCCGCCTGCGCGGGAATGACGACATACGAGGATTAGGGTGATTTTCGAAATGCGGCATAAGAACATAGAACTGCATCCCTATACAAACATCAACAACGGTATAAAAACCAACCCTTCAAAAAAGAAAAAAAGGCCGTCTGAAACATGAACCCCCAAGACAAACGCTGGCAAATCCACCGCCATCTCGCCCAAGACACCGACGAGCGGCTGCAAATCGTCCGCAACGCGCCCAAACGCATCCTGCTTGTCGGTGCGGACGCGGACATCAGCCGCAGCCTTCTTGCCGCGCGTTATCCGAACGCGGTATTCGAAGAATACGACCCGCGCGCCGACTTCCTCCAAACCGCCGCAGCCGCGCGCAAAAGCGGTTTTTGGCAAAAGCTCACCGGCAAAACCGTCGCCCAACACTGCCAAGCCCTGACCGACCCGCTGCTCGAAGCCTCCGCCGATATGTTGTGGGCGAACCTCAGCCTGCCCCGCGCGGACGAAATCCTACCCGTCCTGCAAAACTGGGCAAACGCCTTGAAAACAGATGGTTTATTATTCTTCACCCATTTCGGCCGCGACAGCCTGACCGAGCTGACAGGCCGTCTGAAAAGCGCAGGGATAGCGTGTGAAACGCCGACCTTAATCGATATGCACGATCTCGGCGACATGCTTGCCGACAACGGTTTCTACGACCCCGTTACCGATACCGCCAAGCTCGAATTGAGCTACCGCAAGGCAGCGACGTTCCGGCAGGACATGGAAACCTTAGGCTTGTGGAACGCGTTGAAATTCAGCGATGCCCAAGCGGCTGATGCGTTTGTGGATAAGATTTTTGAAACCGAAGGCCGTCTGAACATCACGCTCGAGACCGTTTACGGCCATGCCGTGAAGAAACTGGTGTTGCCGCAGGGGGAAAATGTGGTGCGCTTTTTTCCGAAAGGGCAGGGGTAAAACACAAACCGTCAAACAAACGCAACTTCCAATGCAGCCAAAAGCAGAGGCCGTCTGAAAACTTGGTTTCAGACGGCCTCTGCCGTTTGCCGGAATCGGGTTTCCCATCCGGCATCTAGTCCTGCTTTATTCGCCGTAATAGGCTTTGGTCAGGATTTCTTCCATGTCGGCGACCAATGCCAGACGCGGGTTGGCGGGGGTGCATTGGTCTTCGAAGGACAGCAGAGCCAGTTCTTTGCGGCCGTCGATGAAGGTTTTTTCGTCGAGGCCTTGTTCTTTGAACGACATTTTGATGCCGACGTTGACCGCCAGTTCATGACAGGCGCGGGCGAAGGATTCTACGCCTTCGGCAGGGGTGGCACACGGTAGGCCTAAGGTACGGGCGATTTCCTGATATTTCAGGTCGGCTTTGTAGTAGTTGTACTTCGGCCAGGTGGCGGTTTTCTGCGGGCGCGTGCCGTTGTAGCGGATAACGTGCGGCAGCAGGATGGCGTTGGCGCGGCCGTGCGGAACGTGGTATTTGCCGCCGATTTTGTGCGCCATCGAGTGGTTGATGCCGAGAAATGCGTTGGAGAACGCCATGCCTGCGATGGTGGAGGCGTTGTGCATGTGTTCGCGCGCTTCGGGGTCGGACGCGCCGTGTTTGTAGGAGCGTTCGAGGTATTGGAACACGAGCTTGATGGCTTGCAGGGCGAGGCCGTCGGTAAAGTCGTTGGCGAGCACGGAAACGTATGCTTCTACGGCGTGGGTCAGTACGTCCAGACCGGTGTCGGCGGTTACGCCGGCGGGAACGGTCATGGTAAACGCGGGATCGACGATGGCGATGGTCGGGGTCAGCGAGTAGTCGGCGATGGGGTATTTTTTGTCGCCGTCGCTGATGACGGTAAACGGCGTGACTTCGGAGCCGGTGCCCGATGTGGTGGGGATGCCGATGAATTTGGCTTTTCGGCCCAATTCGGGGAAGCGGAAGGCGCGTTTGCGGATGTCCATGAATTTTTGGACGAGGTCTTCAAAATCGACTTGGGGCTGTTCGTAGAAGAGCCACATGGCTTTTGCCGCGTCCATCGGCGAGCCGCCGCCCAGCGCGATGATGGTGTCGGGCTGGAAGCTGCGCATCAAATCCGTGCCTTTATAGACGGTTTGGACGCTCGGATCGGCTTCGACGTCGGTGAAAAGCTGGATGGTTACTTTGTTTTTGCGTTGGTGGAGCTGGTGGGTCACTTTATCGACGAAGCCCAAATCGACCATCGAACGGTCGGTCACAATCATGACTTTTTCGCAGTCTTTCATGTCTTGCAGGTATTGGATGGAATCACGCTCGAAATAGATTTTGGCGGGTACTTTGAACCATTGCATGTTGTTTCTCCGACGGCCTACTTTTTTGATGTTTAACAGGTTGACTGCGCTGACGTTGCCGCCGACGGAGTTTTTGCCGTAAGAGCCGCAGCCCAAGGTCAGGGACGGCAGGAAGGCGTTGTAAACGTCGCCGATGCCGCCGAAGGTGGAGGGCGAGTTCCAAATCACGCGCAGGGCTTTGACGCGGGTGCCGAAGGTTTTTGCCAATTCTTGATCAGCGGTATGGATGGCGGCGGAGTGTCCCAAGCCGTCGAAGGCGACCATTTGTTCGGCAAACTGCAAACCTTGTTCGGTGGAATCGGCTTTGAGCATCGCCAGTACGGGCGAGAGTTTTTCGCGGGTCAGCGGCTCGTTGGGGCCGACTTCGCGGCATTCGGCGATGATGATGTTGGTTTTTTCGGGGACTTTAAACCCGGCCTGTTCGGCAATCCACGCCGCCGGTTTGCCCACAACGGCGGAATTGAGTTTCGCGCCGCCGCAGTTGGCGCAGTTTGCCGTAACGCCGAAGATGAAGTCTTCGAGCATGGCTTTTTCTTTTTTGTTGGCAAAGTACACGCCGTAGGATTTGAACTCTTCGACCAGCTCTTTATAAATCTCTTTGTCGGCGATGACGGCTTGTTCGCTGGCGCAAATCATGCCGTTGTCGAACGCTTTAGACATCACGATGTCGTGTGCCGCCTGCTGGATGTTTGCCGTTTTTTCGACATAGGCAGGCACGTTGCCTGCCCCGACGCCGAGCGCAGGTTTGCCGCAGGAATAAGCGGCTTCCACCATCGCATTGCCGCCGGTCGCCAAAATCGTCGCCACGCCCGGATGCTTCATCAGTGCGGAAGTGCCTTCCATAGACGGTTTTTCAATCCACTGGATGCAGTTTTCCGGCGCGCCTGCGGCAATCGCGGCATCGCGCACGATTTGGGCGGCGTGGGCGGAACACTGCTGGGCGGAAGGGTGGAACGAGAAAATAATCGGATTGCGGGTTTTCAGCGCAATCAGGGATTTGAAAATGGTGGTGGAAGTCGGATTGGTGGTCGGCACGATACCGCAGACGACCCCGACCGGATCGGCGATTTCGGTAATGCCGGTTACATCGTCTTCACTGATGACGCCCACGGTTTTCAAATCGCGCAGGCGGCGCACGACGTTTTCGCAGGCAAACAGGTTTTTGGTTGCTTTGTCTTCAAATACACCGCGCCCCGTTTCTTCAACCGCGTGCATGGCGAGTACACCATGTTTGTCCAGCGCAGCAATGGAGGCTTTGGCGACAATATAGTCGATTTGCTCCTGATTCAGCGCGCGGAATTCTTCCAGAGCCTGCAAACCTCTTTCAACCAGCCCGTTGACTTCGGCAACGGCAGGACTGGCGGCATGTTCGGCGGGTGCGTTCATGATGTATCTCCTTGAAGATAGGGTAATAACGGAATTAATAAATTTTCACTACCATAACTATAAGTAATTTTGTTACTTTCATCTTTGACGTATATCACACACCGTGCTTATTGTTTTCAGACGGCCTATTATTTGATTTTTTATTTTTTCAAAACATTGAAATAAAGGATTTTTAGCTAAATAAAAATGACCCGGAGCAAACGGTCCGGTTTCGTACCATCCATTACCGAACAACAGGCCCTCGTTTGAGATTGAAATAAAACAGGCGCCGCTTGATGTATCAAAATTACAAAATGCGGCAAACCATGGCAAAAGGCCGTCTGAAAAACTGTAATGTTTCAGACGGCCTTTTGCTATTCAAATCCTAGGACAAACTAGATATTTCAGAACGGAACGGATTTTGAGTTCGGAAAACAAAAAAGCATAAAAATCCGACACTGCTTCTCTGCCAGTCCGCCCTACCCTATCCTTTTAAACGGCGGCAGGCTGGCTAATAATTGTTGGCCGTATCGCTGCGTTTTGACGCGGTTGTCGAGGATGGTCACGCGGCCGTAGTCTTGTTCGGTGCGGATGAGGCGGCCGACGGCTTGGATGAGTTTGATGCCGGCTTCGGGGACGGTGCTTTCGATGAAGGGGTTGCCGCCGCGCTGTTCTATCCAGCGGTTTTGGGTTTTTTCGATGGGGTTGTCGGGCATGGCGAAGGGGAGTTTGGCGATGATGACTTGCACGCAGGCGGTGCCGGGCAGGTCGAGTCCTTCGGCGAAGCTGTCGAGCCCGAAGATGATGCTGGCTTTGCCTTCTTCTATGGCTTGGTGGTGTTTCTGCAGGAGGACGGCTTTGGGCAATTCGCCTTGTACGAGCAGGAGCGGCAGGTAGTCTTCGGGCAGGCGCAGGGCGACATCCTGCATTTGTTTGCGCGAGGAAAACAAGACGAGCGTACCGATGGCTTCGGTGGGCGAAATGAGCTTGGGCAGCCATTCGACGATGGCGGCGGTATGCGCGGCGGGGTCTTTGGGGCTGGCGTGTACGGGCGGGATGTAGAGTTCGCCTTGTGCGTCGAAATCAAACGGGCTTTCTAGGGCGAGGGTGGTGGTTTCGGGCAGCCATTGCAGTCCGGTTTGGCGCAGGATCAGATTGAAGCTGCCCAAAGATTGCAGGGTGGCGGAGGTCAACACTGCGCCTGCCGCGCGCCGCCACAGGCTGTTGGCGAGGTGGGACGCGCTGCTGATGGGGCTGGCGTTGAAAATGTAGTCGTTTTTGTCGTCGGCTCGGCGGGTAATCCATTTTGCCAGCGGTTCTTCGCCCTCGAGGGGGACGGTGGAGAGCAAGTCCCATGTGGCGGTGATTTGCTCGACGCGGGCGCGGAATACGCCGAATTCGGTACTCAGGCGGTCGATTTGCGCGCCGTTTTGGTCTTTGTCGCGGCGGGCGGCGGACAGGGCGTCGTTGAGGCTGTTGATGTGTTTGTAGAGGCTGCGGGCGGCGATGGCGGTGTTGGAAACGGTGGTTTCGAGGCCTTCGGGGATTTTGCCGTCTTCCCACAGCCAAGTCGGTCCGCTGTTGGTCCGTCTGTCGTTTTCAGACGACCCCAAGCTCAAAGACGGCTCTTCGGCGAGGTGGAACTGCCATTCATGCAGGCTTTCGAGCAGCGAGACGGCGGCTTCGTCGGCAAGGTTCGCCAACTCGCCTTTGTCGGTGAGCGTGGCGATTTTGCCGGTAACCTGCGGCAGTTTTTCCAATGCCCACACCGCTTGGTTCCACGAATGCTCGGCGGCAAACTGGCTGAGTGCTTTTTTGGGCAGGTGGTGCGCTTCGTCGATGCAGTAGAAGCTGTTTTCAGGGTCGGGCAAAATCACACCGCCGCCCATGCTGATATCGACCATCAGCAAATCGTGGTTGGTTACGACGACATCGACGGTTTCCAGCGTGTCGCGGGCAAGGTAAAACGGGCATTCCGGGCGGTTCGGGCAGGCGGCTTTGAGGCAGCCGTAGTTGTCGTTGTTCACCTTCATCCAGATGGTGTCGTCGATTTTTTCCGGCCAAGTGTCGCGGTCGCCGTTGAACCGTCGGGCGGAAAATTCGTCGGCGATGTCGCGCAGCAGCTTCAATTCTTCGGGCTTGGGTTTGCTGTCCCACAACACGGCGGGAGCTTCAAAGCCGAGCAGGTCTTGCTGGGCGTTGCTTTGCGTGAGTTGGTAGAGTTTGTAGGGGCAGAGATAGCGGCCGCGCCCTTTGGCAAGCGCGAAGGTCAGTTCCAAACCGCTTTTTTCCACCAAAAACGGCAGATCGCGGTCAACCAACTGCTCCTGCAAAGCAACCGTCGCACTGCTCACAATCAGCCGCTTGCTGCGCGTCTGCGCCATAATGCCGCCTGCCAGCAGGTAGGCAAGCGATTTGCCCACGCCGGTCGGCCCTTCGATCACGGCAATGCTCTCGCCCTCGCGCTTGGGCGGCTCGCCGCCTTCTTCGCGCGTCAACGTCCGCGAAAAAGCGTTGGCAACCGCCGCAATCATTTCCCGCTGCGAAGCGCGCGGACGGAAACCGGGCAGGTTTTTGCCGATATTTTGGTAATGGTCGCGGATGGCGTTTTTTTCTAAATCGGTGAGCATCGAGACCATTTTGGAATATTGCGGATCTGAATATTTTGAAAGTGTCATTTTAACATTTTTCGGTACATAAATTAAGGCCGTCTGAAAACATTTCAGACGGCCTTTTTGATTTTTACCGAGTTAAAACACAGAATGCCCGCTGGCGTTTTTTTCCGGCACTGCTTGAATCACGTCCCAATGTTCGACGATTTTACCGTTGCGGTCGAAGCGGAAAATATCGACGACCGCTTCGCCCCGGTCTTGGGCGGAGGTTTGGCTGAAGACATGCATGAACACCAAATCGTCTTCCGCCGCGATACGTTTCACTTCGGCGCGCGAGCCGGGATTTTCTTTCAAGAACGGAGCGAAAGCGTCAATAAAAGCTTGTCCGCCGTCGGCAACGGTCGGATTGTGTTAGATGTAGGTCTTACCGACATATTTGCTGACGGCTTCTTGCAGTTTGTGTTGGTTGAACGCGAGGTCGTAGAAGGCAAGGGCGTTGGCTTTGTTGCGTGCCTCTTGGGTTTGCGCGGCTTTGGTGTGGACGGGTTTGGCTTTGGGGGCGGCGTATGCGGCGGTTGATGAGAGGGCGACTGCGGTCAGTAAGACGGCGATGATTTTTTTCATTTTTCGATTTCATTTTGGTTTTGGGGGATGGATAGGTCGTCTGAAAACCTGATTCTTAAGGTTTTCAGACGACCTTTGACTTAGACGGCGGTTAAGCGGCGGCAACGGTAAAGCGTTCAAACAAATGCGCTTTGTTTTCCGCGTCGTCGGCGATGGCGACCGCCAAATCCGCCACGCTGATGCCTGCCGGAATTTCAGCGTCCATCAGCAAATCGTCCTTGCCCAAGTGGTATTTGCCGGTTTTGTCTTCGCTGAACCCGCCGTCCGCGCCCAATCGTGCCGGTGGGGAAACGAAAGACCAGTTCACATCGCGGCGCGGCAGGAGTGCGGTCAAAAGGTGGCGTGCGGCATTGGCGCCGTCGTAAATTTCTTTCGGAAAGTCGGGCGTATCGACAACTTGCAAATCAGGTGCGACATACAGGCTGCCTGCGCCGCCGACGATTAAGAGATACGGTACTTGCGCCGCTTTTGCCGCTTCGACGATGCTGTTCGCGCCGCGTGTAAAATCCGCGCCGATATTGGGATTGCTCCAGCCGGGATTGAACGCGCTGACCACGGCGTCAAAGCCTGCCAGCTTGTCTGCGAAGTCCGCCGCGTTGACATCTGCGGAGACGGCGGCAACATTTTGCGCTTGGAACACTTTATCCGTATTGCGGGCGAAAGCGGTCACTTCATGACCGCGACCTGCCAATTCTTGAACCACTGCGTTGCCGACATAACCTGTTGCGCCAATGACTGCGATTTTCATGTTTGACTCCTTGTTGAGGTGTGATTGATTAGATGAACGCATTGTAAGGTCGTCTGAAACGCTTGATAATCCCTGATTTGCTGTTATGATTGTGAAGTTGAACTAAACAATCGAAATAAAAGGCCGTCTGAAAGCGTTTGGACTTCGTTAAAACCAAACTTTCAGACGGCCTCATCATAGAAGAATGCAAGACATCAAACCCCTGCTCGTTTTCGCCGCCGTCCTCGAACACGGCAGCATGAACGCCGCCGCTGCCACGCTGGGCATGACCCCGTCTGCCGTCAGCCAGCACATCAACCGCCTCGAAACCCTGCACGGCATCAAGCTGTTAAACCGCAGCACGCGCAGCCTTTCGCCGACCGATGCCGGCCGCGCCTTGGGCGAATACTGCCGCCGCCTCTCCGCCACCCTTGCCGATACGCGTACCGTTATCGACAATCTGAAAATCGAACCCGTCGGCGAATTGCGTATTTCCCTGACTTCCAGCGTTATCGGTTCCCGCGCTTTTCAGACGGCATTTTCACGATTGCAAACTGAGTTTCCCAAAATCCGCCCCGTCCTCAATTTCAGCGACACTTTGGATGACCTGCAACACAATCAGACCGACATCGCCATACGCGGCGGCGACCGCGCTTTGGACGATCCCAATTTGGTCGCGCGTCATCTCGTTACCTGGCCGTACACCATTTGCGCCGCGCCCGATTATCTCGACCGCCATCCGCCCATCATCCATCCCTCGCAGCTTCACGCCCACCGCTGGCTGCACTTCCTGCCCGTCCGCACGACCTTGCAACACGGAGGGGAAAGCTATTTCCTCGACATCGCCGACAGCATTGCCTGCACGCATCTTGCCGCCGTGTGCAGCCTGACCGAAAGCGGTTTCGGTTTGTCTTTGCAAGTGGGCGGCGAAGTTCGGGAAAAAATCGCCCAAGGTCGTCTGAAAACCGTTTTGCCCGAATGGACGCTGCCGCCGGTCAGCCTCTATTTGGTGACGCCTTACCGCGTCCAGTCCGCCAAAACCGAAGCCGCCGTCCGTATCTTCACGGAAAGTTTCGCCAAGGAAGCAGACGCATGAACGCGGAAAATTGGCGCGTTTATCTGATTTTGTGCGAAAACGGCGCACTCTACTGCGGCATCAGCAACCGCCCGCAAGAGCGGTTCGCCGCCCACCTCGCCGGCAAAGGCGCGAAATACACGCGGCTGAACAAACCCACGGTGATGCGTATCGTTTCAGACGGCCTCTCCAAAAGCGAGGCGCTGAAACGGGAAATTGAAATCAAAAAACTGACGGCAGGGAAGAAACGGGAATTGTGGGCGGAAGCCGAACATGCCAATCCGCACAAACAGTCGCAGTAGAAATAAATGCCTATTTTATGGGTTCTACCGTTTGATGTTCGAAGTTCCGGCTTTTTGAACAAAATATGATTTATGCCAAAACTTCTAGTTCTAAAGAGTTAGGCTATTGGAATTGTATGTTAAAATATTCGAGCTGTTTTTATATAAAAACGGTAATCCAATCATAAAATTCAAGAAAGGCTGAACATGAACAAATTACTGATTACTTTGATGATGGCGGCCAGTCTGGCGGCCTGTTCCCAAGAGAACAAGCAGGAGGCTCAAGAGCCGGCTCAGGCCGTTGCTTCTGAAGCTCAAAACGAAGCGGCTTCAACCGCCGGTTCTGCTGCTTCGGCCGCTCCAGAAACGGCAGCTCCGGCAGCAGAACCGGCCTCTGCCGAAGCCAAACCTGAAGAGAAGGCTGAAGCGTCTGCTGTCGAAGCCAAACCGGAAGAGAAAGCGGATGCTTCTTCTGCCAAAGCAGACGGTAAAGCTGTTTTCGAAGCCAACTGTAAGATGTGTCACGGCGGTACCATTCCCGGCGCTCCGGTTGTAGGCAAAAATGACGATTGGGCGCCGCGTATCAAACAAGGTAAAGAAACCCTGCACAAACATGCGCTCGAAGGCTTCAAGGCTATGCCGGCAAAAGGCGGTAACGCAAGCCTGAGCGACGACGAAGTGAAAGCTGCGGTTGACTACATGGCTAACCAATCCGGCGCCAAATTCTAAATCGTATCGATCAAAACGCACCTTGTAATAAGGTGCGTTTTTTTATGGTATAAAACTGCTGATTGCCTTGCCGCCGTCCGTCATTTAACCGAAAGCGGATTTGGTTTGTCTGTGTAAATGAACGGCGAAATCCGCGCACGAAACAGGAGGCCGTCTGAAAAGATTTTTCAGACGGCCTTTCGTTCGGATTTCGTTTTACCACGTCAAGATGGGGGGACGGCACGGGTCGTAGTCGACGGGCCGCAACCAATGCCAGAAGCCCTCTTTTACGGATTGTACGGATTGGACTCTACTGCCTTGGGGACAGACCGGTGCGGTTCCTCCGAATATCGAAGATTGAGCAATTACCGGAAAGGTCAGCAGGCATCCCAACATCAAAACAGAACAGATTTTTTTCATAACAATTCCTTCAGATAATTAATCATACGGGCGGTTGAACATTATCCCGACCCGCATTACAGAAGCCCGACACTTACACAGATGTAACGGGTCATATTTATTTTCCGCATCTTCCCAACTTCCGAAAAAAGGGGGCGGCCCGCTATGGATTTCTCCACCACCGGCAAATCCGCCTGAAACATGTCCCGATTCACAATCTTTCAAAACAATTTCTTTAATTTCGGATTCAACAGAAAAATACGACACCGTCGCAAAACAAGCCTGCCTCGGGAAGCCTGTTCATCAATAGGACAACAAATTTTCGACTCAGTTTGTTCAGTTCTGTTGTTTATTGAAAAAAATAAACTAATTTATTATTACCACAAAATCATAAATGCCGGCGGCTTATCCGATTCCTTCCTTTATTCCCGCGTAGGCAGGAATGACAGGAGGCCGTGCCGTTTCATTTCACAGCACATACACGGGCGCATACGATAGCAAAGGCCGTCTGAAAACATCTTTCAGACGGCCTTCTGACCGGATTTGGGCAACCCGTAACCTACGCGCCGCGTTTTTCCAAAGCGGCTACGGCGGGCAACTCTTTGCCTTCCAAGAATTCGAGGAACGCGCCGCCGCCGGTGGAGATGTAACCGATTTGGTCGGTAACGCCGAATTTGGCAATCGCCGCCAGCGTGTCGCCGCCGCCCGCAATCGAGAACGCTTTGCTTTGGGCGATGGCTTTGGCAAGGGCTTTCGTGCCGCCTGCGAACTGGTCAAACTCGAACACGCCGACCGGACCGTTCCACACCACCGTGCCTGCGGCTTTGAGCAGTTCGGCAAGTGCAGCGGCGGATTTCGGACCGATGTCCAGAATCATATCGTCTTCGGCAACGTCGGCAATGTCTTTTACAACCGCTTCGGCATCGGCGGCAAAGGCTTTGGCAACGACGACATCGGTCGGCAGCGGTACGGAGCCGCCTTTGGCCGCCATTTTCGCCATGATTTTTTTGGATTCTTCCACCAAATCATGTTCCGCCAGCGATTTGCCGATAGCTTTGCCTTCCGCCAACAGGAAGGTGTTGGCGATACCGCCGCCGACGATGAGTTGGTCGACTTTGTCCGCCAGCGATTCGAGAATGGTCAGTTTGGTGGACACTTTGCTACCGGCGACAATCGCCACCATCGGGCGCGCAGGCTGTTTCAGGGCTTTGCCCAAAGCGTCGAGTTCGCCTGCCATCAATACGCCGGCGCAGGCAACGGGCGCGGCTTGGGCGACGGCTTCGGTCGAGGCTTGGGCGCGGTGGGCGGTGCCGAACGCGTCGTTGACGAACACGTCGCACAAGGCGGCATAGGCTTTGCCCAGTTCCAAATCGTTTTTCTTCTCGCCTTTGTTGATGCGCACGTTTTGCAGCATGACGACATCGCCCGCATTCAGGGCGGGTTTGTTTTCACGCCAGTCGTTCAATACTTTCACGTCTTTGCCCAACAGGCTGCCCAAGTGTGCGGCAACGGGGGCGACATCGTCTTCGGGGTGGAACTCGCCTTCGGTCGGGCGGCCGAGGTGGGTCATCACGATAACGGACGCGCCGTTGTCCAAGCAGTATTTAATGGACGCGAGCGAGGCGCGGATACGGGTGTCGTCGCTGATTTTGCCGTCTTTGAACGGCACGTTCATATCGGCGCGGATGAGGACGGTTTTGCCCTGCACGTTTTGTTCGGTCAGTTTCAGAAATGCCATGATGTATCCTTTATCAAAGTTGGAAACGGAAATGGGAATGTTCTCAATTATCCGCGAACGGAACGCATCGGTAAAGGCGGGATTTGCCTGCGCTTGACTTCGGTCAGAAGAAAAAGGCCGTCTGAAAAGGTTTCAGACGGCCTTATGCGATTGCGGATATCAATAAATATCCTTCAGCAGCCTGCCCGCACCGGTAAGGTCGGCGACGATGTTGTCGAACATGTTGCCGCCGGTGCGCCCGCCGATTTCTTCGGAAATGCGGATGAGGGTTTCTTCAACCGCTTTGGCCATGTTTTTGCCGCCGCAGATGTAGAAATATGCGCCGCGTTCTATGAGCGCCCAAACCAGTCTGCCTTGGGCGCGGAGGGCGTCCTGCACATAATATTTTTCCGCGCCGTCGCGCGAAAAGGCGGTGTAGAGTCCGGTCAGCACGCCCTGTTCAAGATAGGCTTGCAGCTCTTCGCGGTAGAGGAAGTCGGCGGCTTCGCGGCGTTCGCCGAAAAAGAGGTAGCTTTCGGGACGCGGTGCGGCGGAGGTCAGGTTTTGCAGGAAGCCGACAAACGGTGCGATGCCGGTGCCTGCGCCTATCATCACTATGGGGGCGTTGCCGGACGCGGGCAGGTGGAAGTTGGCATTGGATTTGGCGAACACTTCGATACGGCTGCCTGCTCCGATGCCGCACAACAGGCTGCTTGCGGTGCCTTCGTAGTCCCTGCCGTCGAGCCGGTAGCGGATACGGCGGACGCAGATTTCGATGTGGTCGGGATGGGTGCGGCCGCAGGTGGCGGCGGAATAGGCGCGGGGGTTGATGTCGGCGGCAGCTTCGGCCAGTTGCGCCAGCGTGATTTTTTTGTCGGGGTCGAAAGTGCGCAGCACGTCGAGCAGGTCGTGCCCGTGGATGTATTGTTCCAACGCTTTTTTATTGGAGATTTTCAACAGGTTTTTCAGTTCGGCGTTGTCGCAGATTTTGGCCAAACCGCGCAACAGGGTTTTGTCCAACAGACGGAGTTCTTTGTGTTTCAGCAGCGTTCGTGCTTCTTCGCTGCCGAAATAGGCGGCGTATTCGTCCAGCAGCGCGTCGGGCTGGGAGACGTTGACGTAGAGCAGGTCGCCCGCCTGATAGGCGATGCCGCTGCCGGTCAGGTCGAGGCGCAGGCGGTATACTTCCGGCTCGGAGGCGGCCATGCGTTCGCACGAGAGCACTTGTGCGCTGTACGCGGTGTTTCTGCCGTATGCGGTAACGGAGAGGCGGTGCGTCAGCGGCCGGTCGGTCGGGTTTTCCAGCACGGTTTGCAGCAGCGGCAGCCATTGGCGGTAAATGGCCCAGTAGTCCAAATCGGCTTCTACGGGATCGATAAGCGCCCGCGCCTGTTTCTCCGCAAGTGCGGCGGCAAGGGATTTGCTGAAGCCGCAAAAGGCGGGATACGAAGTATCGCCCAGTCCGAACACGCAATAGCGTACCGGCAGGCTGCCGAGGGCGCGGAGGCCGTCTGAAAAGCCGTCGGCGTTGGACGGCGGCCCGCCTTCGCCGAACGAGCTGGTAATGATCAACAGCAGGCTGTCTGCGCCGAGGGCGGACAAATCGAGGCTGTTGAGGTCGGAAAGGTGCAGGTCGTATTTTTGCAGGAATGCCTGCCCGTGCAGGTCTTGCGCCAGTGCCTGCGCGTTGCCCGATTCCGAGCCGTAGGCGATGTGGATGGAGCGAATGGGGTCGGTCATGGTGTGTCGGATGCCGTGGTTGGTTGGATTGTAGGGGCGGGACGCGCGGGGCCGTCTGAAACGGCTGTCCGGCCATAGCGGGAAAAAACGGAATCATAACAGGATTTTCCGTATCTGTTGACCCGTTGCGGCTGCGGCAGGCCGTCTGAAAACCGGTTTCAGACGGCCTGTTTTTGCTGTCCGAACATAATCGGTTATAATGCGCATTCTTATTATCCCGTTTCAGGAAACTTTATGCCGCGCCGTATCCTTCTGCTTGCCCTCTCACTCGCCGCCGTTCCGGTTTGGGCGAAAACCTTGTCGCAGACGCTGCCCAACGGGTTGAAAGTCATTGTCAAAGAAGACCGGCGCGCGCCGGTGGCGGTTTCCCAGATTTGGTACAAGGTCGGCAGCATCGACGAACAGGCCGGTAAAACCGGCCTGAGCCACGCGCTGGAACACATGATGTTCAAAGGAACGCCGAGCGTACCCTCCGGCGAGTTCAACCGCCGCATCGCCGAGCTGGGCGGCCAAAACAACGCCTACACCAACCGCAGTGAAACGGTGTACTACGAAAACATCGCCGCGGCCAAGCTGCCGGAAGTGCTGAAGCTCGAAGCCGACCGGATGCAGAACCTGAATTTCAGCGACAAAGACTTCGCCAACGAGATGAACGTGATTCGGGAAGAACGCCGCCAGCGCACGGAAGACAACCCTTCGGGCAAACTGTGGGAACACGTCTACCTCAACAGCTTCACCGTACCCGCCCTGCGCGCGCCGATTATCGGCTATATGGACGACCTGCATACGCTCAAGGCGGACGACCTGCGCGCATGGTATAAACAATGGTACGCGCCCAACAACGCCACGCTGGTCATCGTCGGCGACGTCAATGCCGCCGCCACGCTCAAAACGGCGGCAAAACTGTTCGGCGGCATTCCCGCCAAAACCCTGCCCGCGCGCAACAATCTGACGGAAAAAGCCGAACGCGAACCGGTTACCGCCCAAACCACTTCCGCCATGACCCGCCAGCCGATTATCGCCCTCTCCTACCGCGTGCCCAAACTGGAAAAATCCGCCGGCAACATGCCTTACGCGCTGGACGTATTGTCCGACATCCTCGGCGGCAATTCCTCCAGCCGCCTGGATAAAAACCTCGTGCGCGGCAAACAGGTCGCCCTGAACGCGGACGTCGGCTACGACCTCTTCAACCGCGAAATGCCCCTGTTCAGCATTATGGCCATGCCCAACGACGGCGTCAGCGAACAAAGCCTGCTTGCCGCCATCCGCGCCGAAATCAAAGACATCGCCGACAACGGCGTCGGCAACGAAGAACTCAAACGCGTCAAAACCCGCATGGAGGCCTCCGAAATATACGCCCGCGATTCCATGGTTTCCCAAGCCTCGCTGATGGGGCTGCTGGAAACGCGCGGCTTCAAATACAGCGACGAAGCCGCCATCCGCCGCCGGCTGCGCCAAGTCAGCGCCGCCGATGTGCGGGCAGCGGCCAAACTCCTGACCGACAGCCGCTCCAGCGTCGTTACGGTCAGACCGGAAACCGCCCGTCCATAACGCAACAGGCCGTCTGAAAATGCCGAACGTTTTTTTCAGACGGCCTCATCACACGAAAGCGACAGACACATGCAGTTGAAAACCCTCATCCTCGCCCTCGCCGTCCTGCCCCTGACCGCACAGGCCGCCGTCAACATCCAGCGCTGGAAAACCAAAGAAGGCACGCAGATTCTGCTGGTGGAACACCACGAAAACCCGATAGTCGACATGGCAGTCAGCTTCAAAGGCGCAGGCAGCGCGTTCGACCCGCAAAACAAAAGCGAAGTATCCGAATTCACCGCCGCACTGCTGACTTCGGGCACCAAACAGCTTGATGAAGAAGCGTTCAACGCCCGCACCAACGACATCGCCGCCAACCTCGCCTCCGCCAGCGATCTGGAGACCTCGTCCGTCGAAATGCGCAGCCTGAGCAAGCCCTCGGTCCTCAAGCAATCCGCCGCCCTCTTCAACGCCGCGCTGACCCGGCCGCGATTTGATTCCGCCGCCTTCGCCCGCCTGCAAAAACAAGGCATCACCACTTTGCAGCAGGAAGAAACCGACCCCGGCTTCATCGCAGGCCGCACCCTGACCAAACTCAACTACCCCGACCATCCCTACGGCCGCGGCGCCGACATTACCGTCGACACCATCCGTAACGTTACCCTCGACGACGTCCGCGCCTTCCACCGCACCCGCTACGGTAAAGACAATGCCGTCGTCGCCATCGTCGGCGACATCAGCCGCCGCCGCGCCGAAAAACTGGCCGAAGACGCGCTCAAAGGACTGCCTGCCAAAAGCAGCGCGGGCAACGGCGCACCGGACGTACGCAACCACCCCGCGCAACGGCGCGACATCCCGTTTGCCGGCGAACAGGCGCAAGTCCTGCTCGGTATGCCGCTCATCAAGCGGCACGACCCCGACTACTACGCACTGGTCGCAGGTAACTACATCCTCGGCGGCGGCAGCTTCGACAGCCGGCTGATGAAAGAACTGCGCGACCGCCACGGCTACACCTACGGCGTGTTCAGCACCCTCGAACCGGCCACGCAGGCAGGGCCGTTCGGCATCAGCTTCTCCACTCAGAAGAAAAACACCCGCGCCGCCCTTGCCGACGCCCGCGCCGTGGTGGAAAAATTCATCGCCGAAGGCCCGACCGAAGTCGAGTTGAAACAAGCCAAAGCCAATATCACCGGCAGCTTCCCGCTGCGTTTCGACACCAACGCCAAACTGCTGGACTACCTCTCCCTCATCGGCGTGCACGACCTGCCGGACGACTATCTGGAAGCCTACCCGAAAGCCATCAACAAGCTGACCGTGGCGCAAGTCCGGGACGCATGGCGGCGGGTCAAATTCAGCGACCTGAACATCGTCGTCGTGGGCGCGGATACCAAAGACGCGAAACCGGCGAAGGCCGCGAAGAAATAAACCGCAGACATATTATAGCTGCTGTTCACGCTCATCAAGTTCGTCCAATACGGCTTCACGATTTTCAGACGGCCTGTCGTCTGATTGGTTGGCTGCCTCGCATACGTTCAAAATTTCCAAACCGAATTTACTGATTTTGGCTTCGCCCAAACCGTAAATTTCATGTAGCTCTTCCAGCGTTTGCGGCATCTTTTCAACAATGTCGCGCAAAGTTTTATCGCCGCACACCACATAAGCCGGCACTTCGTCCGCCTTTGCCTTTTGCTGTCGCCAGCTTCGCAATGCTTGCCACAGGCGCTCTTCGCGTTCGGTACGTAACCATTCTTCTTTAGGTTTCTGCGTCGCTGCTTTTTCGCGTTTAAGCGGCCGAAACCACACTTCCGACCCGCCTTTCAAAACCTGTTTGGCATTTTCAGTCAGTTGCAGCGATTGATGCAGCAAGGGATTAACGGTCAAATAACCTGCGCTGATACATTGGCGGATGACGCTGCGCCATTCTTTATCGCTCAAATCGCCGCCTATACCGTAAGTGGACAATTCGTGATGCCGGTTGCGCCGTATCCAATCGTCACTTTTGCCGCGTAATACGTTAATAACATAACCGGCGGCATAACGCTGGCCGACGCGGTATACACAACTCAAAAGTTTTTGTGCCAATACCGTGCCGTTAAAACGGACGGGCGGATACAGACAGTTGTCGCAATGGCCGCAAGGCTGTGAATTCTCACCGAAGTGCCTGAGCAGCAAAACCCGCCGACAATCCGCCGTTTCACATACGGACAACATAGCGTCGAGCTTTTGCATTTCTATCTGTTTTTGCGTCTCGTCAGTCTGACCTTCGGCAATGCGTTCGCGCAACAAAACCCAATCGTTAAGGCCGTAGCACAACCAACTTGCGGCAGGCAATCCGTCACGTCCGGCGCGACCCGATTCTTGATAGAAATGTTCGATGCTCTGCGGCATATCGAGATGGGCGACAAAACGCACATCAGGTTTGTCTATACCCATGCCGAAAGCGACGGTAGCCACAACAATAATATTGTCTTCATGCGTAAATTTGCGCTGGTTGGTTTCGCGCATTTCCATACTCAATCCGGCGTGATAGGGGATGGCATCCAAACCGTGTTCGCATAAAAATCCGGTTACATCTTCCACTTTTTTCCGGCTCAAACAATATACAATGCCGCTCTGACCGCCCATTTGTTTTTGGATAAAGTCTAGGAGTTGTTTTTTACCGTTGTTTTTTTCGATAACCTGATAATAAATATTCGGGCGGTCGAAACTGGAAATATATTCGGGCGCATTTTCCAGACACAGATGATGTTTGATGTCCGCCCGTGTTGCCGCATCAGCGGTCGCGGTCAGTGCGATGCGGGGAATTTGCGGATAACGTTGGGCCAACATGCCTAGCTGTTGGTATTCAGGGCGGAAGTCATGCCCCCATTGACTGACACAATGGGCTTCATCAATGGCAAACAGGCTGATCGTTTGCTGATCAAGAAACCGCAGGAAACGGTCGCTGACTAAACGCTCGGGCGCGACATAAAGCAGTTTCAGACGGCCTTGTGCCAATTTTTCCGCCACTTCACGCGCTTCTTCGGCGGTAGTACCGCTATGGACACTGGCAGCTTCGATTCCCGCCGCATGTAAACCGGCGACTTGGTCATTCATTAAAGCAATCAGCGGCGATACAACGATAGCCACTCCTTCACGCATCAGGGCAGGAATCTGGTAACAAAGCGATTTACCACCACCGGTCGGCATCAGCACCAACAGGCTTTCTCCCCTGGCCAAAGTGTTGACTACGGCCTCCTGATTGCCGCGAAATTCGGGATAACCGAATACTTCGTGCAAAATCTGTTTGGCCGTCGGCGTGGTCATGGAATGTCTGTCCCGAAAGTAATAATGATTGGAAGTGTTATTTTAGCGTTTTTAGACATGCTTTGCATGGATCGGGACATCTGAAAGGGTAAGCTTTGCAAAGCCGATTTACTTAGACAGCGGTATTAACGGATAATACGCGAAATTATTTTTATAAGGATGATACAAAATGCAGATTTTGCGTTTGGCCGCACTCACGCTGCCCGCCATACTGTTGGCGTCCTGTGCTTCTTCCGGTCCTTCCGTCAGCGGCGATTGGGAAAGCATCGGCACCATTTCCAACGGCAATATCAAAGTTACATTAGACAAAAACAGCATCAAGAAAAACGGCGTTCTGGCTACTTTCCGCGATAAAAAAGTCGTCTCTAAAATGAGTGAGGAAAGTTTTTCAAATACGCCTAAATATAAAACGGCCATCGGAGAATGGGAAGTTCACTGCACCAATAAAACCTACCGCCTGACGGCTTTGCAGCTCTTAGACGAACGCGGGCAGACTATTTCTAATCAGAAATATACTGCGGTCAGCGTGCGTCCTATGAGCGTAATGAACGGCACCATCATTGAAAAACAGTTTGAAACTGTTTGCGGCAAAAAGTTGTAGCAGTTTAATTCATCTAAAAAGAGAGGCCGTCTGAAACCCATGTCATAAGGTTTCAGACGGCCTCTCTTTTCTTAAATCATAGTTACGGTTTACCTTAAACGGATGCCCGTTTCTCCGTCAATAATCTGACTTGGTTTTTCTTGCCCTCCGATTAAACCGCTTACCACCCACACTTTCCTGCCAAATTGCCGCCGGACCTCGCGCTCGGTTTTACATGGCCGTTTGCCGGCACGGTTGCACGACGTTGACACCAACGGTGTTCCCAGTACCTTACACAACCTCCGCGCACCTTGATGGGCGGGAACGCGCACAGCCAGTTTATTCCTTCCCTTCCCTCTCAGTAAAGGCAGTATTCCAGCCCGAGAGGGGAGCAAAAAAGTTTTCGGTGCCGGCCATTCTCGTTCCAACATAAAAATTGTTTTTTCAGACGGCCTTTCCAATAGCGGCTGTAATTGTTCCAAACGGCTGCCGATAACAATCATACCTTTATCCTGCGGCCGTTTTTTCAAACTAACCACCCGACTTAGTGCTCTGGGAAAAGTTGGAATGCAGCCTAACCCATAGCAAGACTCGGTCGGATATGCAACCAATCCGCCCCGTTTAAGGTGGATTTTCAATTTGCACCGCGCCGATGCAGTAAGTATTCGTGGAAACAACATAATGGAATGGTTTGAAGGCCGTCTGAAAAATTCAGACGGCCTCTCTATATCTTTAAAAAATGATTAACGGTTGATGGCTTTATCCGCAATATCTTTACGATACTGCATTCCATCAAAACTGATTTTTTGTACTGCCTGATAAGCCTTGGTTTTGGCAGCAGCCACATTATCGCCCAAACCGACGACACACAATACTCGGCCGCCGTTGGTTACAACTTTACCGTTTTCGTTTAAAGCAGTGCCGGCATGAAACACTTTTCCAATTTGGTCTGCTTCGTCCAAACCGGTAATAATGTCGCCTTTTTTAGGCGTATCAGGGTAATTCTCGGCTGCCAATACCACGCCGACCGCAGTCTGAGGATTCCATTCTGCAATGGTACTATTCAGTTTGCCGTCTATTGCAGCTTCCAGCAAATCAACCAAGTCGCTATTCAAACGGCTCATAATCGGTTGAGTTTCAGGATCGCCGAAACGGCAATTAAATTCAACCGTATATGGTGCTCCGGTTTTATCGATCATCAAACCGGCATACAGAAAACCGGTAAATTTATGGCCTTCCGCCTTCATACCATTGACTGTAGGCAAGATAATCTCGTTCATAGCACGTTCGTATACACCTGACGTTACCACTGGTGCCGGACTGTACGCACCCATACCGCCCGTATTCGGACCACAATCATCATCCAGCAAACGTTTGTGGTCTTGACTGGTCGCCATTGGCAACACATTGTCACCGTCCACCACCACAATGAAGCTGGCCTCTTCTCCTTGCAGAAAATCTTCAATAACCACTCTTGCGCCCGCATTGCCCATTTTGTTACCCAGCAACATATCGTCAATCGCAACATGTGCCTCATGCAAAGTAGCGGCCACAACCACTCCCTTACCCGCTGCCAAGCCGTCTGCTTTAATAACGATCGGTGCACCTTTCTGATTTACATATTCATGTGCCTTTTCCGCATTTTCAAAAGTCTGATATTGCGCGGTAGGAATACCGTATTTTTTCATAAATGCTTTGGCAAAATCTTTCGAACTTTCCAACTGGGCCGCATACTGGGTGGGACCGAAAGCCTTTAAACCTTCAGCACGAAAATCATCCACAATACCGGCGGCCAACGGCGCTTCCGGGCCTACTACAGTAAAAGCAATATGTTCTTTTTTACAGAAATCAATCAGGTCGGCATGAGCTGTTAAAGTCAGATTTTTCAATTTAGGCTCAATCGATGTACCGGCATTACCAGGCGCAACGAAAACGGTTTCTACTTTTGGGGATTGTGCCAATTTCCAAGCCAGTGCATGTTCGCGACCACCGCTGCCGACAACGAGTAATTTCATGCCTTCTCCTTGATAAATAAAGTTTTTAAATTGGACGATTATAGCCCAATTAACTTTAATTAGACAGGTTTATATCTGTATTCGACAATATAATGGACTGTCTGAAAACATATTAATAAATAAATTCAGACGGCCTCTATAGATAAGGATTTTCAGTATAAATTTCGATATTGCGAGTATTCTCCCATGCCGTAATACATAACGTATAACAGGCCAAAGGAAGTCGGACAGTTAATCTGCAATCCAACTGCAAATCTTGCTCGATAATATTGCCCTGATTTTGTTTGGTAATTCTGATAGCTTCATTAAGATAGGGATATTTGCAACGCAACCATACCGTTTTTTCAACATTTTTTTCAATCACTTCCGCAACGGTCAAAGCCTCCGCTGCCGCCGTTTTATAAGCATGAATCAAACCCGGCACACCTAATAATGTACCGCCGAAATACCGTACAACAATCACCAATACATCCGTTAGACCCGCTGAATCAATCTGCCCTAAAATCGGACGCCCTGCACTGCCCGCTGGTTCTCCGTCATCATTAGCACGGAATTGCGTACCATCAACACCCAAACGATATGCGTAACACCAGTGCCTTGCTTTATGGTGTTCTTCTCTGAGAATTGAAACGTACTGTTTAACTTCTTCTAATGTCTGAATAGGATACGCAAACGCAATAAAACGGCTTCCTTTATCCTTAAATTCGGCTTGAGTAGTTGAAGCAATGGTCTTGTAAGTAGCATTATCCATTTATTTCACCAAATCTAAAAAAATTCAGACGGCCTTAATAAGATTACTAAGAAGCCGTCTGAAAAGCGTTTCACGTGAAACAGGCATCAGCTTTTTAAGGCATCAACCAGTTGCGGAACTATTTCAAACAAATCTCCAACCAACCCATAATCCGCTACATTAAAAATAGGTGCATCGGCATCTTTATTGATGGCAACAATAACTTTACTATCCTGCATACCTGCAACATGCTGTATTGCACCTGAAATACCCACCGCAATATACAACTGAGGAGCAACAACTTTACCGGTTTGTCCAACTTGTATATCGTTTGGCGCATATTCCAAATCAACCGCCGCACGTGATGCACCGATTGCCGCATTTAATATATCGGCCAACGGCGTCAAAACAGAATTAAAGTTTTCGGCACTACCTAATGCACGTCCGCCCGATACAACAACTTTAGCTTGAGTCAGTTCCGGTCTATCAGATTGAGACAAATTGCGTGATACAAAACGGCTTAAATTTTGTGCCGGAATAGCATCAATTTTTACAATTTCTGCATTGTTTCCAACAAGGGCCGCAGCATTAAAAGCCGTTGCACGGAAAGTCAAGGCTACTTTCTCAGATTGACTTTGTACCGTTTCAAACGCATTACCGGCATAAATAGGCCGTACAAAAGTATTTGCATCCACCACTTCAGTTAAATCAGAAATCTGCGGTATATCCAATAAAGCAGCTATACGTGGCATCAGATTTTTACCGAAAGCAGTTGCAGTAGCGGCAATATAGCGATAATCACCAGCTAATTTAACGGCTAGCGGTGCCAATTCTTCTGCCAAACCCTCTGCATAGTGAGATGCATCCGACACCAATACTTTGCTAATACCTTGTACCTGTCTGGCTGCTTCAACAACAGAAGTAGTATCTTTCCCTGCTACCAACAAATGAACTTCACCCAATTTGGCAGAAGCAGCAACTGCATGAAGTGTAGCAGGATTTAACTGCTGGTTATTGTGTTCGGCAATAATCAATACACTCATTTTCCTCTCCCTCCATTAAATCACTTTAACTTCATTTCTCAATTTATCAGCCAATTCGGTAACGCTGCCGACTTTTATACCTGCTTGACGCTCTCTGGGTTCAGCTACTTTAATCGTACGAATAAGGGGGACAATACTAATGCCTAACTCCTCAGGACTTAATTTTTCTAATGGTTTTTTCTTTGCCTGCATGATATTAGGCAATTTTACAAAACGCGGCTCATTTAAACGTAAATCCGCACTAATTACCGCAGGCAATTTCAGAGCAAGCGTTTCTTCACCGCCATCAATCTCGCGTGTTACCAAAACTTCATCAGCATTAAGTTCTATTTTGGAAGCAAATGTACCTTGGGCTGCATTCAATAGGGCAGACAACATTTGTGCTGTTTGATTTGCATCATCATCAATCGCCTGTTTACCTAACAGCAAAATCTGCGGATTTTCCTTATCCGCCAATGCTTTTAACAGCTTAGCAACTGTCAGTGGCTCCAATTTTTTATCGGTTTCAATATGTACTGCGCGGTCAGCTCCCATAGCTAAAGCCGTACGTAATGTTTCTTCACATTTTTTATTACCTAAAGACACGGCAATAATCTCATTAACCTTACCGGCTTCTTTCAAACGAACCGCTTCTTCCACTGCAACTTCATCAAACGGATTCATTGACATTTTGACATTATCGATGTCTACATCCGACCCATCCGCCTTGACACGTACTTTAACGTTATAATCTACTACGCGTTTTACTGCGACCAATACTTTCATAAATTCTCCTTTAAAGGATTTGAATTCAATCTTTTATCGACAATTTTCAATCAGTCTCAATACTAGCCGATTTCGATTTTTGTTCTAAATCAAACTTCTTGGCAGCCACACAATTTGTAAATACCTGATAAACTTCTTCGGATACAGGAATTTGTCCTATTCCACCTAAATTTTTTGCCCAATCAGAAACTTGTACTCCGGTTTTTATCGGATCAGTATCAGTATAAATACCGACTACAGGTTTATCCAATGCATTAGCCAAATGTAACAAACCAGTATCCACACCAATGACACCGACAGATTGCTCTAACAGAGAAACAGCCTGCAACAAATTCATCTTATCGCATACAACGGTAAACGGAAGTTCTGCAGCAATCACTTGTGCACGCTGTTTTTCTATATTGTTACCCCACGGCAGATAAATAGAATAGCCACTATCGTTGTGTAGCTTAGTCAGCGTATCCAACCAATTTTCAACAGGCCACAATTTACTGTCTCTACTGGTAGCATGCAAAGCGACATAATAAGGTGTTTTTAAATTCTTCAGACGGCCTTCTGCTGGAACAGATAAACCGAATCGTTGAAGTTGCGGTATTTGATAATTAAACACTTGAGCGAACAATTCACGATTACGCCATACTGCGTTCTTACCTTTCGGTACATTAAACGTTTGTCTATACGCCAGTGCAGCCAATCTCTCACGGGAACTGTTTTTATCCAAACCTTTAACTTGTACGTCAGCCATTCTTGCAAATAAAGCACTTTTTATGAGCCCCTGGCTATCCAATACAAAATCAAACTTTTCCTGCCGTAACTCTTTTTTCAGACGGCCTATCTCGTGCCATGTTTCGGATTTAAATAACTGCTTGCGCCATTTTCTCCAACGCATTTCATGTATTTTCTTCACAAACGGATGCAATCGAGCAATATCTGCAAAACCCGCTTCACTTAACCAATGCAATCGAATGTCCGGGCGTAAACGGGATAAATCTTCAACAGCAGGAAGCGTATGAATTAAATCTCCCATACTAGATAACCGGACAAGCAGTATTTTCATAAAAAATCCTGATGTTTCACGTGAAACAAAAATAACTTATTGATTATTAATGTAATTATATATTTTCTCAGTATTCTCTAAAATAACTGCACCGGCATCGGACATTTCTTTCCAAGCAGCATTAACTGTATCCGGAGCAATACCACGACATGCGGCCACATTAACGATGACCTTCCACTTTCCACCTTTAAGCAACTGCAATACCGTCGTTTTCACACAATAATCTGTTGCCAGACCTCCGACAATAACCGTATCCGCACCTTTGCATTTCAACCATTCAAGCAAACCCGTACTTAATTTTTCTTCTATATCGTGAAAACATGCGCCATAAGGATGCAGTTCGGGATCAACACCTTTCCATACACAATAGTCATATTCTTTAGTTTGGGGCAGCCCATCCAGTAATTCATAACCGTAAGTACCTACTATTGCATGAGATACCCATGTCAAATCGGCATCGTTCAATCCGGTCGGTTTCAGCATATCCGCCGGATTTTCTACCAACCATTTAGCTGAAGGACTGTGCGCATCTTTGGTCATAACACGCAAATCGGCCAATTTAGCCTGTGCATTCAATTCTTCAACAATCAGATTTCCTTCCATTACCGGTAATTCTGCCGGACACAGGGGAGAAAATGTTTTCTGAGCGTCTACATCTATTGAAACAATCATATCAGCACATCCGAAACAAACGGTTTTCATTATAGCAAATCACCATAGGGAAAGGGCGGCAAAGTCATACGGATACTGTGATATGATTTGTTTTATTTGAATTTACAAATCATGCGGCACACTATCGAAGCCATCGCCACCGTACATTCTCCCTACAAACAAAAATTCGGCATTGCCCGCCAACCCGGATTGGTACCAGCAGCAGAAGTATGTATCGAATTAAATTCCAAATTTACTGCCGACAGTGTACGCGGATTAGAATCCTTTGAATATGTGTGGATAAGTTTTATTTTCCACTCAGTTATCGAAGAAGGTTGGTCGCCGCTGGTACGCCCGCCACGTTTAGGCGGAAGGCAGAAAATGGGCGTATTTGCCACGCGCAGCCCGCACCGGCCGAACCATATGGGCTTATCGTTATTGAAACTGGAACGGATAGAAACCGGACGGCCGGTCAAAATCTATTGCAGCGGAGCGGATTTGCTGGACGGTACGCCCGTAACGGATATCAAACCCTATATTCCTTTCATCGAGTCCAAACCTGATGCCCGCAGCGGGTTTGCAACGGAAAAGCCCGAACAACTCAACATCGAATGGGCAGAAAATTGCGGTAAAGAATTATCCGATAAAGAACGCGAAATCATCAGTCAAAGTATTGCGCAAGACCCACGTCCGGCTTATCAAAATATTCCCGAGAGAATTTATGTAATGAATATTTTAGATTATGAAGTAAAATTTCAGATTCGGAATAAAACCGCCTTTATCATCAGTACCGATATCCACCAAAAACCATAATACAGTTTGAAAATCAAAAAAGGCCGTCTGAAAACCCGTATTTTAAGTTTTCAGACGGCCTCTCAATTATCCACAACTAAAACAAACTAGATTTTAGTCGCAAAATATTTCAAAGTGCGGACCAACTGGCAGGTATAAGACATTTCATTATCATACCAAGCCACAGTTTTGACCAACTGTTTGTCGCCTACGTTTATCACGCGTGTTTGAGTAGCGTCAAACAAAGAACCTTCTTCCATACCGATTACGTCGGAAGAAACCAACTGTTCTTCGGTATAACCGTAAGATTCGCTAACGGCCGCTTTCATCGCCGCATTGATTTCTTCTTTGGTAACGGGGCGTTCCAGTACGGATACCAATTCGGTCAGCGAACCGGTAGCCACCGGCACGCGCTGGGCGGAACCGTCCAATTTACCGTTCAATTCAGGGATGACCAAACCAATGGCCTTGGCAGCGCCGGTACTGTTCGGCACGATGTTCAGCGAAGCGGCACGGGCGCGACGCAAATCGCCTTTGCGGTGTGGGGCATCCAAAGTATTTTGGTCGCCGGTAAAGGCGTGAATGGTTGTCATCAAACCTTCGACGATACCGAATTCGCGCTGCAATACCGCAGCCATCGGCGCCAAGCAGTTGGTGGTGCAGGAAGCGGCCGAAATCACGGTTTCGCTACCGTCCAACGTATTTTGGTTCACACCGTATACAATCGTTTTCACGTCATTACCGCCAGGAGCAGAAATCACTACCTTGCGTGCGCCTGCGCGGATATGGGCTTCGGCTTTGGTTTTGCTGGTGAAGAAACCGGTACATTCCAATACCACATCGACACCCAGTTCGCCCCAAGGCAGTTCCTCCGGATTAGGTTTGGCAAATACTTTGATTTCTTTGCCATCTACAACAATCGCATCTTCTTTCAATTCGACGGCGCCTTGAAAACGGCCTTGGGTGCTGTCGTATTTGAACAAGTGCAGCAACATTTCTGCCGGCGTCAAATCATTTACGGCGACAACTTCGATACCTTCCGTTTTTATGATTTGGCGTAAGGCCAGACGTCCGATACGGCCGAAGCCGTTAATTGCAACTTTAATGCTCATTTGTATTCTCCTAAGGTTTAGAAGGGAAAAGAATATTTTCAGTCCATTGTAGCCTGAAATAAAACTACTACCTAGTATTACATTGATTCCTTATCGATTTCCGTTTGATTGGAAAACTTTTAAAGGAGGCCGTCTGAAAAAGATAAGCCGGTTTTAATTTTTAAATTTTGAAATAAATATTATGATTTGGATGAATCAGGACCATATTTGTGGATAACGAAACATTATTTTATATAAACAAAAAGATATATTACCATTAAAGTATAGTGCAATCCCTATTTTCCGTGAAGTGCAATTTGGGATAACTTTGCATTGAGACAAAAATCTGTGGATAACACCAAGTTTATCTACATGTGAATCCTTAATTTTTCAGACGGCCTATTATTTGATTCGGCTGACGATAAGTAAATTCTATGAAAAATAATAGATGATTGGTTCCAATTTATCGTATTATCCGCACATAAATTATTGAAAGAAGCAAAAATATGTTGCAAAGAACCCTTGCCAAATCCATCAACGTAACCGGCGTCGGCCTGCATTCGGGCGAACGGGTTGCGCTTACCCTCCATCCTGCGGCAGAAAACAGCGGCATTGCTTTCCGCCGTACCGATTTAGACGGCAAACAAGGCGAAATTATCCGGCTGAGTCCGTATCTGATTAACGATACACGCCTGTCATCCACCGTTGTAACCGAAGACGGCGTCCGCGTCGGCACCATCGAACACATCATGTCTGCATTATCGGCCTATGGTGTGGATAACTGCCTCATCGAATTGAACGCACCCGAAATTCCGATTATGGACGGCTCCAGCCTGCCGTTCATTTATCTTTTGCAAGACGCGGGAATCATCGACCAAAAGGCGCAGAAACGGTTTTTGAAAATCCTCAAACCCGTAGAAATCAAAGAAACCGGCAAATGGGTGCGTTTTACTCCTTACGACGGCTTCAAAGTAACGCTGACCATTGAATTCGACCATCCCGTGTTCAACCGCAGTGCGCCGACGTTTGAAATCGACTTCGCCGGAAAATCCTATATCGACGAAATCGCCCGCGCCCGCACCTTTGGTTTTATGCAGGAAGTCGAACTGATGCGCGCCCACAATCTCGGTTTGGGCGGCAACCTGAGCAACGCTATCGTCATCGACGACACCGACGTTCTGAATCCGGAAGGCCTACGTTATCCCGACGAGTTCGTCCGCCATAAGATTTTGGACGCCATCGGCGACTTATACATCGTCGGCCACCCGATTATCGGTGCATTCGAAGGCTATAAATCAGGCCATGCCATCAACAACGCCCTGTTGCGCGCGATTTTGGCCGACGAATCATGTTACGAATGGGTGGAATTTCCAAACGATGCCGACCTGCCTTCAGCTTTTCACGAGCTGCCCAGCGTCGCCTGATGTATCGTTTGAACGGAAAAAGGCCGTCTGAAACGGAATAATCTGTTTCAGACGGCCTTTAGGCTTGCATCAAACCTTAATCATATACTTTCAACAATTCCACTTCAAAAATCAAAGTGGCATTCGGCGGAATCACGCCGCCCGCCCCACGCGCACCGTATCCCATCTCTGCCGGAATAGTCAGCTTGCGACGACCGCCTTCCTTCATACCGCCGAAACCTTCGTCCCAGCCCTGAATCACTTGGCCGACACCTAAAGTAATGGTCAGCGGCTGGCGACGGTCCAAACTCGAATCGAATTTGGTGCCGTCTTCCAGCCAACCGGTATAGTGGACGGTAATCTCTTTACCTTTGACGGCTTCTTTGCCGGAACCTTCCTGTAAGTCTTCGATAATCAAACTCATGGTTTTTCCTTGATATTTTCCGCTAATCGGGTGAAAGAAGACGTCAGGTTAGCATATTTTCAACCGCAGTTCACGCATTGGTGTAGCAGTCCGGCCGATTCCTGCCGTTTACCGTTTTTCCTCATTTCATAACGGTTCCATACTTTTTCGTGAAAATAAAAAACGACGGTATTGGCCATAGGTTCGATTAAAGCGACTGCACTGGAAATACCGATGCTGCCGGTCAGGGAATATGAAACACCAAATGCGACGCTGAAGTGTAAAACGGCAAAAGTTATGGTTTTCAACATGATATGTTTCCTATCTGTTTCCGGACGGCTTTTAAACTAAAAACAGGCCGTCTGAATGGTTATTTATTACAAAAATAATAGTAATTATTCTCGAATGGGTACAGTTGATTGTATTTATACTATTTTAGTTTATAGCTATTATTTTATAAAAATAAATAGTATTAATTAAATAACCACCCCATTAGCGGGATATGTTGTGGATAATTTTGTGCACAATCAGAAAGGCCGTCTGAAAAATTTTCAGACGGCCTTATTATTTATATGTTTATCAAAAGGATAATATGGTTACGACATTCAAAGAAAAACGAAAATCCTGTGGAAATATTCACCGAAAAATTTGTGGATAAAATAAAAAACCGTCCGAAATACGTTCGGACGGCTGCTGCAATGTAACTTATCAAATATCGTAAGTGGTCGATGCGGTATCGCCGCCTTTGCCTGTCCAGTTGGTGTGGAAGAATTCGCCGCGCGGTTTGTCGGTGCGCTCATAGGTGTGCGCGCCGAAGTAGTCGCGTTGGGCTTGCAGCAGGTTGGCGGGCAGGCGTTCGGTGGTGTAGCCGTCGAGGAAGGTAATCGCGGAAGCCATGCAGGGCATGGGGATGCCGCATTCGATGGCTTTGGCGACGACTTTGCGCCATGCGGGCAGGCAGTTTTCCAATACGCCTTTGAAATAGGGGTCGGAACCCAAGAACACCAAATCGGGATTGGCTTCGTATGCGTCGCGGATGTTGCCCAAGAACGCGCTGCGGATGATGCAGCCTTCGCGCCACAGAAGGGCGGTGTTGCCGTAGTTCAATGCCCAATCGTTGTTTTCGCCGGCTTCGCGGATGAGCATGAAGCCTTGTGCGTAGGAAATGATTTTGGATGCTAACAGGGCTTGGCGCAGGGCTTCGACCCATGCGGCTTTGTCGCCGTCAACGGGGGTAACGATTTTGCCGAACAAGCGGCCGGTTTGAACGCGTTGGTCTTTGAACGCGGACACGCAGCGGGCGAACACGGCTTCGGAAATCAGCGTCAGCGGGATGCCCAAATCGAGGGCGTTGATGCCGGTCCATTTGCCTGTACCTTTCTGTCCGGCGGTATCGAGGATTTTTTCGACCAAAGGTTCGCCGTTTTCGTCTTTGTAGCCCAAAATCGCGGCGGTGATTTCAATCAGGTAGGAATCCAGCTCGGTTTGGTTCCATTCGCTGAAAATGCGATGCATTTCGTCGTAGCTCAGACCCAAGCCGTCTTTCATGAATTGGTAGGCTTCGCAAATCAACTGCATATCGCCGTATTCGATGCCGTTGTGCACCATTTTGACGAAATGGCCCGCGCCGTCGCGGCCGACCCAGTCGCAGCAGGGTTCGCCTTGCGGGGTTTTGGCGGCAATGGCTTGGAAGATGGGTTTGACGGCAGGCCATGCGGCTTCGTCGCCGCCGGGCATGATGGACGGGCCGTGACGCGCGCCTTCTTCTCCGCCGGAAACGCCCGCGCCGATAAAGCGGATGCCTTTTGCCGCCAGCTCGTGTGTGCGGCGGGTGGAATCGGGATAGTTGGCGTTGCCGCCGTCAATAATAATGTCGCCTTGTTCCAAAAGCGGGACAAGTTGCTCGATAAAGTCGTCAACGACAGAACCTGCGCGCACCATCATCATGATTTTGCGCGGTTTTTCCAGTTTATCCACTAAATCTTGCAATGAATAGGCACCGATAATGTTGGTGCCTTTGGCTGCGCCGTTGAGAAAATCGTCCACTTTAGCGGTGGTCCGGTTGTACGCCACGACTTTGAAACCGCGATCGTTCATATTCAAAATCAAATTTTGACCCATAACGGCCAAGCCGATGACGCCGATATCGCCTTTCATTGATGGAAGCTCCATTATTAATTTAATCTATCAGCCGTAACTCTATCTGATTTACAGAGGTTTAACAATCCTTAACTATCTAATTTTTTGAAAAGATGCCTTTACGTTGCGGGCGTTGGCTGCGTGTTGGGAAAACAAACTATAAATAAGATTTTAAATAATAAATAGATGATTATATTGAGTCGCGCTTTTTCTTGTGTATAACTTTGATTCCTATTTTATTTCAATAAATTGAATGCAGATTTTAGATGCGGATAAACTGCTGTTTGCCTTGTTTGTAGATGTGGATAATTTTGAAATACGGTTTGGTTTTGTGTATAACTTTCCGGCTATACACACGGCCTGCCGGTTTTATACCGGGCTCAAACGGAACTGTCCGAAGAGATAAACAGTCCAATCGGTTTTCATGTTTCAGACGACCTTTTGTACTTTCCAACCGCAGGTCGTCTGAAAAATATCTCAACGAAAAGGGAGTAGATATGAAATTTTCCTTTGGCTTAAACCTGTTGGTAGCTTTGGTTTTGGCGGCGTGCGCGCACCAACCGATGCAGAAACCTGATGCCGCGCCTGTGCCGACGGCTGTGGATAACCATGCGCCGGAACAAGGGACGGGGCTGACCGAGCAGAAATTGATCCGCGCCAAACATTATATGGCGGCGTCTGCCAATCCGTTGGCGACCGAGGCGGGATATGAGGTTTTGAAACGCGGCGGCAGCGCGATAGATGCGATGATCGCCATGCAGACGACCTTGGGTCTGACCGAACCGCAGTCTTCCGGTTTGGGCGGCGGCGCGTTTTTGGTGTATTGGGACAATAAGGCGAAAAAACTGACGACATTTGATGCCCGCGAAACGGCGCCGAAAGCGGCAACGCCGGAGCTTTTCTTGGATGAAAACGGCAAGCCGATGGGCTTTATGAATGCGGTGGTCGGCGGCCGTTCGGTCGGCGTGCCTGGGATTCCGAAGCTGCTGGAAGATGTCCACAAGCGTTACGGCAAATTGCCGTGGGCAAGTTTGTTCGGCAAACCGATAGAATTAGCGGAGAAAGGCTTTGCCGTATCGCCGCGGATGGCGAAATCTATCGAACAGAACCGGCAGTATTTGCAGCGTTACCCGCAGACCGCTGCTTATTTCCTGCCGGAGGGCAAACCGCTGGCGGTGGGTACCGTTTTGAAAAATCCCGAGTTTGCAGCTTCCGTCCGCCTGCTGGCACAAAAGGGCAGCGCGCCTTTTTACACCGGCAGGCCGGCGCGGAATATGGTGAAGGCCGTTACCGGCGCGCGCGATAATCCGGGGAAAATCAGTTTGGCGGATTTTAAAAACTACCGCGTCATCGAGCGTACGCCCGTATGTGCGCCTTACCGCGAATACGAAGTCTGCGGCATGGGCGCGCCGAGTTCGGGTGCGATTGCCTTGGGCGAAATTTTGGGCATTCTGCAAAATCAGAACATGAAAACGCTTGGCGCGGACAATATCCACAGTTGGCGCTGGATAGGCGATGCTTCGCGGGTGGCGTTTGCCGACCGTGATTATTATGTCGGCGATCCTGCATTCGTCAATGTTCCGACCGAAACACTAATCGGGCAGCCCTACCTGAAAACGCGCGCCGGCGCAATCCGCGGTACCGATAAGGCGTTACCGAAAGTCGAGGCGGGCAGGTTCGGGGCTTTGGCGGCGGGCAAGGCGGTGGAACTGCCGTCCACCAGTCATCTGGTGATTGTGGACAAAGAAGGCAACGTGGTTTCGATGACCACTTCGATTGAAAACGCTTTCGGTTCGACGTTGATGGCCAACGGCTACCTGCTCAATAACGAGTTGACCGATTTCGCCTTCAACCCAGCAGGCGAAGACGGCAAAACGGTGGCCAACAGCGTGGCGGGCGGCAAACGGCCGCGTTCTTCGATGGCGCCGACCATCGTGATGAAAAACGGCGTGCCGTATATGGCGGTCGGTTCGCCCGGCGGCAGCCGCATCATCGGTTTCGTCGCCAAAACGCTGGTGGCCCATATCGATTGGGGCATGGACATTCAGACGGCCATTTCGCTGCCGAACATGCTCAACCGCGGCAGTACATATGAAATCGAGGAAAAAACCGCTGCCGCCGCTAAAGCGCCCGCTTTGGAACAGTTGGGTTATAAAGTCCAGGTGCGCGACCTGAATTCGGGCGTGCAGGGCATCGTTATCGGTAAAAACGGTTTGCAAGGCGGTGCCGACCCGCGCCGAGAAGGCAAAGTGATGGGTGATTAAGTTTTTGAAAAAAAGAAATAAAAGGCCGTCTGAAAATGGGAAAACGCTTCCCGTTTCAGACGGCCTTTCCAATGCCGTGCAAATATATGAACGAGTAAAATTACATTTCTATGGAATAAATTATATGCCTATGAAATATAAAGATAAAATAAACTGTAATAAACAGTTAATTATAGGAATGAAGATGAACTTTCTTCGTTTCTTTCTTTCTTACAGCCATGTACCGAGAAAGGTGCATTAAGTGTTTTAATTACTAAAGTAAGAAGGAATTGATTATGAAAAAATTTGCAGTATTGTTGTCTTTGGCCGTATTGTCCGCTTCTGTAATGGCTGCTCCGGTTGCTAAAAAAGCCGAGCACAAAGGCAAATCTAAAGCCAAAGTTGAAAAAGTAGAATCTGCAAAAACCCAAAGCGGTGCGGCTGAATCAGGTCTGAACGACCAATCTGCTACTACCGGTACTGCCACTCCTGCTCCCGCTGCTCCGGGTGCTGCCAGCGCAGTTAAATAATGCCGGATGATGGAATTTCAAAAAATGCTGTTTCCGGTTTGAATCCGGCTTCAAACACTTTTTAAAATTTCATCGAGAACATAAAAAACCTGCCTTCGGGCGGGTTTTTTATGTTTCTGGCTTTTCAGACGGCCTCTTGCGGATTTTGCGGCCGTCTGATTCCGCAGGAGTATAATGGGCGGCTCTGAACCCTGCGGAGGCCGTCTGAAAATTCGTGCCGCCCGCTTGATAAACCCATCACACGCAAAGCTGCCGAAAATGACCCGCCCGCCGTCCGAAGAATACCGAAAAGGTTTGATTTACGCGTTTTCCTGTTATCTGTTGTGGGGGCTGTTTCCGCTTTATTGGTTCCCGATTACGCACAGCGGTATGGGGGCGGATCAGATTCTCGCGCAGCGTATCTGCTGGTCGGCGGTGTTTTCCTCGGCCGTACTGCTGCTGATGCGGCAGGCGGGACCGCTGCTGAGGGCCGTGTGCGACCGCAGGCTGCTGCTGGCGTTTGTCTGTTCGGCGGCGGCGATTTCAGTAAACTGGCTGGTTTATCTGTGGGCAATTACTCATGACCATGTGCTTGATGCGAGTCTGGGTTATTTTATTGCGCCGCTGGTGAATGTTTTGCTGGGACGGATATTTTTCAAGGAAAAACTCGGCTTTGTTCAGATTGCGGCGGTATTGCTGGCGGTAACGGGGATTCTGTGGCTGGCCGTTCCCGCCGGACGGCTGCCGTGGGTGTCGTTATTGTTGGCGGCAAGTTTCGGCGTGTACGGGCTGCTGCGCAAACTTGCGCCGTTGGACGCACTGTCGGGGATGACGCTGGAAACGTTGCTGATGCTGCCGTTTGCGTTGGGTTATTTGGGTCTCAAGGCGGCGCAGGGCGGTTTGGTGTTCAGCGGTCTTGGCGCCGTACCTATGGCAGTGCTGATTGGTTCGGGTGCGGTAACGGTCGTCCCCTTATTGATGTTCGCGGCGGCGGCCAAACGGATTGCCTTGGGCGATTTGGGCATGATTCAGTACATTTCGCCGTCGATACAGTTTTTCCTAGGGCTGACCCTGTTCGGCGAAGCGTTCAGCACGCAGCGTTTTGCCGGTTATCTTTGGGTGTGGCTGGGCGTGGCGGTTTATGTATACGGTGTGGTTCGAACGGGGAAAAAACGCAATAAGGCCGTCTGAAACGGATTGCGTTTCAGACGGCCTTTGCACGGATTGGAAATTCAGTCTTTAATCCGTTCCACCATGCCGATGCCGATGCAGTCGAAACCGACATGTACCGCCACCACCGGCGACACGGGCACGCCGTCGCCCAGGCGCAAACCGGTTTGGTTGTGGAAACGGTTGGCGAAATGATGGTAAAACTCGGGGCTGCCGGAATAAAGTCCGGCCAAAACGAAATCGCCGCTGTCTTTGCCGCGCATGGCCTGCATAACTGAGAGAATCACCGCGTCCATCATTTCGTCGATGTCCGATACCGAACCGACGCGCGTCAGCTCGTTGTCGGTAAAGCGCAATACCGTTTTCAGACCCAGCCAGTCGCTCAAACGTGCACCCATGCGCGCCACCGTGCCGTTGACCACCAGCGGGCGGGTGGAAGGGATGCCGAAAAAAATGTTGCAGCGCGGTTTGAGCCGTTCCAGATACGTTATGATTTCGGGCGGCCTTTTGCCTTCCCTGAGCAGGCGCAACGCTTCCAACGCGAAATAGCCTTCCGGCATACAGCACATGCCCGTGTCTACCACATAAATCTTTAATTCTTTGTATTCCCGCGCTATTTTTCGGATGACTTCGGCAGTGTCGCTCAACCTGCTGCCGAGGGTGGTGATGATGGCTTCGTGGTAGCCTTGTTCGATTAAATATTGAAATGTGTGCGACAGCGTTTCCTGCGTCGGCGGTATGGTTCTGACTTTTTCGTTCAAATGGTTTTTACGCCAGCCGCAATACTGCGCGTTGTCCACTTCCAAACCGTCGGCCGCCACCCGACCTTCCATTTCTACGCCCAGATGCAGAATCTGAATCGGGCTGTCGCGGTCTAAAATATCCGATAGCGAGCTGGTCGAGGTGGATAATACCGCGCAACGGTAGAGCGCATACGAACCCTGCATAAAATCTCCCTATTTATAAATTATGCATGAATCAAATAAATGGTAGATTTTTATGATAAACGGCATTAGTCGGTTTGTCTATAATAGGTAATACAAATCTGCTGTTTTTGCCTTATCAAAAACCGATTGGCCGGATTCATCCTGATGAGGCCGTCTGAAAACGCGTTTCGGCGGCGTAACGCGGGCTTTGCGGTATAATCCGCCCAAACACAAGGATAACCTATGCAGAAAATCACCCTTATCGCCGCCTGTGCCCCCGACCGTTGCATCGGCATCGGCAACACCATGCCGTGGCATCTGCCCGAAGATTTCGCCTTTTTCAAAAGCTATACTTTGGGCAAACCCGTGATTATGGGTCGGAAAACGTGGGAATCGCTGCCGAAGAAGCCGCTGCCGGGCAGAAGGAATATTGTTATCAGCCGCCGGCCGGATTATCCGGCGGACGGAGCGGAACTTGCATACGGTTTGAAAGAAGCGTTTGCATTGTGTGCCGGAGCGGAAGAAATCATTGTGATGGGCGGGGCGCAGATTTACGCGCAGGCCCTGCCGTTCGCAACCGATTTGCGGATTACCGAAGTGGATGTTCAAGTAACGAACGGCGATGCGTTTTTTCCCGAATTTTCCGCCGAACGGTGGCGGGAAACCGCCCGCGAGCAACATGTCGGCGCGCAGGGGATACGGTATGCGTTCGTGCATTACCGGCGTAGATAAAGGTGGGTAGAAGATAAAGTTCAGGCCGTCTGAAATTTTCAGACGGCCTGTTTTCATAAATCCAGCTTCATGACTGATACTGTTTCGCCGTTGTGCCGGCGCCGCTCAATTTCCCGCCAGCCGTATTTTTCATATACGGCCTGTACGTCGGGTGTGTACAGATAAAGCGCGGGTAGACGCATTTCGCGGGCGGCGCCCAAGCAGTGTTCCACCAGCAGTTTTCCCACGCCTTTGCCGCGGTACGGCGGCAGCACGAATACATCGCCGAGCCAGTATTCATATTGTGGCAGGGCGGCGATGTCGTGCCGTTTGAGCGCGGACGAGCCGAGCAGGCGGCCTTGGCCGTCGACCGCGGCAAAAGCGACGGGCAGGCCGCTGCCTTGCAGGCAGGTCTCGTAATAGGCGCGGATTTTATCCACGGAAGACCACGGCGCGAAGTCGTGCCACTCGGTATAGAGTGCCTGCGCCAGCGGGTCGATGTGTTCGGGGCGCAGGGGGACGGTTTTCATCACAAATCGGTTTAACGGCGGAAATCAACGGGCCGCCTTCGTACCGCCCGGCCCGTAAACGGCCTGCCACGCCGCATCAAGGCGCTGTCCCGCCTGTTGCAACGTCGAAGCCTGTTCGTTCTTGAACGACATGGCTGATGCCAGCTCTTTTTGCAGGCGGTCGATGTCGGCCTGCGCCTTTTGCGCGCGCCGCTGCGCGTCGGCAAGATCCGTTTGCAGCGAAATGATCCTGCCGTCGTTGCCGTTTTGCGCCTTCAGTGCGGTACGGTAGGCAGATTGCGCGTTCAACAGGGCATCTTCCGCGCTGTCGGCGGATGCCGCCGAAGCAGCGAACAGGGCGGTCAGGGTAATCAGGGTTTTTTTCATATGGTTTTCCTTATCAGGCCGTCTGAAAGTTTCAGACGGCCTTTGTGCTTAAGAACGTATCCGTTTCAACACTTCTTCCTTGCCGATTAGTGCCAACACGGCATCGACGCTGGGGGTTTTCGCCGTGCCGCAGACGGCGAGGCGCAGGGGCATGCCGAGTTTGCCCATCTTGATGCCTTCTTCGTCGCAGAAGGGTTTGAACAGGTCGTGGATGGCTTCGGCGTTCCAGTCCTCCAGCCCTTCAAGGCGTTCGGCGAAGCGCAGCATACGGGCGGCGGCTTCGTCGTCCCAGTGTTTCTGCACGTCCGCTTCGGCAGGCGTTTGTTTGACGTAGAAGTAGAGGCACTCGTCAGCGAGCGTGTTCAGGTCTTGGGCGCGGTCTTTGACCAGTGCCAACACATCTTCCAACGCGGGTTTTGCCGTGTCGTAAATGTCGCGCAGGGCAAGGCGGGGTTTGACGAGTTCGGCGAGTTTTTCGTTGGGCGTGATTTTGATGTGTTCGCCATTGATCCAGTAGAGTTTCTTCAAGTCCATGCGGCTGGGCGACGGGGAAACGTCTTTCAAATCAAACCATTCGATGAATTGTTCCATCGTGAAGAACTCGTCGTCGCCGTGCGCCCAGCCCAAACGTGCCAGATAGTTGAGCATGGCTTCGGGCAGGATGCCCATCGCGCCGAAATCGGTGATGGCGACGGTATCGCCGCTGCGTTTGGAGATTTTTTTGCCTTGTTCGTTGAGAATCATGGGCAGGTGGCCGTATTCGGGCAGGTTCGCGCCGATGGCTTTTAAGATGTTGATTTGTTTCGGCGTGTTGTTCACATGGTCGTCGCCGCGGATAACGTGGGTAACGCCCATGTCGTAGTCGTCCACCACGACGCAGAAGTTGTAGGTCGGCGTGCCGTCGGCGCGGGCGATAATCAAGTCGTCGAGCGCTTCGTTGGGAATGGAGATTTCGCCTTTGACCAAGTCCGTCCATTGGGTAACGCCGTCTAAAGGCGTTTTGAAGCGGACGACAGGTTGTACGTCGGCAGGGATTTCGGGCAGGGTTTTGCCTTCTTCAGGGCGCCAGCGGCGGTCGTAAGTCGCCGTGCCTTCTTTTTCGGCTTTCTCGCGCATGGCTTCCAGCTCTTCTTTGCTGCAATAGCAGTAGTAGGCGGCGCCTTTTTCCAAGAGTTCGGCGATGACTTCTTTATAGCGGTCGAAGCGGCGGGTTTGGTACACGACGTTGTCGGCGTTATCGTAATCGAGACCGACCCATTTCATGCCGTCGAGGATGATGTTGACGGATTCGGCGGTGGAACGCGCCAAGTCGGTGTCTTCGATACGCAATAAGAACTCGCCTTTGTGATGGCGGGCAAACGCCCATGAAAACAGGGCGGTGCGCACGCCGCCGATGTGCAGGTAGCCGGTTGGGCTGGGGGCGAAACGGGTTTTGACGGTCATGATGGGATTTCCGGTAAAAATAAGTGATGAAAAAGAATATTGTACTGTGTTTCGAACGGGTTGAGAAATCAGGCCGTCTGAAATGGGAACGGCGGCAAACCTGTTTCAGAAGACGGCATAAATGGCATGGTGGAGAAGAGTTCGGCAACGTGGAGGAAATGCTGAAAACGTTAAGGCCAACATCGCGGACACGCGCAATTAGGATACCGTCTGGAAAATCAGTGTTAAAAATGACGAATATCTGCTTTATTGAGTATAATTAAAAACGTTTTTGTAAATTTTATTCAAATTTTTTCAGGAGTTAAAAGTGAACGAACAGAATAATCAATTACCGAACCAGCAACCTCAATACTATCAGCCGCAACAGCAACCCGGCTATCAGCAGCAGGCTCCGGTGATCAGTATCGGAGACTGGATTGTTACTTCCATCGTTTTGGCCATTCCGCTGGTCAATCTGATTATGGCCTTCGTGTGGGGCTTCGGAGGCAATACTAATCCGAGTAAGGCAAATTATTGTAAGGCATGGTTGATTTTTATCGCTGCTGTAATCGCATTTTATGTTTTGCTGTTTTTGTTTGTCCTTGGTACGGGAGCGGCGTCAAGTCGATACAATTGATTGGGTCATGTGAATAAGGAGGCCGTCTGAAACTTTCAGACGGCCTTTGATATTTGCGCTGCCATATCGGCACACGTCGAATTTGTTCCTGTTTAGCAAAGATGCGACGGTTTGGGCAAGGAAGCGGCGTCAGCCGTTGCGTGTTATCCAGTCCCAAATCCGGTCGCCCCAGCTTTCGAATTGGTAGAGGAACAGCAGATAGCTTTCTTGGAATAAAAACCTGCCTTTTTTTTCGCGCGCGTCGAAGCGGGTGGTCGGCGTAGCGGAGACTTCGGCGTTTAAATCCAAATCGCGGGCGATGGCTTGGGCGCGGGCGAGGTGGTAGGGGTCGCTGACGATGATGATGCTGTCCACGCTGTTGGCGCGCAGGATGGGTTTGATGTTGCGCAGGTTTTCGTAGGTGTTGCGCGATGTGTTTTCAAACAGGATGTTTTTGGCGGGAATGCCTTGCTTGAGCGCATAGCGGCGGCCGACTTCGGCTTCGGTCATATAGCCTTTTTTCGGCGTGCCGCCGGTAAAGACGATTTTGCCGACACGGTGGCTTTGATAGAGCGCAATCGCGTGGTTGATGCGTTCCAGAAATACCGGCGAAGGCTGTTTGTTCCATGCGGCCGCGCCGAGCACCACAGCCGCATCGGCTGTGGCGGCGGCGGGCAGGGTCTGGTTGCCGGTGCGGTACACCTGCCATACGTTCCCCGCAAACACGGCCAGCACCAGCAAGATGCTGAGTGCGATGCCGCGCAGCAGGTAAAAGCGCAGGCCGTTACGGCTGTGGAACAAGGGAAAACGCATAGTTTCAGACGGCCTCTCTCTATTCGGGAAGCAGGGCTTCGATGTTTTCGAGCGGCCGGCCAATGGCGGCTTTGTCGGGCGTAACCAGAATCGGGCGTTCCAGCAAGGCGGGGTGTTCCGCTACGGCCCGCAGCAGGGCGTCGTCGTCCAAATCCGGATTGTCCAGCCCCAGCTCCTGATACAGGCTGTCTTTCACGCGCATCATGCCGCGGGCCGATTCCAGCCCCAGCTTGCGGAAAATGTCCTGCAATGCGGCCAGATCGGGCGGCGTGTCCAAATAGCGTACCACTTCGGCTTCGATGCCGCGTTCTTGCAGCAGGTCGAAGGCGGAACGCGATTTGCTGCATCGGGGGTTGTGGTAGAGAATAAACGGGGCAGGCATGGCAATCCTTTCGAAGAATAACGGCTATTATGGTCCGTATATGCAATTTACTCAAGAAAGTACCTTTGGCCGTCTGAAAAGATTACAATACCCTACATCCGACATTTTCATTAAGGACAAGCCATGAAAACACTGACCGCCGCCATTATCGCCGCCGCTGCCGCCTTGGGTGCGCAAACCGCGTCCGCCGCCGACCTGCAAAGCTGGAACAGCGACACCCCGCAGACGCAGGAATCCCTCAAAGCGCCCGTGCGCGTCATCAACCTTTGGGCGACATGGTGCGGCCCCTGCCGCAAAGAAATGCCGGAAATGTCGTCTTGGTATAAAGCGCAGAAAAAAGGCAGTGTCGATATGGTGGGCATCGCGCTGGACAACACCGAAAACATCGGCAAGTTTCTGAAACAAACCCCCGTCAGTTATCCGGTTTGGCGTTACACCGGCGCCGACAGCCGTAATTTCATGAAAACGTTTGGCAACAACGTCGGCGTTTTGCCCTTTACCGTCGTCGAAGCGCCGAAATGCGGTTACAAGCAGACGATTACCGGCGAAGTCAACGCTAAAAAACTGACCGAGGCCGTGAATCTGGCCAAGGGCAAATGCAAATAGGCGGGGCGGAATCGAGGCCGTCTGAAAACCGTTTTTCAGACGGCCTCGTTCAAGCGGAAAGCGCAATGCTTCCTCCGGCCTTATCCCCGACCGCCTGTGGATAATTTAGGGATAACTTCCCAAATCCGCATGAATCCGCGAAACAGCGGCATCTTCCGATAAACGGCAGGATTATGCCGTTTAAAATGGCGCCACTATCCCAATCGGCCGCCAGCCTTTATAATTCGGGCATATGTTTATTGTTCAGACGGCCTGTCTCCGGTTGCGTATTTTCAGGAGAGTAGGGCGGATGTTCGGCAATGCGGCTGTGCGTAACCCGTCCGTTTCTGTGGATAATTTTTCAAAAGGCCGTCTGAAAAGCAGTTTCGTTGAAGCTGAAACCTTTACAGGAATGTTTATGATCCGTTTCGAACAAGTTTCCAAAACCTATCCCGGCGGTTTTGAAGCCTTAAAAAACGTCAGTTTCCGCATCAAAAAAGGCGAGATGATTTTCGTTGCCGGGCATTCCGGTTCGGGCAAATCGACCGTATTGAAGCTGATTTCGGGCATTACCAAGCCGACTTCGGGCAAAGTGTGGTTCAACAATCAGGATTTGGGCGCGCTGAACGACAACCAAATCGGTTTCATGCGCCAGCATATCGGTATCGTGTTTCAAGACCATAAAATCCTGTATGACCGCAACGTGCTGCAAAACGTCATCCTGCCCTTGCGGATTATCGGCTATCAGCCCGGCAAGGCTGAGGAACGCGCCCGCATCGCCGTTGAAAAAGTCGGCCTGAAAGGCCGCGAGCTGGACGATCCGGTTACTTTGTCCGGCGGCGAACAGCAACGCTTGTGTATCGCCCGCGCCGTCGTCCACCAGCCCAGCCTCCTGATTGCCGACGAACCTTCGGCCAACCTCGACCGCGCCTATGCGCTTGATATTATGGAATTGTTCAAAACCTTCCACGAGGCGGGTACTACCGTTATCGTCGCCGCACACGACGAAACGCTGATGGCCGACTACGGCCACCGCATCCTGCGGCTTCAAGGAGGGCGTTTGGCATGAGCATGATTCATTATGTTTCGCTGCATGTGGAATCCGCCCGCACCGCGTTCAGACAACTCTTGCGCCAGCCGGTCGGTACCCTGCTGACGCTGGCGATGCTGGCGGTGGCGATGACCCTGCCGCTGGCGCTGTATCTGGGCGTGCAGAGCGGACAAAGCGTGCTGGGCAAGCTTAACGAATCGCCGCAGATTACCGTGTATATGGAAACCGGCGCATCGCAGGCGGACAACGACACGGTGCAAAATCTGCTGCAACGCGACGCGCGTTTGACCAAAATCCGCTTTATCGGCAAGCAGCAGGGGCTGGAAGAGCTGCAAGCCAACCTCGATCAGAACCTGGTATCCATGCTCGACAGCAATCCGCTGCCCGACGTATTTATCGTTACACCCGACGCGGCGGCGACTCCGGCGCAGATACAGACGCTGTACGGCGATTTGGTCAGGCTGCCGATGGTCGAATCGGCCACGGTGGACACCGAATGGGTGCGCACGCTGTATCAGATTAACGAATTTGTCCGCAAGATTCTGTGGTTTCTGGCGGTAACGCTCGGTATGGCCTTCGTATTGGTGGCGCACAATACCATCCGCCTGCAAATCCTCAGCCGCAAAGAAGAAATCGAAATCACCAAACTTTTGGGCGCGCCTGCTTCGTTTATCCGCCGTCCGTTCCTGTATCAGGCCGCATGGCAGAGCCTGCTTTCCGCCGTGGTCAGTCTGGGTTTGTGTTCGTGGCTTACCGGCGCGACCCGTCCGCTGGTCGACCAGATTTTCAAACCCTACGGCCTGAACATCGGCTGGCGGTTTTTCACGGCGGGCGAGATTGCGCTGGTGTCGGTTATCGTCGTCGCATTGGGCGTGTTCGGCGCGTGGATGGCCGCCACACAGCACCTGCTCGGTTTCAAAGCGAAAAAATAAGATTTCAGACGGCCTGCTGAAGACAGGCCGTTTTGTTTGATACGGAGACGGTTTTAAATTGAACCTTAATAAATCCGCAGAATCCGTATAAATATATCGGTTGATACATGATTGCTTATTGAGGTTTGATTATTCGGGAGGGTTCGTTCATGCCGTCTGAAAGATATTTGTTTGTTTTGCTGGGTGTATCTGTGATGTTGTTAACCGTATCGGCTCTGAAATTTCAATGGGTACAAGTTGCCGAAATTAAGAACAAAAACAGGTTTAACGCCTTAATATTCATCATCATGGCAATAGCAGTATTATTGTTTTTCATCTGACAGAAATATTCTTTGAATGGGAGAATCCGTATGAACCCGTCTTTAGAAAAAATCGCCCGCATCCTGACCGAACGCCGCCAAACCGTTACCTGTGCCGAATCCTGTACCGGCGGCCTGCTGGCCGGCGCATTGACGAGTATTGCCGGCAGCTCGCAATGGTTCCACCAAAGTTTTGTAACATACAGCAATAAAGCCAAAGAAGACCGGCTCGGCGTGATGCCCGATACGCTATTGAAACACGGCGCGGTCAGTCGGGAAACGGTCTACGAAATGGCACGCGGCGCCAAAGCCGTTGCCGGAGCCGATTATGCCTTGAGCGTGTCCGGTATCGCCGGACCGGGCGGCGGCAGTGCGGCCAAACCGGTAGGCACGGTATGGTTCGGCTTGGCTACCCCGACCGAATCACTGGAGCGCACGGCTTTATTCGAAGGCGACCGCGAAAGCGTCCGCAATCAGGCGGTACGGTTCGCGCTGGATTGGCTGGCGGAGAATCTGACAAAAAACATTTGAACCTGTCAGTTTGGGAAACAAATTAAAAAAGGCCGTCTGAAAACCTATTTCAGGTTTTTCAGACGGCCTTTTACAGCAATAAAACGGTTTATTTGAAGCGGTAGCCCACGGTAGCCATATAGCTGTTGTTGTGGATTTTCAAATTGTCTTTTTTATAGCGGGTCTGTTCCCATTCCGCGCCTACTTCCACATTCGGAGTAACGGCGTATTTCGCACCCACTCCGTAGCCCAAGCCGTTCATATTGGTACGGCTGCGGCCTCCGCCCTCGAATCTGCCGTAGTGGTAGCCGACTTTACCGTAGGCCATCACGTCATTGGTCAGACGGTAGCCCTGAATATAGGAGGCAGAAGCATCAACTTTCTGTTTTGCTTCGCCGATGGAGTTTTCGCCTATGGTGCGGTGCAACGGTTTGACGGCCACTTCCGCGCCGCCTATCCAGTTGCTTGCGCCAAACTGGGTATTGTAGTTGCCGCGCACGGATACGTCGGCTTTGTTTTTCTCTTTCAGGCTTGAATTTTTGACATCGCTTTTGCTCACACCTGCACCCACTTCGACAGCGGCACCGGTAAACGTACCTTCAGTATTCAACGGGGCAGCAACGGCGGAAGCTGCGGCGCTCAGAAAGAATGCGGTCAATAAAGTTTTCTTCATTTTCATAACTCCTGTCAGAATGGAAGGAAGGCGGCTTTTCGCTTTCCGACGATTACAGTATCAAAGCGTTTCAGACGGCCTGCAACAGCCTTTGCCTAGAGGTTACACGCCGCTGCTTCGATTTTACGTTTGTAATTTAAGGGTTTTTTGAAATTACGTGTTTAAAGTGATTATTGCGGCATCTGCCCGTTTTTGTTCAGCGTAATGATAATGCGGCAGAATTTGGGAAAGAATCCGATTGTTTTTAAAACGTAATACGGTAAAAAGACGGAGTTTAGAATGTTCCGTCTAAAAATCTATGTTTACATGCGGGGTGTGGTTTTTATGAACAAGGGTGGTTTAGAGTTGGCCTATTCCTGAGACGGAACAGAAAAAAGTAAGGAAACCAGCACCGCCGCAAAGCGTTCCGCCGCGCCTTGCGCCGTGTGCAGGTAGAGCGCGGGTTCGATGAGTTCCAGTTCGTTCAGCAGCAGCCTGCCGCCGATGATTGTGCCGTCCACCCGTGCGTAAACGGGCGTTTGCGGCAGTAAGTCCAGCACGCGGCGGGCGGTGCGGACGACGGTTTCGGACGGGGCGGCGGGGTGGATTTCGACGCCGTAGGCGGAATTGGCGCGCCATTCACCCTGCGGCGGCCGGCGGAGTACGGCGTGGCTGAATGTGCCGTTGAAAAATATCAGCGAGGTTTCGCCCGCCTGTTCGATTTCGCGGATGTATGGCTGGACGATGACGCCCTGCGGATAGGCCGGCCAATCGGGCGGCGGCGAAGCGGCGGTGATTCTGGCGACGGCGCGCCCACTTTGTCCGACGGCGGGTTTGATGACGGCTTCCTGCCAGCCGTGTTCGCGCAAAATATTTCGCACCGCTTGGTTTTCGGGCGGTACGAACACGCTCGGTATCACGTCCGCACCCCATGCGGCCAGGTCGCACAGGTATTTTTTGTTCATGTTCCAGCGCATCAGCGGCGGCGGATTGACAAACCGCTGCCCGCTTTTTTCTGCGTCGTCCAGCCAGCGGCGGAATGCCTGCGGTTCGGCGGCATAGTCCCACGCGCACAGAGGCAACAGGAATGGGTCGGCCGGATGGTTTTGCCAGATGTCGAAGCGGGTGGGGACGGATTGGCGGTTAAGTGTGTCCGCCAGCGGCAGCAGGTTTTGCGGCGGCTGCGGATAGGTACGGCAGGTGGTGATGGTGAGCATGGTCGGCGGTATCGGTTGGACAGGAATCTCAAAAGGCCGTCTGAAACGTTTTCAGACGGCCTTTGCGGTTTATTTGACCTGCTGCATGTATTTTTTCAGACGGCCTTTGCTCTGCATGGCACGGTTTTCCAGTTCATCAACAGCGGCTTGCGCTTTGGCTTTGTTCACCGGTTTGCCGACCTGAATCACGCCGCTCATGTTCATCATGCGGTGCGGCGGGCAGGTATAGACGTATACGCCTTCTTTGTCGAGTTTGAGGGTGAAGTCTTTGCCGTCTTCGGACAAGAAGTCGGCAATGCCGTCGGGCAGGGCTTTGCTTTGCACCCAGTGGCCTTTGTTGGCGGCTTTGAAGGTGACGGTGTCGCCGACTTTGGCGTTGACGTAGCCGGGTTCGAACACCATGCTGCCGTCTTTGCCGTTGTCGAGCATTTTGATTTCGTGGTTGGCGGCGTATGCGCCGAGAGAGGCCGTCAGCATAAGGAGGAAGAGGGATTTTTTCATGGGGGGAGTCCTTTCTAAGGATAAAAAATATGGGGTGGGCTGATGGGTCGGAGAGGCAAGCCTTGGGCTTACCGCCCTCTCCCTAACCCTCTCTCGCGGGAGAGGGGATAAGTTGCAGGGAGTTTGCAGACCGGATGCTCAAATCCGACATTTCAGGAGCGGTCAAGTTACGCACTCTGCCGCATCGGGCGGATAACGGGCAGGCCTTTGCTGTCGTACAAAAGTTCGATGTCCACTTTATACAGCCTGCCTATCATGTCCGCCTGCAACACGTCCTGCGGCGCGCCCTGCGCCTGTACTTTGCCTTCGCCGAGCAGAATCACGCCGTCTGAAAACTGCGCGGCGAGGCTCAAATCGTGCAAGACCATCAGCGTAACCAAATTGTGTTCGTGCGTGTATTGCACCACGCGTTCTAAAAGGTTGAGTTGATGGTGCATATCCAGCGCGCTGACCGGTTCGTCCAGCATCAGGATTTCGGGACGGCGCAGTATGACTTGGGCAAACATGACGAGCTGCCGCTGTCCGCCGGAAAGCCGCATGACGTCGCGGTGCGCCAGATGGCCGATGCCCAGCTCCGCCATGATACTTGCGGCTTCGTGCAGCAGTTCGTCGCCGACGTGCATGTGCAGCGCGTCCATGCGGCCGAGCAGCACGACTTCCAGCGCGGTCAGCGAGGCTTCGGCGGCGGTGTCCTGCGGCATATAGCCTATGCGTTTGCGCCAGCTTTGCAGGTGGATTTTGCTCAACGCTTCGTCGCCGTAGCGGATGGTGCCTTTGTGCGCCACTTCGCCGAAAATCGTTTTCATCAGCGAGGATTTGCCCGTACCGTTCGGGCCGAGCACGGAATAGACTTTGCCTTGTTCCAGCGTCAAATCGATACTGTCGGCGACCACATAATCGCCGCGCCGGATATGGACGTTTTCAAGTTTCAACATTTCAGACGACCTACCGTTTCGTTAATACAATCCAGAAGAAGAACGGCACGCCGACAAACGACGTAACGATCCCCACCGGAAACAGTGCGCCGGGGATAATCACCTTGGACAACACGCTCGCCACCGATAAAAACGCCGCTCCCGCCAGCATCGCGCCGGGCAGGAAGAAACGTTGGTCTTCGCCCAAAAGAATCCGCGCCACATGCGGCGCGACCAGTCCGATAAAGCCGATTACGCCGACGAAACTGATTGCCGTCGCCGTCATCACCGCCACCAGCACCAGCGTTTTCAGGCGCAAAAGTTGCAGATTGATGCCCAGCCCGACGGCGCGTTCTTCGCCCAAGCGCAGCGCGGTCAGCTTCCACACATCGCGCGAAAGCAGCAGCACGCACACCGCCGTAACCGCCGCCGTAACGATGACAGTTTCCCAAGTCGCCTTGGTCAGGCTGCCGAACAGCCAAAACAGAATCTGCTGCGAAATCTCAGGCGCGGCGATAAACTGAATCAGCGACAGAATCGACTGAAACAGAAACAAAAGCGCAATCCCCACCAACACCAACATCGCCGAATTGAAGCGGCGCGCCGAGGCAAACAAAAACAAGATGCCCGAAGCCAGCATGGTCATCACAAACGCCCCGATGGGGACGGCGACCGTTTCAGGCAGCCCGAAACCGCCGAACGCAATCACCACCGACGCACCCAAGCCCGCCGCCGCCGCCAAACCCAGCGTATAAGGGCTGGCCATCGGATTGTTCAACAACGTCTGAATCTCCGCCCCGCCGACACCCAAAGCCGCGCCGACCACCAGCGCCATCACCGCAATCGGCAGGCGCAAATCCATTACAATCAGGCGGTTCATCTCGTCTGTTTCGGGTTTACCCAGCAAAACATTGACCACTTCGCCGACAGGCAGCGTGTCTGTCATCGCCGGACCGGTGGCGATGTCGAATAAGAAGCTGACCGCCGCGATGATTAAAAACATCAAAACAATCAACCAACGCTTGCCTTCCAACTTGCGCTGGTTTCTCACAATCTCGGCGACAACCGAATCATTCATTTTTAAGCCTTTGAAATTAAGGAACAAGGTCGAGTATCCATGCCCGACCATCTCTTTTGTCTGCATCCGTTTTGAAGGGTGGTTTTTTGAAAATCGGGATAACGGCGTTCCAAACGGCTTTGCCCTCTCCCTAGCCCTCTCCCACGGGGAGAGGGAACAAATGGCAGGGAATCACAACAATGGCCGGACTTCAGTCATCCGATTCCCCCTCTCCGTGGGAGAGGGAACAAATTGTAGGGAATCAAAACATGGTCGGACTTCAGTTATCTGTTCCCTCTCCCCGTGGGAGAGGGCTAGGGAGAGGGCCGCAACAGTCAAACCCACCTGACATTCCCCACTCGGCACGACGGAAAGTCGTAGCGTGGGCTTTGCCCGCGAAAACATGGAAACCCTCATACCGTTCACCATCATTTCTGCACGCTACCCGTGGGCAAAGCCCACGCTACGGTTCTATACAAAGCCCACGCTGCTTTCAGACGACCTTCCGCATAAAAAGGTCGTCTGAAACCTGCAAACCAGCCTTACTGCCCTTTCGGATACAGGTAGAACGTACCATTTGGTACAACAGGCAGGTTTTGGCGGTAGAAGTCCATATAGGTCTTCTCAGGGTTGAAATCCTTAAACAACTGCGGATAAATCGCTTTGGCCATAAACTGAATCGATGCGCTGTCGGAGAGCGTGCGCGAGTTGGCGTGGTAGGCGGCGTAGAGGCGGTTGTTTTTAATCGCAGGCAGGTTCGCCCAGCCGGCGCGTTTGGCAAAACCGGCCAAGCGCTTTTCCGCTTCGGCTTTCGGAATGCCCCAGCCCATCACCATGGCGGTCGGGCTTTTCTTCAATTCGGTTTCGCGGCCGGTAATCACGATGACGTCGGGTTTGGCGGCGAGGACTTTTTCAGGATTGATCGGGCCGTAGAACTCGACTGAAGAAGCGGCGATATTGTTGCCGCCGACCAGCGTCGCCATCGAACCCCACATGCTCTTGCCGAAGGTTACGCTGTGTTCCGCAGGGCCTTTGTTGCCGAATTCGACATACACTTTAGGCTTGGGCAGGTTGGCTTTTTTCACGCGCGCCTGGATGGTGTCGGCGATGCGTTTGTAGTCCGCAGCCAGCTTGTCCGCCTTTTGCTGCTGGCCGGTCAGCGTGCCGATAAGTTTGGTCGATTGGACGTGTTTGGCGACCGTTTGCGCGTTGTAATCCAGAACCACAATCGGAATGCCCGCTTTGTTGATGCGGGCAAGGTCGGAACCCAAAGCCTTATACTGCCAATCCGCCAGAATCAGCAAATCGGGTTTCAATGCCAATACTTTTTCAACGGAGAACGTGCCGACTTCTACCTCGCCCACGTCGGCAAGCTGGTTCAACTTGGGCACGGCTTTGCTGAATGCCGCCCAGCTCGGCGGTGCCCAGTCGGCCCAAACCGCTTTGGAGAAGCCGACCACATTATTCAGCGCGTCTTTACCGCCGATGGCCATGTAGTCTTGATAATAAAAGCCCAAAACCACGCGTTTGGCGGGCAGGTCGACGGTTACTTTGCGGCCGTTGACATCGGTAATCTGAACCGGTTTGGCATAAGCGGCAAGGGTTGCGCAGGAAAGTGCGGCAGCCAGCGCGAAGGCGGACAAACGCTGAAATTTCATTAAGTTTATTCCTTATAATTTAATCGATAACAATTATTGTTTCTTTAATTTATATTAAATTACAGGATTTTTCAAGCGCCGAAAGATGGCCAAACGGGAAAGCGGATAAACGGCCTGCCGAATCAATTAAAGAGGTATTTCCCGCAATAAAATATGTCAAAAGGCCGTCTGAAATTTATTTTTCAGACGGCCTGTGTAGGAAAATAACCGAATCTGCCTTTCAAACCGGCAGCAGCGCGTTAACGGGAAAAAGACGGCGCCTTCCGCGGCGGGTTTACCGTCAGGCGAACTGCCTCTTCGAGTTCGTCGTCATCCCGATCAATAAGTTCTATCGGGAATTTCAGACGCAACGCCGTAACGATGGCGCCGACCGACAATCCTGCGGCATCAAGCAACTCGATTTCCTTAAGCACCGGTTTGGAAAGGTTGAACATGGTTTTTCCTTAAGATTTAATTTGTGTCCGGCAGAAAACAGCAAACCCTAACCTACTTTGTCGCCCGGCTGCGCGCCTGCATCGACATCGAGGAGCTTCAATTTGCCCTCGGCGGTGGCGGCGGAGAGGATCATGCCTTCGGATACGCCGAATTTTGCCATTTTGCGTGGGGCGAAGTTGGCGATGGCGATGACCATGCGGCCGTTCAATTCGGCGGGGTTGGGATAAGACGCGGCGATGCCGGAGAAGATGATGCGTTTTTCAAAACCGAAATCGAGGTCGAATTTCAGGAGTTTGGTGCTGCCTTCGACGGCTTCGCAGTTCAATACTTTGGCGACGCGCATGTCGATTTTCATAAAATCGTCGAAGCTCGCTTGTTCGGCAACTTTTTCGTATTTGCCCTCTTCGGCGGCAGGCGCGGGGGTCGTCTGAATGCTTTGTTTGTTGGCTTCGATTAAATCGTCCACTTGTTTTTGCTCCACTCGTTGCATTAAATGTTCGTATTTGTTGATGGCGTGTTCGCCTAGGGTTTCGCGCGTGTTCGCCCAGGTAATCGCGTCCAGATTGAGGAAACGCGCGGCGTTGGCGGCGGTTTGCGGCAATACGGGGGCGAGGTAGGCGGTCAGCATGGTGAAGGCGTTGATGAGTTCGCTGCATACTTCGTGCAGGCGTTCGTCTTGACCTTCTTGTTTGGCGAGCTCCCACGGCTTGTTGGCATCGACGTATTCGTTCACGGCATCCGCCAATGCCATGATGTCGCGCAGGGCGCGGGCGTATTCGCGGTTTTCGTATTGCTCGGCGATGGTGTCGCTTTCGGCAGCGAGTTTTGCCAGCAATGCGCTGCCTGAAACGTCTTTCAGACGACCTTCAAAGCGTTTGGCGATGAAACCTGATGCGCGGGCGGCGATATTGACGTATTTGCCGACGAGGTCGCTGTTTACGCGCGAGATAAAGTCTTGCAGGTTCAAATCGATGTCTTCGATTTTGCTGTTGAGTTTGGCGGCGATGTAATAGCGCATCCACTCGGGATTCAGGCCCTGTTCCAGATAGGATTTGGCAGTGATGAAGGTGCCGCGCGATTTGGACATTTTTTGTCCGTCTACGGTCAAAAAGCCGTGTGCGTACACGCCGGTCGGGGCGCGGTGGCCGGAGAAATGCAGCATGGCAGGCCAGAACAGGGCGTGGAAATAGAGGATGTCTTTGCCGATGAAGTGGTACATCTCGGTTTGGCTGTCGGCTTTGAAGTATTCGTCGAAATCGATGCCGATGCGGTCGCACAGGTTTTTAAACGATGCCATGTAGCCGACGGGAGCGTCCAGCCAGACGTAGAAGTATTTGCCCGGCGCGTCGGGGATTTCGAAACCGAAATACGGCGCGTCGCGGGAGATGTCCCAGTCGGACAGGGTGGTTTCTTCGCCTTCGCCCAGCCATTCTTTCATTTTGTTGAGGGCTTCGGCTTGCAGATGGGGCTTGCCGTCGTGCGGGTTGTTGCCGGAAGTCCATGCTTTGAGGAAGTCGGCGCATTCGCCCAGTTTGAAGAAGAAGTGTTCGGATTCGCGCAATTCGGGTTTGGCACCGGAAACGGCGGAATACGGGTTGATCAGTTCGGTCGGGGAATAGGTCGTGCCGCAGACTTCGCAGTTGTCGCCGTATTGGTCTTGGGCGTGGCATTTGGGGCATTCGCCTTTGACGAAGCGGTCGGGCAGGAACATTTGTTTTTCGGGGTCGAAAAGCTGCTCGATGACGCGGCTTTCGATTTTGCCGTTGGCTTTCAGCGCGCGGTAAATGTCTTGGGAAAACTGTTTGTTTTCAGGGGAATGGGTGCTGTAATAATTGTCGTAGCCGATGAAAAAGCCGGTAAAGTCGGCGAGATGCTCTTCGCGCACTTTGGCAATCATGTCTTCGGGCGCGATGCCTTGTTTTTGTGCGGCAAGCATCACGGGCGTGCCGTGGGTGTCGTCGGCGCAGCAGTAGTGGCACTCGTGGCCGCGCAGTTTTTGAAAGCGCACCCAAACGTCGGTTTGGATGTGTTCGACCATGTGGCCGAGGTGGATGCTGCCGTTGGCATAGGGCAGCGCGGAGGTAACGAGGATTTTGCGTGTCATGGTTTATGCTTGGGAAAACAATCATTAAAGATGGGGAATTATACCGCAAAACAAATATGGAAAGGCCGTCTGAAACCCCTGCAAGGGTGTTTCAGACGGCCTTTCGACGGAACGGACTCCTTTAAATCAGCGTTTCGCTTTTGCCGGTTTTTTCTTGTCCGCCGCCGCCAGACGCATGGCGACGAACTCGACCATCAGGTCTTTTTTCGTCCAGAAAAAGGTTTTCATTTTTTCCAGCGAATAAATCTTCCTGACCATTGCGGGCAGGCCGTTGTGGATGATGGCGGCGATTTCGCCGTTGGCGGATTCGCTGTCCATCGCGGTTTTGAGGTCGGTACCATGCGCCAGCAGGTAGTCGTTGATGGCTTTTTTCACGCCGCCGTTGATTTCAAACTGTTTCATCAGGCTTTCCTTTCCGTATATGCGTTGACTTGAAACGTTATTGTTATGAACTACTTACTGAAGTTATTTTAACAGAATGTGCATTCGGCCGCACTTTTCGGACGGTGTTGCGGCGGTCGTTGTGTTCCGATTGATACAAAACAGGACGGCAATCGGCTCCGTTTTGCCGTTACAATACGGATATTGTGTTTTGAGGCCGTCTGAAAATGTATCTGTGGTTTAAGCTCCTCCATATTTTCTTTATGATTTCCTGGTTTGCCGGACTTTTTTACCTGCCACGCATTTATGTGAATCTGGCACAGGTCGACCCGCAGGCCGAGCCGGCGGAATATCAGCGGCTGCTGGGCATGGCGCAGCGGCTGTACAAATTCATGTCGCCGCTGGGCATCGGCGCGCTGGTGTGCGGCATCGTGATACCGTTTGCCAACGGCTGGTGGGGATTCGGCTGGGTACATGTCAAGCTGCTGCTGGGCCTGCTGCTGCTGGGTTACCAGCACGTCTGCCGCGCCCATCTGCGCCGTTTTTGCGAACACGCGTGCCGCCATTCGCACAAATGGTACCGCGTGTTTAACGAGATACCGGTTTTGATGATGGTTGCCGCACTGTATTTGGTGGTATTCAAACCGTTTTGATTTTTGATTGACGAATCCGGAGAGGCCGTCTGAACATGACTGTTGAAATCGAACGCCGTTTTTTGCTGAAACACGACGGCTGGCGCAACCAAGCGTCCGCGCCGCAGACCCTGCATCAGGGCTATATCAGTGTGGAAAAGGAACGCACCATCCGCGTGCGCATCATTGGCGACAGGGCTTGGCTGACGCTGAAAGGCTATATTTCCGACCTCAGCCGCAGCGAATTTGAGTATGAAATCCCGCTGGAACACGCGCGGCAGATGATGGACGGCATGTGTCCGTTCAAAATGGAAAAACGCCGCTACCGCGTGCCTTACGGCGGCTTCGTGTTTGAAATAGACGAATACGGCGGCGACAACGCGCCCCTGATAGTGGCGGAAATCGAACTGCCCTCGGAAGACGCCCGATTTGAAAAACCCGACTGGCTGGGCGAAGAAATCACGTCCGACGGCAGATTCACCAATGCGTATCTGAGCAAGCACCCGTATTCCGCGTGGGAAAAATAGCAAATCAAAAAGAGGCCGTCTGAAAACCCGAAGCAGGATTTTCAGACGGCCTCCCTTCTTTCAGGCTATATGGCCGCTCAACCCGAAACGCGTTCGATTTTCGCGCCTACGCGGCCGAGTTTTTTCTCGATATGTTCGTAGCCGCGGTCGAGGTGGTAGATGCGTTCGACGATGGTTTCGCCGCCTGCGACCAGGCCGGCGATGACGAGGCTGGCGGAGGCGCGCAGGTCGGTCGCCATGACGGTGGCGCCGGAGAGGGTTTCCACGCCTTTGACATAGGCGGTATTGCCTTCGGTGGTGATGTTCGCGCCCATGCGGTTGAGTTCGGGAACGTGCATGAAGCGGTTTTCAAAAATAGTTTCGACCACGCGGCAGCTTCCTTCGGCAATGGCGTTCATCGCCATAAACTGCGCCTGCATGTCGGTGGGGAAGCCGGGATGGACGACGGTACGGATGTCCACGGCTTTGGGGCGCTGCTGCATGTCGATGGAAATCCAGTCGTCACCTGCTTCGATGACCGCGCCCGCCTCGGTCAGTTTTTCCAGCACGGCTTCCATCGTTTTCGGCGCGGCGCGGCGCAGCACGACTTTGCCGCCGGTCATGGCGACGGCGCAGAGGAAGGTACCGGCTTCGATGCGGTCGGGTACGACGCTGTGTTCGCAGCCGTGTAGCTCTTCGACTCCCTCAACGGTCATGACGGGTGTGCCGATGCCGCTGATTTTCGCGCCCATTTTGACGAGGCATTCTGCCAAGTCGACGACTTCGGGTTCGATGGCGCAGTTTTCCAAAACGGTGGTGCCTTCGGCGAGGGTTGCCGCCATCAGCAGGTTTTCCGTGCCGCCCACTGTTACCACGTCCATCACCACGCGGCAGCCTTTCAGACGGCCTTTGGCTTTGACGTAGCCGTGTTCGATGGTGATTTCCGCACCCATGGTTTCGAGGCCTTTGAGGTGCTGGTCGACGGGGCGAGAACCGATGGCGCAGCCGCCGGGCAGGCTGACTTGGGCTTCGCCGAAACGCGCCAGCGTCGGGCCGAGCACGAGGATGGAGGCGCGCATGGTCTTGACCAATTCGTAGGGGGCGCAGGTGTTGTTGACCGTGCCGCCGTTGATTTCGAATTCATGGACGTTGTCGGTCAGCACACGCGCGCCCATGCCTTGCAGCAGTTTCTGAGTGGTTTTGACGTCGGCCAGCATCGGCACGTTTTTCAGGCGCAGCGTGCCTGCGGTCAGCAGACCCGCACACATCAGCGGCAGGGCGGCGTTTTTCGCGCCGGATACGGTGATTTCGCCGTTTAACGGGCCGTTGGCGGTAATTTTGAGTTTGTCCACGGTGATTCTTTCGTTTTGGAGGAGGCGCACCGGACGGGTATCCGGCGGTAAGTGTCGTTAAAGACCGAATTATAAGGGATTTTCCGTATGTTTGCGCCCGCAGGCGGATAATTTTTCCGAAAGAGAGTGTGGGTGCGGGCCGGCCGTTCAATACGAAAGGCCGTCTGAAAATGTTTTTCAGACGGCCTTGTGAAGTCAGAAATGCCGGTTACGGCCTGTATTCGGGCTGCATTCCGTTGGGCAGCAGCAGCCAAACGTAGCCTTTGGCTTTCATTTTGCCGGCGGTTTCGCCTGCTTTGTCGCCGTAGCCCCAGAAGTAGTCCACGCGCACGGCGCCTTTGATGGCGCTGCCGGTATCCTGCGCCATAATCAGGCGGTTGAGGGCGTGGCCGGTGAGCGGGTGGGCGGTGGCGACAAACAGGGGGGCGCCGAGGGTGATGTAGTGGCGGTCGACGGCACCGGCGTATTCGCCCAGCAGCGGCGTGCCGAGTGCGCCCAGCGGGCCTTCGTCGCTGTCGCCGGGAAGTTCGCGGAAGAAGACGTAGCTGGGGTTCTGCCCCAATACTTCGGCCAGCCGTTGCGGGTTTTGCTGCATGTAGGCTTTGATGCCCTGCATGGTGGTCTGTCCCAGCGGGAGGTAGCCTTTGTCGGCCATGTAGCGGCCGATGGAGACGTAGGGTTGTTCGTTCTTATCGGCGTAACCCAGGCGGATGTATTTGCCGGACGGGGTTTTCAGACGGCCTGAACCTTGAATCTGCATGAAGAAGAGTTCGACGGGGTCGTCGGCGTAGCCGAGAATCGGGGCTTTGCCGTTGAGTGCGCCGCCGTTAATCTGATTGCGGTTGTGGTAGGGCACGAAGCGGCCGCCTGCGAAACGGCCTTTGAGCGCGGTGGTGCGGGCGGTGATGGGGAACTGGGACAAATCGGCGGCGTATTGTCCGGCTTCGTCTATCACGCCGCTGTTTTGCCCGGTGGCGCGGACGCGGACGGTTGATTTGCTGCCGCGCAGGTTGGCGGGCAGCGGTACGGAAACAAAGTCGTGGGGGATGCCGTAGATGGGGAATTTTGCTTTGGCGGTCTGGCGGGTGTCGCCGTGAAGGACGGGTTCGTAATAGCCGGTTACGGTACCGGCCTGGGAACCGTTGGCGCTGACCTGCCACGGGGTGAAGTATTTTTCAAAGAAGGCCTTGGCGGAGAAATGATGTTCGCCGGTTTGCGCGGCCTGTGTGCAGACGTCTTGCCAGCCTTCGCGATTTCTCAGCTTTTCGCAGCCGAGTTTGAACGATTTGAGGCTTTGGGCGAAGTGCTGGGTCGCCCAGTGCGGCAGGTCGCCGTGTCGGACGGCGGTATAGCTGGCGCCGCCGCCCGGGGTAACGGTCGTACCGGGTGGGTGCGGCGTGCCGGTCGGCCGGTCGGGGCCTTTGACGACGGGGATTGTGGTGCCGGTTTGCGGTTTCTTGATGCTTTTGCTCGGACAGGCCGATAAGAGTGCGGTTGTCAGGCCGAGCAGCAGGGTGCGGAAAATCTGTTTGTTTGTGTTCATAGATTATATGGGCCAAGGAAAGAAGCAGGCCGTCTGAAACGGGGTTTCAGACGGCATCGTTTAAGGGTTTGTCTTGCTGCGCTTCATTCTAACATAGAATGTATGTCATGCCGAATATGCCGACAAATCAGCCTTTTATGACATTCTGAAACGGTGGCGGGCATCGTTCCCGTCCGGTTGCCGCGATTTAAATCGGCAAACCCGTTTTTCTTGTTCCGACAATTTCTTAATCAATCATCACTTAATTAAAGAACAAAAATTATTTGCATTTGTACAAATATACGCATATAAATGGAAAAATTGCCTTTTAAGGCAGCCCAACCAAATAATTTAGGATTCGTTTATGCTGATTGCTTTTTTGATTATGTTGCGCGAGGGTATCGAGGCGGCTTTGATCGTCGGTATCGTCGCGGGTTTTTTGAAACAGTCGGGACATTCGCGGCTGATGCCTAAGGTGTGGCTGGGTGTGGCTTTGGCTGCGCTGATGTGTTTGGGCATCGGATACGGCATCCATTCGGCAACGGGCGAGATTCCGCAGAAGGAGCAGGAATTTGTGGTCGGCGTTATCGGTTTGGTGGCGGTGGCGATGCTGACTTATATGATTTTATGGATGAAAAAAGCCGCCCGTTCGATGAAGCAGCAGCTTCAGGATTCGGTTCAGACGGCCTTAAACCGAGGCAACGGCCAAGGTTGGGCTTTGGTCGGTATGGCGTTTCTGGCTGTGGCGCGCGAGGGGTTGGAGAGTGTGTTTTTCCTCTTGGCGGTGTTTCAGCAGAGTCCGACTTGGTCTATGCCCGTCGGCGCGGTATTGGGGCTGCTGACCGCAGTGGTCATCGGCGCGCTGATTTATCAGGGCGGTATGCGTCTGAATCTGGCGAAGTTTTTCCGTTGGACGGGCGCGTTTTTGATTGTGGTGGCCGCCGGTTTGGTGGCCGGTTCGCTGCGCGCACTGCATGAGGCGGGCGTGTGGAACCACCTGCAAGAGGTGGTGTTTGATTCTTCCAAATACCTGCATGAAGACAGCCCGCTGGGTGTGCTGCTCGGCGGCTTCTTCGGCTATACCGACCACCCGACGCAAGGCGAGGTGCTGGCGTGGCTGCTGTATTTGGTTCCCGTCATGATTTGGTTTCTGCACGGCAGCAGGCCCGCCGCAGTGCAGAGGTCGTCTGAAAGCCACTAGTGGCGCTTAAAAATTCCGTATCTCATTCTTATCAACATGCCAAAGAGGTTTGAAATGAAAAAACTCAATATAACTGCTTTATCCGTGATGCTGGCTTTGGGTCTGACCGCGTGTCAGCCGCCCGAAGCGGAAAAATCCGCGCCTGCCGCGTCAGGTGCATCAAGCACGAATGCCGGCGGCTCCGTCAATATCGGCGTGAACGATACCGCCTGCGAACCGATGGAACTGACCGTACCGAGCGGACAAGTCGTGTTCAACATCAAAAACAACAGCGGCCGCAAGCTCGAATGGGAAATCCTCAAAGGCGTGATGGTGGTCGACGAGCGCGAAAACATCGCCCCCGGACTTTCCGACAAAATGACCGTTACCCTGCTGCCGGGCGAATACGAAATGACCTGCGGTTTGCTGACCAACCCGCGCGGCAAGCTGGTGGTAACCGACAGCGGCTTTAAAGACACCGGCAACGAAGCCGATTTGGAAAAACTCGCCAAACCGCTTGCCGACTATAAAGTTTACGTCCAAGGCGAAGCCAAAGAGCTGGTTGCCAAAACCAAAGCCTTCACCGATGCCGTCAAAGCGGGCGACATCGAAAAAGCCAAATCCCAGTTTGCCTCCGCCCGCACCCACTACGAACGCATCGAGCCGATTGCCGAACTCTTCAACGAACTCGACCCCGCCATCGACGCGCGTGAAGACGACTTCAAAGACAAAACCGAAGACGCGGCCTTCACCGGCTTCCACCGCATCGAACACGCCCTGTGGGTCAAAAAAGACGTCTCCGGCGTGAAAGAGATTGCCGACAAACTCATGAAAGACGTTGAAGCCCTGCAAAAAGAAATCGACGCCCTCTCCTTCCCGCCGAACAAAGTCGTCGGCGGCGCGGCAGTGTTGATTGAAGAAGTTGCCGGCAGCAAAATCAGCGGCGAAGAAGACCGTTACAGCCACACCGACTTGAGCGACTTCCAAGCCAACATCGAAGGCGCGCAAAAAATCGTCGAACTCTTCCGTCCGATGATTGCCGAGAAAAACAAAGCCCTGCTCGAGAAAGTCGATGCCAACTTCAAACAAGTAACCGACATCCTCGCCAAATACAAAACCAAAGACGGCTTTGAAACCTACGACAAACTCAGCGACGAAGACCGAAAAACCCTTCAGGCACCGATTAACGCCCTTGCCGAAGACCTGAGCCAACTGCGCGGCACACTGGGTCTCAAATAAACTTGACCCGCCCGTTTCAGACGACCTTTTGCCATTCAAGGGGTCGTCTGAAAACCTATCGCTGATACCCTCTCCCACGAAAGGGAACTGTTGTAGCGTGGGCTTTGCCCGCGAAAAACCCGAATAAAGCCCTGTAGGTCGGATACTTGTATCCGACAAAGCACAAACCGCGACACACCTTGCCGTCATGCCAAACGTCGGATTCAAGAATCCGAGCTACATTCAGGACAAACCATGAGCCAAGACAACAACCCACAACCCACCCAACCGACCAAACGCACCCTGTTCAAAACCGTCCTAGCCGCAGGCGCAGCCGGCGCGGCAGGCTGGTTCGCCGGCAAACAACAAGGCGAAACCGCCGCCGAGACCCGCAACAACGAACACTCCCCGCAAGCCTACCCCTGCTACGGCACCCACCAAGCCGGCATCACCACCCCGCACCAGCTCTTCGGCATCATGTGCGCCTTCGACGTAACCGCCAAAGACCCCAAACAACTCGAAAACCTCTTCCGCACCCTCACCGCCCGCATCGAATTCCTCACCCAAGGCGGTGAATACCAAGACGGCGACGAAAAACTCCCCCCCGCAGGCAGCGGCCTGCTCGGCAAAACATTCCGCCCCGACGGCCTCACCATCACTGTCGGCGTCGGCAGCAGCCTCTTTGACGACCGCTTCGGACTCAAAGACAAAAAACCCCGCCACCTCCAAGAAATGCGCGACTTCCCCAACGACCGTCTCCAAAAATCATGGTGCGACGGCGACCTCAGCCTCCAAATCTGCGCCTTCACCCCCGAAACCTGCCAAGCCGCCCTGCGCGACATCATCAAAAACACCGCCCAAACCGCCGTCATCCGCTGGAGCATAGACGGCTGGCTGCCCAAAGCCGAACCCGGCGCCATCGCCGCCCGCAACCTCCTAGGCTTCCGCGACGGCTCCGGCAATCCCGACGTATCCGATCCCAAAATTGCCGACCAAGTCCTCTGGACAGGCATCGCCGCCAACAGCCAAGACGAACCCGCCTGGGCGAAAAACGGCAGCTACCAAGCCGTCCGCCTCATCCGCCACTTCGTCGAATTCTGGGACAGAACCCCCTTGCAGGAACAAACCGAAATCTTCGGCCGCCGCAAATACAGCGGCGCCCCCATGGGCGGCAAAAAAGAGGGCGACACCGCCGACTTCGCCAAAGACCCCGACGGAAAAACCACCCCCAAAGACAGCCACATGAGGCTCGCCAACCCGCGCGACCCCGAGTTCATGAAAAAACACCTGCTCTACCGCCGCGCCTTCAACTACTCCCGCGGCCTCGCCGCCAACGGCCAGCTCGACGTCGGCTTGGTGTTCATCTGCTACCAGGCCAACCTCGCCGACGGCTTCATCTTCGTCCAAAACCTGCTCAACGGCGAACCGCTGGAAGAATACATCAGCCCCTTCGGCGGCGGCTATTTCTTCATCCTGCCCGGTGTAGCAAAAGGCGGTTTTTTGGGACAGGGGCTGCTGGGGCTGTAGGTAGTCTGCATCTCCAGTCAAAACGACGGTTCAGAAGGCAAACCGCTGAAAATTAAGTAGCAACTGTATTTTTCACCCCGTCGGGCAAAAATACCAAAACTCAAATCAAGCCGTTCGGATACCGTTTTCGGTGGTACCGTTTTCGGCAAAGTAATCACGCATCCGGGCATTCAATATCGTCAGCAGTTTGCGCATACATGCCGTAACGGCAACCTTATACGGCTTCCCCTTAGACAACAGGCGTTGGTAGAAATCCCGAATAAGCGGTTCAAAACGTGTCGCTACCACGGTAGCCATATACAGCGCCTTACGCACCGCAGACCTTCCGCCGAAGCAGCGGCTTTTAAATTTGGTTTCCCCACTCTCCCTCGGGTGCGGGGCAATGCCGACCAAACTCGCTATCCGTTTGTGCGACAGCCGTCCCAATTCGGGCAGCATCGCCATCAGCGTAGCCGTCGTTATCGAACCGATGCCTTTGATTTGCTCTGCCACTTGGGCTTTGCCGTCAAAATGCGTGTGGGTGTGGTCGTCGATTTGTTTGTCCAATTCGTCAATCAGCCGGTCAAAATGGGCAATCAGTTGTTTGACGCTTTCGACTTGCGTTTCGTGAACCTGATGCAGTCGGTTTTTCTCGGCAGCCCGCATATCCACCAGCTGGTTGCGGCGGTTGACCAATGCTTCCAACACTTCTTCCGCTTCGGTGGGCGGGTGGTAGAGCATGGTTTGCCAATCTTCTTTCTGCGTCATCATCTGTGCGAAGAAGGCGAGCATTTTGGCATCTTTGGCATCGGTTCGTGCATAACGCTGGAACGAACCATATCCGTAATCATTTCACGTTGTTCGTAAAGGGATTTGTCCAATTTTTCTTGAAGATTTTGAACAATTTTATTGCTGTTTTGCTTGAATTGCGCCATAACCATCCGCCGTCTCGAGCAAAAGTTTGTGCGCACGCTCAATTTCATTGTTATCCATAAATCGCTTTCTTAAAGAAAAAATAAAACAAAAGGAATGCTTTATCAGCATTCCCTATAATCTGTTAAATCAACCGAACGACCTACCGCCATAGCTGCGTTCTTCTTGCATTTGCGGCGTATTTTGGGCGGTTTCTTGCTGCTGGCGGTTTTCTTTTAAGGCTTCTGCCTGTTCGGCACGGAAATTTGCCACTACATCGGGATTTTCTGCCAAGGCTTTGGTGGCAAATGTGCCGTCGGTGTCGTTTTTCAAACCTTGAATAAGGGCTTGGAGTTTGTCGGCTGGAGAGTTGTTTTCTTTTGTATTTTCGTTTTGTTCTAAATTATCTAATCTGTCCTTAATTTCAATATCCCAATTAGGCGTGCCATACCCCTTAATTGAAGGATGATTTAAATTATATTGTTTTTCTCTGACAGTTGTTCCAGAACCATCGCGTGGTTTGGCACTTGTATTTCCTTCTATCGTGTAAACAATCCCTTTTTCCAAATCCACATCGGTAACAACGCCAGTATGATTAACAGTTCTAGTTTTGTCTTTTGTAGGTAAGAGGAAAAAAATCTGGTCTCCCTTTTGGGGTGTATAATTTGCCGAATCATTCCACCCCCCAATTTTTTGATAATTATTTTTACTATTTTCTGTTCTTGCGGAAAATCCCCCAATCATTTGTCTTGCATTTTGTTTACCAAAAGATTCTTCCATAACATAATCAACATACATATCGCACCAAAATTGTCCTTGTAGTCCATAGTGCGCACCAAAAATGGTTATGTCTTTGCCTTTTTCTGTATAGCCGTTATATTTCCTTAAGTTTTCAATATAATCATTAATTACTTGATCTTTAATATATTCTTTCGAATTTTCTTGATTGCTTACTTTAAATTCATTTGCTGCCATTTTCATTCCTTTGAAATAATGGTTGAAATCTAAATAATACAACGGCTACCTGATGATTTTTAGGGATTAAAATAATTCCTGTGACTGTTTGTTGATTTTAAAGCCATGTTTATCACGGTTAGTACAAGTTAGCGTTGATTCGCTTGCTGTGCATTGCCAACCATCACCTTTAATACTTTCCCCTGATTTTAATATTGTTGCCCTAGGGTTAAATGGAAAATCGCTACTACAAACCAGACTGGCTTTTCCATTTTGTCCCACAAAAAACGATTCACCCCATTCCAATTCACACTCACCGCGTGGCAAAATCGGCTCATTCTCAATTCGGGTAAAACACTCTACGCCTATTACTTCTGCATCTTCAAGCTGACTTTCTGCTCCACAATAAATTGTGCCATTGGCAGCACGAAAGTTAAATTTGTAGTTCGTTGTTTCATTCATATATGAATCGTTTATTGTAGAAACAGGCTCTTTTGCATTCACTGTACAACCTGCCGAAAAAATAGAAAGTGCAATAGTTGGGATAATGAGTAATTTTTTATATTGCATAATAACTCCTTGAGTAGCTGTGATTTTGTAGCATTGTAGCAATAAATCCTTAAAATGAAAAACACGGCTAAAATTGACCGCACTTTGTAGGCCGTCTGAAACTGTATCGGGATACGGTTTCAGACGGCCTTAAATATTTTATAGAAATTATATGGTTAAGCAGATACGTTTAATCTCGGCACTTTAATCTTGCCCTGTAATCGTTTTGTAAACGAACTATCCTTATAATAGCGGATTTTTTCACACATCACAGGATGGGATAGACCCTCATACACGAAAATCTCTTTATCTTCCGGCATTGCCTTTAATTCTTGTGGAAGCATCAATGCCCGACGTTCGTCACCAATACTGACACTTTTCTCCCTGCCTTTAGTTACATTGGATTTTTTTACTGATGTATAACCGAGCATTTCCGAGTAATCCGCTGCATCTTGTTGCTCGCGCGGGGTGTAGAGGATTTGTAAGGCATGGTTGGTTACCATAGTCCGGCTTACTTCTTTTCCATATACAGAATCTAATTGGGCTAAAGATTGAATGATCGGAAACAGCCTAATGTTGTAACCTGCGATATAACTGACTGATTTGGCAATAATATCTACAGCACCTATGGAAGTAAATTCATCCATCAATAAAAGGCACTGATACCGCAGTTCCTTATTGCTTTGAGGAAGTTCTTTAGTATTAAGGTTAATCAGTTGGCTAAAGAATAGATTAATGATTAATCGGGCTTCAGCCAGTTTGTTTGGTTGGATACCGATATAGATAGTCATCTTTTGTTTGCGTACATCGGTAAGCAGAAAATCATCCGCACTGGTTGCCGCATCTACAATAGGGTTCAACCAAGGAAGTAGCGGTTCCTTGAAAGTAGCCATAATATTGCCGAATGTTTCTTCAGGTTGTCCGAGTATTCCGGCAAAAGCAGATTTACACTGTTTGCTGACAAAAGGAGCCTCTGATATTTCCCGAAAATAATCCCGCAAATCCCTGCCGTCTCCGTTTGACAAACGATATAAAGCGCCTATCGAACAAAGAGTAGAACCGTCCTGTTTGCGTTTATCCAAGAGAAATAAAGCAAGTGCCATAAAAACATTTTGAGCCTGATTGAGCCAGAATCTGTCTTTCGGATTTTCTCCCGTCGGATAAAGCATATTGGCGATACTGGATAGGTCCGAAATCCGAAAATTCGGATCTTCAGAAACATAGCTCAAAGGGTTCCAACGGTGTGTACATTGGTCTTCGGCAAAAGGATTAAACAAGTATACTTTTTGCCCATGCTTTTCACGAAAGCCGCTGGTTAAGTCAAAGTTTTCCTGTTTGATGTCCAGTACAACCATAGAACCCTGATAACTAAGCAAGTTAGGAATAACGATGCCCACCCCCTTGCCTGAGCGGGTAGGAGCAGCCAATAAAGCAAATTGCTGTCCACTATAGAAAAGATACTGATTACCCTGCTTACCGACAACAATTGAATTTTCAGTAGATTTGAAGAAACCGGCCTTCTGCAATTCAGATGATTTGGCGAATCTAGCTTTACCGTATAAGTTTTCTTCTTTGCGCACTAAAAGCACTGCCGCGAAGAAAATCAACAGCAGGAGCGGGGCTAAGAAACCTATAAATGCGGATATTTTGATTTTTGTTCCATGGACAGGATGGTCGCCATAGTGATACAGATACTGAAATATGGTCGTAAATTCGGTACTTTGGTGGGAATGCACCCATGTCAGCAATATCCAGCCGGATAAATAAATACCTGCGAAGAGTGCGACCAGCAGTCCCAGTAATACTAAAAATATTTTATGTTTTAAAGAAATCATGATGTTAGATAAATTTGAGAGGTCAAGACAAGATGTTAAAAGACGTTGTTTTCATTTGAACCGAAACGTTCGTCATTTTATCAAAAATATCTCAGCCATATATAAAATTTAAGGATTGCGCAGTGTGAGAAAAGCTGACAAAGGGGTTGTATTTTTTGTAATGGTTGTCTCCCGTTATAAAAAGGCCGTCTGAAAAATCTCTTTCAGACGGCCTCAAGTTTAATCGAAGAAGTCGGTAATCAGTTCTTTTTTCTCATACACCAAATCGACTTCATCTTTTTTAACTAATTTTTCATAACCGTATTTATCCACTCTTTTAAAGTTTAATTTATCCATAAGGGTAAGGTTATGGTTTCCATCTAGGAGATATTCGTTCTCACTTGCCCACTTAATCCAAAATTCATATCCTTGATATAGGGCATAAGTGCTTATTTCATAGACTTCCTCGATTTTGGAAGGGGAAACAGTTTTAGTTAATATAGGGATAGCATGATTTCTTTCGGGCCTATATTCTTTAAAACCATTAGATAAATCTTTCACATCATTAGAAATGAGTTCGGCCATTCCTTCTGATAAAAATATTCTGTATTCTTTTCTATTATAAATGGCATATGTATCATTTCTCATTATTTATTTCCTTATAAAAATTTTCAGCAGGTATAAATCTTTTTTCTATCCTATCGAATACGGCAGCCTTTTTGTTTTTTCCCTTTCTCTATTACCCAGATAACGGAATCGTGTTCAGGATATTGATTTTTAGCATTAACTTCAAATTCGGGCAGGATTTCATCGGAACGGCAGGCCATGAATCCGTTTAACGTAATTGTTTATCGTCTGCTTCAGACCGTAAGTAAATCGCATAAACTATAAAGGCTCGTCTGAAAGATATT